>OJQL01000447.1_pt1 | contig 45241 bp, 62 predicted proteins | sample 1598731 | NCBI WGS metagenome assembly OJQL01 (sample SAMN03922510, study PRJEB24848) | human gut metagenome | isolation source: stool sample | host: Homo sapiens | place: Germany | collected 2010-02
ACATACTGTTCAGCCGTCCACTTGAATTCTTCAAGCTGTCCAGTGGTCAGCATCTTCCGGGCTTCCGCCAAAGTCACCTTGTTATTGGTGGCAAACCTCTGATACCAGCTTTCAATATCCTTCTGAACAGACTGTTCAGCACCCCGGTAAATATCTTCAAGGGTTTGAAGGTATTCATCCGCTTGTTTGTGGGCCGAATCTTCAAGAATGGCAAACCGGCCCCGCCAGTAATCAGCATTCTTCACGGGGTCACGCTCCCTTCTTGATATGGCTGGGGTAGTTGGGATCGAACCAACGCATCAGGGGGTCAAAGCCCCTTGCCTTACCGCTTGGCTATACCCCAATATGGTGCCGGGTATGGGATTTGAACCCATACGCCAAAGGCGGCGGATTTTGAATCCGTTGTGTCTGCCAGTTCCACCAACCCGGCATGGCAAGCAGTTTAATGACATACTTAGGTCATGCCCACAAGAACCTTTTGGAAGGGTTCTTTTCAGGTCTTACAGTTTCACAATGGCCCCCGTGGAAACTGTCAAATCCGGGCTTGGTGACGCATGGGGGAATTGAACCCACCGATCCCGGATTGAAAGCCCGGTGGCTTAACCGCTTGCCGAATGCGCCATGTGGCGGACAGAATGGGGTTTGAACCCATGCACCGGTTTCCCGGCCTACCTGTTTAGCAAACAGGCCCCTTTACCGCTTGGGTATCTGTCCATAAAAAGTGCCGGGGAAGGGAATTGCACCCTTGACCGGGTAAGGAGGTGAACCCCGGCCCCGCCCCATTATTGCCCCGGCATAGGTAAGGCGGGGATCATTCGTCCCCGCCTTCATCACCTTCAGGATCGTTCTGTTGCACATTGCCAAAAGCCCCGGCGTATTCCTGCGCTTGGGCCATTGCTTCTTCCTTCTCTTTCTGAAGCCGTTCCAACTCCAAATCCACATCAGTTGTCCAAGGGTGCTGGGCCACAATGGTTTCATTGGACAGAATACCAACAGACTTGGAACAGTTGTCAATAGCTTCACTTTCATTGATCAGCATATCCCGGTTGAAAACAATGGTGACTTCCTCACCGTCATAATCCCCCCGGCCAGTGTTGGCAAAGTCCTGATTGATGAACCAGATCAGATCATCAAAGGCCGCTTGGAACTCTGTTTCCATTCCGTTTGCGTCAAGGTCAATATCCGAATACATAGATTGGATATTCATTTGGTTGGGGTTGTTGCCCATCCGATCATCCTTGGCGTTGTACCCACGGGCATTTTCAATTAGCTTGTCTTTGAACAGCTTCAGAATAGAATTGAAATTTTCAGCATTGATTTCCACCGTCAGGGTGTCAACCCCGCCATCGTCCCGAACCTTAACGGCTCCATAGGTGGCAAGATTGCGGCGGAACTCCCCAAGATTTTCACCGTCATAGTTCTTCAGAATCAAGATGGTGTTCCGGGCATCTTCCTGCATATTGTTTTCAAAGTCAGAAAGCATGGTGTTGATCCCATCCTGAAGGGTTTTCACCCGGCGAATCAGGGGAATTTCCTGCTTGTTGTATTTGAAGGGGATCAGGGGAATCCGATCCCAATTCAATTCAACAGTTTCTTCACCATTTTCAACGCTGAAGTAGTTTTCATGTTCACCCAAAAGAGTATCAGGGGTTAAACCAGCGGGATCAGAATAGACATAGCGCCAAATTCCGTCATGCTTGAAGATTTCCACCCGCTCCACAATTTCTTTGGTGTAGCCGTTATATACCTCTTGGGGATAAAGCCGAACCGCACAATCAAGAATGGTGTGATCATCGTCAGCCCAAAACGGAAGAATTTCATGGGCGGGGAAATGTTTGAAGGCAAGTTTGCCATCATCCCCATAGTAAGGGAACAACCAGCCAATCCCGCCTTTCAAAGCATCTTCACACACATACTTCAGAAGGCGGTTAAACCGCTTATCAAAAACTTTGGTCAGCAGATCAGCATAGGTCTTATTCTTGCAAGTCACGCTGAAGGGCTTACCCACAAGATAGTTGGTTTTCTGATCTACCATCAAAGCATATTGATTGTCCACCAGCCTGTTATTGGGAAGATTTTGCACCACCTGAAGTTTTCCATCTTCTCCAATAATGGTGCGCTGACGGCGAAGAATATCGTGATCCCCTTCATAGTAGGCATCACCCACAAGCTGTTCTTTCCGTTTCTTGCTGTCCTTCCATTCCTTGATTTCGGCGGCAAAAAACTGAAGTTCAGTCATGCCAGCATATCCACCCATCACAATCAGGCGATTGATCCGGGCCATTTCAGTTTCAATAAGCATGGGCATATTCAATCACCTTCCTTTCGTGGGGGGGGGCTTGAAATCCAATCGGGCGTTGTCTGGTTTTCTCCAATGTCAGGGTTTGGTTTGAAAGCTCCACTTCAATCTTCAAAAATTGGTAAGGAAGCCGTTCCGCCCATTGTTCAATCTTGTTCAGAATGTATTGCTGTTCAAACATTGGGCCGCTCCCTTCATTGCTCAATAAACACAGAACCCCGGAAACGCTTGATTTCCGGGGCCTGTTGTTACTACCGTGTTACTCAAAGCTGAAAGCGGGGCCAACCAGCATATCTTCAAGGGCATACCGCATAGCGTCCATCAGGTGGTTGAAATCATCAATGGGGGTGTTGATCTTGGCCCCAAACTTATCTTCAGCCCATGTGTAATTGCTGATTTCAGTCAGGAAGTTCACACACCGGGGATGAACGATGATCAAATAATCCTGAATGTACTGAATGCCATTGTTTACACTGTCTTTGCCTTTCCGGGCGGCTCTGATACGATGAAGGCCAGCTTCCCGCAATTCATCAATGCTTTTCGGCTCTGCACAATCGGCCTTGATCCGTTCCTTGGCATATCCCATAACCGTGATCCGGTCACAGATTGCCCGGTTGGTCAGGGCTTTTTCATACAGTTCATCAAAAACCCAAATAGTTTTTTCCGCCGTACTCACCAGCCCACAGAACAAGGCCGTGGGATCATTGGTATAGCCAAAGTCCAGCCCAAAAGCCGATTTTACACCAGCCTTGGCGCTGATCTCTTGGGGGTTAAAGGCTTCTTCTGTCCAGTTCTCATAAATCAGGCCATCCACAATGCCCCAACCACCCAAACCGGCCACTTTATAGCGCCGGGGGTTGTTCTGCTTCATGGTTTCAAAAACCTTCAGATCGGCTTCATCCAGCCATTCATTACACAGGTAATTGGTGGTGGTGGCGAAAATCTGACCATCCGGGGAAATCCAGCTATCATGGAATTTGTAAACGGGGTTCCCTTGGGCATCCTTGCCGGTGATTTCTCCAAAGAACCGTTTCCTGATCCAATGCTTTTCATTCCACGGGTTGAAAGTCAAAGTAATTTGCTTGAACAGGCCGGTTTCTTCCGGGATAGCACCACGGATGGATTCATCAAGCATATTGAAATCATCTTCATTCATGATTTCATAGGCTTCTTCAATCCAGCACCAGCACAAATAGCCAATTTCAACCGTGATGGAAGTAACCTTCAGGGGATCATCAAGGCCCCTGAAGTAAATCTTCTGACCGGTTGGAATATAGGTCATTTCAAGGGGGCTTTCTTTGACTTCCCAATAAGCCTGAACCCCAAGCCGGTTGATTGCCCACTTCAATTCCGTGAAACAGCTATCCTTCAAGGTTCTGAACACTTTACGAACCACAAGGGTATTGGCTTCCGGGTATTGCATCATCCGCTTGATGATGTTCAGGGCCGTGGTTTTGGATTTCTTACTTGCTCGGCTCCCTTTACACACCCGGTAACGGCCTTTGAAGTTCCAAAAAGTGGCGTAGCCTTTGCCCACCACTTCAGGAAGGCGGATCACCTTTGCCTTGGGGCTAATCTTCAAGCTGATCATCCCCCATGATCACCACGGGAACATTACCTTCCATTTTCAGTTTATCGGTGAACATTCCAAGGTGTTTTCCCAACAATTCAAGGGCCTTTAACTTGTCATAGGTTTTAACTTCCCGTTCTGTGATATTCCCATCTTCACCGGGAATCACCTTTACTTTAACAGAAGCAATACAGGCGGTATCATCCCGGTTGGCTTCACCTTTGATGGTAGCTTCATCCATATCAATTACATCAATGGGGTTCAGAAACGCCAATTTTGCGATTTCCTGAATTACCCGATCCTGATTGATACCGGTTCGGCGGCTCCGTTCTGCAATGGCCTTGTCAATAGCGTTTTTAATCACAGGTTTTGACAGGTTTTCAGAACCCATCTGTTGTGCGGTATCTGGTGAATACCCGGCCCGAATTGCCGCTTGCGTTGCGTTCAGGTCAACCAGATATTCTTCAACAAATCGCTTTTGCTTCTTGGTCAAGGTATTCACCCCCTTTGAAAATCAAAAGAAAAGCGCCGAAGGTTCCCCCTCGGACGCTTTTTCACTTTATATAATAGCCGAAAAAATACTAAACTTTCAACAGGTGAAACTAAACTTTACTCGGTTCTTTCAAGAAATCGGCATTTTCCTTGGCAAAAGCAAGTAAAGCCTTCCCGTGGATTTCAAAAAGCCATTGGGTGGTGTACTCGAATTCAGCGGCTAAATCCTCCCACTTTTTCAGTTGGATATATCGCCCCACAAGAACATTTTGCTGGTCAAGGTCAGGAACCTTGCTGATCATACTGAAGGCTTCCTTCTTCATGCTCACAAGTTCATCAATCCGGGTGTTAATATCTTCTTCAAGGGACATGATTTTTACAATGGTTTCCCCTAAAGTGTCTTTTGGCCCGGAAGTCTGAACCTTGTCCGGCTTCAGTTCATAACTTTGACTGGTCAACCCGGATCGAAGGGTATTCACTGTATCTGTCAACCGCTGGATCAAGCGGTCAGTTTTTCGGATTTGGGCAAAGTAATCTTTGGCCCGCTGGGAAAGTTCCTTATCAGTCACTATGTAGCACACATCCTTTCACAATCATGTTGAAGGCATCTAAACCCGCTTGGCGCAAGGCTTTTCGGATTTTCCTTCAACATTCAAGATCAAAACCGCATTCTTCAATATAAATAATCTTTTTCTTACTATATATTTTTTTATTTATATCTTTTAATTATCTGCACCATCTTGAATGTTGAAGGATTTTTCCAAAAGTCCAGTATTTACAAGGGTTTTACCCCCTTCAACATTGCTTCAATATCACCGCCACAACCCCAACTTCTGAAAGATTTGTGCGGCCCGCTCCATCACAAGGGCTTTGAAACTCCACCACCGCAACTTCCACAACAGCTTCTTGGGAAACCGCCCAATGAAAGTGATAGAAGAATCTTTCGGGATCGGGGGAATGTTTAACGGCTCCGCTTCAAAAGAAAGTTCAATCACCTTAACTTCAGCAATCGGTTCCCCGTTGACATACAGGGTTCCGGTTTTGGTATCACTATCAGTTCCCATTGCAACCACCCTTCTTTTTCAACCGGGCTTTTTCCATTCGGGTATAATCGTGAACCCATTCATTGATCAGGTTCCAACATTCCGCCGTCAAAAAAGCCGCAACAGCAACTTGATCCGCTTCCGGGGAAGTGGAAAGATGTTTTTGAACCATCGACAACACCCGCTGTTCCAAATTCATCATCTGAATTCCCTCCCGTTCCGCTTGTCCTTCAATTCAATCCGGTTCAGCAGTTCAAACCCTGCCAAACGGATTATGTACTTCAGAACAAAGATCAGGTTGTTCAGCCGCCGTTGCTGTTCTTCATCTTCTCGAATGATAGGCTTCAACCCCTCATAGGCGGTGGGATCGGGATAGCCTTCACTATTTTGCCAAGGTTTGGGCATTGGTTTCCCTCCATTCCTGATACCATGCTTCCACATCACAGCCAATTTCCTTCAGCTTTTGGCGGGCAATCCACGGTTCATCCCCTTCATCCAGAAGGTAATATTCCCGCAACTTCTGACTTTCACTGTAAAAGTGTTCCCAAGCCCGCTTCAGCCGTTTGGGGCCAAAGCCAAATTCCGTGTGAAGCATCCACAGGATCATACTTTCTTTGTCAATATCGAACCGGTGATCATGTTCCACAATCTGCCGCTTGATTTCCTGATCCAAAGCCTTCTGTTCAGCCTTGTTCAACGAAACCCCAAAGATACTGCCGCCAGCTTTCTTAAAGAACATGGTATTCACCCCAAATATCATCAAAGCAAACCGGAATCAGGGCGTGAACCTTTTCTAACAGGATCAGGGCCACTTCCCGCATCTGCGGGTGTGCGGCGGGGGAACAGCGAAGTTTTAAGAAGTGCCGCCACTCCCGAATGTCGGCGGTCATAACCACTTCAGTTTTCAAACTGTTGGGCAGAACTGACCGGGCTTCCTGCGGGGAACAACCAAAGTTCAGCATATTGAAATAGGCTTCTTCCGCTTGGGAACAGGCCCAAAACCAGTGGCGATAAGCGGTGCTGTCTTTATCAAGGAAGCAAGGCATGATCACCGTGATTTCAGAACCAAAGCCTTCCTTGCTATAATTGCAATAGCGAGTGCTTTCCTGACAGTAGGAAGCCAGCCGGTGCCGCACAATCTCATGGGAAACCCCACGATCACAAATGAACTTCACCGTGAAGGAACAGTGTTCCAGCACCGCTTCATGGCCCCGCTTGATGATACCGGCCACAAAAGCCGGGGCGCTGGTATCGGTGATCTTGGCTTCAGACTTATAGCAAACCCGCCCACACTGTTCAAGGCGCTTCAGGATTGCGGCCCCATCAACCGGGGTGATAAATTCCACATTGGCATTGATAATTTTCATAGCGGGTCAACCTCCAATATCATTTCGGTGTTGTGAACGGTAAGGATCAAACCTTTCCGGGTATCTCTTTTCCAGCTTTATCAGGTTTTCTTCCATCACGGTATGAAGATCGGAACCAATGGCATCACACAGAACTGCCAAATACCATGCCACATCACCAAGTTCTTCAATCATGTGGCGCTTGTCCAGCGTGTGGCCGTGGAAATAGTGCTTTTTCACCTGTTCGGCAACCTCCCCGGCTTCACCGCAAAGGCCCAACGCACATTCCAGCTTCAATTTATCCTTGTCGGAACGGTCAGCGGTTCGCAATGCGTCCCGCATATACCTATTTGCATTCATCCGAAACACCTTCTTTCAGCTTTTCTTTTGTCCATTCCAAATACATCAGGGCATCAATCAATTCTTCCTGAATGTATTCAATCCGTTGAACGGCGTTTGGGGCGCTGAATTGTTCCAGCCCTTGGCCGTAGGTGGAAATTCCCTTTGTTCTCTGCCGGTCAGCCATTTCAGTAATCCGATCCCAATAGGGGTTTCCCATTCAATCACCAGCCTTTCAGTTAAACCACTTTATCACCGGATCACCGGTGAAACCCTTTTCCCACACATACCACGCATAGGCAATGGCGCTTTCAGGCTTGGCGCTCATATCCCCGTTTTTGTAGCAAGCCAACCGGGAACGGGATATGTAAACGGTTCGGGGGGGGGTGTCTTTGAAAAAGGCTCCCCGCTTTTGCCCCTCCAAGAACTGAACCTTCAGGAACATTGCCACTTTTCCACCGGGACGGACGCTTTCAAGCGCCCTTTGAACAAATTCAAGCCCCGTTGAATATGGGGGATTGGTGATAATATCGCCTTCAAACCCTTCCAAGGTTTCCTTCAGGAAGTCCAGCGGTTCAGGATCACCAAACCCCCGGTAAACAAGATCGGTGCTGATCACTTTGTAGCCGTGGGCCTGAAGAACCTTGGAAATATGGCCTTCACCACAGGCCGGTTCCCAAATCACCGGGGCAAACTGTTCCAGTTCCAACAGCATTTCCACGGCTTTTGGGTCGGTAGCGTAGTAGTCAAAGGCTTCCCGTTCTTCAGGCACATGGTTTGAACTCCCAAGGGTGGTGAACACCTTCTTTGAAGCGGCCATTATGAATCACCATCCTTTCCAGACACAAACACCCGGCATTTCCCAAGGCGACTGATCCACTTATCAACAATAATGAACCCACAGCGTTTGGTGATTTGCCGTGAAAATTCGATATTGGAAAGCGCCTGAAAGTTATTGGAAATGCAGTATTCTTTGTATTTTCGATAAACTGTCTTTGTGGGTTCATTTTCAATCCCTTCAAGGCCAACTTCCTTGATGAAACCAATAATGGGGTTGTTGTTCTGTTCGTATTCGTCCAACTGTCCCTGAACTCTGCTGGAAGTGGTGAATTGGGCATTCATCAGAACCCGGCGCAATGCCTTCAGGCCTAAAAGAACCAGATATTCCATTGAATCCTGTTCACAAAGTTCATCCTTGATGAATGGGCGAAAATCAGGATCATCCGGGGTGAATTTGGCATCAAAGGGGACAATCACCAAGCGCCGTTGAACGGCTCCGGTTTTATCCTTCATGCGGGGAATGTTGTTGGCGCTGAACAAGAATTTGGCATAGTTGTTGAACTCGAAGGGGTCTTGTCCTTTCCGCTCAACATTCACCCGATCCCCTGTCACCAGCTTTTTGAATACTGACGCATTGGCAATGAATTCATCCCCAATATCATCACCGATGTTCGCCAGCTTCCCGAACAGTTCAGCGGTTTTGAACCTGTCCCCAAGTTCTTTCAGGTCAAGGGAAGCAATATTCCGATCCCCCAACATATTTTTGACCACATGAAGGAAGGTAGATTTGCCGTTGCTCTTATCGCCAATCAGAATGAAGGCTTTACCAAGTTCATTGCGCCGGTAAAGGCAATACCCCACCATTTCTTCCAGCAAGGCCCGAACTTCAGAATCATTACAGGCCAGCCGGTCAAGGGTGTGATCCAGCAATTCAGAATAGGCGGCGGGGTTATAGGGCCACGGAATCTTATTGGTGATCACGATTTCCGGGGTGAAGTCAGTAAAGGAACCATCCCGGATATTGAACAGGCCATTGCTGAAAGCAATGATGTTCGGGTTGGTGGCCTTGGTTTCGCCCTCTGTTTGAAACATAACTTCCAAATAGGCCAAGACTTCTGACCGGTGCGCCCGCTTCAGGTTCGGAATATGCTTGATCATTTGGGCTTCAATCTCCATAGCACCGGGAACATAGATACCATCCCGGTAAATGTGAAGCTGGTTATTGATCTTCACAATATGGTTGTTGTTCTTCAGGTACACCGCAAACTTATCAAACAGGAAGGTTTTATCTTTGAAGAAAATGGGCTTTTTGAAGGCTTCATCCCGAAGAATCGTTTCAAGTTCCCTATCTGAAAGGGGTTCATCCAGCACATAGCGATTGATCAGCCGGATAGTTTCACGGGCTTCTTCCTTGGTGAAATCCTCGCTTTGAAGGGTCAGAATATAGTTGAACAAGGCTTGATTTCGCCCGTCCCCGGCTCTCATATCCAAGAACTTCATGCTGGTTTTTACAGGGGTCAACCATTTGGGAAGGTCTTGAATTTCATCTTCCGGCCAATCGTACAGAATGGGCCGTTCAACACCTTGGAACTTCAAAACCGAATAGCTGTTATTCCTGCCCACCTTGGCATCTGACACAATCCCAAGGGCCAAGGTCTGTTTTGTCCAGCTTTTTTCCACCAGCCCTTCCGGGTTACGGAACAAGAAGTGTTTTCCCCGTGTGGTCTTATACACCCGGCATTTCAAGGAAAGGTCTTTGACGATTTGAAACAGAAGATCACTGGTTTCCCCATCGTCCACATCAATCAAAATGGTTTCTTCCCCAAGAATTCCGGCGTATTCGTCAAGGTCTTGAACATCTTCAAGGCGGTTCAACCGTTTCCGCCCTTTGAACCGTTCAAGGCATTGTTTGTCTTTGGTTGGAACATAGCCCCGGAACAGTTGCATTGCTCAAATCCCCCCCCCTTCTTTGTCAACTCCAAAATCGGCTAAACGGCTCCAAGCCGTATCAATGTAATATTGCTTGTCCAGTTCGTCAGGAATAGGAAGGCCGGTCACATCGTCATTGATAAAGAAGCAATGTTCCGGGGTGTTGGCGAACTGTTCCGGGTTCTTCTGCCGTCCTTTGACCACCTTCCCGGAAACCTTGAACAAGCCCCCTTTGGAATGATCCTTGGACGCAAACACCCGGAAGGTTTTATCTGTCTGAACTTCACCGCCCCTGAACCTTTTCACAGTCTTTGAACGGCCTTTTTCATCCCTGATTTTTTCCATCGTGATCACCGGGGAATAAAGCGCATATTTGTATTTGCTGGAAACCTTCACCACCTTCTGAAAATCCCGAAGGGAATTGCAGTTTCCAATGGTTTCTTCCGGCTTGGTGCCATACAGGAAGAAAGAAATAATGGCTTGGTTGACAATGGGCAAATCATAATCAAGATCAGACAGTTTTTTTACATAGGCCCCCTTGCATTTCCAGCGGGGCTTCCCCTTTTCGTCCAGCAACGGGCCAGCGGGAACAATCAGATAGTTGTTCACATCTTTCTGAAAAACCTTCTGAAATTCATCAAATTCCAGTCGCATTCCGGTTCGTTCTTCCCACTCCCAACAAATATCATCAATCAAATCAAAATCTTCATAGCGCCGCAATTTGATCAAGATACCATCGGTATTGCTTTGGATAATGTCACAGTGATCTTCCAGCCGCTCTATCAGGTCAAGCAAAAGAAGCTGACCGCCAACACACACATTGTTTGCTTGCCGGGGATCATACATGGCATTGTGGCGATCCTTCATGGCTCCATAGGTGCTGTTCAGAACGATTTTATAAGGTTGTTGCATGGGGTTCTTTTCCGCCTTCAGCTTCAGGCGGGTGTGGTAGATTTCATCATACTTGGCCGGGTCTGCAACATTCCGGCTGATCCACCCATACCGCAACATTAAGGAAGGGTAATAGGACGCCACATCAACATTGATATACCATCCTTCCCCAAAATACTTGGGAATGGCCCCGTGAAGCCCACCCCAAGCGAATACATGGGGAACACCGGCCACATCAATTTCAAGAGATTTGGAATAGTCCCGGTTCAGCGGATTTTTATACCAGTTCAAAACCTCTGTATAGCGTTCAATCCGCAAGGTGTCAGGAAATTCAATTTCAAATTCATCATTGTGATCCCGCTGAATGGCTCCAAGGATTTTGGCCGAAAGCTGGGCTTTGGTTCGGCCAATATCGGATATGGGAAGGTTGAAGGTTTTCACAAGTGACATTTGGGCATCGAATTCATCAGCCTTGCGCCGCAACCACACTTCCACGGTTTCTTCTACATCGTGACGGCAATATTTAACGGTTTCGGCCAGTTCTTCTTCCGTCAAAGGGCGGTCAATATCGAAAGGAACCGTGGTTTCCTTGATTGAATGCCCCATGAAGGCTTCCAGCGCCTTTAAGCTGATAGGTGGATTGGGCATCACATCATAGTTGATCAGGGGGAAGTTCCTGAACAGGCTGGAAAATCTGTAACCGGGCTTATCCTGCAAAATGATCCAGTCGTTCACCTGTTTGGGGTTGAACCCGCACAAGATACCCTTCAAAATGTACTGGTCATAGTTGCGGCTATTGTAACCGGCCCAAATCGTCCCTTTCTGCTTCTCATAGAAGCCTTTCAATTTTTCAGGGTCATTGATGATCACGGTTTCCTCTTTGGCGTTCAGGTCGATCAGAACAACCAGCCAATCATAAGCGAAAACCTCAAAGTCATAGAAGATCATCGTGTCACCCACTTTCTGAAATTCTTGGTGAATTGGTGAAAACAGCCCCGCCACGGGAAGGCTTCACCTTGGGGCCAACCGGGGCGCTTGCCCCGGCATTTTTGAAAGTTAAGGTTCAAATTTTTTACTTTGTTTGTAGACTTTTTGCCTACATTCATTGTAAAAAAATTTGCGCTGGTTTTCAATCCTCAACTTCAAAAACTTCATCAATGGAAACGGAATTGAAGCGGGTATCATCGTAATCAACCGCATACTCCAACTTACCATCAATGGCTTCCGCCACATCAAGCACCAACTGACGGAAAGGCTCATAGCCGTTGAAGCTGATAGGAACACCGGAATCCAGCTTTTCAAGGAACCCGATTGCGGAAGCAATCATGTTCTTGTCGTTTTTGGTGCCGTACAGAACCCGGTTCATAAAAATCCGCTGGTTCTTGTACTCACCGGACAGAATCTTGAAAGACACAGACAGCATAGGACGGCCATCAGCCTTGGTGCCTTTAACCTCCAAGGTTTCCACCCTCACTTCATACTTGCCAGCGGGAATGGTGGGGAAATCCCCGCCGCCGTTCTTCTTGGCTTCCTCCACATCGGCCTGAAGGCCTTTCAGATCAACGGTTTTATCAATCTTGGAAAAATCGAGTGCCATAGTTTTTTACCTCCAAAATGTAATTTTTAGAAACGCTTCAGAATGTTGAACAGGCCGGAAAGGGCTTTAGCGGTTTCTTTTGCTTCCTCCATTTTGGCCCGTTCCTCGTCAGTAGGGGTGAACCCCTCAACCGGCTTGAACAAATCATCCGTCAGAATGGTGTCAAACAGGTTGTCGAAGGCCGCTTCTGCCATCAGGTCACAGAAATCATCATGCTTGTTGGCATACATAGTCAGGGCTTCTTTTGCGGCCAGCTTGTGAATGGCAATCAGGGCTTCCGGCTCAACACCGGGCGGGGGGGGGATCAGGTTTGCGGCAACGGTAAATTTGCGGAAAAGGCCCCGCTTTTCCACTTCCTCTTTGAACTTCTTCATGGAATCGCACATGGTTTTTACCTCCTAAATCTGATTGGAAATGATCTTTCCGATTTCCCTCACGGAATGGGCGATCTTTTGACGGTTCACCCGGTTCCCTTGAAGAACTTCCATAATTGCGGCGGCTTCCGTCTGAATATCCTGAAAGGCCCTGCGGTTGCTCTCCAAGTCGCTTTCATAAGCGGTCAAGTCGGTGTCAACCTTGGCTTGGGTATAATCAGCGGCCTTTTCCGCTTGATCCACATGGGTTCTTAACCATTTTGCGGCATCATAGCCCATGCGATCTTCCACCAGTTCAAGGAAATGGCGGAATTCAAACAGTGTGTGAACCGAACCATCTTTCAGGCTGACCACACAAGGGCAAGGATCAATCTTCATCAGGCATCACGCTTCTTCCGGGTGCGCCGGGGCGGGTTCACATCCATCATGGGTGCGGGTTCCTGTTCCTCGGTCTTGGGGCGATCCCACAGGGGGCAAGCATCGGGGCCGCCTTCCTTGTGGCAATGGTGGCCGGCATCAATGTTGGGGCAAAGGGGGATTTCCGGGTTTTCGTTGTGCTGGGCAAAAATCCGATCCCCGTCAGGGCATTTGGGAAGGACTTCCGGCTCGGTCTGTTCCTGCGGAATGTCAGGATCACCAGCCGCCGCCCGGTCAGCATCTTCCACGGCTTCCGGGTCAGGGGCCGGGGCTTCTTCCTCTTTGGGCTTCCGGCCCCTTCTGGTGGGCCGCTGTTCGCCGCTGTCAGCCGTTTCCGGTGCCGGGGTAGCTGGGGTATTACCGCCGTGTTTCATGGCTCCTGCGGCCCGCTGGTTGGCTTCCTCGTAGACCTCACAGAAGGCTTCATAATCCAGCGGGATTTCCTTGTTGTGAACGGTCAGCCGCCCACCACCAAAGATCACTTCCGAAGTCTTGAAGGACAGAACCCGGTCATTATCATCCGCCACAATCCGGGCCACAAGGTCAACCATACCAGCAACCTTGTTAGCAACCTTTTCCCGAAGGTTCGGGCGGATAGAACTGATCTTGTCACCACTCTTGCGGGTCAGGTCACGGCTTCTGTCCTCATGGCTGATCAGGATGATGTTTTCATAGTCCAAATCCACCAGCCGCTTGATGGTGTTCAGGAATTCAGAAGTCACCATATCCCAAGCCCGGAAGGAATCATCACTTTCATGTTTCCAGCCCTGCCGATCACAGATATACACCCGGCAAGCCTCGTAGGTATCTTCCAACAGGTCAACCACAATGGTTTTGAAATCGTTCTGCTTCTTTTCCAGTTCGGCCACAGCATCGGAAAAAACTTCCCAAGCCAAGTGCCGCTTGGTCAACCGGCCTTCCACCGTCACCGTGTCCCGGATTGCGATATAGGGAGCATCAACAAACTTGATGTTGCCATCCGTATTCAGCATCAGGGGATCAGGAAACTGGTTGGCAAAGAAGGTCTTGCCGCTGAAGGGTGCGCCATAAATCCACACAACCTTCTTCTTGGTGGCGTTCAAATTGCGCCGTTCATTCTTGGGAAGAATCATATAATCCCATCCTTTCTGACAAAATTCTTCATATTCACACCACCCGCAAAAGTGGTTCGGGTGCTTTTGGAACTCGGTTTCTTCAACCATGTGTTTTACATCGGTCAGGAAGTCCACAACCTTGTAAAGATTGAAGGGAACCTGTTCAAGCCAAGGTTCAGCCATATTCAGGGCTTCCCGCAACCTGTCCCGGAATTGGGCCAAGGTTTCTGTTTTTTTCTGCCTGATCTTCACCTTGGGAACAAACAGGAAATATATATTCCTGATCCGGTGGCCGGGGTGGGTCAGCTCATAGAAATACTTGTATTCATGCAACTGCCCGGAAACCATATAGCTTTTGGAATTGCTGGAATATTTGAAGTCGTATAGATCAAAGGTTCCTTCATCAACCGGGGCCAGATAATCCATGAAGCCGATAAAATCAGCATTTCCGATGGGAAGTTCAAAGGTTCCGCCCGGTGGCAACAGTGCCTTTGCCTTGGGGATCAGGGCTTCCAGCTTCATCATTTCGTGAATGTGATCATCCGTCAGGATCGGGAAGCTGGAAGTGTAGAAGTCAAGGGCCTGTTCAACCCCTTCTTCAATGCCCGTGTGAAGGGCTGTCCCCAAAATCAAGGCGTTGTCCGGTTCCATGTTCGGGATGGTGTCTAATCCCTCAACATATCGCAAAAAGTATTTGAAAGGGCAACGGTTGAAAGTTTCAACCCGGCTATGGGAACATCTTGTGAACACGATTTCACCCCCTTTATCATGGCTTTGAATGTGTCAAACCCTTCCGGGTATAGCACCATTGCCAACCCGCCGCTGTTGTTAATTTGGCGGATATTCCGCTTTTGCAGTTCTGACGGGGTTCCGTTGGTGTCCTTTAATTCCACTTCAAAGGCAACCCCATTCACCACAATCCGCATATCAGGAAGGCCGCTTTTCACATACCTTCCGCCGCCCCAACGCTTTTCCCAATACCCACAGGGCGGGGCTTCCATGCGGTCAACGGGTTCCCCCAAGGGGTAAATCCCTTCACTGATCAACCATTTCTTCAGGCGGGTTTCAAAGTTCTTTTCACCAGCCATCAGCACACCCCTTCTTTTCGCAAAAGGGAAACCCGCTCATAATGATCAAAAACCAAGTTCCCATCTTCCAGCCGGTATAAATAGGCGCTGTCAATGCCCTTTTTCTTTCGAGCATCTGTCAGATCAACCCACAATTCCTTTCCTCCCCGTTCCACAGAACAGAAAGTGTGAAGGCGGGTTCCATTGGGTGGGGTCAATTTTCTGATTTCATCGGCCATCTTTCACCCCTCCAACATCTTGATCAGGTTGTGAATGCCCCGTGTCTGAAGGCCCTGAATTTTGCCAGTTCCAGCATAGAATTGAAACAGTTGATCATCAGACTTCCGCCAGCAATGGAAATGGCCGGTTTGCGGGTTCTTCAACTGGTATTCAATCCCGTGGGCTTCAAATTGTTGAATGGCATAGGCGATCCGGTCAGGGTTCTTGGAAACCCGGTCTTTGTGGTTTTGGCGGGCGTGTTCTCGCAATGCGTCCCAAAGTTCATCCCTTGGCATTGTTCACACCGTCCTTCAAGGTGATCTTCACATACCCGGCCTTGGAAGAAGTCTTGGAACACTCCACCGCAATGTCAGGATATTTTTTCTTCAGCTTGGCCCCGTCAAGGGTGGTGGCGGTGGTGGGTTCAACCAAGGTCAGGTTCAGAACATCACTTTCAAACTTCTTTACGCCATACTTCATCATGGCATCATACAGGGCGGCTTTCATGCTCTTTTCCTGATCTTCAATGGCCTTCTTGTGGGCGGTCAGGGAAGCAATAGCGTTCAGGGTGGCAAGCTGGGATTGCTGGAAAGCCTGAAGCCCGGTTTCTTCATCGAAAATGGCCGATCCGCATTCATCCACCTTTTCCGGGCAAGGGTCAGCACAGGAAGCCCGATCCGGGCAGAAGTGGCAACACCCATCAAACTTGCCATAAGGACACGGGTTTTCACATTTGGTCATTGTCTGCACCTTCTTTCATGTAAACATTTCGATATTGAAGCCCAAATTCAAGGGCCGCTTGGTGATCATCAAAGTAAATATCCACGATGTTTTCGCCGTACTTGTCCACTACCCAAGAAGCGGTTCTGTCTTGAACTATGTAGGTTCCAACCCTTTCAATTTCAAGCACCGTTCCGAAAGGCAACGGGGAAGCACAAGACACCCCGGCAACCAGTTCTTCACCAGAAGCACCATACACAATCCCATCGGGGCGGTTTTCTGCCCATTGCCCGCAACAGATTTCACATGAACAGTAGGCCGTTACTCTGAATTCCCCCAAGTAAACCAGATTGACCGGTTCCACAGGCTCAAAGGAAACTTCAGGGGTGGGAATGATGGTTTGGGTTGGCTGAACTTCAGCCGCTTGGGAAGGGGCGTTTTCCGGGTCTGCTTGGTCTTTTCCAAAAGCAAGGGCTGACACCCGGCCAAGGAAGAAACCAACTACCAGCCCCAACAGAAGGGCCACGGTGAACATTCTGCGGAACCACTGGTTCCGTTTAGCCCTTTGGGTGGCCTTCCTCGTATTTTCTGAACAGTTCATCGTTATAGTCCTTTCTCATTTGAAGGGTGGAATAAATATCTTCTTCCACCGTTCCCGGACAGATCATCCAGTAATAGAAGCAAGGGCGATTTTGACCGATCCGGTGAATGCGTTTTTGGGATTGCTCCCACAGTTCCCAACCTTGGGGAAGGCTGAAATAAATAATTTTGTTGGCTTTTTGGAAGTTGCCCCCCATAGCCCCGGCCTGATACTGAATGAAAGTCACGGAATTGGAATGGAAGTTGTAAGCGCCCAAATCCTTGAGTTCACCAGATAGAATGGAAACGGGGCGGTTCATAGCCTTCACGATCCCCTTCATGCGCTCCATTTCTTCCGTGAAGTTATAGAACACAATCAGGCGATCTTCTGTACTTTCCACCAGTTCCCGGAAGGCTTTATAGCGGTTGGGGTTATACAGGCCGCAAAGCTGACGGGCATACAGGCGGCGGGTCAAGCTGGTATCACCAATCAATTCCCTTTCGGCATCAGCATTGGAACCCCAAAAATCAGAATCAAGTTCAAATTCCTGAAGTGTGGCGGTGTTTATGCTGATCACCCGTTCTTTCCAGAACTTCCAATATTCCTTTGCCGGGGGCATTCTTACCGGGATCATAGTTTTTTCGGGAAGGTCAATCCCGGCATCAGCGGTGGTCATAAACACGGCCCCATGTTCAGCCAGCTTCTTTTTCAGCCGGTCAACATTTTTGTAACCGGTGATTTTCTGCCGCCAGAACCCATCTTCTTCAACCCATTCCGTTTCAATGTACTGTTTCCAGAACAGTTCTTTTGATATATTCCATCCCAAAAGGCGGCATTGGCTCCACAGCTTTTCATACTTGCCGCCCGTGGGCGTACCGGAAAGAAGGATCACATTATCAGGGTTCAACCCAAGAATGAACTTTGACCGCTTGGCGTTTTCATTCTGAATCAGGGAACTTTCATCCAGCATCAGCGTGAACCCGGAAAGGGTTTTCAAAATTTTCCGCCTGAAGGTCAGTTCATAGTTGATCACGCCAATCATCAGGGTTGGAACCTCACACTGAACCTGTTCCATGAACCATTTGAAGGTTTTCTGGTTGGTCAGGTCAAAGACACAGTTTCGGGTGTAGTAGGTTTGAAAATGTTCAATCCAATCAGGAACCTTTGAACACTGACACACCACAAGATTGATCCGAGTGTTCAATTCCTTCATCTTCTCCGAACCAACAAAGGTTTTCCCAAGGCCCATATCAAGGTAATAGGCACATCGGTTATGGCCTTCTGTCAGGTCAAGGGCCTTTTGCTGGTGTTGAAACAGCGTGATCATTGCACCTGAACCACTTCACCCAAAACCTTCTTGGCGTGGGTGGTAGAACCAAACAGCTTCTTCACCACAGCGGCACAGAACCCGGCGTAGTAGTCGTATGTATCACCAGCGCCACAGGAAACAATGGTTTTGGTGCCATCTTCCCACAGAACAATAGTTTTGGGGCCGCTGAAGATAACTTTCTTCACAGGGGGAACCCCGGTATGATGAAGGTCGAAACTGCACCGGAAATTCAGGGACGGGGCAACGATTTTGGAAAGGCTCTCATTCAGGCTATCCCAAAAGTTGGGGCCTTCAGCCGGGGCCAGTTTATCTTCCGAAAACCAAAACAGGCCCTTGGAACTTGCGTCATTATGAACCTTTTCCAGCTCAACACCGGCCTTTTTCTTGCTGGAATAGTAATTGCGAACCACACCGACACAGCCGGTATATTTGCCGCCATACTCGGCATTGGGAAGCACCTTCACGAGCATTCCAATATTCAACATTTTGATCATCCTTTCTTCCCGGTCAGCCGGACAATATAGATACAGTTCTTCACACGGTAGGCATCATACTTTTTCGCCGCCGTCTGGTTCCACTTGCGCTTGTGGCTGGAAATGGTGGCCAACTTGTTTTTGGCTCCCTGATCGGTTTCATACTCGAAACACATATTCTTTGCGTTGCCGCTGGTCAAGAAATCTTCAATGGCTTTGACTTCCTCGCTCTTAACACCGCCATTGAAACTGCCCTTGGGCGGGGCCTGAACATTGTATTTGATTTCCATTACATCACCTTCTTACAGAATTTCCGGGGCCGCTATCGTGTCGATATACAACAGATCTTCAGTTCCTGGGATAGGGTCATACAGGCTGACAGTTTGGGGTTCTTTGGCTCTCTTGCGCCGCTCATTCCCAATGGCTGACCGCATGGCATTACAGGCCACGGTTACAAACTTCACTTTCTGAAGATCAGGAAGGGCAAACCACCGTTTCACACTGATCAGATACCGGAAGATCACCACATCAAACCATTCCGCCCGGTCAAGGCCCTGTTGATCCAAGTACCACCAAACAATACTGATGTTATCCGTGGCAAATTGGGCTTCTTTCGGGGTTAGGGGGCGTTCATAGAACGATTTAGGCAACCGCACACCGCCGCCCACTTCATTCTTTGCCGGTTTCACTCATTCCCCCCCCCCAATCGTCAGGCAATCAAGCCAAAGAAGTTGTTGAACACTTCAGCGCCCACATACTCCTTGAACTTGGTGGGGTTAATATAGTAATTCCAGTTATTCCCGGTTCCGGGAACCGCATTTCCGAAGGGGAGAAGCCCACGCTGAAGGCCGATCCGCACAAACTGATCAGATTTCCCCATACACCGGGCCGCTTCCTTCACGCTGATCTTCTTAATCGGGGGCGGGGCATCCTTCACTGGGGCGGCTCCATAGCCCATCAGAAAATCAAAGGAAACACCAGTGGCATCAGCCAGCGCCTTGATCTTGTTCACACCGGGGGTGTTCTTCCCGGAAAGATACTGACTAATTGCGGCCTTGGAAGCCCCGGCCTTCTCGGAAAGGGCGGATTGGCTCATGTCGGCCTGTTCCATTGCGTATTTCAAACGCTCTACAAAGGTGTTCACGCTTATAACCTCCTATCATTTATCCCCAATACTGATCAACCAGCTTGTGGGCCAGTTCCGGGCCAAGGGTCTGAACCCATTCCTTCCGGGCTTGCTTGGCTTCATCTTCCTTTTCGGCCTGTTCCGCCACATAATCCCGGTTCAAAGTGTCGGGGTGGTAATAGCGGATAATAGGGGTTCCGCCATCCACATTGCAAATGGTCAGCTTGATCCGGCCATTGCGGTTGAACCAGTCATTTTCACACCGGATTTCCAGCCCCTCCGGGCCGGTGGAAGCCTTGAAGATTGCCACATCAGGCGGGGTGGGTTCCTTCTTGATGTTCAGCCGGGGGTGAATTCGGCTGATCAATTCCCAAGCCGCCCGCTTGGTCAGTTTCACACTCATTTCAACATTCCTCCTGAAATTCACAGTCACAGTCAGCACAGATCACACGAACTTCTTTAGTGGCCCGGATAATAGCCCCGCAACAGGGGCAAACATACTTCCGGGAACTGGAACCGCTCTTGCTGGAACCCTTCAGACCAATGGGCCGGGGCCGAACAAGGGCAAATCCTTCTTTACCAAGGCCCTGAACAAATTCAAGGGCTTCCGGGTTCAAGGTGGTTTTGTGCCAACCGTACTTTTCACCTTTCTCCACCGTCAGGCCGTGGGCTTCAGCGGTTTCCTTGAATTTCTTGTTGTGATAGGTGCCAGAACGGGAAGTGTCCTGAACTCCATCCTGAAGGTTCTGAAGATGAACCATTTCGTGAAGCAAAGTCCCACAGGTTTCTTCAAAGGGCCGGTTCAGGTATTCGGCACACAGATTGATTTCATAGTGGCCTTCATCCTCGCCAGCCTTCCAAGCCTTCCAGCCGGTACACCATCCATAGGCCCCACGGGTATGATCCGGGGAAACGGTGATCACGGGCTTTTCCAGATTGCCAGCGAAGAAGCGGGCGTTGAATTTTGAAAACAAATCTTCAAGTTCTGCAATCACCGGCTTCAGGCTTACTTCATTCATGGTTCGTTCCTCCTATTCGGATTGTAGGCTATTTGCCTACTTAACAGGCGAAAAAAATAGCAACCCTTTCTTCCTCGGTCAGCCCAAGAAGATCATACAACGCTTGAATTTCATTGGCCCTGAACTCGCTCCGATTATTGATCTTGTTCAAAAGCCCCTGATAAGTAATTCCGATCTTCTTGGCAATGAACTGAAGTTTGTAACCAGACTGATCAATCTTTTCACGCAACAGCTTTGTATTGGTCATAAGCCTTTCACCTCCATTCGTGATTTAGTAGGCATCTTGTCTACACTCATAGAATAGCACCTTGGCGGCAAATTGTCAACACCTTTTTTGAAAAATCTAAAAATATGTTGACAGGTAGCCAACAGCGCCGTATAATTAGTAACAGAAAGGGGGTCTTATCCTTGTCCACAATAGGAAGCCGTATCAGAAATCGCCGTGAAGAACTGGGTTTATCACAAGATGAACTTGGAAAAAGACTTGGTTACAAGTCCCGTTCTTCAATAAATAAGATTGAACTTGATCAGCGAAATTTAACACAATCCAAGATCAAGGCTATTGCCGACGCATTAGAAACCACCCCTTCTTATATTATGGGGTGGGATGAACCCGATCAGAAATTTGATGAAGAAAAGCTGAAGTTCTTTGACAATCTCTTTCCAATCACTGTTCAGAAAATTCCGCTACTTGGGAATATCGCTTGTGGGAAACCAATTTTTGCTGATGAACAGTTTGAAGCCTATGTGGAAGCCGGGGCCAATATAAAGGCTGACTTCTGTTTAAGGGCAAAAGGGGATAGCATGATTGGGGCCAGAATTCAGGATGGTGATATTGTATTCATTCACAAACAGGAAATGGTGGATGATGGGGAAATTGCCGCCGTTCTGATTGATGATGAAGCAACCCTGAAGCGGGTCTATTATGATCAGGAAAACAGCATTCTTCAGCTTTTTGCAGAAAACCCCCAATACAAAACCATGCGCTTTGCGGGGGAAGAACTGAACCATATCAGGATTTTGGGGAAAGCGGTTGCTTTCCAAAGTGATGTTAAATAAGGGGTGATCTTCATGTTCGGAAAGAAAAATGTGTGTGACTGTTGCGGGCTGAAACTTCATGTGAAGCCTATTCAGATCAGTGACGGTGGTATTTGTGGGCTTTGCAATACCATCTGTACCAATTCCCCTATGACAACAGTTGCCAAGGTGAAAGCGGCTTGGAATGAAAATAATATCCGTCTGCAAACCTTCACCCCAAACATGACAGTAACGAACTTGGGGTGCGGGTATATCTTCATTGATACGGAACACGAAATGGCTTGCATTTCCAATCAGAAGAAGTTGGCCCCCAATTCGATAGTGTTCAATTTCTCTGAATTGGAAGAATACCGCATTGAAAAAGTTGGGGAAAAGACGATCACTAAAACCAAAGGCGGGATCACAAGGGCGGTTGTTGGCGGGGCAACCTTTGGCCTTGCTGGGGCCATTGTGGGCGCTTCCACAGCCAAGCAAGAAACCGTGAAGAAAGGTGGGGTTCCAGTCCTTTATATTGACTTGAACTTGAATGGGCTGAAAACCACACTTTCCATCAGCAACCCGCCGTTCAAAGCAACTGAATTTCTGAACAACATTCTTGATGAAAAGTAAATCCTTCAACATTCAAGATCAAATCCCTATTGCTGATATTTTCTTCTTTACTATATATTTTTTTATTTATATCTTTTAAGTATATGCCCGATCTTGAATGTTGAAGGATTTCATGGAAAGCCAAGGTCTGACAAGGCTTTTCCAAACTTCAACATCTTTCAAGATAGATAAAAAAAAAGACCGCCCCCGGTGGTGGCACACCGGAAGCGGTCAGGCGAAACAAACCCCTTTTGAAGTTAATGTTTCAACCTCCATTGAACATTATATCACACTGGGGTTGGCTTTGCTATACCCATTTTCCACGAAAGGACAGGTGATATAATGCGGAATCCTAATGGGTATGGGACAGTTGCGAAGCTGTCAGGCAATCGCCGCCGCCCATACATAGTTAAGAAGGTCATTGGGTGGAATGACAAGGGCCATCCCATCTATGATATTGTGGGCTACACAGAAACCCGTGAAGCCGGGAATATGCTCTTGGCGGAATACAACCGTGATCCTTGGGATGTTGACCGGGCCAAGATCACCATGAAGGAACTGTTTGAACTTTGGAAAGAAAAGAAGGCCCCCAAGCTGGGGGAATCCAACCGTTCATCTTTGTGTTCAGCGTTCAAACATTGTTCAGCGTTATGGGAAAAACCCTATAAGCAAATCCGGTCATACCAAATGCAAGAAACCATTGACGGTTGCGGGAAGGGGTATAGTACCCAAGCGGCAATTAAAAACCTTTGGGGCCATCTTGACCGGTTCGCCCTTGAAATGGACATAATCAACCGGTGTTTTTCTGACTTGCTGACTTCTGATCCCATCCCACCAACCACCCGCCTTCCCTTCAGTAAGGAAGAAATCAAGAAGGTTTGGGAACATCAGAAAGAACCTTGGGTTGACACGGTTCTGATCCTGCTTTATTCCGGGTGGCGGATCAGCGAACTTCTGAATTTGAAGCCGGAAGATATAAACCTTCAGGCCGGGACGATGAAGGGCGGAACCAAAACCAAGGCGGGGAAAGATCGGGTGGTTCCCATCCATTCTAAAATCCGGCCCTTGGTTGAAGCCCGTCTTGCCGAAGGTGGCCCCCGGCTGATCAGCTACAATGGGCGGGTTTGCAACCAAACCCAATACCGGATTTTTTGGGCGGACATTATGAAGGCTCTTGAAATGAAACACACCCCGCATGAATGCCGCCACACCTTTGAAACCCAACTGGACAGCGCCGGGGCAAACCGGAAGTGTATTGATCTTCTCATGGGTCATGTGTCCAAGGACACAGGGAACCGGGTCTATAATCACAAGACATTGGATGAACTGAAGGCCACGGTGGAACTTATCAAATAGGGTTCAATCCGGTGAACATTATAGGCCGCTGAACACTGAACTATTAACACGGTAGTAACAAAAAAGGCGGGAACCCCTGAAAAATCAAGGGTTCCCGCTTCTTCCGTTTTTATTGTACCATGAATTTGTATGCTCTGCAACGCTCCGAAGCGCCCTAATATTGAACATTTCAGCCCATTGAAAGTGGGTCAAATCGGGGCCGGTAGTAACAAACTAATAACACGGTATCACAGGGGTTTTGCGTAGTCAAGAGAAATCCAACCGGCCCCGGATTTCAGCTTGCCCCACTTGGAAGCGCCGGTTCCGTTGCTCTCCGCCACAATGGTATAAACACCGGGCTTGATGAAGCCATTCTTCCCATAGTTGGTGCCGGGGCCTTTTCGGATATACAGATCAGAAATGGTCACACGCACCAAATACGGCTCCACCGTGGCCCCTGCGCCGTCCGTGGCGGGCTTTTGGGTGTTGGGGGTAGTAGTTTCATTACCTTCCCCGAAACCCCCGCCAGAAAGCCGCCTGTTGACTTCTGCGGCAATATCCCCATGAAGGTTATAAAGATAATCACCGGGGCAAGCCTTATTAGCAAACCACCGGTGAACTGTCATAACCATTTCATTTGCCTTGGGGGTATAGGCAAGGGTCTTGTTCTTATCCCCGAACCACAGGATTTTAGTTTTCCCGTTGCGCTTGCAAATATCGGTCACAAGGTCAAGAAGGGCGTTGTATGCCTTATCTGTTACCTTGTAGGGGTGGACGGTTTCACTTGCCGTTTCAATGGTCACGGCCCTATGGTCATTGCCGCTGTTGGAACTGCACCAAGAACGGTCACTTTCAGACACACACAGGCCAATGGAACCATCATACCCCACAACATAGTTGCAAGACGCTTGCTTGCTGGTGGGCTGGAACACTTCACACCCCCGCTTTGCCGTAACCTGACCAACAAAACAGTGAATGGTGATCCGGTCAATGGCATGGTTCCGGGGGCTGTTCTTGTTCGGGGAAATTTGGGTAACGGTGACAAGTTTACTGTTGCTCATTTTCGGTTCCCTCCTGTTCGGGTTCAAGGGCGGGGATTTCCTGATAGTTCACAACCTTGGTCATATCACACAGGGAATCAATCAGGTTGCCAAGGGCTTCAGTGTCCACAGGATAGTTGATATATTCGGCGGAAGTCTGAACCATAGCCATTACCCATTCCTTCCGGGTTGCGCCATCGGCAAACTTCTGTTCCGCTTCCTCCATCAAATCCATCACCAAGCCCAACAGGGCGGCCCAATTCTTTTCCTGCGTGGCCTTCTGAACATACTGCACCAGCTTATAGGCCAAGGGAATACAGGTGGACAGGCCAGCAAGAATGGCAACAATCAGGGAAATAATCTGTTCAGCGTTCATGTTTTTCTTCCTTTCTGATTTTGTATTTTTGGCCGGGGGTCACAGTTCCTTGGTATCGTTGTAGACTTCCGGGCCGTATTGCTTCCGCAACTTGATCCGGTTTTCAGCCTTGGCCTTGGAATAGTAAAAACCGGTTGCCGTTGCCAGTTCAGCGAATATGGCCGGGATCAGATACGCAAGGGGTGAAGTGTCCCCCGTTTTCCAAACGATAGCAAGAGTGAAGGCCGTCACAACCAGCGTGACGGCCCCCACACAACCCAACCAAACTTTGGAAAATTCCTTTTTCGGTTTCTTCTTTACACGGCTCATTCATCCGGGGCTTCCGTGGGCAACTCCAAGAATTTCTTGTGAAGATCGTCCATTACCCCGTTCACCCCCAACGAATGATATTGCTTCCAGCAGTTTTCAAAACTTTCTCTTGCATAGATTGGGGCAAAGCCTTTTTCAGTGTACTTGTTAAAGTCACTGATCATTTGGCTTCTCAAAAGCGCCTGAATTCCAGCTTTCAGGGCTTTGGAATCCTCCATGTTGCGCTTGATCAGCCCGTGAAGGTATTTGAATACTCCCGCAATCAGGGCCGGAACCCCGATCAGGCACAACCATTGATAAACCGTCATTGAACCACCCCTTCCCGCCTTTAGGCGCTGATCAGGCGGAAGATATATTGCAAATCTTCCACTTGGGCGTTGTAGAAGTCATAGTTCCAAATCCAGTGATCTTCATGCTCCGGCCTTTTGAACCTCTGACAGAAGGGATCTTCCCAAATCCGGTTCCAGCGTTCTTGGTAGGCGGGATCAGGCTTGTTGGGGTTCTTCTCCAACCGCAACAGGATAGCGGAAACCAGTTCCCCACGCTCTTTGCCCCGGCCATCATCATTGTGGCTGAAGTAGTCATAGGCAATTTGGCTGGTGTCCGCACACATCAGCTTGTTTTTCCACACAAGAAAACCGCCCTGAACAGTCAAGGCGGTTCCATAAGGAATATTGACATTTTCACCGCAACCGGCTTTGAACCTTGCCCTTTTCCGGGCAATATAGGTTTTATGCTTCATCGGTTACTTCCTCCCAACCATACACACCGGGTTCCCATACATTGTTTGCCACGGTGGAAGTCCAGTGCTTTTCATTATGGCTGACTTTAGGCCCCAAGGGGTAGGCATCATGCGCCCCAATGGGCTGAATCCATTCCGGCCATTCCTCGGTAGGATCAGCGGTCAGGCTCCACAGGCTGGGGGCGGCGGGGGGTGTCCAATCGGCTTGGGAAGTATGGGCCTGAACACACTTGTAAAGGGTTCCATTATAGCGCCGGATTTGCCCCACCATGTAGGCGATAGGATAGGCCCATTCAGCGAACAGATCAGCGTGTTCCGCCGCCGTCACCAGGTCAATGCTTCCGGCTTCCGCCATCGTCACAAACACAATGCCGTTGGTGGTATTGGCTTTGCTGATTTCTGCCCCTGCATCGGTTACTTCCAAACTGACGGTTTCCAAGCCCTCCATTTCATCCCGGCCAAGCAAATGGTACGGTGTCCCTTCAAAAACAATGCCCGAAGCATTTTGCTCCGGGCAAAGGACATAGCAACCATTTTCGGCCTGCACAATGTAGTTCAGATTTTCCGTCAAGCCAAGTTCGGCCCCGTCTTTGATAATTCTAAACATTTTGTAGCACCTCCGAAAAAGATAGCATAGTAAAGCCGCCGCAACCGCAACAATCTTCCGTGATCATTGAAGTTCCGGTAGTATGCGCTTTGGCATTCCATATACTGTTCAATATCGGTGAATTGCCGTTTTCCTTCTATGAACTCTCGGTGGAACAGCTTCAGTTTCCTTCTTGCCCGTTTCACACCATCCCGGCTTCCATTCACCTTGATCTTCCCGGTTTCCGTTAGTGTGAACCGGGCTTTGCACCATCTGAAGGGCTTTGTCAAGGGAATGATTTTGCATTTCCGTTTATTCACTCGAATTCCAAGGGCTTCAAACCGCCGAACAATTTCATGCCCAAGTTTCTTCAGGGCTTCCACATCAGGCAAAATCAAATAGTAATCGTCCATGTAATGCCCAAAACAGTGAACCCCGGCTTGACATTTGATCCAGTTATCCACGGCGCTTGGCAACGCCACCATTTCCTGTTGTGACGGCTCCACACCCAAAGGCAAGCCCCGGCCCGATGTCGGGCAAGGGGAAGTTTGGATCACCATATCAGCAAGCGCCCGAAGGTCAGGGTTTAAGATCAGTTCTTGGTGCCGCTGATACAGAAGCGCATGGGGCGCATTAGGGAAGAACCCCTTCAAATCCAATAGCAGAACCGCACCTTCCCGGCCATAGCGCCGGAAATGCCAATGAAGCTGATCTTTTATGCGGCGAAAATGCCAGTGAAGGCCCTTTCCCCTTTGGCTTGCCCCGTTGTCATAGATCATGCCGGGGTTGTAAAGGGGAATCAGAACTTCATTACAATGGGTTTTGTGGATTTGTCGGTCAGTAATGTGTGGCGCATCTATGGGGCGTACTTTCCCACGCTCTCTTAAAGTGAAATGAGTACACTTCATAGGGTTCCACGCCTGATCCAAAACCTTCTTCCGCCGTCTTGCTGTCCCGGAAAACAGGTGAATTTCAAAGTTCTGAACACTTTGTTTCCACCGTACCCCGTTACAGCATTTCCGGCCATAGAAGAACATTTTGCGATAACTGAATACTTTGTTCATTGGCCCAAGTGCATCACACCGGGCCTGTTTTCTTTCTTGCCGCTTGGCTTTGCGGCGCTGGTATCTCGCTTCATGCCGTTCTTGGCTTGTCATACAAAAAAGTATTCGCCCTCCGTACAAATATCTTGTTGGGTGCCGTCTAACTTGCTTTGCCCTTGCACATGAAATGGGTTAAGGCACAATCACCCACCATGCAAGAAGCGTCCGTGTAAGGGCATCAAAGGGCAGTTTTAGGGATTGGCTACCCAAGGAAGTACCTCTCCTTTTGCGAAGGTCGTCTTTCACCTGAAATCCAAAAGCCGGGTTTCTGTTACTCCATTTGACCTCGCAATCGCAAAATCCGGGCCGCACGCCACCAGAATTGTTAGCGTTATTGTTGTTGTAGTTGCCGTCCGTATTGACAATGAGGAAGTTATTGTTGTTGTTGTAATTAGGGGAACGCAACCACCACCACACCGCCGAAGGACGAGTTATCAGAGGTACACCTAATTTTTTTTGAAGTTAAGTTTTCAATTTTCCGCTTACATTTTTGATAGCCCCTTTCAGAAGTTCATTTTCCTTGTCGATCAACTCACCAAGGCTTTGTGCCATCTTATCCAATTTTTCTGTTGCGTCCTGCCCCTTCACCGGGTTCCCTTTGGAATTGGTGAAAGCCCCTTCAGGATTTTGGTTCAAAATCAGATATACATGGGTCAACCGAACATCAAGCGCCATCAGAGAAGCCCTTGCTTCAAGAAGGTGGGCTTTCCGAAGTTCTATGCGCTGGGGATCAGAAGGAAAAATGCTGTTGCCCTTTTCCGCATGGTCGATAATCTCACCGGCCAGCTTTGCAATGGGTTCCGCTACAAGCCGGGAATATCGGGCGGAAAGACGGGTTAGAAAATTGATGGTTTCCACATAGATTTGATTGGCGGTGTTGATGAACTCCGCCTTGCTGGTTGTTCGTTTCTGCTTCAGTACAGACATTGGTTCACCCCTTTCCGGGCCATCCTGATTAGTATAGCACAGAAACGGGAAAAAGCCAATTTTCAAAAATTACGTCGGGCGCTTACGCGCCCGAATTATTTTGCTATCTTCACCCCGGCTGTTCCGCCCCCTTGCGGGGGCGGGATGGGGCCGGGATAATCCTGCGGGGGATTAGACAGCAAAGCCGGGCCGCACGCCACCAGAAATGTGAGCGTAATAGGTGTTGTAGGAGCCGCCCGTATAGACAACGAGGAAGGTACCGTTGTTGTAGTAATAAGGGGAACGCAACCACCACCACACCGCCGAAGCGGTGCTTGTGTGACGATAGGCAATACGGGAATTACCAGCCTGATAATAGGCATATTGAACTTGGTAATTCTGTTCATAGCTGTTGGCCCCATTCCTTGTGCCGAACACTTCAAATTCCGCCAGCAAGAAAAGATAATCTTGGGTAGAAGTCACATTGCTTTGAACATTGCCGGTATCGTTGCCCACATTGTCTGTGTACTTGGTTACGGCCTTCATCACGGCTCGCAAAGCGGAAGGCAAAGCCGCCATCAGACTGTTTGCCGTGGGGCTGGAAGGGGTGCCGCCGTTGCCCAAAACCGTATTCCGCATATAAGAACTTGCCCAACCGCCTTGGTTCGTGTTGCTGGTATTCATGCGGAATCCTTGGCTGGAACCAGAAGAACCATATTGGCTATCACACAAAGCAACCGGGGTGGCTCCGATCTTGCCAATTTGGAAGTGAATGCGGTTACTGCCTTCACGGGAAGCATTGTGGTTGAAGCCCAAGATGAAAACATTCACCGTCAGATTGGTGATCCCGAACCCAACCACATTGCCGTTGATCACAATGGACTTGGTATCACCCACGGCCCAATAATCATCCGCTGTCCCTGCGGCGCTTGCCTCGCTGATCGTGTCCCAATCATTGTCATTCAAGGTTGTGGTGGGAAGGGTCACAGACACGGAACAAGTCTTATTGGACGGGGCCGTGTAGTTGGTGCCTTCTGCCACGCTCACAGTGATTGTGGCGTTGCCCTTGCCCACGGCGTTCACCGTTACCGTGGTGCCGTTCACATTGACCGTAGCAACCCCGGTGTTGTTAGATTGAGCAGTAATAGTACCATCCCCAGCCCGTGTCACCGTGAAGGTATCAGCCATTTTAGAAGCGGTCAGGGCCAAACTGCTTTTACTCAAAGAAAGGCTTCCAGCGGCCTTCCCAATCGTCCAAGCAACCGTTTTGGCTCCGGTGGTGCCATCACTCCACCGGTAATTTTCCGTGGGCGTGAAAGTGGCGTTGTAGCTTCCCGCATTGGTGCCACTGGTAGTGCCGCCAAGGGTCAATTTGGAAGTATCATAACCATTCCAAGAAGGGCTTTGGGCCGATCCGGTATAAGTAAGGCTTCCGCTTTGGGTGGGGGGCGCAACCGTGGCTTTGTTGATCGTCCATTGAACCTGTTTGGCCGTGGTGGTGCCATCCGTCCACTTGTAGGGGTCTTTCGGCGTGAAGGTTGCCGTATAGGTTCCCGCATTGGTGCCGGTGGTTACACCGCCAAGGGTCAGCGTGTCGGGGTTGTAGCTGTTCCAAGAAGGGGTCTGGGATTGTCCGTTATAGGTCAAGGTGCCATTTTGGGTGGGAACAACATCAATGGTATAGACGAACTCGGACACGGCTTCCAAGGCCGCATCTGCCGCATCTTGGGCATTTTGGGACGCTTCCAAAGCCGCCGCCACATCTTCCCGAATATCGGCGTGGGCGCTGTCACTGGTGTTGTGTTCGTTAATGGCATCTTCAATATCTTGGGTGGGGTCAAAGGTGGAATCGGGAAGCTGTTCAGGCTTTACCTTGCCATCCTCTCCAAGATCGGCTTTCCCGGACAAAGCATCATCATGGGCTTTCAGGGCCGCATCAATCTTGTCCATGTTGCGGTTCTGATCATCCACATTGTAGAAATCTTCTTGGGCCGGTTTGACCAAATCATAATTGGTGGTGTATTCAGCCATCTTTCATTTCCTTTCTGATAGATTTATTGGAAATCCCTGCAAGTTGGCCGTGGGTCAAAGGCAGAAGATCACCATACGGGGTGGGAACATGGGCCTGAAGTTCTTCCGTTCTTACTTCATAATGGGTGTACCAAGCAAGCTGGGCATGGGTGAAGCCCTTCAGGGTTTCATGGATGTTGAACAACTGTTGAACTTCCAAAACCAGATTGACCGGGGCAACCCGTTCAAGAAGGTTTTGAACATCTTCAAAGTTCTTCTTTGCGGCCACGCCAACCTTCACAAGAAGGGTGTAATCTGTGACTTCCGCCGAAGAATTACTGGGGCCACAAAGGTTTTCCAAGATCACCCGAAGCTGGGGCAAGGTGTACGGAAGTTCTTCATTCAACCGGGCCAATACACGGAACCGCCGATCATCCAAGGTATCTGTTCCCTTGGGGGTGATACCCAAGATTTTTTCCCACCGGGACAACCCAAGGTTGCCAGCGGTCTTGATGAACTGGTTTGCAAGAAGATCATCCGCCGCCGCCCAAGCGGTTTCAAACTCCGGTTGTTCGGCTCCGGTGATCCCCTGAAATTCCGCATAGTCCCGGACAACATAGGGAAGGTAATTGATTAGTTTACGATCCATTCAATCACCTTCCCTTATAGGCTTTGGGTGCCGGTTGCTGGGGTAATCTCACCAAGAACCGGGATATAATCAAGGTTCAAGGTGTAGTTGGCCGCAAGGCCATTGATTTTGGTATCAGCAATATCCAAAATTCCGCTTACACCCAACAGGCGGCTTTCAATTTGGCTGACACGAACCACAAGGGCCTGTTCCTGATCCGCCCATGTTTCGGACAGTTCTTCAAAATAGGCTTCAATGGTCTGTTCAACATAGGATTGAACATCTTCCCAACCCCACCCCTGTTGATAGGTCAGGGTGAAGGACAGGTTCACAGTTTCACTTTTCACGCCTTCCACCTTCACCACATGGCCGATGGGGGCGGTTCCCAAGCCTTCCCCGGCGTTCTGAAGGGGGTCAACGGCGGTCTGTACCTGTTCCACAAGGGTTGGGGAAGGTACGCTGAAGGTGCTGTCAATGATAATCAGCTTCACAGTTCCGCCCACCGTCAGCTTGTTATTGATCCCGGCTTCATAAACCTTGGTCAACCAAGCCTTGATTTCTTCAGACGCTTGAACAGTTTTCAACCATTCTGAAACCCCTTCCGGGGGAACCAGTTCAGCGGGACGAATATCGCCGTTCCAAGCCCGGTAAACCTTCACACCGCCAACACCGGGGATTGCATTTACTTTTTCGATATAGTCAATCCGGTTGCCGCCGAAGGCTTGGGCGTTCAAGCTGTCAAAATACCGTTGTCTGAAAACCTCGGTATCTTCTTCATCCTCACCGGGGATCAAGAGGGCCGTAACCGTACAGGTTTCAAGCCCTTCAATGTATTCAATGGGAATTACCGTAGCCCCGTAGTCATTGCCAGCTTCACCCGGCGTTTCACAGGTGATTTCATACACCCCTTCACCCCGTTCAGCGGAAACATAGTAGTTCAGTTCCCCAATGGAAAAGCGGGTGTTCAAGGCCAAATGCAAAGTGGCCGGGGTAATGGTCAACTGCAACACGGCGGCGCTTGCGGGTTGGGGAGAAAGGCCCCGTTCCGCCGCTCTTTGGATCAGGTAAGGGCGGCTTGCTGTGTCCGCAAAGGTTTCATTCAAAACCGTGTCAAGCTGGATATACAGATTTTGCAGTTCCACGGCGGCGGGGGCATTTCCAAGCCAAACCAGCGAACCTTCACGGGTGTCCAAATTGCTGTTGATGGACAAGGCCCGATCCAGCATCCGGTTCAGCAAAAGCGCATAGGTAATATCTTCATACATCAGATTTCCACCTCCATTTCCGTAAAAATGGGGCCAAAAATGCTGACCACCCGAAAAGTGGTCAGCACCTTTTTCTTGTTCACTTCAAATTGGAAATTATCAACGGCGGTGATCCGGTCATCCTGAAGCAAGGCTTCTTTGATACTGCGTTCAATTTCAGGAATACAGTAATCAACCGGCTTGCCAATCAGCCGCTTTTTCTCAAAACCATAGTTCCAAGAATAAATCAACCATTCATACCGTTCCACATTCAGGATCAGAAAAACCGCTTGTTCAACGGCTCTCACTTGGTCAATGGTGCCGGTAATGGTTTTGGTGTCATGGTTCATTTTGAATGTGCGGCTGGGAAGCAACGAAAAAGTGAAGTCTTGCCGCAAATCGTCTTGAACTTGTGGAATCATAGCCATTCCCCCTGCAAGGCCGGGTTCGGTTTAATCCGATCCAGCACCACAAATTTTTTGCCCTTCTGAATCCGGGCCAGAACCACCCAATCCCCCACCACAAGAGCGTTGTGAACCTTGAACTTCTTCCGCCCCTGAATGGGGTGGTTGTGGTCAATATCTTCAGCGGTGCCGCCCCCGGTGTAAGTGTCTGTTACCGGGTGGCCGTGGGTGATCACAACAGTTTGGTGGGAAACCGTCATATCAACTTCATAATCGGTCACATTGCGGGTCAGTACCAACATTTTTTCAGTGTAAATTGCTTTCTGATCCACTTGGATTTTCAGCGGGGAAGCGGAAATTACGGTTCCGAACAGAAGGTTGACCGGCTTCCCGGCTTCCACCGCTTCCACAGCGGCCTTTTTCACCAACTCCACCGCATTTGTCGGTTTAGGCAATGAATTCACCCCCGATCAAGGTCAAATCCATGAAATGTTCATCCCCCTTGAAATTGTGGGTGACTTTTTCAACCATCAAATAGTTGTTGGTGATAATATCGCCCAAATCCAGCGAAACCACCACAGCGGAACCGGCCCGAACCCGAACATCACCAAAGGCATTTTTCACCGTCAGCTTCCGGGTTTTCTGATCGTACAGTTTCAGAAGGGCGTTTGCTTTTGCGGCGGCTCCCGTGGCGGTCTGAAGTTCTTCATAATACTGAAGAACTCCCCAAGTGTTCATCTTCTCGCCGTCTTGGGCCACATACAATTCCCGCTTGCCGGTTTGCTCATTGTTATAGGCCAGCTTGATTTTATTGTAGGTCTGATCATCAATGCTGGAAGAATAATCAAAGGTTTCACCAGTTTCCGAATCAATCAGCAAATTCAGCTTCATGGAATTGATGTTTTTCAGGGTCAGCGCCCCGGCTTCATCATACAGGCAGTACAGTTGACCGGTATTCAAAAGGGTTTCATCAAGGGCATTTTGAATCATGTCAAACAAGGTGCTGTTTTCTTCCACAATGGTTTCAATGGTGTACCCTGTATCTTCCACGCTCCCAAGGTTCAAACGGAAGTCTGTTGCAATCCGTTTCAGAAGGTCAGAAGCCTTCAGCCCTTCTTCTGTATAGGTGTCCTTGTTCTTCAAGTATCGCAACTGATCATAGGCCACAACATCAATGGTGGGGCTATTTGCTTTCCGGCTCTTGGTGAATACAAAGCCATAAAACATGGTGGTTCCATTCACTGTGAACTTCACCGGGTTTCCTTCCTGAAAATTCAGAACACCGTCTTTGATCACGGTAAATTCCAGCTTGCCGGGGGTGCCTTTCCGCTCTAATGTCAAAGAAACCCCTTCTTCAACTACCGGATAATAGATGGTTGAACCATTCTGAATCAGAAGTTCAATGGACAAGCGGAATCACCCCTTTCAGGAAGGCAAAGTAAGAACCTGACCGGGATAGATCAGGTTCGGGTTTGTAATCTTATCTTTGTTCAGGTTGTAGATTTCATTGTAACGGGAACCATCCCCCAAATACTTCTTGGCGATATTCCAAAGGCAATCCCCGCTTTTCACCGTGTAGGTGGTCTGCTGGGGCGCTTGGCTGGTTTCCCGCTGGGGTTGTTCCACCGTGGCGGTGGGGGTTTCTGCGGGTGTTGGGGCCGGTTGAACCTTCACCGTTTTGGTTCCATAGTGCCGGTATTGCTTCAGGCTGACAGTAACCTTAATGTCAAAGCCTTCTTCCGCATCATCGGTGATTTGGTAATCCTCCATGCCCACCGTCAAATTGGTGTAGAACAACCGCCTTCCGCTGGGCATTGACCGGTTCAGGATGAATTGAAACGGTTGCTTGGAAGTTTTCAGCCGCTCGAACAGGGACAAATAATAATCGGCGGATTGCGCCCCGCCATTGGTGAAGGGATAGGAAACTTGGGGAAGAAGCAGATCGAAACTTACATCAGTCAACCCCGGTTCCTTCAGAATATTGATTTCCTCACCATTGATCAGCGTCAGGGTATCATTCTGATTGTTGATCTTCACCTTGACTTTAGAAGGGGTGATGGGCATAAGCACACCACCCAAATACATTGTGTATGCCATTACTCATGCACCCCTTCTTCAGACACATCAAGTTTGGTGGCAAAATCATTGGCCCAAGCGTCCATGATCCCGTCCAAATCAGTATCTTGGCTGATATAGTTGGTGTTTTGCTGTTCAACCCTGATTTCAGCGGTGGTGAACCGGTTGATTGCTTCCCGCTCGGCAATATCCCGCATATAGGCCAAATCTTCTTCAGCAATATCAAGGGCATCACTCATAGCGGCGGTGTTTCCTGCCGTGTCCCCGGTGTTCCCATAGATACCATCAAGGGTGTTGCCAAGGCCGTAAGCGTCCAGCGCATCAGCGCCCAAACTGTCCATTGCGGAAAAGTCGAACAAGCCGCCCACGGTATCTTCCACGCCTTGGCCGAACTCATAGCCCATATCAAAGGCGGCTCCATACTCGAAGCGGCCCAACTTCAGATCATCGGCGTTCAGCTTTTCCATGACTTCTTCACCCTTGCCGAAGGTGGAATCCACCCAACCGCCCAAGCTGTCACGCCAGCCTTGGACAGAACCGGCAAGGTTAGAACCGAAGATGGTATCAATGGCCGAAGCCAACGCTTGAAGGACGGAAAGAACAGTGTCCGCCAAATCGAAAAACAGACGGGCCACAGCCGCAACCGGATCATTGAACACATTCCCGATGAAGTTTGCAACCGTAGCCACAAGGTTATAGATCATCACAAACACATCTACAACCAAGTTCCACAGGGCTATAAAGATATTTCCGATGAAGGCCAGCGCCGCCATAAATGCGCCACAGATCAGGCCGGTTGCGGAAACGCTGGTTCCGGCAAAGTGGTTGACCGCCGCCACAGCCGCATAGAACAGGGCTACAAGGGCGATAATCAGAATGATGATCCACACCAAGGGACAGGCATACAGGGCCGCATTCAGGCTGTATTGGGCCGCTGTTTCGGCGGCGGTGGCCGCTGTCAAAGCGCCCGTGGCGGCAAGCTGGATCATTTTTGCCCCGGCCATAGCGATATGAATGCCTTGGGAAATCAGCCCCACGCCATTTGCAAGCAACTGCGCCCCATAGTACACACCAAGGGCGGTTGCCACACCAAGGATAATGGGGGACAGCCAAGACCAGTTATCAACCACCAGAGAAGCACCGCTGATCAGCAAATCAAGAACCACCGTTGCCACAGAAGCAACCCCGGCCAAACCGTTGATAATCCCATCGGTAACTTTGGTAAACTGTTCGCTGTTGGCAATCTGATTGATCTTTGTCAGAATAGGGTTGAAAATAGATAGGGCCTTATTCTGCATATCAACCCAAATCTGTGCCCAAGTCTTGGGCATACTTTCAAACTTGGCATTGGTTTCATCAGCCGCCGCAAACATAGCGTTTTTCACCACTTCAGCGGTGATCAACCCCTGTTCCGCATAAGACTTGATAGAACCTTCCGCAATGCCCATGTAGCTTTCAATGGCTCTTGCAATTCCGGGGGCATTTTCCAAAATGGAATTCAATTCTTCACCACGCAACGCACCAGCGGCCATAGCTTGGGTAAGCTGAAGCATTGCGGCGGCTTGGCCTTGGGCAGAAGCGCCCCCGATTACAAATTGCTTGTTGATTTGCTCCATGAAAGCAATGATTTCATCCGTATTGGCGAAAGCGGCCCCGGCGTTGGAACCCAAACTTGCAATGGCCGAAGCGGTGTCAAAATATGCGGATCGGGAACGCTGGGCAGAAGCCATAATCTTCTTTTCCAGTTCAGAAACCGAACCGCCATCATCCACAATCAGGTTCAACCTTGCCCGTGTGCTTGCCAGATCATCAGAAATTCCAATGATTTTCTTTGCCGCCGCCAATCCGCCAACCGTGGCCGCAATGCCCTTCAGCTTGCCCCAAAGTCCATCGGCGGCGGTGGTGCCGTCCCTAATCCGCCGGTTGAAGCGGTCTTGCTGGTTGCCAGCGTCCCGGATATTCTGTTCAATGGAATCAAAGGCGGCCCCGGCTCTTGCCAGTTCTTCACGGGCTTCTTGGATGGATGAAACATCAACTGAATTCCCGGAAGCCCGTTGCATGGCTTCAAAACTGTTCAGCACAATGTTCATGGCCTTGTGCATGGCCTGAAGGGGCGCTGTCACGCCATCATACAGGGCAATAGCGGTTCTGATAGTTGCCAATGGGGTTCACCTTCTTTCCATAGGAAAACCGGGGCCAGCAGTTATTTCCTGCGGCCCCGGCGCTGTTTCCGTTCAATTTCTTTCTGCTTCTTCTTTTCCCGCTCAACCTGAATATCAATAGCGGCAATAATAAAGGCCCGTTCTTGACGGTCAAGGTTGAAAAATTGGGAAGGTGTCAAATGCAGTTCGTGAAGGCAATAGTAAGCGATATTCGCTTCACTATCACCTTCTTCAATTAGTTTTTTGCCTCGTCCACCTCGTCCTGAAGGCTGGTTTCAAACCCGCAAACCTCCTGAACCTTTTGCAGATAGTCCGCATACTCGCCGGGGGTCAGCATGGTTTTCAAAAGGGCTTCAGCGCCCATCACCTTGTAGCTGTCCTGAAGTTCCTTGTTGTTCAGGTCAGGGAATACCGTACAGGCCACAGCCAGCTTCCCAAGGTACATATCATAGTCAGTTTCTTTCTGATACTGGTTCTTCTTGCCGGGAACAGGAACCCGCTTGGCACAGGCTTTCCGAAGGGCTTCATCCTCGGTGCCGGTGATAGCCTGAATCTCCCATTCCATAGGCTTCTTGGTGTTTTCATCCACAAACCGCTTGGAAGGGACAAACTTCACATTCTCAACCTTCAGGGCGTTTTTCGCCAGAAAAGCAGTAAGGCTCATTGATAAAATCCTCCTATTTTGAAATTGAAAAAAGAAAAAACCCGCCCACATTTACAAAATGGGGCGGGTTTTGACAGTGTTACTCCATTCCCGCCAGCATGGTGAAGGCTTCCGGCATCTCGAAGTCCTCAAAGGTGAAGTCCATATCTTCATCCAAGTATTCTGCATCAGCATCAAACTTGGCAAGAATACCGCCATCAATGTTGCAATCCTTCAGGATCACAGTTTGACGGCCCACGGAAGAAGTGGGATCTTCATTGGTCACTTGAATGTCAAAATAGACATCCTCGCCGGTGTCCTTGTACTGCTTCATCATCTGCCGGAAGATAGAAGTGTTGTAGTGGAAGGTTGCGGAACCCGTACCACTCCAACCGGTAGATTTATTGCCCTTGCCGGTCTTGCCCAAAATGGGGATTTCCGTCTTGTTCTTCTCAAAATTGGCTTCAAGGTTGATAGCCTGCATGAAGTTATAACGGTTGTCCCCAATGGTCACAAAGCATTCAGCCAAAGAAGCGGAAATAGCGTCCTTGGCGTGCATAACAGTTGCCATTGTTTACACCCCTTTCTTACTGAACATAGACGGTCATGTAAAGCTGGGCCATAGCGTTGACCGGGGTAACATAGTCCGCTACCACAACGGCCTTCTTGGTGTCGCCTTGGGCAACCGTCACATTGTCCGGGTTGAAGTTCTCAATGGCCCGGATATTCTGAAGTTCCTGATGGTGCTTCACAATATCATTCCACAGGCTGATCCGCCCGGAAGCATCGTTGGGAACCTTACCAATGTACTTGGTGCCAAACAACACCGCAATATCATTGGCAATCTGATCCAACACCCTGATAGTCTGGTTGCTGGAAAAGTCAGCGGATTTTTCATCCGTCACGGAAACAAAGGTGTTAATATCCTCCAACACCCTGACTTCATCATCAACCAAGTGGAACATGAAGGAACCTTCCAAAATCCCGTTTTCCAGTTCGGTTTGGGTGTAGTCGGTATCAACTTCATATTCGCCGTCATAGGTCATGTTGGTGGCAGACTTGTTCACGGCGGTTCCAGCAACCACACCGGTTGCCCAAGGAACCAAGGCGGCGCTTTCGGTGTTGCCCACAATACCGTTCTTCACGCTCACCACGCCTTCAAAATCGGCCAGATTGCGGAAAGTAACCACCTGAAACTTCTTGCCCACTTCATCCCGAAGGCGCTTGCAGTAGGACACGAACAGATCAGCCAAGGTGGATTTGGTGGCCGGGCAACCCATAGCGTTGAAGGTATAGGCTTCCATCTTGTCCAAATAGGTCTGATAGGTCGCATCCTCCACAGTCCCGTTGGCTCCATTGGTCAAGGGTGTGGTGGCGGTCAAGGCAAGGGTGGCGGTGCTGATGAAGTCCACATAATCATTGTTCTTCAGGTCAGCCGCTTCGGAAATACCCTTCTGCTGATCCACTTGGACGGTGCCAAGGAAGGTGGAAACATCATACAGTTTGGCTTCCGCCTGACTGTTTTCGTTTTCCTCAATGACAATGCGAAGATCATTGCCACGGGTGCCGGGGTATTTGGCCGTTGCATAGGTACAAGCGGCCTTGGTGCCGGAAGCGTTCAGGCGGAAGAAGTGAACCGTTTGGGCGTGCTTGAAAATCTCACGCATGGGCTTCAGTTCATCCGCCGTGTACGCATAGCCGAAAATCTTTTGGGAATCCTTTTGGAAATCCCCAAGTTCAACGGTGATCACTTCACCTTCAGGCCCCCAATTCATTTCAAGGGGAATGGTCGCAATACCACGATCAGAGAGGGTGGCGCTTGCTTTCGCAACCGAAATGAAGTTGATATATGCACCGGGCAGAATCTTGTTCTGCGTCAAATAAGTGCCGCCGCCAAGGGCCATATCAATTCACCTTACCTTTCTTGAAAAAGTTTTGAAGCAAGCTGTCCACCTGCTCCATCGTGTATTCCTCCCTGTCCTTCAGCAAAACGGACAGAAGATCACGCCTGTTGGCGTACCGCTTGAAGGTCAGGATATTTCTTTTGGTGAAAACCGGGACATTGGAAACAGGCGGGGCCGCTTCCTCCGTCTTGGGCTTTCTGGTTTTGGTCGTAGGCATTTTTAATCCCCTCCAACTGTTCCAACCTCGGTTTCCAAGGTTTCCATCATCGTTTCATCAGCGGGCCGAATCATGGGCAAGTTGAAGTTCACAAAGAAGTGAAGAACATTGTCCACAACCTCATAATTCACGCTGGTTCCATGAAGAAGATCACCGCCCGGAAGCGTGATGAAGTTCAGGGCTTCAATCATCGTTTCCGCAACGGTGAACATTTCAGCATTGTTGCTGGGGTCAGTCGGGAAATACTGAATATCAAACGGGTGCCGCCAGATAGACCGCCTTCCAAGCATGGGCGTGATCTCCGGTTGCAGAACGGCAATTAAAAAGCAAGGCTCTTTCAAGCCTTGCCTTACATCGTTCTGATAGATTTCATACCCATCCCCAAAGGCGGTGTTCAGCGCCATTGAAATTCCTTTGATAATTTCATTAAGCATCGAAACACCCCTTCAGGAACTTATACAATTTCTTTTCCAGTATCTTTGGCGCTTGCTGTTCCAACTCTTGTGTGGAAATAGTCAGCATATACCGCCCCTTTACCCAATTCTTCTTCAGCACCATCCCGCCTTCAGCGTCAGGATCATAAACAAAGCGGTCACTTTCCCAATATCCGGGGATGAACCGTCCCGGCTCTTGCCGGTGGCCGTATTCGACATAAGACGCATACTGAAGGTTATTCAGCACAACAACCGTGTAATGGTTCCCACGGTGGCCCACAGGCATCACCGCCCATGCGTCCCGCAAGGTGCCATATACAACAGGTGTCCGCTTCACAACCTTGTTCAGCAAGCGCCCCGCAAGCTCTTTGGCGGCTTGGGTACAAAACTTGTCCAGATCAGCCCCCATCAGCTTTTCCATATTCTTGTTCAGCCGTTCCAGTTGCTTGAAATCGCATTTACCCCATTTAGCCATCAAGCGTACCCCTTAAAAGGTACAAGCTGAATTTCCTGATGATTTGTGAAAACCCCGGCTTCACCGCTTTGGGAATAGGTGAACTTTCGTTCAAGGTCATTGAACCGTGTAACCACGATTTTACAACCGGCGGGGATTTCCAAATCAGGGGAAAGGAACAGTTTCACAGTTTGGGAAACAACGGCAACCGGATCACCAGAACTTGAATTTAAGGTTTCAAAAGACAGTTTACAGGGCTGATCTTGAAACAGCGGCTTTTCTTCAAAATCAGTCAGCTTGGTTGTGGGATCTTTCACCTTTTCTTGGGTGTAGATCGTGCAACGATCCTTCCACAACCGTTCAAGGGCCTTTCGCTGGGCGCTTACCATACCAATTTCCTATACCGGTAGATTTCACCAATGCGCCCATTGATCAGATAATCAATCAGGCTGTTCAACCTCTGTTCAGGGGTCAAACTTCCTTCACCAACGGCAAAGGAAATATTGGTGTCACCTTCCTGAATTTGCTTTACTGCCGCTTCAAGATCAAACCCTTCCAAACTGCCCGTGGCCTTTTTCATGTTCAGGTATTCACCCACCGCCATTGATACGGCCATACTTTCCAACCCTTCAGGAACTTCCTTCTGGTTGGTCAAGTTTTTGATCCGCCATTGGACATTAGAAATCACCATATCCAACAGCGGATCATCAGCGGCCCCCGTTACGCCAAGGGCCGTCAGCATAGCAACTACTTCTTCACGCAACGGGGATCACCACCTTTAAGAAACCGTGATTTCGTACCAACCCTTGGTTTGGGGATTGTCGCCATCCGCCGGGGTGACTTTCACATAACCAACGCCAGACTTGGCATAGTAGGTGGTGTCCTCCTGCACAGTGGTGTCAGTGGTAGCGGTGGCGGAACCGGTGATCACCATAACCGCCTTGGTTTCATCGGTCATAGCGGCAAGATAATACTTGCGGGAATAGATGGTGTTCTGACGGGTGTTGCCGTCCCGCTCCTGTTCCACTTCAGTACCCTTCTTGTTGAACAGGGTCACAGCTTCCTTGGTGGCAATGGTGATCTTGCTGGTAGTAGCGTCCTTCTTGGTGTAAAGGTTGATACCGCCAACGGTGCCAACATAGCCGCTCCGGGCAAAGGCTTCCACATACTTCAGATCATCCTTCAGGGCCTTCCGAACCTTGCCCATGTCGCTGGGGTTGATGAAGCCGAAGATGGTCACGCCTTCCAGATTTTCAAGGTTCAGCATAGCGGCGGCATCCACAAAAGCATCAAAGCCAATGGCCGTGGTTACGATGGTCAGGGTGGCTTCATTGAAGGCGGCGTAAATATCGCCGTTCACGGTGTTGAACAGGTCAACACCAGCATGACGGGTGCCAGTGGTCACAACCATGGGATCGGTCATTTCTTCTTCATCGTAATACTGGAAGCGGTTCTGGGCCAGAAGAATCCGGTATTCCTTTTCGGTGTAACCAGCGGTGATGGTCTTGGTGTTGCCGTTGCCCATCGTCAGCTTTTCGGTGCCGTCAGTGGCCTTGTAGACATGAATCTTGCGAACCATGCCAGCGGTGCCGGTCAGGTTGTTGTCCACGGTGCAAAACTGCTGAAGATCAAGATGGGAATTGTACTGATCTTCAATTTCGTTGGACAAGAAAAAATTGTCGTAAACGGTGTTAGCCATAGTTATTCTCCTCCATACATAGCTTTGTATTCATCAGGGTGTTCTACTGCGTAGGTGTGCCGCTCCACAGGGTTCAACTTTCTGAATTTTTCAAGGGTCATTTCCCCCTGTCCAGCGGGATCACCCTTTTCAGCGGCCTTGGCTCCCTTAAACTTGGTGCCGGTGGCCGTGTCGAAAAGAAAAGCCGTGTCAGAACCCTTAACCAGCTTCCCAATTTCATCATCCAGCCCTTTCACCGTACCATCATCGGCCAGTTCCGCTTTCTCCAAGAAACCGGCCAACAGCGCCTTTACAGCGGTGTTATTCTTGGCCTTGGCGCTGGTAAGGGCCATTTCAACGGCATTGGAAATCTTCAGGGCCTTGATCTCGTTGGCGTGGTCTTTGTCTTTCTGCTTGTTGGCTTCCTGAAGGGCGGTGATCTGGTTCTGAAGTTCCGTGTTATCACCAGCGGATTTCTTCAGGGTGTCAATCTGCCCATCCCGTTCAGAAACTTGGGCTTTCAGGGCTTTGTTTTCCTCATTCACTTCATTGAAGCGGGCCTTGGTCACAAAGGAACCGTTCAGCCCCTCCATAACCTTGTTGGCCTGTTCCTCGGTCAAGCCCCATTCCATCAGCTTTTCTTTCGTCATAGTGTGATACCTCCATAAAATCCTTTTTTACCGTGGGTCAGGAACCACGATTTCCCCCGGTTCTGTTTACCGCCCACCACCGGGGAAACGGCGAAAGGGTATGAAAAAACCACCCACCGGCCAAAGCCGGGGGTGGCTCATTCATCAATATAAACTTTTTTCGTCCAAATCGGGCGGGTGATAAGGGGTTCCCTTATCCAAGCATTCCTGAAGAATGGTTTTGATTTCCGCTTCCTCCATACCCATCAAAGCAAACAGGGGGAAGTTTTCATGGAAGCGTTCAACATATTGTTCAATCAGATCAAACATTCATATACCCCCTTAAAGTTGATTTGCAATGAATTCAATCATTTCTTGATACAAGGCATAGGATTTGGGAAGATATTTCTTGATGGTTGCAAGGCTTTCCGGGTTGGTCATGGTTGCAGAAGTCATTTCTGCAAATGCTTCTGTTCCAAGGCCATAGTCAATCCCTTTCCAAGTTCGTGTTGTCCAGTAAGAACCAGCACCGTGACCAATGCCACACACGATTTTTCCACGGGTTGCCCCTTCCAATATATCAGAAATATCACCGTACTGTAAAGGTGAAAGGGCGGTGATTTCTCTTTTTATGGCATTGAAAGCCAAGGATTTCAAGATTTTAGGCGGATTTTCGGTGTAATAGTCCGCCCAATTCTGATCAATCCAACCTTTATCAACCCAATATTGGAAATCTGTTTTATGGGCTTTCATATCAGACAAAATGGATTTTGCCCAATCGTCAACTTCTTCTTTAATGGTCTTGGGGAACAATCCATCTTTATAAGTGGAAGAAAGGTGCCATTGCCCGTTTGCACTTCCAAAGTGGGCCGTAAGGCCATCAATGGCATGGCCGCTTTCATGGAATGTAGTAGAATAAGGGGCGCTCCAAGATCGGCCTTTTGCGTCAATATCAATGTTCAGGTGAATGCTGTCCCCTTGGCAATATGCCCCGCCCCCATGCTTTGCATTCGCAACTTTGATCTTGCCTTCATACTTATCCCAAACGGTCTGAAGGTTGGGGTCTGGGCAATCATCAACCCGATCACGGATTTCATCATAGTGTTCTTTACCAAATTTTTTGCCAAACTCACTATCATAATCCCGAACCTGTGTCATAGCGCCCACGGTGGCAACCGTCAAACCGTCTTTCACGCCATCCACAAAAGCCTTCTTCCATTGGGTGAAGTTCATGTTGGCCGGAACATAGTACACTTCCCCATCAGCGGTGCGGGCGGCTCTTTCACCGTCCATATCGTCATAATGGGGGCAAGTGGTTCCCCGGCAATTCGGGTGGAAGGGCGGAACCGTCACACCCGGTTCATATTGGGCCAGTGGAACAACCGTCCCATCAAGGGGTTGGCACACGGAACAGGTGCGGGAATCCAGCGTTTCCACAATTTCAATCTGATCCACTCCCAAATCCCTATACATTTGAACTTTGGAAACGGCGTTGAAATAGCTGGTTTCCGTATGCACCAGCCGCCTTGCCTTATAACGGGAAGTGCCAAACCGCTTTTGAATGGCCGTGATGATCTTGGCCGGTGGATCACCCCGCAACATTCCCTGAATCAATTCCTTGTTTACGGTGTCCACCAAATCATCCTTGTTCACCCAACAGCGATCCCGGAAAGTGCGCCCGTCAGTTGTCCAAGGCTTTGAAAGTAAGGTTTCAAGTTTCTTTTGGTTCAGGGCGGTGAAATCCCATCCAAGGCCAATGCCTTTCTGAATTTCAAAAGCCCCACGGGTGTACCCGTTGGAAATCACATCTTTCAGAAGATCGTCAATCCCATCCACCTGATTTCCATACAGAAGTTCAATCTGTTGCTGAATTTGCAGTTGAATGGTTTCAAGGCGGCTGATATGAAAACGGGTTGAAGCGTTTTCCAGCTTCTTGATCCAATCTTCAGAAAGGTTTGCCCTTTGTGCGGCCTTCACATACTGTTCAGCCGTCCACTTGAATTCTTCAAGCTGTCCAGTGGTCAGCATCT
>OJQL01000484.1_pt1 | contig 42981 bp, 30 predicted proteins | sample 1598731 | NCBI WGS metagenome assembly OJQL01 (sample SAMN03922510, study PRJEB24848) | human gut metagenome | isolation source: stool sample | host: Homo sapiens | place: Germany | collected 2010-02
CCTTGGCTCCGTGGAGTTCCGCCAGCTTGTGCACTTCCTCCGCGGTCCTGATGGGCTGGCCGATTTTCAGGGAAATCAGCGCGCGGATTACCCGCGGGGCGAACATCATCGTCAGGACAAAAGAGATCAGGCAGGCCAGCAGGGCTCTCCCTGCCGGTTCTGCAAGCGCCCCCGCGGGGCTGAGCTGTTCAATGAAGGAATGCATAAAATTTACTGGGGCGGAAAGGTGAGGTTCACCGTGGGGATGCCCAGCGTGCGGCCCAGCCGGTGGCCGTGGACCACGGTCTGGGTCAGGCAGTGGCGGTGGCCCAGGAACAGTGCCGCCCGCTCCACGTCCCCGGCCTCCACCAGCGTGCGGATGTAGAAAACGCTCATCGTCGCCTCGCCATTGGAGACAAAACTCAGATTGCTGACTGCAAAGACCGTGACCGCCATGACCACCACCATCAGCATGGCTGCCGTGGTGATGGTCAGCCGGGCCGCCGTAGCTCGGCGCTGTTCAAGCAAATACAAAAATCCATATAGTGCCGCATAGACCACCGCCAGCAGCACCAGCGCCGCCGTGCCCACGATGCAGGCTTTGTGGCGGTCCCAGCCAAAGTCCTCGCAGGCGCAGGCGATGATGTTCTCAAACACTGCAATGACCGTGGAGAAGCTGGCGAAGGTCATGAACAGGAAGAACATTGTGCCCCACAGGCGGCCGCCTGCCATGTTCGTAAAGACGTTGGGCAAGGTAATAAAAATCAAGCTCGGGCCTGCGTCGGGTGAAATGCCGAAGGAGAAACAGGCCGGGAAGATGATAAGCCCTGCGCAGACCGCCACAAAGGTGTCCAGCACGCAGATACGCGCGGCCTCGCCCGGCAGGGTAAAGCGGCGGTCCATGTAACTGCCGAAAATTTCAATCGCACCGATGCCCAGGCTCAAGGTGAAGAACGACTGATTCATCGCTGCCGTGATGACGTTGCCCAGGCCCTGCTCACTGGCGCGGGACCAGTCTGGCAGCAGGTAGAAGGCCAGGCCGTCGCCCGCACCGGACAGGGTAAAGCTGTGGACGACCAAGACGAGGATGAGAGCGAGCAGTGCGCTCATCATCCATTTGCCGACCTTTTCCAGGCCGCCTTGCAGGCCGCGGCCGCAGACGATGAAGCCTGCCACCGTGATAATGACCATCCAGAACACCATTTCCACGGGGCTCGAGAGCATCTCGCCAAAGATGCCGGACGCTTGTTCCGACGTAAGGCCGTCAAAATTGCCGGTCAGGAAGCGGAAGAAGTAATCGAGCATCCAGCCGGAGACGGTGGTGTAGTACATCATCAGCAGTATACAGCCCACCATGCAGAACCAGCCGTGGATGTGCCACTTGCTGCCCTGTGGTTCCAGCGCCTTGTAGGCGCTGCGGGCGGCACCGTGCCCGGCGCGGCCGACGGCCAGTTCCATGGTCAGAACCGGCAGGCCCATCAGCACCAGGAAAATCAGGTAGAAGAAGACAAAGATACCGCCGCCGTACTGGCCTGTGACGGTGGGGAAGCGCCAGACGTTGCCGATGCCGATGGCACAGCCCGCGCTGACAAGGATGAAGCCAAGGCGTGAGCCGAAGCCTTCCCGCTGTTTTTCGGGTTCCATAATATTCCTCTTTTCTCTCACAAAGTACTATTATTATAGCGTAGTACAGCGAAACTTGCAAGCGCGGAATCACAGTGTTATAATTAGTGCAACACCCGCCGTGCGGCGTAGGGGCCGCTGCTTGCATCGGCCCGGGCACTTTGCAGCAGCCGCCGCACTGCGCGGGCGAACAATGTTTGCCCCTACTAGCAGCGTACATACTAACGTGTAAGGAGTTAAGATTATGCTTCGTTTTGAATGTGACTACGGCGAAGGCGCGGCCCCGGCCGTGCTGGACCTTTTGCAGCAAACCAATTTTGACCAGACCCCCGGCTATGGCGAGGATGAATACTGCGCCAAGGCTGCTGCACAGATACGCAGCCTGTGCGATGCCCCCGACGCCGATGTGCATTTCTTTGTCGGCGCAACGCAAGCGAACCTGACCGTGATTGCGGCGGCGCTCAAGCCCTGGCAGGGCGTGCTCTGCGCGGATTCCGGGCACATCCATGTGCATGAGACCGGCGCAGTCGAGGCCACCGGCCACAAATGCCTGGCTCTGCCCGGCAAAAACGGCAAGATCACGGCCCGCCAGGTGCGCAAGGCCGTCGAGGAACACCTGGTCGAAGGTGCGGCCTACGCCGCGGCGGGAGGTGTCGCGCGCATCCATTTCACCGTCTCGCCCGAGCACGTCGCGGGCTTCGAGGAGCTGCTCGCGGAGAAGGTTCCCCTTTACGAAAGGCGGTTCGGCATCCGTTACGACATCTCGTTCTCGGTGCAGAAGCCTTCGACCGACACCCTTGCCGTGAATCCCGACAACACGCCTTTCCGGCAGGCCGACGGCACGCTGCTGTTCCGTCCCGCGGGCCACGGGGCGCTGATCGAGAACCTGAACGAAATCGACGCCGACATCGTCTTCATCAAGAATATCGACAACGTGACGACCGATGCCCGCCGCGGGGATACGGTCCGTTATAAAAAGGTGCTGGCGGGGGTTCTGCTCGACCTGCAGGAACGCGCCTTCGAGTGCCTCAAGGCGCTCGAAGTGGGCGGTGCGGAGCTGGAGCCGATCGCCGGATTTATCGAGAAGCGGCTCTGCGTGAAACTCCCCGCCGATTACGATTCGGCGCTGCTGCGCGCCGTGTTGGACCGTCCGATCCGCGTCTGCGGTATGGTCCGCAACGAGGGCGAGCCGGGCGGCGGCCCGTTCTGGGTCGGGAACCCCGACGGCACGGAGTCGCTTCAGATCGCCGAGTCGAGCCAGATCGCGCCCGACGATCTGCCGCTGATGCGGTCGGCCACGCATTTCAACCCCGTGGACCTCGTCTGCGGCGTGCGCGATTCGAAGGGCCGCAAGTTCGATCTGCGCCGGTACACCGATCCCGCGACGGGATTCATCTCGTCGAAATCCTCCGGCGGCCGCGATCTGCGTGCGCAGGAGCTTCCGGGGCTTTGGAACGGTGCGATGGCGAAGTGGAACACGGTTTTCGTCGACGTTCCCGTCACGACCTTCTCTCCGGTAAAAGTCGTGCAGGATCTGTTGAGACCCCAACACCAATAAGTTAAAGTTTTGCGGGCGCCTTTCGCCCGTCTTGTCCGGGCCGGGCGAGAGATACGAACGTATTTCCCGTCCGGCCCGGATCGTGTTGCGGCGAAGCTGGACTGTCCTTATTGCAGGTGCAGGACCAGCCTGTCGAGCCCGAAGAAACACTCCGTGAACCCGGGAGCCGGAGCGACGGCCTCTATCGTCAGCGTGTTTCCGCCCTTGCGGACCTGCCCGTCACCGAGCGCAACCTCTTTGGTGATCAGTTCCGGGGCATGGAGGTTCAGCGACGGCGTCAGTTCCCGTCCGTTCAGGCAGATGCGGAACGTACCGTAATCTTTGGCCAGCGAGCAGACGCCTTCGAGCCGGGCTTCGGTCTCCACGGCCGATTCGAACCCCAGCGTGAGTGTGGAACCCGCCGGAGCATTGTGCCAGAAGAGCTGCGTGTTCCGGCTCCACAGTCCGTTGGTGCGGTACTGGCCGTAGGCCTCGCCGCCGGTGCAGCTGCGGATTTCGAGGTCCTCGCCTTCGATGCCTGCCGTCAGCACGGGAGGGATCAGCTGACTGCGCCGCATGACGACGGGCCGGCGTACTCCGGCCGTGTCGGGAGCGATGCTGCATACGCCGCCCGGGCGCATGTACCACATCGTCGCGGGGGCGTAGTTCATGCGCGCCTCCTGCCAGTGCCACAGTTCCATGTCGAACCGCAGCGAGCGTGTGAACGGAATGGCGTCGAGCATCCGGCAGCGGCTGTTGACCGTGTATCCGACGCCGAGGTTTCCGTCGCCTGCGGGCATGGCGATGAACGGGTGGCCTGTGAAGACCTCGGGCCGGCACCAGGCATAGCCGTAGTAATCCTCCGTCCCTGTCCCGAAATGCGAAGGGAAGGCTTCGCCGTCGACATGGATTTTCTCGTCGCCCTCGCCCCACCAGCCGTTCACGGTGTTGTAGAGCGTCAGACAGTCGCCCACGTAACGGCCTTCGCCCGCAAGGGAGGTGTAGACGATGTCCCGGGGCGTCGATTTCCCGTTCGCACCCGTATTTATATCGGTGTACTGATGCCACGCGGCTCCGAAATGGAGGCTTCGGCCGTCCCATTTCCAGGGGGCATGGACGATTTCGCCGTGCAGCGCCACCTCCTGCGAGCCGAAGTTATGGAACGCGACTGTACACTCCTTTTGGAACGGCATGACCCAATAGGCCTTCATCGCGCCCCGTTCGTCGGTCTGGGTGAAGAATGTCTCGTTGCGCATCGGTTTGTAGCCGATGCCGAAAAAGTCCCCGACGGGAATCCATACGGTCTGTTCGCCGTCGAACCGGATGCTCATGACCGTGGACCGGAGCGCCTGGGGCAGGTCCTGTGCCGCGAGTCGAAGCGCGATTTCCCGGACGGCCCGCGGCCCGCGGATGGGGAACTCGGCCGTTTTGCCGGGAGCAAGGAGGGTTTTGACCGGAACGCTCCCCTGCTTTCCTCCGTGCGCGGACTTTGGTGCGCTCAACGCTTTCCGGGTATTTTCGGCGGCTGTGCGCAGGGCCTCGTCGGGCGATCCGGCGTAAGAGACGACCTCGACCGGATCGGTGTAGGTCCGGCACTCGATGTTGTAGTAGACGTTTTCCGTTCCCTTGCGTTTTTCGGGTTCCGGCCCGGCGTAGACATTGGGACTTTCGTAGGTGATTTTGCAATGTTCCGCATAGGGGATCGGATAATAGAGATTATGGCCCCGGCGGTCGTGGCGCATCAGCGTTGAGACCGAGGCGGCCAGCGGCTCCCCGGCGACTTCCGTGCCGCTCAGGATCTCGAATGCCGTGGCTTCGAGCACGGGTTCCGCCGCCCGGTCGATGTAGATGCGGAGCGTGCCGCGGCCGCAATCCTGTCCGGCGAATGTCATCCAGAACCGGACGACGGCACCCGGTCCGTCGGCGTCCATCAGCACGTGTTCCGTACGTCCGCCGTTAAGTTCCGTGCGTATGAACATGCTCCAGTCGTCGTTCCCGAACCACCCGGGCCGGTCGGGCGAGACGGCCTTGCGGTCGTAACTGCTGAATTGCCGCGTCTTATAGGCCGGATAGGGCAGGCGGGCCAGCGCGTCGCGGTCGGTCATTTCGCGCAGAAGCGTCGCTTCGGAGACCACCGGTGGCTTTGGCGCGGCGACGGAGAAAAACGATATGCCCGTGAAGAGGAATATCGCAGTCAGGATTCGTGTTTTTCGGTTCATGTTTTTCTGTTTTCAGATTATGCTGTGCTGTGCTGTTTGTTATCGGCAAAGATATTGTTTTTTTATTATCCGCCGAAGGAAGTCCGAATTTTTTATTTAATGGTGTTGATTGTCAGCAGATTGTGTTCCTTCGTTTTATTCCGCTCCGCCTCTTTTCGGTGGTTTCGGCCGGATTCGGGTTGGAAAAATGTGCCGGAAAAATTTGGCAATCTGTGGATTATTCTTTTTCTTTGCAATGTGGCAGGACAGTTCAGCACAGCTTCTTGCTTTCAGTTGTTTTTTGTTATCGGTATAATATGGAATTGATATTTACGTCACAGATGTCCAAAGTCAAGCAGCTGGCAGATGCCTTGAGTCACGAAATCTCGATCGGGGAGTACGCTCCGGGCGATCCGCTTCCTTCGATCAACGGTTTGAGCCGGCAGTACGGGGTTTCGCGCGATACGGTTTTCAAGGCTTTCAACGAGCTTAAAACGCAGGGAGTCGTCGATTCGGCCCCGACCAAGGGCTATTATGTCTGCAATGCCGTGCATCGGATTTTGTTGTTGCTCGACACTTACAGCCCGTTCAAATACCAGCTGCACGATGCTATCACGCGCAACCTTGCGGCCAACTATAAGATCGACCTCTATTTCCACCAGCGCAGTCAGGAGCTTTTCAACAAGACCATCCGCGACAGCGTGGGCCGCTACAACCTCTACCTGGTGATGAACTACCAGAATGACGTTTATTCGGAAATCCTCGATCTGCTCGATCCCTCGAAAGTCCTGCTGCTCGACTTCGGTAAATTCGAGAAGGAGCGTTTCGCCTATGTCTGCCAGGGTTTCGACCAAACGCTTTACGACTGTATGGTAACCGGCCTGGAACGGTTCCGGCGTTACCGGAAGATCGTCTTCGTGTTTCCCGAGAATTCCGAACACCCGAAAAGCTGCATTCCCTATTTCAAGCGTTTTTGCGAAGACCACGGCTTCCCGTACAGCATCGTGAACGAGATCGGCCCGGCGGCCCTGGAAAAGGGGACAGCCTATCTGATCGTGAAGCACAGCCATCTGATCGACTTTATCAAACTGACCCGCATGCGCGGTTGGGCGCTCGGGGAGGATGTCGGGGTCGTGGCCTACAACGACGAACCTGTTTTCGAGATTCTGGATAACGGCATTTCGGTCATTTCCACGGACTTCGACCTGATGGGTGCCGTCGCCGCGCGCTTTATCCTCACCATGGAGCGTCCGCAGATCTACATTCCCACGCGTCTGATTTTACGGGGTTCCCTGTAAATTTTTTTTGACCTGTTTTCAGCACAGCACAGACCAGCCTAATAAATTCCGATTGAAATTACAACCTAAATTTAAAGCATATGAATCTGAAATCCCAGAAACCCCGTATCGGAATCCGTCCCGTGATCGACGGCCGCCGGGGCGGAATCCGTGAATCGTTGGAGCAGACCACGATGGACATGGCGCAGCGCGTGGCCGAACTTTACGCCGGGCAGCTGCGCTATTCGGACGGCACGCCCGTCGAATGCGTCGTCGCCGACCGCTGTATCGGCGGTGTGAAGGAGGCTGCCATGGCCGCCGAGAAATTCAGCGTGAACAACGTCTGCGCCGTCGTCTCGGTGACGCCCTGCTGGTGCTACGGGGCGGAGACGATCGACATGGATCCGCTGATGCCCAAAGCGATCTGGGGGTTCAACGGTACTGAACGCCCGGGAGCCGTCTACCTCGCTTCGGCACTGGCCGGGCATAACCAGAAGGGGCTGCCCGCGTTCGGCATCTATGGCCGCGACGTGCAGGATATGGGCGACCGCTCCATTCCGGAGGATGTCCGCGAAAAGCTGCTGCGTTTCGGGCGCGCCGCTGTCGCCGTGGGGCAGATGCGCGGAAAATCCTATCTTTCGATCGGTTCGGTTTCGATGGGCATCGCCGGATCGATTCCCGATCCCGCCTTTTTCCAGGAGTACCTGGGTATGCGCAGCGAATATGTCGATGCGAGCGAGATCGAACGCCGCGTTCGGCTGGGTATCTATGATCCCGAGGAGTTCCGCCGCGCGATGGCGTGGACGGAGAAATACTGTAAAAAGAACGAAGGCCGGGACTACAATCCCGAACACCTCGTTTACAGCCGGGAGGAGAAGGACGCCATCTGGGAATACGTCGTCAAGATGACGCTGATCTTCCGTGACCTGATGACCGGCAATCCGAAATTGGCCGGGATGGGCTTCGAGGAGGAGGCGATGGGACACAACGCCATTGCCGGCGGTTTCCAGGGCCAGCGGCAGTGGACCGACTACAAGCCCGACGGGGATTTCTCGGAGGCGATACTCAACACCTCGTTCGACTGGAACGGCATCCGCGAGGCCTTCACCTTCGCCACGGAGAACGACACGCTGAACGGCGTTTCGATGCTGCTGATGCACCTCCTGACCAACCGTGCCCAGCTGTTCGCCGACGTGCGCACGTTCTGGAGTCCCGAGTCCGTGGAGCGTGTGACCGGCCGGAAACTGGAGGGCCGCGCCGCCGACGGCATCATCCATCTGATCAATTCGGGTTCGTGCTGCCTCGATGCCACAGGCCGCCAGTCGGAGAACGGACAGCCGGTGATGAAACCCTTCTGGGAGATCACCGAAGCCGAGGCCGAGGCGTGCCTCGGCGCGACGACGTGGTACCCCGCTTCGCGCGAGTACATGCGCGGCGGAGGTTATTCGTCGTGTTTCCTCACGCAGGGCGACATGCCGGTGACGATGTGCCGTCTGAACCTGATCAAGGGGCAGGGTCCCGTGCTGCAGATCGCCGAAGGGTGGGCCGTGAACGTCGACCGTGAGATCTTCGAAACCATCAACAGGCGCACGGACAAGACCTGGCCGACGACCTGGTTCGCGCCCCGCCTGACGGGTAAGGGGGCGTTCCGCGACGTCTACTCCGTGATGGACAGCTGGGGGGCCAATCACGGTGCGATCAGTTACGGTCATATCGGCGCCGACCTCGTTACCCTGGCGTCGATGCTCCGCATTCCGGTCTGCATGCACAACCTCGACGAGACCGGACTGTTCCGCCCGAGTGCATGGGCCGCGTTCGGCATGGACCCGGAAGGGGCCGATTACCGCGCCTGTGAAAATTACGGACCGATCTACCGGTGATCAAACTCCATCTGATTATGAAACGACTGATAAATTATATGATTGCGGGTGCTGTGCTGGCCGTTGCCGGCTGTCGCCCTGCGGAAAAAGAGTACGAAATGGGCAGTTACGGCTATGACGCGAAGTTTTTTCGCGACCACAAGATCGAATTTCTCGAACTGACCGCTCCGGAGGGCGGTGCGAAAGTTCTGGTCGCTCCCGGTTACCAGGGGCGTGTGATGACCACCACGGCGGACGGCGATGGCGGCGACAGCTACGGCTGGATCAATTACCGCTTCATCGAATCCGGCGAACGGAATCCGCAGTTCAACCCCGTGGGCGGCGAGGAGCGTTTCTGGATCGGACCCGAGGGCGGTGCGTTCTCCTATTATTTCAGGCCCGGGGCCGAGCAGGTCTACGCCAACTGGCTCGTCCCGGCGGTCATCGACACCGAGCGGTACGACATTGCGGAGCAAAGCGCCGCGCGGGTGCGTTTCACCAAATCGGCGAAACTGCTCAATGCCAGCGGCGTCAGTTTCGACATGGGCATCGAGCGCACGATTTCGCTGCTCGACGCGGAGGCCGTGGCCGGCGTGCTCGGCGCGGAACTGCCTGCCGGACTGAAGGTCGTGGCCTACGAGACCGATAACCGGATCACCAACCGCGGTGAAAACGCCTGGACGAAACAGACGGGGCTTCCCTCGATCTGGCTGCTCGGCATGTTCAACCCCACGCCGACCACGACCGTCTTCATTCCCTATGCCGAGGATGCCGAGGGGCCGGTCGTGAACGACACCTATTTCGGAAAAGTGCCCGCCGACCGTCTCGTGGCCGGCGACGGCATGCTGCGCTTCAGGATCGACGGGAAATACCGGGCGAAGATCGGCATTCCGGCTCCGCGCGCCAAAGGCATCTGCGGCAGCTACGATACCGAAAAGCGGGTGCTCACGCTGCTGAAATACTCCCGGCCCGAAGGCCCGGCCGACTATGTCAACGGGCAGTGGGGCGAGCAGCAGGACGCCTTCAACGGGGACGTGATCAACGCCTACAACGACGGTCCCGTCGAGGACGGTTCGGTCATGGGACCTTTCTACGAGATCGAGACGTCGTCTCCGGGTGCGGCGCTGGCTCCGGGCGAATCGCTTTCGCACCGGCAGACCGTGCTGCATATCCAGGGTGACGAGGCTGCGCTCGCCGGAATCGTGCAGCGGCTTTTCGGGTATGACCTCGATAAAATCACCGCGACGTTCCGCTGAACCGCACCGAAACGCTAACCCTTTCTGAAACTACGACCATGAAAGAACCCGTCATCCCCCGCAACGTCGTTTTCCCGTTTATCCTGCTGACGACGCTTTTCTTCGCCTGGGCTTTGCCGAACAACCTGACCGATACGATGCTGGCGGCCTTCAAGCGCATCATGAGCCTCTCCGACGCCAGGACGGCGTGGATACAGGTCGTCTGCTACCTGCTCGGTTACGGCTGTTTCGCCATCCCCGGGGCCATGTTCATCAAACGCTACACCTATAAGTCGGGCGTTCTGCTCGGGCTGGGGATGTACGCCCTCGGGGCATTCCTGTTCTATCCCGCCATGCTGTGCTCGGAGGTGAACGTCGAAATGAGCTTCGTGATGTATCTTTTCGCGATCTTCATCCTCTTCGCCGGGCTGTCGATCCTGGAGACCTCGACCAACTCCTACGTATTCGCCATGGGACCCGAGTCCACGGCGACGCAGCGCCTGAATTTCGCCCAGTCGTTCAACCCCTTCGGGGCGATTTCGGGCGTAATCATCAGCCAGATATTCATTCTCTCGCAGCTCAACGTCTTTACGGCCGCCGAGCGGGCGGCCCTGCCCGCCGCGGAGCTGGCTGCCATCCAGGCCGACGAGCTGAATGCCGTGACGATGACCTATGTGGCCGTCGGGGCCGTGATGGTCGTGCTGCTGCTGGCGATCTGGCTGACGCGGATGCCCAACCTGCGCGAGGAGGACAAGACCTTGCAGTTCGGGGCGGCCTTCCGCCGCCTGGTCCGGAACCGGAACTACGTCTGGGGTGTCGTCGCGCAGTTCTTCTACGTGGGCGCGCAGATCGCCGTGTGGTCGTTCGTCATCCGGTATGCCATGCAGCAGCTGCATTTCGACGCCGTGATCGCCGGGCTTGGCAGCGGGGCTTCGACCGAAAGCATCATCGCGGCCCTGCGGGGCGTGGAACCCGTCGCTGCCGGATTTTACGACTTCTGTGCCTGGATCGGATTGGACGACCTGCTGCCCCGGACCGCCGAACAGGCCGGCGCGACCTACTATATCCTTTCGCTGGTGCTGTTCGTCGTCGCCCGCTTCGTTTGCACGGGGCTGATGCGGTTTTTCTCGCCGCGCAAGATCCTCATGACCCTGGCGGTCCTGGCCGTCGCCTGCTGCCTGACGGCGGTTTATGCCCGGGGTGTCGCCGGCGTTTACGGTCTGATGGGTATTTCGGGGTGCATGTCGCTGATGTTTCCGACGATTTACAGCTGCGGCCTGCGCGGTCTGGGTCCGGACACGAAGATCGGCGGTGCGGGAATGGTCATGGCGATCGCCGGTGCGGCCGTGCTGACCCAGATACAGGGCATCGTCTCCGACCGGATCGGAAGTATCGGGACCGCCTACTGGGTTCCCGCCGCCGCCTTTGCGGTCATCGTTTATTACAGTATCTTTATATGCAAGGAAGAACGCGTGTCATGAGAAAATACGTTATCGGAATAGATTACGGGACGGACTCCTGCCGGGCTTTGGTCGTGGACAGCGCGAACGGCCGCGAGGCGGCTTCGGCGGTCTGCCCTTATCCGCGTTGGAAAAAGGGACTCTACTGCGATGCCCGGGGCCAGCGTTACCGCCAGCATCCGCTGGATTACACCGAATCGCTCGAAACGGCGGTTCGCGGGGCCGTCGCCGCAATCCCGGCGGACAGGCCCGGCGAAATCTGCGCCCTGGCGTTCGACACGACCGGTTCCACCCCCGTCCTGACCGATGCGGCGGGGACGCCGCTGGCTTTGCTGCCGCGCTTTGCGGAGGAGCCGGACGCGATGTTCGTGCTGTGGAAAGACCATACGGCCATCCGTGAAGCCGCGGAGATCAATGCCGCGGCCAGACGTTCCGATACGGATTACACGCGCTATTCGGGCGGCATCTATTCGGCGGAATGGGTCTGGTCGAAAGTGCTGCATATTCTGAAAACCAACCCTTCGGTGGCGGAGGCCGCCTATGCCTGGGTCGAACACTGCGACTGGATGTGTGCGCTGCTGACGGGCAATACCCGTCCCGAAAAGGTCCTCCGGGGCCGCTGTGCCGCCGGACACAAGGGACTGTGGCATGCGGCGTGGGGCGGCTGGCCCCCTGCGGAGTTTCTCGACGGGCTGCGGCCCGGGCTGGGGCGCTTCGCCCAGCGCATGTCTTCCGAAACGCATACCGCCGAACGGTATGCCGGCGGGCTGTGCGGCGAATGGGCCGCGCGGCTGGGGCTGCCGGCGGGCATTCCCGTGGCCGTCGGGGCGATCGACGCCCATATCGGGGCTGTCGGGGCGGGCATCCGTCCCGGCGTGCTGACCCGTATCATGGGGACCTCGACCTGCGACATCGTCGTGTGCCCGGCCGAAAAACTCGGCGGCGCCGTCCGCGGCATCTGCGGACAGGTCGACGGCTCGGTGCTGCCGGGCTGCGTCGGCATGGAGGCCGGGCAATCCGCTTTCGGCGACGTATACGCGTGGTTCCGCGACCTGCTGATGTGGCCGGTCCGGGAACTGCTGCCCGGGCGGGACGATTTGAGCGAAGAGATCATTCCCCGCCTGGGCGAACGGGCCGCGCTGGTCGATCCCCGGGAATCGTCCGTGCTGGCCCTCGACTGGCTGAACGGCCGCCGCACCCCCGATGCGAATCCGCTCCTGACCGGAGCGCTGACCGGGCTAACGCTCGGCACTTCGGCCCCGATGATTTTCCGGGCGCTGGTCGAGGCGACGGCCTACGGATCGCGGGCCATTGCGGAACGTTTTACCGGGGAGGGCGTCGAAATCCGGTCGATCCTCGCCATCGGCGGCATCGCCGTCAAGTCGCCTTTCGTGATGCAGACGCTCAGCGACGTGCTCGGCATGCCGATCCGGGTCGTCGGCTACGCGCAGACCTGTGCGCTGGGCGCCGCGATGTGCGCGGCCGTCGCCGCCGGCATCCATCCGACGGTCGGGGAGGCGCAGGCTGCGATGGGCGTCAGGGAGTACGTCGATTACGTTCCCGACCCCGAACGCCGCGCTTATTACGAAAGACAATACGAACGCTATGCGGCCCTCGGCCGTTTTGTGGAACAGCAGACAAACGAACAATAATATGAAGCTCCGTATTTTGCAATGCCTTCTGGCGACCGCGGCCCTGCTGCCTTCCGGCACGCGTGCCGGCGAAAAGGCTCCCGCCTACTGGAATTCGAACAACGCGATCTCGGCTTTCCGGCTGCCCCCGCCGCCTGCGGGGTTCACGCCGGAATACCTCGACCTGAACGGCGACGGAAGGCCGGATGCCATCCGTTCGGTCACCCACAACGACGTCCCCGTGCTCTGGCTCGACGACGACGGCAATATGAAGCCCGGCGATCTGGAGGGGGACACGGTTAACGACTGCCTGCTCGTCGACCGCAATAAGGACGGGGTCTACGATCTCATCGTGAAGTGGGCCGATCTCGACGGCGACGGCCGTGCCGACCTGCAACTGGTGGCCGAATATCCGTTCAAACCGACCGACGAGGTGTGGCCCAACGGGCACTATATGATCGTGCTGGATACCGACAGGGACGACATTTTCAACTACATCGACTGGAACACCTTCCGGCTGGAGTGCTGGCAGAAGTCGGGTATCTGCGACTTTTTCCCCGATTACAGCGGCAAGACCGCCTTCATGAAGATGCACGCCTCGACGGACAAGATCGGCGATCTGCGGCTCAACTGGGAGAATCCGTTCCTTTTCTACGATCCCGACAAGGACGGGCTGACCGAAATGGCGATCCGCCTGCTGGACTCCCCGCCGCACATGAAAGACCCGAAACTGCCCAACACCTACGACCACATGCAGCTGACGGGCCGTATCGACTGGGTTTCGATCGCCGTCGACCTCGACAATGACAACCGTCCGGGGCAGGAGTTCGATTTCGACTTTACGCTGGGCTTCCAGGGCGAAGGATTCGATTACGGCGACCAGGTGCACCCGCTCCGCAACATGCGCGGACTGCCCGAAGCCGACCGGTTCTTCCCCGATCCCCGTTTCCGGCAGTTGACGGAGCTGGTCTACACGGACCATGAGCACGCCTACGATCTGATTTTCAAGCGCGGGAAGTGGAGCCGCGTCAACTTCGTCTTCGACGAGGACGACGACTGCGGCCGCTGGGAGCGCGTGGAGTTCTGCGACAACCTCGATCCGTTCAAGGTCGGGCGCAGCCGCGGCGGTTTCGACAACCATTCCCAGTCCGACCCTTCGGGCGACCGCGGGGAGTGGGATATGGACAACTCCGGCGGCGGACGGCTCTACATCAGCCGTTTCGACGGCCGCCTGCACCTCTACGGGGCCGAGACCGGTATCTGGCGCATCGACCAGAACACGACCTATTATCAGGGCTGGGACCGCCTCTGGCAGCGCCGGGACCCCGAGCGCTTTGCGACGGTGCGCTATACCGACCGGGACGGGAACGGATTTTTCGACTGTATCGAATACGACCTCGACGGCGACCGCACGTTCGAAACGACGGTCGACCTGAAGGCGCTGGGTGTCGACGACCGGTGCGAGCTGATCGACGTTTCGGGATTCCGCTACGGCGACTATACGAAGCTGATGCGGCGCATGGCCGACGACCTGTGGCGGCAGGCGCAGCAGGCAGTCAAGGTCGCCGAACGCCACGGGCTGAACACGTCGTGGTACGCCAAACTGAAACAGGCCGCGTCGATCCGGGAGCGATACCACAAGGGCTATTGGCTGCAATACTACCTTTACCGCGATCTGGAGGACAAGTTCGCCCGCGAGGGGCGCGGTGACCTGCTGGAACGGCTGAACAGGGCCTATTTCTCGGCCGACTGGAAAGGTATGAATAAAAAGTGACGGAGATGCGTTTGCAGTTGAGATATTTCGCGGCCGCCGGGCTGTTGCTCCTCGGGCTTGCCGCTTACGGGCAAAACGAGGCCCGTCTCGAATCCCCGGAGGAGTTCTACTTCTTCTCCACTGACGATGTGGCGCATATCCGCGAGTCGGCGAAGACCGATTGGGGCGGGCGGATCGTGGCGTCCATGCGCCGGAGCGTCGACGAGCGGCTGACGCACGACATGGAGGTTCCCACGATGGAGGCCGGCCACGGCCATTTCTACGTCTGTCCGATCCATAACGTCACCTTCACCTTCCGCTGGGACCATCCCACGGCGCACTATTGCGCCGCCTGTGACAGGGAGTACCGGGGCGTGAACCGCTATAACTGGGGCTGGGTGAATTTCGTGCATGCCCACAACCTGACTTTCCTGACGAACTGCATGTATCTCTACCTGGCCACGGGCGAATCCCGCTATGCGGAGTATATCCGTGACATGCTGCTCGATTACTCGAACATGTATCCCGATTACATGGTGCACAATGCCTGGCGCAAACCCTCCGAGGCGCACAGCGGCAAGATGTTCGGACAGAGCCTCGACGAATCGGTGTGGTTCAGTTCCGCCGCCCGGGCCTACGTCGCTGTACGCGGTACGCTGACCGGGGCGCAGCAGCGGAAAATCGAACGCGATCTTTTCCGGCAGGGCGCCGACCTGCTGCTGCGCCGCCGCGACGGCGGCAACTGGCAGGTGTGGCACAACTGCGGCCTGACGGCCCTGGCGGTCGCTCTGCGCGACGACGGGCTGATCCGCGTGGCGCTCGACGATCCCCAGTGCGGCTACCGGACGCTGATGGCCAGACACGTCTATGCGGACGGATGGTGGAACGAAGGTTCGCCGATCTACCATTTCTATCCGCTCGGGGCTGTCGTGATGACGGCCGACGCCGTGCGATGCCGCAACATCGACCTGTATGACGAACAGTTGTACAATATGTTCGCGTCGCCGGTGCGGGGCGTCTATCCCGATCTGACTTTCCCGGCCCACAACGACGGCTGGTACGGCGAGTCGCTCATCGCGCAGGCCGGGCTGTTCGAAGCGGCGTACGCCCGCTTCCGCGACCCGCTTTTCCGCGACGTGCTGGCCCAATGCTATCGTTATGTGGAGCGGGGCGGCGGTTATGCGCTGCTGAATCCGGAGCGGATCGCTCCCGCCTCGGAACCGCTGCGGCAGGAGAGTTTCCGTTTTGAAGACGCCGGATTCGCCCTGCTGCGCAGCCCCGAAGCGACCGTGGTGCTGAAATACGGCCCGCACGGCGGCGGCCACGGTCATCCCGACAAACTCTCGATTTCGGTGCACGACGGCCGGAAAGAGTTGGTCTCCGACTTCGGAACCTCGGCCTACGGCGCCCCCGACTATACGAAATGGTATCGCAAGACGCTGGCTCATAATACGGTGACGGTCGACGGCCGGGACCAGTCGGAGACGGCCGGGGAATTCGTCGCCTTCGAGTCGCGGCCCGACGGAGGCATGGTCGCCGCCCGGGCCGACCGTGCTTATCCCGGCGTGGAGATGTCGCGCCGGCTGACGCTGAAGGGGGCCGGGCTTTCCGACCGTTTCGTCTGTCGTTCGGACGGGACGCACCGTTACGACTATGTCCTGCTGTTCAACGAACGGCCCGTGCTGAACGGCAAAAGCCTCGGTGCGGTGTCGTTCGGCGAGGAACCTTACGCCCGCATCCGGAATGCGGAGCGCTACGCTTTCAAAAGAGGCTTCGTGATCCGTACGGGCGACGCCGAGGTGCGGATCGACGCTTCGGCTCCGGTGGAAGTTTTCGTGGGCGAGGCTTCGGGCATTCCTCCGACCAATCCCGGCGTGAAGACCGTTTCGGGGAGCGAGAAGCGGCCCGTGCAGCCGGCCTATCCGGTGATCGTCCGCATGACGGGCCGGACCATGACCATCGACGCGCAATGGAAGATCAATCCGTAATCATCATCATAAACTACGACTCGACAAAATGAAAAAATGTTTATCTCTGCTGGCGCTCATCGGTTTGCTGGCATTGCCGGGCGGGAACGTCGCGGCCGCGAAGAAAAAAACGACCCGGCTGAAACCCTACAGCTGGACCTCCGAGGTCGAACTGCTCAAACGGGTGGATTTGCTGCCCCTCTACCGCGACGGCATGGTGGAGCAGGTTTCCAGCTACGATCCCACGGGCGGCAACGAGGACGGTTTCGCCGGAAAGTACTCCTACATCCGCAAGGAGGGCGACAAACTGGTGCTGGCCGAACTGGAGGGACCGGGTGTCATCCAGCGCATCTGGACCCCGACGCCGACCGACGACATGCTGGAATTCTACTTCGACGGCGAGCAGACGCCCCGCCTGCGCCTGCGTTTCTCGGACCTCTTCTCCGGAAAGGTCTATCCCTTCGTGAAACCCGTGTGCGCCAACGAGATCGGCGGTTATTACTGCTATGTGCCGATCCCTTACGCCAAGTCGTGCAAGATCGTCTTCTGCGGCAAGAAGATCATGTTCCACCAGTTCCAGTACCGCAGTCTTCCGGGCTACGACGTGAAGACGTGGACCGGGGAGTTCACGCCCGGGGAGCGCGACATGCTCGCCTCGGTGTGCCGCGTGTGGTCGGAGATTTCGCCCGCCTGCACCGACTACGCCGTCGGGCAGTCGGAAGGTGCGCGCCTCGTGGAGAAACGCTTCACGCTGCTGCCCGGCGACGAAACCGTGTTTTTCGAACAGCGGAAGGGCGGCCGTATCGCGGGCTTCGAGATCGACGGCGGGGCTTCGTTCGAAGGTTTCGACCGCGACGTGCTGCTGTGCGCCCGCTGGGACGACGACACCCGCCCGGCGATCCATGCGCCGCTGGCCGACTTCTTCGGCTACGCCTACGGGAAAAAGGCCATGCGCAGCATGCTGATCGGCTGCCGCGGCGATGTCAACTACTGTTATCTGCCCGCGCCGTTCGATGCGCGTTCCGAACTGAAACTCCGTTACGTGGTCCGCGAAGGCGCCCGCCAGAACCCGATCCAGGTGACCACCCGGGTGTGGGTCAACGACCGGGCGCGCGACATCCGCACCGAAGGGCGCCTCTATACGGCCTGGCGCCGGGAGATCAACCCCGCCAAGGGCGAATACTACAAATTCCTTTCGAAGGAGGGCCGCGGCCACTACGTCGGCACGGTGCATCAGGCGCAGGGTTTCCTGGCCGAGATGACCGGCTTCTTCGAGGGCGACGATTCGACCTACATGGACGGCAAGATGCGCCTCCACGGTACGGGTTCGGAGGACTATTACAACGGCGGCTGGTACGCCATGCTCGACCGCTGGGACCGCGGCGTGAGCCTTCCGCTGCACGGTTCGCTCGATTACTCGCTGCCGATGGCGCGTACGGGCGGATACCGTTTCTACATGAACGACAAACTCTCGTTCGAGCGCGAGTTTTACATGGGTATCGAGCACGGCCCTTCGGGCAACGAATATCCGGTGGACTACACCTCGGTGGCCTTCTTCTACGGCGAAACGCCCGCCACGGAGTGCATGGAGCCGACGCAGCGTCTGCGCACGGTCTGCATTCCCGACAGACATACGTTCTATCCGCAGGCGATGCGCCTGTCGCTGGGCAATAACGCGCAGGTGCGCTTCGGCGATTTCCCGCGCGGCATGACCGTCTCCTCGCGCGGCACGGGGCTGGTGCGCGTTCTGTTGGAGGACGTTCCCGAGGGACGCTACCGGATCTATTTCGACTACTACGCAAAACCCAACGGCGCCGAATTCTCCGTCTGGCAGCGGCAGGGCATGCTTTCCGACTGGCGCAGCTCGAAAGCCGAGACCGAGAAACTCGTGTCGCGGTTCTACGCCGGGGACATCGTGCTGACCCCGCAGACCAACTCCGTGTCGTTCCAGATCCGCGGGAACAATTACCGGTCGGAGTTCGAGTTCGCAAATATTTACCTTGAACGGATTCCCGAATAGCCATGAAAAAGACGCTGATTCTTTGCTCTCTGCTGTGCGTTTTCGCGCAGGGGCTTTTTGCACAGAAGGAATATAAGGCCTATATGGTCTCCAACGCGCATTTCGATTCGCAGTGGAACTGGGACGTGCAGACTTCGATCGAGGTTTACGTCCGCAATACGATGGTCCAGAACTTCTGGCTGCTGGAACGCTATCCCGACTACGTTTTCAACTTCGAGGGAGGCATCAAGTACAGTTGGATGAAGGAGTATTATCCCGACCTGTACGGACAGGTGAAGGAGTGGATCCGCCGCGGCCGCTGGAACGTCTGCGGCAGCACGTGGGACGCCACCGACCCCAACATTCCCTCCCCGGAATCGTTTTTCCGCAACATTCTGCTGGGACAGCGGTTCTACCGCGAGGAGTTCGGCGTGCAGTCGAACGACATTTTCCTGCCCGACTGCTTCGGGTTCGGCTATACGCTGCCGACGATCGCCGCACATGCCGGGCTGATCGGGTTCTCGACCCAGAAGCTCCAGTGGCGCAAGCATCCCTTTTACGGGAAGGCGAAAGTGCCCTTCTCGATCGGACTCTGGCAGGGCATCGACGGGTCGCGCCTGATGGCGGCCCTGAATGCCAACGACTACAACACGCGCTGGGACGGCCGCGACATGAGCCGCGACGAGGGGATCATCGCTTTGGCCAAGGGCGGCGTGAACAATACGGCCTACCGCTACTACGGCGTGGGCGACCGCGGCGGTTCGCCGACGATCCCGACACTGGTTTCCCTGGAGAAGGGCGTTCGCGGCGACGGTCCGCTGGAGATCGTCAGCGCCCGCGCTGGACAGATCTACGAAGATTACTATCCCTTCGACAAGCATCCCGAACTGCCCGTCTACGACGGCGAACTGCTCATGGATGTCCATGCGACGGGCTGCTACACCTCCCAGGCGGCGATGAAACGCTTCAACCGCCGCAACGAACAGCTTGCCGACGCCGCCGAGCGCGCCTCGGTCATGGCCGACTGGCTGGGCGCCGCGGCCTATCCGGCCGAAGAGCTGCGCACGGAGTGGCGCCGCTTCATCTGGCATCAGTTCCACGACGACCTCACGGGTACGAGTATTCCCCGCGCCTACACCTTTTCGTGGAACGACGAGCTGATCGCGCAGGACAAGTTTGCCGCCCTCTCGGCCACGGCTTCGGGGGGTGTTTCCCGCGCGCTGGACACGCGGGTGAAGGGAACGCCTGTGGTCGTCTACAATCCCGTCGCCGAAACCCGCCGGGAGATCGTCGAGGCGGAGATCGCCGCGGCTTCCGAACCGCGCGGCGTGTCGGCATGGTCGCCGCGCGGCGAACGGGTCCCGGTGCAGATTCTCGGCTATGAGGACGGCCGGGTGCGCGTCGCCTTCGCCGCCGAAGTCGGAGCGGTGGGGTATGCCGTCTACGACCTGCGCATGCAGGGATCGACGTCCCGGTCGTCGCTGAAGGCGACGCCGAACAGCCTTGAAAATCGCGTTTACAAACTGACGCTCGACGCCAACGGCGACATCGCTTCCGTCGTCGACAAGCGTTCGGGCCGTGAACTGGTGCAGGAAGGCCGGGCTTTCCGCCTGGCGATGTTCACCGAGAACAAATCGACCGACTGGCCTGCCTGGGAGATCTGGAAGGAGACGATCGACCGCACGCCCGAGGCCGTTGCGGACGATGTCGAGATTTCGGTTGCGGAACGTGGCCCCGTGCGTGCCACGTTGCGCATCGGCCGCCGTCATGGGAAAAGTACGTTCGTACAGTATGTCAGCCTGACGGACGGCGCCGCCGACGACCGGATCGACATTCGCAACGAGGTGGATTGGCAGAGCGAAAACGCGCTGCTCAAGGCCGAGTTTCCGATGTCCGTGTCGAATCCCGAGGCGGCCTACGACCTCGGGCTGGGGTATATCCGCCGCGGCAACAATACGCAGACGGCCTACGAAGTCTACGCCCAGCAGTGGGCCGACCTGACGGACCGGGACGGCACGTACGGCGTCGCCGTGATGAACGACTGCAAGTACGGCTGGGACAAGCCCGACGACCGCACGCTGCGCCTCACCCTGCTCCATACCCCCACGCCCGGCCGCCACTATAAATACCAGTCCCGCCAGGACATCGGCCGCCACGTGTTCACCTATTCGATCGTCGGCCACGCGAAGGGTTTCACCGACGGGCGCGTCGCGTCGAAGGCCGAGTCGCTCAATCGGCCGATGGCGGCCTATGCGGCCTCTAAACATGCGGGGCGTCTGGGCCGGGCGTTCTCATTCCTGTCGGTTTCGACGCCGCAGCTGGCCGTGAAGGCTCTCAAGCAGGCCGAGGACGGCAGCGGGTATGTCCTGCGCCTGAACGAGATGTCCGGCGAACCGCTGGAGCGGGGCGAAATCCGCTTCGCCGCGCCGATCGAGGCCGCTTACGTGCTCAACGGCGTCGAGGAGCGCCAGTCCGAAGCCCGGTTCGACGGCGACCGCCTGATCGTGTCGTGCGGCCGCTTCGCGCCTTCGACCTATCTGGTGAAATTACGCCCAAGCGACATCCGGCTGGATGCGCCTTCGTCGCTTCCGGTCGAGCTGCCCTGCAACGATTACGCCTTCACGGCGGATGCCTTCAACCGCCAGGGAAACCTCGACGGCAAAGGAAATTCGTATGCCGCCGAACTGCTTCCGGAGCGGATCGTTTCCGAAGGCGTTGCATTCCGGGTGTCGGGCGACGTGGCACGCCGGAATGTCGTGAAATGCGACGGGCAGCGCATCGCCCTGCCGCAGGGCGGCTATGACCGCGTTTACCTGCTTGCGGCCTCCCTCGACGGCGACCGGGACGCGGAGTTCACCGTCGACGGCAAGCCTTTCCGCCGCACGGTCCCTTACTATTCGGGCTTTTTCGGCCAGTGGGGGCACGACGGTGAGCCGGGTTACGTGAAGGACGGCGACCTGGCCTATGTCGGTACGCACCGCCACAGCGCTGAACGCGGCAATGACCCCTATGTGTTTACCTACATGTATAAAATCTGCCTGCCGGTCGGGGCCGGAGCGAAAGAATTGGTGCTGCCCGAGGATCGGAACGTCGCCGTGTTCGCCGTCACCGTGTCGGACAACCCGAACGACTGTCTCTCGCCGTTGAACGAGATCCGGGCATTGCCGTAGATGCCGTATGAAGAGACCGGCTGATCGTCAGCCGGTCTCTTTTTTCTGTTTCGGTCGGGAAAATTTACGCTGTTCCGACATTTTGAATTTTACCGTTTCTTAATTGGATATTATGGTGTATATTTGATTTGTATTCAGCACAGCACAGCATAGTAAAGCAATCAAAAAGAGGAAACCATGTAAAAAAGGCATGCCTTGACATGCAGCCGAAATCGCAAAGTCCAATCCCTGTCCGAATTAAAAACCAACTTAAATCAAATGAATGCTTATGAAAACCTGTTTTACTAAAATCTGTTTGTGGGGCGTGTTCCTGCTGGCGGCGATCTGTGTGCAGGCCGCACATGGACAAACCGCGGCCCCGCAGAACGGGAAAAGCGTGTCCGGTACGGTTGTCGATGAAAAGGGCAACCCCGTGATCGGAGCCTCCGTGATCGTAAAAGGCACTCAAAAGGGTGCGGTGACCGATGCCGACGGTCGGTATGTGCTTCTCGGCGTTGGCAGCGGCGACGCCCTCCAGTTTTCCTACCTGGGATATTATACCGTGACCGAGAAGGTCGGGACCCGGACCACCGTCGATGCGGTCCTTTCCGAGATGTCCAACATGCTCAACGACGTGGTGGTCGTGGGTTACGGCGCGCAGAAACGCGCCTCGATCACCGGGGCCGTGGCATCGGTCGGCGACAGCGACCTCGACCGCGTGCACAGCGCGACGACCAGCGCCATGCTCTCCGGCAAACTGCCGGGCCTTTCGTTCCGCCAGGCCGACGGACGTCCCGGATCCGGCGCGACGATCCAGGTGCGCAATTTCGGGGCCGACCCGCTCTTCGTCATCGACGGCGTTCCGCAGGACAAGGGGGCCTTCGACCAACTGGCTCCGAACGATATCGAGTCCATCTCGGTGCTGAAGGATGCCTCGGCGGCCATTTACGGTCTGCGGGCCGGTAACGGCGTCGTGCTGGTGACTACCAAGCGGGGCCAGGAAAACACTCCGGCGCGCATCAACGTCAATATGTATTACGGCTGGCAGAACTGGACACGTTTCCCGCGGGGCACGAACGCCTACGAATGGATGCTCGCCCAGACCGAGGGCCTCGTGAACCAGGGCCGGACCCCGACCGTTACGCCCGAGGAGCTTGAGAAGTGGCGCGTCGGCAAGGAGAAGGGTTATCAGAGTTTCGACTGGTACGACTATATCGTGCAGCGCAACGCGCCCCAGGCGTCGATCAATGCCAATATCTCCGGCGGCGGCAAGGAGACCAAATATTATGTCTCGGTGTCGCATTTGAGCCAGGACGCCGCGTTTCGCGATTATAAATACCGGCGTTCGAACGTGCAGAGCAACTTCGAGACCAACATCGGCAAGCGGATGCGCGCCGGCGTCAACCTGAGCGGCCGTATCGACTCGAAGCGCAATCCCGCCGTTTCCGGTGCCGATCCCGACGACTACTGGCAGCCGCGCAACGCCCTGCTGAACCTGCTGCCCACCGAACGGCCCTACGCCAACGACAACCCGATGTACATCAGCGCGACGCAGGTCCCCGAGGCCAACTGGGCCGGCATCAACTACAGGAACTCGGGTTCTTATAAATACGATCTGCGCGTGATGCAGGCCAATATGTTCGCCGAATACAAGTCCTACTATGTTCCGGGGCTGACCGGGCGCGTGACCTATTCGTACCAGATGGCCGACAACACGATCGACAATTTCGAATACGCCTACGACGCCTATACCTACAACAGCGACAAGGACACCTACGAGAAGAAGGCCGTGAACGCCACCGCCAACCGTGAGCAGACCCACAAGAAGGTCTTCAACACGATGTTGCAGTTCATGATCAACTACAACCGCACGTTCGCCGAGAAGCACACCGTCAGCGCCGTGCTGGCCAACGAGCGCACGACCTACCGCACGACCAACGAACTGGTGAAGGCGTCGCCCAACAACAACGTCATTCCGATCATTCAGCTGAACGACATCAAGGGTTACACCGCCTCCGACAAGCCGCAGGCCCGCGTAGGTTATGTCGCCCGTGTGAATTACAATTACGACAACCGCTACTACATCGAGTTCTCGGGCCGTTACGACGCTTCGTGGAAATTCATCTCGACCAAACGCTGGAGTTTCTTCCCGTCGGTTTCCGGGGCCTGGCGCATCACCCAGGAGCCGTTCTTCAAGAACAACGTCAAGTCGGACGTGTTGAGCGACCTGAAAATCCGCGCTTCGTACGGTGTCGTCGGCGACGATGCCGTGGGCGGCGACTACGACTACGTGGCCGGATACAACAACAACTCTTCGGTCAGCATCCTCGACGGGGAAGCCGTCGTGGGCATCCGTCCCCGCGGCGAACCCGTGACCAACGTGAGCTGGATGAAGAACCACTTCACCAACGTCGGACTCGACTTCGGGCTTTTCGGCGGCAAACTCTACGGCAGCTTCGACTACTTCTACCGCAAGCGTACCGGCCTGCTGGCTACGCGCAGCGATCTGGTGCTTCCTTCCGAGGTCGGTTATTCGCTGGCCAGCGAGAACCTGAACGCCGACGCGCACTACGGTTTCGAGTTCGCGATCAACTACCGCAACCGTTTCGGGGAGTTGGGCTTCCAGGTCGGCGCGAACATTTCGTATGCCCGCCGCAAGATGGTGTCGGTCTACAACGAACGTTTCGCCAACTCGCTCAAACGCTACCGCAACGGGCAGGAAGGCCGCTACACCTACGTGAACTGGGGCTACAATACGATCGGCGTATTCCAGAACCAGGATCAGATCAACAACTGGCCGGTCAACATCGACGGCAAAGGCAACACCACGCTGCTGCCCGGCGACTTCATCGTCGAGGACGTCAACGGCGACGGCCGTATCGACTCGCAGGACGAACGCCCGATCGCCTACCAGGACAACTCCTCGGTGGCTCCGCAGCCGATCATCAACGGCGGTCTGACCCTGGGCTTCGACTGGAAGGGCATCGACCTGTCGGCCGACTTCTCGCTGGCCGGGGGCTACGCCTTCACGCCCAACTGGGAGACCCGCTGGCCGTTCCAGAACGGCCGCACGCTGGTTCGCGAGACGCAGTTCAAAAACCGCTGGCGTCACGAGGATCCGTTCGATCCCAACAGCGCCTGGATTCCCGGGGATGTTCCCGCCCTGCGTTTCACGGCCCGTGAATATGTCTCCTGGAACCGCAATCTCGATTATTGGACGACCAACGTCGTGGCGTTCCGCCTCCGCTCGCTGGAAATCGGCTACACGCTGCCCAAGAAATGGCTCGCTGCGGCCCGCATTCAGAAGGTGCGCTTCTACGTGAACACCTACAACCTCTTTTCCATCGACAACGTGAAGAAGTACGGTGTCGATCCCGAGATCGCAGACCGCAACGGTATGCAGTATCCCCAGAACCGGGTGATCAACATCGGTGCAAACCTGACGTTCTAACTTTAAAACCGAATACTGATGAAAAACTTCAATATATTCCTGTTGGCCGTCCTGCTGCTCTTTACGGGCTGCGACGGTGACGAAAATTTCCTGACGAAGTCGCCGACCGACATTTTCGTGGACGAGGACGTCTGGAAGAACGAGGCGCTGATCATGGGCCTGGTTTCCGACCTCTATTCCCGTTATGCGGATTACCAGACCATTGAAAAATGGTATTCGTTCTGCGACCTGGACGAAGGCTACTGTTCGAACGCCGTGGACCGCAAGCGCCATCAGAACGCTACGTGGGGCTATGGCGAGCAGGCCTCGTGGGACTACGGTTATGTCCGCCACATGAATCTTTTCCTGCAGAAATGCGCCCGGGCCGATGCTTCGGTCTTTGCCAAGAACAGCCGCGAGCGGCTCATGGGCGAGGTTCGTTTCCTGCGTGCGGCGTACTATTTCGCCATGGCCAAACGCATGGGCGGCGTGCCGCTGATCACCGAACCCATGCAATACGATTACAGCGGCGACGTGACCTATCTTTACCGTCCGCGCAATCCGGAATACGAGATTTACGATTTCGTGCTCAAGGAGTGCGAGGAGATCAAGACGCTGCTGCCCAACGACCCGTCGGTCAAGTCGCGCGCCACGAAGGCCGCGGCGCTGGCCATGCGTTCGCGCGCGGCCCTCTATGCCGGTTCGATCGCCCGTTACGGCGCGCTCCGTACGCCCGAGGTGACGCTTCCCGGCGGAGAGGTGGGCATTCCGGCCGAGAAGGCGGATTATTATTACGGCATCGCCCTCTCGTCGGCGCAGGAGATCATGACCGACAATCTCTACGACCTCTATAAGAAAAATCCCTCCGACCTTGCGGATAACTTCGCGTCGATGTTCCTCGACAAGACCGACGCCAACACGGAGGCCATCTTCGTCAAGGATTTCCTTTCGCCCAACAAGATCCACAACTATACGGTCTATACCCTGCCGCAGTCGATGAGCGAATACCCGCGTTACAACGGTTCGCTGTGCGCCACGCTCAACCTCGTGCAGCTGTACGAACTGCTCGACGGCAACAAGATCGAACCGTTGAAGGTCGGCACGCCGGCCAGCCCGGTCTTCTACGACAAACCGGGCGACCTGTTCGCCGGGCGCGACGCGCGTCTGGCCGGGACGGTGATCCTGCCGGGAAGTTCGTTCCGGGGCAATCCCGTCGACATCTGGGCTGGTTACGTGACGCTCGACGGCAAGCTGACCACCGGCAACGCCCCCGGCGCCGAAGGCACCCTGCCCGGAACGACGGAGAAGGTGCAGGTCGTCGGCAAGGACGGCCCGTGCGAAGCCGCCGAGTTCAACACCCATACGGGTTTCTATGTCCGCAAGTACAACGACACCAAGGTCGGTTCGGGCGATGAGAAGACCGGCAGCGAGGTGTGGTTCATCCGCTACCGTTTCGGCGAGGTCCTGCTGAATGCTGCCGAGGCGGCTTTCGAATTGGACCAAAAGGATCTGGCCGCACAATACCTGACGCGCCTGCGCGAACGTGCGGGCTTCACCGAGGCGCTGACCGAGGCGGACATTACGTTCGACCGCATCGTGCACGAGCGCAAGGTCGAACTGGCTTACGAGGGGCACGAACTCTGGGACATGAAGCGCTGGCGCCTGGCCCACCTCGTGTGGAACGGTCAGAACATGAACGAGACGCCGGGCGACCCCGCCGCTGCGGACGCCGTCAACACGCAGTGCCTGGGCCTCTGGCCGCTGAAGGTGCATGCGCCCGGGACGCCCGTCGACGGAAAGTGGACCTACATCGTCCGCAAACCCAGCCATGTGACTGCCGCGCACCAGTTCCGGATCGGCAATTACTATTCGGAGATCAACACGACGATCCTGAGCAACAACCCGCAGATCGTCAAGCAGCCCAATCAGTAACGAAAAACAGTTCCAGATCATGAAAAAGATAGTATATTTTGCGATATGCGCACTGGCGTTGTCGTTCGCCGCGTGCGAATACGACAACTACGACGAACCCGAATCGCGCTTCTCCGGCCGTATTCTCTACAACGGCGAACAGCTCGGCTTCGGCTACAACGAAGTCTACATCGAGTTGTGGGAGCAGGGCGACTGGCAGCTGAAGGAGGCCATCCGCGTGAACGTCAATATCGACGGAACCTTCTCGCAGGTGCTTTTCGACGGCGATTACAAGATGGTCATTCCCAAGTCGGCCCGCCCTTTCCTGGTCGAGCAGGACACCGTGCTGCTTAAAATCCGGGGCAACAAGCAGATGGACATCGAGGTGACGCCCTACTATACGATCGAAAACGTGAAGTATAAGTATAACGCCGAGACCGACAAGCTGGAGTGCACCTGTTCGATCCGTCAGGTCGTGACCGATCCCGCGGAGGCCAAGACGGTGAACATCATGCGCGAGTATGTCGGCAAGACGGCCTACCTCTACCAGGGTTCGCAGATCAACTGGCATACGCTCAACACGCAGAACAATCCCGGAGGGAGTCTCGATAACGTCGTATTCTCGGGTCCTGCGGTCAACAGTTCGAAGCTGCCTTCGGCCCAGAACTACATCTTCGGGCGGGTGGCTGTCCAGGTGAACGGCATCTCCCCGATGCTGATGACGCATCCCAAGAAGATTACTTTCAGGTAACCGGCCGGATCGTAAGCCGGGGAGGGCGGACGAAATCCGCCTTCCCCGGCTATCCGCAAATCGGGATGAAGCGCATTCTGCTGGTTTTGACCGCGCTGCTGTGCGGTCCGGGACCCGGTATGGCCGGGAATCCCTTCCTGCGTCCGGAAGGGGCGGCTCCCTTTGTCGTCGCCCACGGCGGATGCAAGCACCTGTTTCCCGAAAACACGATGGTCGCTTTCGACGGAGCCGTGGCGCTGGGCGTCGACATGCTCGAAATGGATGTCCGGCTGACGGCCGACAGCGTTCTGGTGACACATCACGACGATACGCTCCGGCGCACGAGCGACGGCGAGGGCCTGATTATCGGTTACACGCTCGAAGAGCTGGGGCGTTTTAACTTCGGTGCGAAGTTCGCCGGGCTTGAAAAGAAGTATCCCTACCGCAATTGCCGGGTCCGCATCACGACGCTGGAGAGTGTTCTGCTGAAGTACGGGAGTGTCAGGCGGATGTTTCTTGAAATCAAGGGCGAGGGCGGCGAGGGCCTGCGCTGCGCTGAAAAATTGGCGGAACTTCTTCGCCGCACGGCGACGGAGGACCGCGTGCTGGTTTCGGCTTTCAACGACCGGATCGTCCGGCATTTCCGGAAAGTTTCGCGGGGCCGCGTGCAGACGGCCATGGGGCGGCGGCATGCCCGGAGGCTGGTCGTGCTGAGCAAGATGGGGCTCGGTTTTTTGTGGTGCGGAAAGTACAAGTCGCTGCAAATCCCCCTGCGCATGGGCAAGGTCCGTCTCGACCGGCCTTCCATTGTGCGCACAGCCCGCCGCAAGGGTATTTCGGTGTATTACTGGACGGTCAACAGGACGGAGGATATGGAGCGTCTGGCGGCTTTGGGAGCCGACGGCGTGATCACCGACCGTCCCGACCGCGTTCCGGAGGAGTGGGTCAGAACATCGTCTGATTGATACGCCGGTATTTTTTCGGCGTTTGGTTGTAGAGCGATTTGAAAGTTTTGTAGAAGTGTCCCAGGTTCGGGAACCCGCAGTTGGAACTGATCTCCTTGATCGGCATGCCGGTGATGACGAGTTGTGTGGCGGCGTAGCGCATTTTCAGTTCGTTGGTCAGCTCGGTCAGCGATTTGCCGAAGTGGAGGCGGACGGTGCGGTTCACATAATCTCCGTTTCTGCCGCACAGTCCGGCGAATCCGGCGCATCCCCGGCGGAAAAGGTCCGGGGTGGTGTATTCCTGAATGGCGCGTACGAGCCATACCGGAATGTCCGCGGGGGTGGCGAGGGCTTCATGCAGCGTGATCTGCCGGAAGATGAACAGCAGCAGGCTGTCGAGTTCGATATTGCTCCGGGAGTGGCTCATCGTCTCCTCGGCGCGTGCCGAAAGCTGGTGCAGGATTTCGGCCGGAAGCTGTATCCGGTAGGGCATTGCCCCTGTCGACCAGAAATACTGGCCGCTGTCGGGGAAATAGCGTTCGCGGAAATGATGCAGCGTCTCGACGGGAAACGCAATGTTGATCAGCGTGATTCCCCCCCCCCTTGGTCGATGCCGCGTACGTATGGGCATCCTGCGGCCGAATCATGATCAGGTCGCCCGGCCCGATGCGCAGGCGTTCGCCGTTGACCAGGTGATACCCCGAACCTTTCTCGATCCAGAGCAGTTCCGCATAGTCGTGGGTATGGAACGAGAGATCCTGCCGGGAAATGATATTGACGCGGGCCAGGTGGAACGTTTCGCCCGGATGAAGGAAGCTGGATAATTCGAAAACAGGGATGTCCATGGGGCTGTATGTTTTTGCAATAGTACGGATTATTTGTGGAAAAACCAAACGGAAATATCGGTACAGGATAATGAATGAGGACTTTTTATTCGAATTGAGACGGTAAAACGTAACTGAAGCTATGACGGAGAACACAGTGACGGGCATGGTCACCAAGGTGCAGCGGATGTCGATTCACGACGGTCCGGGCATCCGGACGACGCTGTTTCTGAAAGGGTGCAATTTCCGCTGCCGGTGGTGCCACAATCCCGAGACCTGGCGGCGGGAGGCGCAGCTCGAACGGATCGCGGAGCGCTGTATCGCCTGCGGGGCCTGCGTGCCGGTCTGCCGGACCGGGGCCCTGCGTCCGGAAGAGGGCGGCATCGGCATCGACCGGGAACGGTGCGATGCCTGCGGGCTGTGCGCCGCGGTCTGCCCTGCGCGGACGATGCACCTTGTGGGACGGGAGGTTTCGGCGGACGGACTGATGCGGGAACTGCGGCGCGACGTGCCCTATTTCGAGGAGTCGGGCGGCGGGGTCACCCTCTCCGGGGGCGAACCGCTGCTCCAGCCCGCCTTTGTCCGCGAAGTGCTGTCGCGCTGCCGGGCCGAGGGGATCCCGACGGCCGTTGAGACGAACCTTTCCGTGCCTTCGGAGCTGATCGAAGAGTTGCTGCCGCTGGTCGGTCTGTGGATGTGCGATTTGAAACTGGCCGACGACAGCCGGCATCGCCGGTGGACGGGGATGTCCAACGCCCGGACCGTTGCGAATCTGCGGCTGCTCGGCCGAAGCGGAGTTCCGCTGATCGTCCGCACGCCGGTCGTGCCCGGTGTCAACGATACGCCCGAAGCCATCGGGGCGGTCTGCGCCCTGCTCAAAGACCTCGAAGGGCTGCTCTATTACGAATTGCTGGGGTTTCACACGCTCGGCGCTGATAAATACGCCTGCCTGGGCATGGAGAACCCGATGCCCGGTGCGGAACCTTTGCCGCCGGAACGGCTGGAACGCCTCCGGGAGGCTGCCGCCGCGACGGGGATAAAAGTCAAATAAACACAGATAAATGAACTACGATCAGAAACTTGCCAGCCTGCGTGCCCGCAAACTGCGGCAGACACGCGAAAAGATCGAGCGGGAGGGTGTGCTCGACGAAGACGATTACGGGCGGATCGTACCCCCGGAGGGCCTTTGGAAGATCCGGCCCAACCACCCCGACGGATCGTTCTACGGCTTCGACGCCTGGACGGACAATTTTTGCAGCCTGATGGCCGTGCATCCGGTCTATGTCGACCCGGACGACGCCTTTGCCGGGCGGTGGATGTACTTCATGTCCAAGATGCGTCCCAACAAGTGGAATCCGGCCTATCCCTACGACCACCTGAAGGCGGACATCGCCCGCTACGACATCATCTGCGGAATCGGCGACGACGCCCATTTCGCACCCGATTACCGGATGGGGCTCGAACTGGGCTGGGGCGGCCTGCTGGAGAAGATCGCCGCCTGCCGGAAGCTGAATCCCTCGCCCGGGCAGCAGCATTTCTACGACCTGCACGAACGGGCCGTCCGGAGCGTGCAGGGATGGATCGGACGCCACATTGCCGAGGCTGAACGGCTGGCGGCCGAAGAGCCCGATGCCGGGCGGCGCGACAACCTGCTGGCCATGGCGCAGGTCAACCGCAATATCCTGAACCGTCCGCCCGAGACCCTGCGCGAAGCCTGCCAGTGGATCGTCTGGTATCACCTCGCTTCGCGCACGTACAACCGCGACGGGGCGGGAGCACAGATCGACGCGCTGCTCAGACCCTATTACGAACGGGACAAGGCGCTCGGGCTGACCGACGACGAGGCGGTCTATTACCTGGCCTGCCTGCTGATCAACGACCCGGTCTACTGGCAGCTGGGAGGTCCCGACGAAACGGGCCGGGACCAGACTTCGCGCATCTCCTTTCTGGTGCTCGAGGCGGCCGGGAAGATCGACACGTCGCTCAACATCACCGTGCGGGTCCACGACGGGCTTGACCCCGAGCTGTTCCGCGCGGCTGTCGCCTGCCTGATCCGCTATAAGAACGGCTGGCCCCGCTTCTCGGGCGACAAGGCCCTTGTCGAGGGTTTCATGCGCAACGGTTTCAGCGCGGAGCTGGCCCGCAGCCGGATCGCCGTCGGCTGTAACTGGATGTCGCTGCCGGGGCTGGAATATACGATGAACGACCTGGTGAAGGTCAATATGGCGAAGGTTTTCGAGGTGGCCTACGACGAACTGCTGGCCTCGGACGCGGAGCCTTCGACCGGAGCGCTTTGGCGCGGGTTCGAACGCCACCTGGGCCGGGCCGTTCACACGGCGGCCGAAGGCATCCGCCACCACCTGAAATACCAGAAGTACAACGAACCCGAACTGCTGCTCAATCTCTTGAGCCACGGGCCGCTGGAGAGGGGCCGGGATGTCTCGGACGGCGGGGCGGAGTATTACAACCTCGCCATCGACGGCGCGGGGCTGGCCGTCGTGGCCGATTCGTTCGCCGCCCTCGAACAGCGTGTCGAGCGCGAAGGCCGCCTGACGTGGGAGGAGGTCACCCGCCACCTGCGGGAGAATTTCGAAGGGGAGGGCGGCGTTGCCGTCCGCAAACTGCTGCAAACCGCACCGCGCTACGGGCAGGAGGATTCCCCGGGCGAATCCTGGGCCTTGCGCGTCAGGGATGCCTTCGTTGCGGCCGTGCGGCGCGAGACGGAACCCGGCCGGGTCTTCATCCCCGGTTTCTTCTCGTGGGCCAATACGGTCGGCTTCGGCCTTTCGGTCGGGGCGACGCCCAACGGGCGCAAGGCCGCAACGCCCATCTCCCACGGAGCGAATCCCGTGCCCGGTTTTGCGCTGGACGACGCGTCGCTCTCGCTGGCGACCTGCATCGCCCGTATCCAACCCGGTTACGGCAACACGGCGCCGATGCAGTGGGAGATCGACCCCTCGCTGGCCCGGCAGGACAATGCGGAACTGATCGGCGCGATTCTCCGCACCCATTTCAGGATGGGCGGAACGCTGGTCAACGTGAACGTCATGGACAGGGAGACCGTGCTCGCGGCGCACGAGAACCCCGAGAAATATCCCGAACTGGTGGTGCGCGTTACGGGCTTCACGGCCTATTTCTCCATGTTGTCGCCCCGGTTCCGGCAGTTGGTCGTCGACCGTATTTTGGAAAATTGATCGTAAAAACAGATGATGGAAACCATGAAGATAATCGATGCGTACGATTACGGCGGAACGGGCTATGCCCCGTTTCTGATCGGGGACAAATGGCAGGTCGCATTCCTGAACTATGCGCCGGAGGAGGCGCTGGAAAGCATCGTGAAACTGGACGTGCACCACTATACCGACGAAGTTTTCGTGCTGCTCGACGGCCGTGCGGCGTTGATCAGCGCGCAGGTCGACGACGGCGGGGTTGCTTACGAGGCGGTCGACATGCGGCCTCTGTGCGCCTACAACATCCGCCGCGGGGTGTGGCACAAAATCGCGATGCAGCCCGGCAGCCGGGTTCTGATCGTGGAGAACTGCAATACGCACCTGGGTGATTTCGAATTCTACGACCTTTCGGCGGAGCAGATTGCCGCCCTGCGGGAGACGGTCGTAAAAGTATGGAGTGAAGAATGATATTATGGAGACGAATTATTGGGCCGGGCTGTCGCTGATCGCGATGGGCGGTTTGTTCGCCGGGAGTTTTTCGGTCCCTTTCAACCGCAGCAAAGGCTGGGAATGGGAGAACAACTGGTTGGTGTGGAGCGTCGTGGCGCTCGTCGTTGCGCCCTGGGTTGTCGCCGTGGCTACCGTCCCCGGGCTTTTGGGCGTCTATGCTGCCGAGACGGGTCCGCTGGCGGTCGTGGCGTTCTTCGGACTGATCTGGGGCGTCGGGGCGATCCTCTTCGGACGGGGCATCGACCTGCTGGGCGTCGGCCTGAGCATGCCGATCATGCTCGGGCTGACGAACGTGATCGGGACGCTGATGCCCGTCGTCCTGCGCGATCCGGGCGGTTTGCTGACCGCTTCGGGACTCCGGCTGACCGCCGGGGTGCTGGTGATCGTGCTCGGCATCGTCTTCTATTCCGTTGCCGGGAGCCTGAAGGAGCGGGGTGCGCAGACGCCGCGGGCCGGGGTACGCAGCGGCTTTGTGAAGGGCCTGCTGGTCTGCCTTGCAGCCGGCATTTTAAGCCCGATGGTCAATTTCGCCTTTGTTTTCGGCGCGCCGTTGCAGCAGCAGGCCCTTGCCGCCGGGACCGATCCGGTCTATACGTCCAATGCCGTCTGGAGCATCGCGCTGACCGCCGGATGCCTGGTGAATGCGGGGTATTGCATCTGCCTGCTGCGGAGCCGGAAGACGGGGGCGCTGTACCGCGGGAGCCGCCGGGTGAACTGGGCCTGGGCCGCTTTGGCCGGGGTCCTTTGGTACTCGAGCATGATGCTTTACGGCATGGGAGGCAGTTTCCTCGGCGACGCCGGAGTGTCGGTCGGCTGGGCGCTGATGCAGTCGTTGGCGATCCTGACGGGCAATCTCGCGGGGCTTTTCACGGGCGAATGGCGCGGAGCCGCACCCGTGTCGCGGCGGATCATGTGGCTCGGACTGGCGTGTCTGCTGGCCGGGGTGTTCATCGTGGCTTTCAGCAGATAGTCCCCGCTGCCGATCGGACCCGGTCCGAATCCGCATAAGTCTCGCATTTGCGGGACTTATTTTTTTGTTGCCGTGGATTCCACGGCGATCTTCCGGTCTTCTTCGGGCGGGGCTGCACGGCGTTCGGCACGCCTTCCGGCACTCCGTAAACGCCCTGTCCCGGCGCGACGGCCGGGCAGGTTCCGGGCCTGCGGCGGTCGTCTTTGCGGTGCAGCATCCTGCGGTTATACATCTGCTCCATTTGTGCCGGAAATTTGTCAAAATAGGATAAATTGCTGTTCAGGACCCCCGATTGTAGATAATCTTTTTTATATTTGTGCGTTAAAACCGAAAAACAATAATCAAAACTAAATAACGCTATGGAAAACAAACTTCAACAGTTGACGCAGAAGCTCTACGACGAAGGGCTGGAGAAAGGGCGCGCCGAGGCCGACAAGCTGGTGGCCGACGCCAAGGCCGAGGCCCGGAAGATCGTCGCCGAGGCCCGCGCCGAGGCCGAAGAGATCGTCAAAAAGGCGGAGGCCAAGGCCGAGGATGTCTCGAAGAACACCATGACCGAGATTTCGCTGGCCGGCAAGCAGGCCGTCGCCAAAATCAAGTCGGAGATCGCCTCGCTGATCATCGCCAAGGCTACGGCCCAGGGCGTGAAGGAGGCCGTCGTGGACCCGACGTTCATCAAGGAGATGCTCGTCGCCGTGGCCAAAAACTGGAACGGAGCCGACTCGGGCAAGGTCGAATTGCAGGCCCTGCTGCCCGAAGGCGAGCGCAAGAAGCTCGACGCGGCGTTCGAGGAGAGCGCGAAGGAGCTGCTCGCCGCCGGTGTCGAGGTGGGCTGGTCGAAGGAGGTGAAGACCGGCTTCAAGGTGGGCGCCAAGGAGGGCGGCTACTACATTTCGTTCGCCGACGCCGACATCGAAGCGCTGTTGGCAGAGTACCTGCGCGACAAGGTGTTCCAACTGTTGTTCAAGGCGTAACGGGATGTTTGCAAACGAATATTATTGTCTGGTAGCCTCCCTGAAGGAGTACGCGCTCGACGCCGACACCAAGGGCTTCGACGCCCGGGCCATCGTCTCCGGAATTCTGGAGGATGTGAGCCGCGGCGACGCCCGCGAGGTGCGGCTCCTGTACGGCTACTACGACTGCGAGAATATCGCCGCCCTGCGTGCGGGGCGCTCGGCGCACAATCCGCTGGGCAACTTCACGCGCGAGGAGCTGGAGGAGGAGCTGAAAGCTCCGAAGCGGCTTCCCGAGGCGGTCGCCCGCGTGGTGAGGGCCTATGCCGATCCCGAGGGCGAGGATGCCGAGACGGTCGATACGTCGCGGCGTTTCGAGAAGGAGCTGTTCGGGGCCTACTACGCCGCCTGCGGGAAGGCCGGGAGCCGCTTCCTGCGCGAATGGTCGGCTTTCGACCGGAACCTGCGCAACGTTTCGGCGGCCGTCACGGCGCGCGCCGCAGGGCGTGCGGTCGAAGAGGTCGTCGTGGGCGGGGGCGATGTCGCCGAGCAGTTGCAGCGCAGCTCTGCGGCCGATTTCGGGCTTCGTGGCGAACTTCCCTACATCGACGCGGTGATCGCGGCGGTGAACGACGAGGCCAACCTCGTGGAGAAGGAGCACAAGATCGACCTGATCCGCTGGAACGAAGCCGCGGAGCTGGCGACCTTCGACTATTTCGACATCAACGCCATCCTTTCCTACCTGGTGCGGATCAATATCGTCGCCCGGTGGACGCAGCTCGACGCCGCGCGCGGCCGCGAGATGTTCGCCCGCCTGCTTGCCGAACTGGACGGAAAGGAGTTGATTAACAAGGAATAAACAATAAAAGCATACCATGAAAACTACAGGACGTGTAAACGGTATCATCTCCAACATCGTGATCGTCAAGGCCGACGGACCCGTGGGCCAGAACGAGATCTGCTATGTCTGGACGGGCGATACCAAAATGATGGCCGAGGTCATCAAGGTCATAGGCGACGCGGCCTATGTCCAGGTTTTTGACAGCACCCGCGGTCTGAAGATCGGCGACAAGGTGGAATTCGAGGGTCACATGCTCGAAGTCACGCTGGCCCCGGGCCTCTTGTCGCGCAACTACGACGGTCTTCAGAACGACCTCGAAAAGATGGACGGTCTGTTCATCGCCCGCGGTTCGATCACCGATCCGGTCGACTACGATGCCGAATGGGAATTCTCTCCGCTGGCCAAGGCCGGCGACAAGGTCACGGCGTCGTCGTGGCTGGGCGAGGTGAAGGAACAGTGGGTGATGCACAAGATCATGGTTCCCTTCACGATGACGGACAGCTATACGGTCAGGAGCGTCGCCGAGGCGGGCAAATACAAGATCACCGACACGATGGCCGTCCTGACCGACGCCGAAGGCCGGGACCACACCGTGACGATGGTGCAGAAATGGCCCGTCAAGCAGGCCGTGCGCTGCTATACGGAGAAACCCCGCCCGTCGCGCATCATGGAGACCGGCGTGCGTCCGATCGACACCTTCAACCCGATGGCCGAGGGCGGTACGGGTTTTATCCCGGGGCCTTTCGGCGCGGGCAAGACCGTGCTCCAGCACGCCATTTCGAAGCAGGCCGACGCCGACGTGATCATTATGGTGGCGTGCGGCGAGCGCGCCAACGAGGTGGTGGAGATCTTCAAGGAGTTCCCCGAACTGATCGACCCGCATACGGGCCACACGCTCATGGAGCGCACGATCATCATCTGCAACACCTCGAACATGCCCGTCGCCGCGCGTGAGGCGTCGGTCTATACGGGTATGACCATCGGCGAATACTACCGCGCGATGGGCCTCAAGGTGCTCGTTATGGCCGACTCGACGTCGCGCTGGGCGCAGGCCCTTCGCGAGATGTCGAACCGCCTGGAGGAGCTTCCCGGACAGGACGCCTTCCCGATGGACCTGTCGGCGATCATCTCGAACTTCTACTCGCGCGCCGGACTGGTGAAGCTCGTCGGCGGCCAGACCGGTTCCGTTACGTTCCTCGGCACGGTGTCGCCCGCGGGCGGCAACCTCAAGGAGCCGGTGACCGAATCGACGAAGAAGGCCGCGCGCTGTTTCTACGCCCTTTCGCAGGGCCGCGCCGACTCGAAGCGCTACCCGGCCATCGACCCGCTGGAGTCCTACTCGAAATACCTCGAATACCCCGAAATCCGCGAATACCTCGACAACCACATCGAGAAGGACTGGGTGGACCTGGTCTACGAGGGCAAGACCATCGTGCAGCGCGGCAAGGAGGCCAACGACCAGATCAACATTCTGGGCGACGACGGCGTACCCGTGGAGTACCACGAGCGGTTCTGGAAATCGGAGCTGATCGACTTCGTCATCCTGCAGCAGGACGCCTTCGACGCCATCGACGCCAACTGCCCGATGGAGCGCCAGCAGATGATGTACAAGATGGTCCTCGGTATCTGCAACCGGGAATTTGCGTTCGCCGACTTCGAAGCCTGCTCGCAGTTCTTCAAGGGCCTGATCAACCTCTTCCGCCAGATGAACTACTCGGAGTGGAAGTCGGAGAAGTTCGAGGGCTACCGGAAGCAGATCGAGCAGTATGTGAGTGAACAATCCAAATAAGCGGGAGAAATTATGACAACACGAGCATTTCAGAAGATATACACCAAGATTGACAACATCACCAAGGCTACCGTGACGCTCCGCGCCACGGGCGTCGGCAACGACGAGCTGGCCACCGTCGGCGGCAAACTGGCGCAGGTGGTGAAGATTATGGGCGAGAACGTCACGTTGCAGATTTTCGCCGGAACCGAGGGCCTGTCGACCGACTCCGAGGTCGTCTTCCACGGCGAGCCTCCCAAGCTGCGCGTTTCGGACAACCTCGCGGGTCGTTTCTTCAACGCTTACGGCGAACCGCTCGAAGGCGGCGGGATCATCGAGGGCGAAGCCCGCGAGATCGGCGGTCCGACGGTGAACCCCTTCCGGCGCATCCAGCCTTCGGAGCTGATCGCCACGGGCATCGCCGGCATCGACCTGAACAACACGATCGTGACGGGGCAGAAGATCCCCTTCTTCGCCGACCCCGACCAGCCCTACAACGCCGTGATGGCCAACGTGGCCCTGCGTGCCAAGGCCGACAAGATCATCCTCGGCGGCATGGGCCTCACGAACGACGACTTTCTGTACTTCAAGTCGGTCTTCGAGAACGCCGGTGCGCTGGACCGCATCGTGTCGTTCGTCAATACGACCGAGAACCCGCCCGTGGAGCGCCTGCTCGTTCCCGACATGGCGCTGACCGCCGCCGAATACTTCGCCGTGGACAAGGGCGAGAAGGTGCTGGTGCTGCTGACCGACATGACCTTGTACGCCGATGCCCTGGCCATCGTGTCGAACCGCATGGACCAGATTCCGTCGAAGGACTCGATGCCGGGATCGTTGTATTCCGACCTGGCGAAGATCTACGAAAAGGCCGTGCAGCTGCCCAACGGCGGTTCGATCACGATCATCGCCGTGACGACGCTTTCGGGCGGCGACATCACGCATGCCATCCCCGACAATACGGGTTATATCACCGAGGGTCAGTTGTTCCTGCGCAACGATTCCGACACGGGCAAGGTCATCGTCGATCCGTTCCGTTCGCTGTCGCGTCTGAAACAGCTCGTCATCGGCAAGAAGACCCGCGAGGACCATCCGCAGGTGATGAACGCCTGCGTGCGCCTCTACGCCGACGCAGCCAACGCCAAGACCAAGCTGGAGAACGGCTTCGACCTCTCGGACTACGACGAGCGCACCCTGAAGTTCGCCTTCGACTACTCGGAGAAGCTGCTGGCCATCGACGTCAATATCGAGATCAACCAGATGCTCGACACCGCATGGAGCCTCTTTGCCAAGTACTTCACCCGGGAGGAGGTCGCCATCAAGGAGGAGCTTATTAAGAAATACTGGAAGGAGGCGTAACGCGCAATGGCAATCAAATTCCAATATAACAAGACCTCGCTGGGCGAACTCGGCAAACAGCTGAAAATGCGCCAGAAGGCCCTCCCTACGATCAAAAGTAAGGAGTCGGCCCTGCGCTCCGAAGTGAAGAAGGCGAAGGACTCCGCTCTCGACTACCGCCGCCGGCTCGATGCCCTGAAGGCCGAGTACGACTACATGGTGTCGCTCTGGGGAGAGTTTGATTGTGACCTCCTGCGCATTGCCGACGTCGATTTGTCGGTCCAGAAAATCGCGGGTGTGCGCACGCCCGTCCTGCAGGAAGTGAAATTCGAGGAGAAACCCTACGATCTGTTCTCCTCGCCGGTGTGGTTCGCCGACGGAGTCGACATCCTCAAGCGCATGGCGCAGCTGGGGATTGAGTTCGAGGTCTACAACCGGAAGATGGAACTGCTGGACCATGCGCGCCGCAAAACCACTCAAAAGGTGAATTTGTACGAGAAGGTTCAGATACCCGGGTACGAGGACGCCATACGTAAGATCAAACGCTTCATGGAGGACGAGGAGAACCTCTCCAAGTCGGCCCAGAAGATCGTGAAAACCAAACAGCAGGCCGCCGGGGAGGGCGCGATGTTATGATAGCCAGAATGTCAAAATACAACTTTGTGCTCTTTGCGGCGCAGAGTGAGGATTTCGTCGAGAAGCTGCGCGGCCTCGGGCTGGTGGACATCACCACCACGGGGTGGGAACCCTCCGAGGAGGACCGCCAGCTGCTGCTGGACATCGAGAGCCACGCGAAGGCCGCGGAGTTCCTGAAGAACTTCCGCGCCGGGGAGCGTTGCGACGCTGCCGCCGGGCCGTTCGCCTCGGGCGAGGAGGCCTACGAGCATTACGTCGCCGCGCACCGCGAGGCCGCGGCGCTCAATGCCGAGATCGGACGTCTGGAAAAAGCGGCCGAGGAGCTGCGTCCCTGGGGGGCGTTCGATGTGGAGGCGACGCGGAAACTCGCCGCACAGGGCATCGTGCTCCGTTATTTCTTCACCCAGCGCAACACCTTCGACAAACAGCTTGCCGAGTGGTCGGAGAGCTATACGATCTCCGAGATCAGCCGTTCCGATGCGACGGTGTGGTTCGTCGTCGTGGCCAAGCCCGGCGAGGAGGTTACGCTCGACGCGCAGGAGATGAAGACTCCGGCGATGGACATCCGCGAGGCGGAACGCCGCATCGCCGAAGCCGAAAAGAAACTCCGGGACCTCGACGCCGAATTTTCGCGCGTGGCCGCTTCGGAGGCGCTGCTCGCACGGCATGCCAGTTCGCTGAAGGAGCGTTTGCAGGGCGTGCGGGTGAAGGCCACGGCACAGGAGGCCGCCGACGGCACGCTGGTCGTCATGGAGGGCTGGGCCGAGAAGGAGACTTCCGATCGGGTCGACGCCCTTTTGGAGGAGTACCCCAACGTGGTCTTCCTCAAATCGGACCCCACGCCCGAGGACGAGACGCCCGTGAAACTCAAGAACCGTTGGTTCGCGCATGTTTTCGAACTGGTGGGCGACATGTACGCCCGTCCGAAATACGGGACGATGGACCTCACGCCGTTCTTCGCACCGTTCTACATGCTCTTTTTCGGCATCTGTCTCAACGACGCCGGCTACGGACTGATCCTGACCCTGATGGGGTGGTGGATGCTCGCCAAGAACAAAAAGCCCGGCATGATGCGCCAGGCGGCGTGGTTCGCCACGCTGTGCGGCGTTTCGACGGTCCTTTTCGGACTGCTGTGCGGTTCGTTCTTCGGCATCAACATGAACACGTGGTTCCCCTCGGTGAAATTCCTCGATTTCCAGGGACAGTTCTTCTCCATTGCGCTGGTCATCGGCGTGGTGCAGATCCTTTTCGGCATGCTGCTCAACATCTGGATGACCGTTCGCTGCTTCGGTTTCGGCCGTGCGCTGGGACTGCTGGGGTGGTTCATCATCCTCGTCTCGTGCTGCCTGGCCATGGGCCTTCCGATGGCGGGCCTGGCCATTCCGGGCTTTACGGCCGGATCGGCGGCCTTCTACGCGGCGCTGGGCGTCGGCGGCGTGCTGATGCTGCTTCTGAACAATCCCCGGCGCAATCCGCTCATCAACTTCGGCGCGGGTCTTTGGGACCTTTACAACAACCTCACGGGCCTGTTGAGCGACGTGCTGTCGTACATCCGTCTGTTCGCCATCGGGCTTTCGGGCGGCGTGCTGGCGCTGGTGTTCAACACGCTGGCGTCGGGATTCGTGCCCGAAGGTGCGAACATTCTGGTCCGGCTGCTGATCATGATTCCGATTCTGTTGATCGGTCACGGCATCAACCTATTCATGTCGACCATCTCGTCGTTCGTGCACCCGCTGCGTCTGACGTTCGTCGAGTTTTTCAAGAACGCCGGTTTCGAAATGGCCTCGCGCAATTTCGACCCGATTCGTAAAATGAACGATACTAACGAATAATAACAATTAAAAAACTCAAAACATTATGGAAACAACAGCATTGGTATTGGCTTACGTCGGCGTAGCGCTGATGGTGGGTCTGGCAGGTGTCGCTTCGTCGATCGGCACCTCCATTACGGGTCAGGCCGCAGTAGGGGCCATGAAGAAGAACGGCGGCGCTTTCGGCAGCTACATGATTCTCTCGGCGCTTCCCGGTTCGCAGGGTCTCTACGGTTTCGTCTGCTTCTTTCTGGTACAGAAGGGCCTGACGGACCCGACGATGGTGCAGGGCGCGGCTATCTTCGGCGCGGGTCTGCTGGTCGGTCTGGTGAACATCGCCGCTTCGATCTATCAGGCGAAGGTCTGCGCCAACGGTATCGCCGCCATCGGCAACGGTCACGACGTGATGGGTAAGACGCTGATCCTCGCGGCTTTCCCCGAGCTGTACGCCATCCTGACGGTGGCCGCCACCTACCTGATCGCAACGCTCGACGGCGTGAACCTCTTCTGACGGGGCGGAACGCCCGTCACCGAGAAGGGAGACCCTGCGGGGCCTCCCTTTTTCGTTGCCGTCCTGCGGGCGGGGCGGTTTTGCCGTTTCGGAAAATTTGCCTTATCTTTGTTGCCGAATCAAAATCTTTTGTCAGCGATGCGGATTTAAAAATTTCATAGACCCCTTCTGCCGCCCCGCCCTTGCGGATGCGGCACCGTGTACTTTGTAAATTTTCAAATCCGATATTTTATGTCGCTTGTTTTCAGCGGGGTGTCGTTCGCATATCCCGGTTCGGAACCCCTTTTTTCCGACATCACCTTCACCGTCCGCCCGGGCGAACGGGTCGCCCTGGTCGGCCCTAACGGCTCGGGCAAAACCACACTGCTGCGCATCGCTGCCGGGTTGCAGCCTGCCGCCGGATCGGTCAGCTGCCCGGCGGCGCGCTGGTATCTGCCCCAGAACGCCCTGTGCCAGCCCGGCGAACCGGTCGCGGAGCTGCTGGGCGTAGCCCGTAAACTCGCTGCGCTGCATGCCATCGAGTCCGGGCGCGGTACGGAGGCCGATTTCTCGGCGCTCGACGACGATTGGGGCGTCGAGGAGCGGCTCGATGCCGTGCGCGGCCGTTGGGGAATCGCTTCGATCCCCCTCGACCGGCCGTTCCGTACGTTGAGCGGCGGCGAGCGCACGCGCGTCTTGCTGGCCGGGGCGGAGCTGTCGGGCGCCCGCGCGGTGCTGCTCGACGAGCCGAGCAACCACCTCGACGCCCGTGCGCGGACGTTGTTGTACGACTACGTCGGCCGGAGCCGCGCGGTCATGCTGATCGTGAGCCACGACCGGGCGCTTCTGGAGCTGATGGACGCCATCGTCGAACTGGATTCGGGCCGGGCGATCCGTTACGGCGGAAATTACACGTTCTACAGCGGACAGCGCAACTTGCAGCTGGAGGCACTCCGCCGCCGTGCCGACGAACGGCAGCGCACCCTGCGGC
>OJQL01000501.1_pt1 | contig 42205 bp, 27 predicted proteins | sample 1598731 | NCBI WGS metagenome assembly OJQL01 (sample SAMN03922510, study PRJEB24848) | human gut metagenome | isolation source: stool sample | host: Homo sapiens | place: Germany | collected 2010-02
GGCACGAGCCTACTCGTGCCGTGGAAAGCTTGTAATTCCCCCCCCCCCTCACCGCGCCGAATACCCGGAGTTAAGTAAACTGTCACCTCTCGCGATTAACGCGTGCATATTGCCGTATATGGCAATATGCACGCGTTTTTCATTGTGCCCGACCGACAGCCGACAACCTTTACCAAACCATAAAACGCGAAACTATGACCCTAAATCTACGAGAATCTCTGAACTTCATCCTGAAGCCGGCGCTGTTGCTGGCCGGGTGTTTCTGCATGGCGTGCGGCAGCGGCGACAAGCATGTCGACGATCCCGACGGTCCCGACAATCCGGGCGGCGGCGATGAATACGAGGACATACAGGTAGTGGACGGCAAGGTTCGTTTCTATCTCCGCGAGGCGGAAAATTCCGTCCGCAAGGCCATGGGAGCCGGCGAACGGGCATGGAGCAAATCGCTCGTCTCGGTCAACGGAAAATCCTATGCGGTCGAAAGCGATGAAAGCGGCCGCTACTACGTCGAGGCGAACGCGTCGAGTTCCGGAACCTACAACGCCATCCTGACCAATTCAAGTTCCTCCGGCTGGTACGGCTCTTCGGCTTATGCCGATGTGAAGCTGCCCTACTCGCAGTTCTGGACCGCCACGGCGGCATCGCTGCAATCATATCCCATGTACGGCTCCTACACCAAGGAGAACGGCAACAAGCTGGTGTTCGACGATGCCTTCGCCGTGCTGGACGTGTCGCTGACCGGGTCGGCCCGAATCGCCTCGGTGAAGGTCGAGAACCTCGCCGAAAGCCCCGTAGCGGGCTTTGCCAATTTCCTGCCCTCGCGCGGCTACCTCTCGGTTACCGACGGTGTCGGTTTCGCCGTGCTGAACTGCACCGACAACGGCAAATGCGTGCCGCTGTCCAGCGGCACGCCGAAGCATTTCTACGTGATGCTGGCTCCGGGCGACTATCCGTCGGGGCTGAAAATCACCGTTTCCGATTCGGAGCACCGCGCCATGGAGCACACGCTGTCGGCTGCGCAGCTGACGGCGGGGAAGGCCACGTCCGTAGCGCTGAAATACGCCCCCGACGCCGACCTGGTGTTCTACGAGAGTTTCGACAATTTCGTCTGGGGCGGCAACATCATGGGCGGCCAGGAGTCGACGGGATACGCCCCGACGGCCGAAACCATCACCCCCGATACGGGAACCGGACGCGACGGCTATGCGGACTCCTACGAGAAGGTCGCCTACAACAACCCCGGCTCGGCGTTCATCCAGTCGAACACGTGGGACGAGATCAGCGGCAAAACGGTCGGCACATCCCACCTGATGTCCGACTCGTACGTCGCGAGCCGCAATATCGCCGACTATACCTATATGTTCCGCTGCCAGGAATACCAGGGCTGCCTGGCCTGCGGCGCGGGGAACACGGGGCGGGGCATTTTCCAGACCGCAGCTCTGAAATCCATCGACGGCATCCGCTCCGTGAAAGTTTCATTCGATTTCTGCTACCAGTACGGCTCGACGGACCTCCTGCTGTTCCAGGTAGTGAACGGCGGCATGATCGCGTCGGCCTCCGTCGACGGCAAGAGCATCACCCTGACAGCCGACAATTCGGGCTACACGAGCGCCTCGGGGAGATACATCGTCGAAAAGAGCCACGTAACGCTCCCGTCGAGCGAAGCGGCCGTCAAGAAGTGGCACACCGTGGAGGTCGTCGTAAACAACGCGACCGACGGCACGATGCTCTACTGGGCCGGCAACGACGTGAGCAGCGGCGTGCACGGTTTTTACGTGGACAATATCGAGGTCCGCGCGCTCGGCGAGATGGGCCGCGGCTCCGACAACCTGCGCGTGCTTTACTGGAACATCCAGAACGGCATGTGGTCCGACCAGGCGAACAATTACAACAATTTCGTCGCCTGGGTGAAGAAATACGATCCCGACATCTGCGTATGGTGCGAATCGGCCACCATTTACAAGGACAATACGAATTCGGCGCAAGCCTCCTCCGCCCGGTTCCTGCCCGACGGCTGGTCCGCACTGGCGGCGCGTTACGGCCACGCCTACGCGGCCGTCGGCGGCTGGCGCGACAACTATCCGCAGACCGTCACGTCGAAATATCCGATCGAGACGCTGCTGAAAATAACCGATTCGGACCAGGCGGGCAAACCCGTGTCCCACGGCGCCGCCATTCAGCAGGTCACCGTGAAGGGCCGGACGATAAACCTCGTGACGCTCCACACCTGGCCGCAGGCCTACGCATACGGAGTCGGCTCGGCCGATCAGGCGGCGAGCGCCGCCAACAAGGAGGGCGACAAGTACCGCGAATTCGAGATCAAGTACATCTGCGCGCAGACCGTCAACAATCCCGCATACGCCTCCCGTCAGGACTGGCTGATGATGGGCGACTTCAACTCGCGGTCGCGCGTCGACAACTGGTACTACGGCTATCCCGAGAACGACACCCGGCTGCTGGTCCACAACCACATCCTGGACCATACCGACCTCAAGGACATCATCGCCGAACACTACCCGGGGAGCTTCATATCGTCGACTTACGGCAATGCCCGCATCGACTACATGTATGCGTCGCCCTCGATGTACGCCCGCGTGGTGAACGCACTGACCGTCATGGACAAGTGGACCACGGCGACCCAGAGTCCCTACGTATCCAATTTCTACGACCCGTCGGACCACCGCCCGATCCTGGTGGACTTCGAGTTGAAACAGTAGGTTTCCCGTCGCTCAACCGACCCAAACAAATAAACCCAATCTTAACCTTTTTACCAATTATGAGAAAAACATTTCTGACGAAGGGTTTCGTCCGTTTTTCACGTGGATTGGCCGGAGCCGCATTCATCGTGGCGGCAATCGGCATCACGTCGTGTGAAACGCATTCGAACTCCGATCGTAACGAATCGATCGAGGTCTACGCGGACCCGATCGCAAAAGAGCCTATCGACGCCGGCATCGTCGGCGTGACGGGCGGTCTCGCCAAACTCTACGTGGACGCCAACATCGACTTCGTCGCGACGTGGGAAGACGACGCCGCAACGCCGTGGGCCAAGGTGCTGGATTACTCTTCGACAGACCCCCAGACGGGACTCCGCGTGATAACCCTGAAGGCCAGCCGGCGCAGCACGACGTCGAGCTACTACACGCGGCGCACGGGCATGCTGATCCTGGCAGCCTCCGACGGCGAACTGAACTACAACCGGATAATCCCCATCCACCAAGGTTCCACGGCCCGCGTAAGCAACGATTTCGCGACCCTGAAGTACGGCAAAACCGACCCGCGCTTCACCGACAACGAAACCCCGATCGACAACTGGACCACGGCCCAGAAGAACCTCGGGTTCACCTCCACGACGATCGAAGGGGAGGAGGTCGCCCACTGCTACGGCAAGAACGGTTACCTGAAACTGGGCGACGACAAGGGCCACGGGGCCGACCTGATTTCGCCCTACACCAACACGCTCCGCAGCGACTCGCTGCTGATGGTTTCGTTCCGGGCCGTGGCCTACACCGATTACATGACCGGCGCCCGCGACGACAACAAGATCACGGTCGAGGTGCTCGGCGGGGGCGTCATCCGCGATTTCGCCCAATCCGAGAAGACCACGATCGACCTCGAGGCCGGCTATTACGACATTTCGAGCGAGGAGTTCCCCGAAGACATGTGGGAAGGCCACGATTTCCTCGTCTTCGTCGCCGGCACGAAAGCCAACCCGATTACGGCCAACACGCGGGTCCGCATCATCTGCGGCTCCCTCACGCAAACCTCTGCCAACAACAACCGCATTTACCTCGACAATTTCTACATCCGCCGCCTGCAGGAGGTCGAGGAGGACTACTTCGCCGAGAATAACGGCAGCGGCAGGGACATCATCCTGGGAGCGCCTTTCGACGAGGAGGGACAAGAGTAAAAAGAGGAACAAGTCGTTTCAACAAAAAAAAGCCTAAAATGAATAAAATTCTTCACTCAATAAGAGCATCCGTCCGAGTGATGTCGCTGGTGGCGGTACTGATACTGCTCGCGGCGCACACGGCGCCGGCAACGGCTCAGCAAAAGACACAGACTGTCAGCGGAATCGTCCTCGACCCGGACGGCAATCCGCTGATCGGCGCCACGGTCGTGGTCGTCAAAGGCACGCAGGGCGCAGTCACCGATGTCAACGGCAAATTCACCATCAAGGCCAAGTCTTCGGACAGCCTCCAGATTTCGTATCTGGGTTACAAAACCGAGACCGTGAACGTGGGTTCCCGGACGAATTTCACCGTCAGGATGGAGAAGGACTCCACCACCGACATCGACGAAATCGTGGTCATCGGTTACGGCCAGGTCGCCAAAAAGGACCTGACCGGTTCGGTCGCGACGGTCAAGATGAACGACATCAAGGACGTACCGGTTCTTTCGGTCGACAACGCCCTCCAGGGACGTATCGCCGGAGCCGACTTCATGTCGACCACCGGTGAGCCGGGCGCCACGACCACCATCCGCATCCGCGGCACGCGCTCGATCAACGCATCGAACGAGCCGCTGATCGTCGTCGACGGCGTGATGGACGCCATCCACGACCTGAACGACATCAACTCCGACGACATCGCGGGCATATCGGTCCTCAAGGACGCCTCCTCGACGGCGATCTACGGTTCGCGCGGTGCCAACGGCGTCATCCTCATCACCACCAAGCGGGGTCTCGGCTCCAAGGGCAAGGTCAACATCACCTTCAAGACCGACATGGGCTTCTCCCAGCTGCCCCGCCAGCTCGACATCATGAACGCGGCGGAATTCGCGCAGTACCGCAACGATTACGCCTATTTCGGCGGCGACGCCAACCACCCCGACGTAGGCAAGGACACGCCCCTCTCCGGTTCGGTCTATTCCGACCCGCTCTCGCTGGGCGAAGGGACGAACTGGATCAAGGAGATCACCCGCACGGCCCTCTATTCCAACTATGCCCTCTCGCTCTCGGGAACCAACGACAAATCGTCGTATTACGCTTCGTTCTCCTACAACGACACCGAAGGTATCATCCAGGACAGCGGCCAGCAGCGTTTCACGGGACGTATCAACCTCGAACGCCAGTTGTTCAAATGGATGAAAGTCGGCTATACGGGTTCGTACACCTGGCGTCACAACGACCAGAACAAATCCTCCATCGGCGGAACGGCCTGGTACAGCAGCGCCCAGTATCTGTCACCGCTGCTCAAGCCGAACGACACGTATAACCCGCTGTATTACAACGGACAGAAGATCAACACGCAACGTGCGCTGATCGACCTGAACACCTACTATCTCGAACGCCACTCGAACAACCACGCCTTCACGCTGAAACTGGAGCCGGTGAAGAACTTCACGATCAACAGCACCTTCTCCTACTACCTCTACCAGCGGCATACCTACCGTTACTATCCGGGAACCCTTCCCCTGAAGGGCGAGAACGAAGGCGGCGAGGCCTACCGCGCCGAGTGGGACGAGCACTCGTTCTCGTGGGAGACCACGGCCGGCTACAAGTTCGAGAAGAACGGCCATGCGTTCGACATTCTCGGCGGATTCTCGGCCTACAGTTTCGCCTCGCACGATTTCAACCTGAGCGGCAAAGGCTACATGGACGACGCCATCCTGTGGAACAACATGAACGCCGTGCAGGACAAGGAGACCTATTCGGCGGGCACTTCCTACTCAAAGAAAACCAAAACGTCGATCTACGCACGTCTGAACTACAACTGGAAGTCGCGCTACTACCTGACCGTGACGGGACGTTACGACGGCGCCTCGAACTTCGCGGCCAACAACAAATGGGCGTTCTTCCCGTCGGCCGCCCTCAAGTGGAACATTTCGAACGAGAATTTCCTGAAGGACTGCAGCTGGATCGACGACCTGTCGCTGCGCTTGAGCGCCGGACTGACGGGTAACGACGCGATCAGCACCTACCGTTCGCTCGCCACCCTCTCCTCGACGACGGGCGGCTATCTGTTCGACGGTTCGCAGCCCGTGGCATTCTACCGCAGCCGCCTGGATTCCCCGGACCTCACGTGGGAGAAGACCACGGCCTACAACGTGGCGATCGACTGGTCGATGTTCAACGGACGTCTGAACATCACGGCCGAAGCCTACAAATCCAAAACGACCGACCTGCTGATGTCGCTGGCCGTTGCGGCCCAAACCGGTTACACGTCGCGCTGGACCAACATCGGTTCGACGTCGAACAAGGGTATCGAGCTGTCGGTCGAGAGCCATAACATCGTCCGTCCGAAGTTCCACTGGTCGACGACGCTCACCCTGTCGCACAACGAACAGAAGGTCGACGACATCGGTTCCGAGGACTTCATTTCGGCCTACGACTCGCCGGGCAACAACCCCTACATGATGTACGGTTACGTCAAGGGCTACCCGCTCAACTCGCTCTGGGGCTTCAAATACGGAGGCACGTGGAAGAGCGCCGACGAACGCGAAGAAAACAAGGTGACGAAAACCTACGTCAGCCCGGCCAACACCGACGGAGGCCCGCGCTACTACGACACCAACCACGACGGCGTGCTCTCGCGCGAGGACCTGATCTACCAGGGCAACGCCGACCCGTATCTGTACGGAGGTTTGCAGAACACGTTCTACATCCACGGCTTCAAGCTGGGCGTCTACTTCGCCTACTCGCTCGGCGGCAAGATCTACAACTATTCGGAGATCTACATGGCCGGTTCGCAGTTCGCGAACCAGTACCGCTACATGCTGAACGCCTGGCATCCCGTCCGGAATCCGAATTCCGACATCCCGCGGGCCGGAGCGAAAAGCGACGCCGCGCTTCCGAGCGACTTCATGATCCACGACGCTTCGTACCTCCGGCTGAAGAACGTCACGCTGTCGTACACGTTCGACCTCAAGAAGAAGTGCTCGTGGCTGAAAGACCTCACCCTGAGCGTATCGGGCGAAAACCTCTTCCTGTGGAAAAAGTACAACGGATTCGACCCCGACGTTTCCAGCGAGGGAACCTCGTCGACGCTGCGCCGTATGGACCTGGGCGCGTATCCCAAGCCCCGCACGATCATATTCAGCCTTCAGTTGAGATACTAACCTAACAGAATTAAGACGATGAAAATCAAACATATATTATACACGGCCGCGGCCATGGCCATGCTTTCGTTCCAGGCATGTACGCTGGACGAGGACACATCGGGCATCTCGAATCCCGACGACTTCTTCCGCAAATATTCGGAATGCCAGTCGGTCGTCAACGGATGCTACATTCCGATCAAGTCGATCTACACCTATACCTACATGATCGCCACCGAGTGCGTCACCGACATCGCCTACTGCCCGTCGGGAACGCTCGACGCCAGCCTGGACATCTCGCCCGCCGTGCCGCGCATGGGTTCGACGGTCTGGCGCAACGGCTACCTCGGCGTACAGCGCTGCAACTTCGCCGTCAACGGCATCGAGCGCGCCTATAAAAACGAGGTGATCAGCGAGGATCAGTACCACCAGCTGCTTTGCGAGGCGAAAACCCTGCGGGCGTTCTTCTACTGGACGCTGACCTGCTTCTTCGGCAATGTCCCGTTCTATTTCGACGACGTTACGGACAACGAGGTCCTGAGCCGGATTCAGGTGCTGCCGCGCATGGATGCCGACGAGACCCGCAACAAGGTCATCGAAGACCTGCTGTCGATAGCTCCCCTGGCCCCGCAGACCCGCACCTGCGACAACGAAGCCGATCGTCTGGGAGCCTCCTGCGCCTACATGCTCATCGCCAAGATGGCCATGTGGAACAAGCAGTGGGACGTCGCGCTGGACGCGCTGGAGCATATCGAAACGATTTACGGTTCGCTCTCGCAGTACGATTACGCGGAGAATATCCTGTTCCGGAACAAGAACACCCCGGAGTCGATCATGGAGATTCAGCACACCTACACCCAGGGCGGCCTCACCTACACCTCCAACGTGGCCTGCATCTGCCAGCCCTACCCGCGTGCGGCCAACTCGGCCATCTACGACGGCGTGGAGATTCCCGAACTCGGCGACCAGGCGACCGTTTGGGCCGCGATGCGTCCGAACGTCTATTTCTGCCAGGGTCTCCAGTCCAAAATGAGCAAGGACATCCGCGCCAAGTACAACATGGCGTGGGGATACGAGGACAAGACGTTCAACAACACCAACACCCGCCCGTGGTGCGGCCCGAAGTTCTGGTGTCCGAACATGCAGTCCTCGGCCGACGGCAACAACTACAAAGTGTTCCGTTATGCCGACGCGCTGCTGATGATGGCCGAGTGCTATTTCTACAAGGAAAACTACGAGAAGGCGGTCGAATACCTCGACATGACCCGTACGCGCGCCGGTCTGTCCAACTACACCTACCGCACCCCCGCGCGCCTCGAAGAGGAGATCCGCAACGAGCGTGCCCGCGAGCTTTTCGGCGAATTCCAGCGCAAGTACGACCTGGTCCGCTGGGGCATCTGGTACGACGCCGTAACGGACAACAGCGACTACGCCTATCTGCAGCTCAACACGGCGAACAGCCGGATCAAACCGTGCCACCGCTACTACCCCATTCCCGACACGGAAGTCACCTACTCGAAGAACAACCTCGACAACAATGAATACAAGGCTTACGGCTTGTAATAATCCGAAACTTTCAGACGAATGAAAACAATATTCAATAAACAGAAAAGATCGGTTGCCGGCGTACTGATCGCCCTGACGGCCCTGACGACGGCCCTGACCGGCTGCCAGAAGGATTTCGAGTTGGACCTGCCTCTGGCGGTCTCGGCGCGCGAGCTTTCCCTGACCAAGGATGCCGGCTCGACGCACGTGCTGGTCTACTCGAACGGCGACTGGACGGCGCGCTTCACGCGCCCCGTGAAGTGGGCGTCGCTCAACAAGCTCCAGGGATACGGCAATAACGAAATCGTGTTCACCTACTCGGCCAACTACGGCATTTCGAGAAAGATCGGCGTCGTGTTCGAGAAAGGCTCCCTGGCCGACACGGTGATGTTCTCGCAGGCCGGAACCATCACCGACGCCTCGCTCTCGTTCTCGAAACCGGCGGTTACGCTGCTGATGTCCCGGTCGCAGATCTTCACGCCGATCAACACCAACCTGCGCTACTGCATCGACGACCTGGAAGCCACCGTCACCTATTACGACAGCGACGGCCTGCCCAACGATCCCGTCACCGTCCTGACCCGCGCTGAAGCGGAAGAGGGCGGAGAAGAGGGCGGCGACGAACAGCAGGCGCAGCCCGTCGATCCGTGGATTTCCAACGTCTCGGTCACCTACAAGGGAATCACGTTCGACGTCACGGACAACGACACCGGATTCGCGCGTATCGCCGATCTGACCCTCTTCATCGAAGACGCCAAGGGCGAGATCACCAAGTCGGTGCTCACCGTCACGCAGGGCATCGACAAACCGGCGCTCAAACTGGACAGTAATGCCGAGACGTACGAAGGTTACGCCCAGGATTGCGTGGTTCCGGCAACGCTCAACAACCTCGTGCCCTATTCCGACCAGATCGGCTACGACGTGGCGTACGACGTTCCCGTCGCAGAGGAGGCCGAGTGGATTCTGAAACCCGCGATCACCGACGAAGGGCTGACGTTCTCGCTGGCCCGAAACGAGGGTTCGGAGCCGCGCACCGCCACGATCCGGCTCAGCTTCACCGACGAACAGGGCAATTTCGTTTCGGCCTCGTGCAAAATCACCCAGAAGCCCTACCCGACCGCCACCGACTTCGCCACGGTGCGCGCCCTGGCTCCGGGCGAGATCACGCTCCAGCAGTATATCGAAGGCTACGTCGTCAGCGACCCGGACAGCAAGAACATCGTTTCGAGTCCCCAGACCAGCCAGTTCTTCTTCGACCGCGGCGAGAACGACCGGACGGCCTATATCGAGAGCCTCGACGGCAAGTGGGGCTTCTGCCTGAAGTTCGCCTCCTCCGAAGACAACACGCCGGCCCGCTTCTCGAAGGTGCGTCTCTCCCTGAACGGCGCCACGCTCGAAAAGAAAAACTCCCCCGAGTGCTACACCATCACGGGACTTACCGCGGCCAACATACTCGAAACCTCGACACCCGACGAGTTCAAGATTCCGGTCAAGACGAAGACGATCGACCAACTCACCGACGACGACATCTTCACGTTGGTGTCGGTCACCGGCCTCGAAATCATGTGCAAGGACGGCGCCTACACCAACTGCACCGACGGCTATTCGTTCAAGGACAACATCAACCCGATCGGCACGGCCACTGCCCCGCGCTGGGACGTGGCCCCGCTGATGTGCTACGACAACACGGGCCGGACCATCTACATGCTGACCAATACGGCCGCTCCCTGGCGGCGTTTCAGCTCGGGCCGCGACCTGGAGTTCAACTCCGTCGTACCGCAGGGTTCGGGCACGTTCCGCGGCATCGTCGTGGCGGACGACGTCGCCCCGATCCGTTTCGGCGACCTGGGCCGCTACCAGCTGCGCGCCATGACCGCCGAGGAGATCGCGCTGACCGACGAACCGTTCTCGAAGACCGTCGTCGAGTGGAACTGGAACGACCGCAAGATCGACCTCATACCGGAGATCGGCGAAGGCGAAATCAATAAATACGGCGCTACGCAGGCTGCCGCATCGGACTTCAACAACGTCGTCTGCTCGGGCAAGGGCGGTCATGCCTCCGCCGAACAGAAAGGTCTGGTAGTGAACGGCGCCATCATGTTCACCCAGCAGTGGTGGGATTTCGACGCAGACGAGGGCAAATACTTCGACATTTCGTTCTCCACGCAGGGAATCAGCGGTTCGAACATGATCTTCGGCATCGTCTGGGGCCACGGTTCGATGAGCAACACGACCCTCTCCGGCCCGGCGCACTGGAATCTGCTCTACTCGGTCGACGGCGGCCAGACGTTCCAGGCCGTCCCCGACTGCCCGATCATCAAGAAGCGTTCGATCACGTGGTGGACCACTACGTCGCAGGATTCGACGCCGGGCTTCACCGAACACCTGCGCAAACTGCCCGCCGACTGCTTCGGCCGGGAGAAAGTGGTTCTGCGCCTGCAGGTGGCCGACAAGGTCACGGACATCGCTCCGGGCACATCGGCTTCGACCTACCTGACGAACCTCGGCATCGAGAAGGGAACGCTGTCGCCGTCCGTTGCGGCCGGTAACAGCCAGGCCCGTATCGGCACGATAACGGTACGCTACAACTAAATGAATTGCGGCTGCGCGGCGGATGCACCGTCCGCCGCGCACGGCCGGAAAAAACATCAACGAATAAAACGTATAAAATATGAACTGTCGTAAATCGATATTTAAGTTTTTAGGCATTGCGGCCGTATGCGCGGCCTCGGCGGCCTGCAGCGTCGACGACGCCGACGACCTGGCCCTGGTCAAACTGGGCGCACTGGAGAAGGAGTTCGTCGTCGAAGCCGATGCGAACACGTTCGACATCGACATCTACGCCAACGGCGCCTTCCATATCGAGCGCATCGGCCAGGCCGACTGGATCAGCCTGACCTGCGGTGAAACGGTTGACGGGAAGGGTGCCATCACGGCCGAATGCGAATTCAACGAAGGCTTCAAGCGCAAAGCGGGCTTCGTGCTCTGCTCCGACGTAGACGCGCGCCGCGATACGCTCTATGTCAAGCAGAAGGCGCTCGTTGACGCGAAGATCGAGTTCGCGAATTCGTCCGTCACCGTCGCCGGAGCCGGCGGCGAGAACACCTCGCCGATCGAGACCAACGTCCCCTTCGAGGCGATCACGGTCGACATCGAGTATGCCAAAGCCGACAACGCCGACTGGATCAAGAACCTCGAAATCGTGGATTCCGAGAGCGAAAAGCGCAGTCTGGTCATCACGACCGAGACGAACACCGCCGACGAAATTCCGCGTTCGGCAGCCGTGTCGCTCTCCTTCACCGACGGCTGGGACGAGACCGTCTCCGTCGAATTCAACCTCCTGCAGCGCACCGCGAAGGAGACCCTCGGACGGCAGATCACGTTCGAGGAGTTCCGCCAGACCTACGCCACCAACAAGAAGGTCGACGACTACGTCATCCTCGAAGGCATCGTGGTGAGCAACACCAAGAACCACAATGCGGGCGAAAATCCGCAGAACACGACTTCCAAGATCGACTACACCATGTCGGACCGGACCGTCTACCTCGAAACCTACGACGGCAAATACGGCATCGCCGTCCAGACCGCCTCGGCCGGGGACAACGTCTTCGAACAGTACGACCATGTGCAGATCCTCATTCAGGGCGCCTCGGGCTACCTGGTCGAGAACCCCGACCGCTACGAACTGCGCAACGTCACCAAGGCGATGGTCATTTCGCGCATCGCGGGTTCGGCATCGGACGTTCCCGTGAAGGAGAAGTGGATGAACCAGCTCACCGACGACGACATCTACACGTACGTCACCCTGAAAGACGTCGAGTTCCCCGTCCGCAAGGGCGCGATCACGCCCATCAACGAGGGCTATGCGATCGGCACGAACGCAGACCGCATCAGCAAATACCCGCTGCTCGTGCGCGACATCAACGGCGACGACATGTACATGATGACCAACACCAACTGCGCCTACCGCAGCGACGGCACGCGCCTGCCCTACGGCTCGGGCAAGATCTCGGGCGTCATCGTCCACGAGCGTTTCTCGCGTTTCGAATGGCGCGACGGAGCCGACCCGGCCGAAATGGACGACGACCCGACGCTCGGCTTCATCGGCCGTTACCAGATCCGCCACCAGACCAAGGGCGACATCTGGGACAACATGCAGAACAGTGTCGAAGACAGCTTCTCGGCTCTGCTGACGGAGTACCGCTACTGGAATCCCGACGTGGAGAACAAGGTCCAGAAACCCACCTACGGAACGAACGGCTACCTGACGCACACCTACCAGGAGAAGTACACGGGATCGGCCAGCAAAGAGTACCTGCAAGGCACCTACCAGCAGCACATGTGGGGCGGCGGAACCTACGAATACCTGGGTCCCGTCGGCAACAACGCCTCCTATATCTTCGGAGCCAACTTCGGCAACAAGAACGGCATCGGCATCGTGATCGACCCCTCGAAGGAGAGTTGGAATCCGCTGATGGACAACCTGGTGAGCCACAACCCCGACGGAACGCTGGAGTGGTGCGGGCCCTATGCCGCCGATACGAAATACGTAGGCTGCGGCACGGGCGGCTGGACGAGCAACGAGGCGATCTCCACCACCTCGGGCCAGATCAACTACAGCGGCAGCACGGGTCTGCGCGGCAAGGGCAACGTCAGCGGCAACTGCTACACCTCCTTCGCCAACCACTTCTGGTGGGACGACGACACCGACCGCCCCTACGCCTGGCTGATCAACTTCTCGACCGAAGGCATCACGACGTCGCACATCTCGATGCAGATTTCCGTCATGAACACGCAGCAGAGCTTCTTCTCGCCCCGTTTCTGGTGTGCCGAATGGTCGCTGACCGATTCGCAGGCGGCGAAGGACGACTCGCAGTGGAACTTGATCGGCGAATACACCATCCCCGACGTTTCCGTCTGGTCGAACACGCTCTATTCGTCGTGCGTGGCCTACAAGTGCATCAATTTCGAACTTCCCCAGGAGATTCTCGGACAGCCGAACGTCTACATCCGGCTTCGCCCGACGAGCGACCTCTGCAGCGACGGCTCCGACTACGCCAACGCGCGCCTGAACCAGAGCAAGAGCGGCGCAGCCCTGGCCGCTGAACACTCCAGCAACCTCGAATATTTCGCCATCCGCTATAACAAATAACGGCATGTAACGAACGGTCGGAGCGGGGAGAGGACGACCGTCCTTTCCCCGCTTTTCCCGAAGGCCGTTCCATGCCGCAAACCGCAAGAACCGCAACCATGAAAAAACTGCTGCTTTTATTGGCCGCCCTGCTGGCGATATCCGCCGGCGGCATCTGCTGCTCGGATTCGGGCGACGATCCCGGAGAACAGGAAAAACCCGTCGATCCGACCCCTTCGCCCGACGACGGCGTCGACTGGTCGAAAATCGACCCGAAGGCCACCGTGCGCGGGGTCGTGACGTGTGCCGGCGCCGGCGTGCAGGGCGTCGTCGTAACCGACGGCGTGAACATGACGCGCACGAACAAACAGGGAGCCTACGGGCTGCGCACGTCGTCCGACAAGTCGAAACTGGTCTACCTGACCGTCCCGTCGGGATACGAGGTCGAATCCACGCGCGGGTTCATCCCCCGCTTCTACCGCAGGATCAGCTCCCCCACGAGCGTCGAGAAGGTGCAGCAGCACGACTTCACGCTGAAAAAGGTCAACAACGACCGCCACATCATGATCGTGTCGGCCGACATGCACATCCGCAACCGCGCGATGATCAAGACCACATCGTCGGCCACGCCGTCGATCTGCCCCCCGAAGGGCGAACTGGACTCCACGACGTTCCGCCGCACCTACCTCAAGGCGCTGCGCGACTACGTCAAATCGCTGCCCGCAGGCGTGCCGGTCTACGGCATGAACCTGGGCGACATGACGCAGGAGTCGCACTGGACCAACGCCAACAAGGCGACGCTGGCCAATTTCGTCAACGTCTGCGAACGCGGGGGCATGCCGATCCAGACCTTCCACGCCATCGGCAACCACGACCACGACATGGCCGTGCAGAACATCGCCGGCGACGACGACTCGGAAGCCGAACTGGCCTATATCTCCGCGCTCGGACCGACGTACTACGCCGTCAACATCGGCAAGGTGCACTACGTCGTCTTCGACAATACGCAGTATATCAACACCGGCGGCGACCGTTCGTACACCGTCCGCCTCAACCAACGCCAGATGGACTGGGCGCAGAAGGACGCCGACTACATGCCGTCGGGTGTCGAGCGCATCGTGATCGCATGGCATTGCCCGGCCTTCCGCCGCAACCCGGGGGCCTCGTCGCCAAACCCGATGGACAACGCCGACGAATTGCTCGACATCTATAAGGACAAGCAGCTGCCCGTCACGATCTGGTCGGGCCACAACCACATCGCCGAAACGGTCAGCGTACCGCGCAGCGACATGACCGTGACCGAGTACACGCACCCGTGCGTGTGCGGTGCATGGTGGTATTTTCCGCTCTGTCACGACGGCGCCCCGGCGACGTTCACCCGTTACGATTTCAGCGGCGGAACGATCACGGAACGGCGGAGCGTGAATTTCAGCAACGCGAACGAGCAGTATTACCGGGTTTACAATTCAGGGCTGAAGAATGCCGAAGGCAAGCCGGTCGTGCGCCTCAACGTCTGGGACTGGCATCCGACGTGGAAATTCGAATGCCGCGAAAACGGGGTCGCGGTTCCCTCCTCGCAGCTGAAGGCGGTCCGGGAGTACGACGACTATTACGTCACGGTCCACGACGCCTGCGGCAACGACATCTCCTCGTTCAGTTTCCTCGACAAATACCGCACCGACCACATGCTCGAATACACGCCCGTAACGCCGTCCGCCGAGATCCGGATAACCGCCACCGACGAATACGGCCGCCAGCTCTTCACCGTCACCACGAAGGCGGAAAGCTGACCGGACGCAGGTCTGGCATGAAACGAAGCGTCCCGGGGCATTCGCTCCGGGACGCTTTTCAATCATCGTACAATCCCCTACTTCGTCACGCAGATGTTGTCGATGAACCAGCGCGAGAACTCGCCCGAAGCGGGTTCGCTCGTGAAGCGCAGAGCCGTGGAGGCCGTCGCACCGTCGATCGTCAGCGTGAAGTTTTTGAATTCGGTGTAGGTCAGACCGCTCACGACCTTCTTCGCCGCGCCGTCGATCGTGCCGCCGCCGATCACCTCGACGACCACCGACTTCAGATCGCCGTTCATGTCCTTGGCGCCGCTGTTCGAGTGTACCGAAGTGTTCTTGTAGGCCATGGCGTCGAACGAAACCCGGAGCGTTCCCGAAGCCCCGAATGCGGGTGTCAGCAGCGATCCCGCGCTGTTCGCATAGGAACCCTGAGCGACGGTCTGCGTCTCCACGAAGCCGATCTGGGCATACCCGGGACGCTGGCGGACGTTCGTACCCGACAAGCCGTTCTTCGCCCCGGCGTCCCATACCGAGATGTCGCTGCCGCAGAAATTGAGCATGCCGGCCAGCTTGTCGCCGTGGCGGTAGTCGAGTCCCGTCGTCAGGTTGTCGAACGGCTCGAAGTAGACGGCGCCGGCCGGTTTCTCGGTCGAGAACGAAGGCACTTTCTCCACGACGGCGCACGAGTGGAGGCGGATTTCGCCGCCGTTGGCCACCGTCCCGCTATTCACCGTGACCTGGTTGAACGGCGTCACGCGGATGTAGAGGGTTCCGCGGCGTTCCAGCGGAATCTGCGGCGTGATGTCGATCGTCCAGTAGAAGAAGTTCTTTCCGCTGCCCACGGACTTTCCCTGCGGGATGACGAAATGCGGTTCGTCCGTCGGCGCGGGGGTGTACCAGACGACGTTGTCGTTCGAATAGGAGAGCGTCCAGTTCGCCGGGGCGGTTCCCGAGGCACTCCAGCCGAAGGAGAAGCGGAACGGTCCGTCGACCGACTCGTTGAGCGGGAAGGTGAAAAGCGCATAGTCCTTGTCTTTCCCTCCGGTCCACGACTTCATCGGCAGGTTGTGGTGACCGCTGTTCTCGTTCCAGTAGCGGAATCCGAGGTTACCGCCCGAGGAACTCAACTTGGCCGTGATGCCGGCGCCCGTGCCGTCCATGGCCGTCGCCGCCACGCCGTCGATGGAACCCGTGCCGTTCGACCCCGAGTAGAAGATGTACTTGCCGGCGCCGTTGGAGGCCGTCTTGGTCATGATCGAAAGCACGTAGGGCAGCGTGATGCCTCCGTCGAAGCGGGGCGAAGTCATCGCGATGTCGCCCGACGTGCAGGGCATCACGGCGTAAGCGCCCTCGTATATCCCGGCGATGCCGCAAAGCCTGCCGCTCCCGACGGGAACCGCGTCGATGCCGAACGTGCTGGCCTGCCGCGCGCAGAGCACGAAACGCTCGTCGTCCTGCGTCTGCACGGTGACGTTGTCGCTCAACTTCTTGTTCATGTCGCTGACCACCACCTGCACGCCGAGCGAGACGTACATCGACTCGTAATCGCCGGACATCAGCTGCTCATAGGTCACGGGAACCGCCGCGGGGGTCACCTGCGTCGTCTCCGTGCGGCTCACCTTGTCGTCCGCGGCGGGTTTCACCTCCATCACGCCGGTCCCGGGGTTCACCCCGACGACCGCCCCCTTCAGGTCGATCTCCAGCTCCTCGCCCGGCTTGCGGTAGAGCACCTCGTCGGTGCGGAGCGTAATGCCGCAGTTGGCTTTCAGGGCACTCTGGAGCGCGATGCAGTTGTCGTAATAGTTATTGTCCTGGACGCTCGACACCACGATTCCGCGCATCTTCGCATCCTGCGTCACGGTGTAGTCGCCGTCGGCGGCCAGTTTCCGCAGGTCGGGAATCGAGAGATACCCCTCGGCCGTCGCCGAGGCCTGCACGAAGGACAGCTCCTCCGCGGCCGCGGCATTGCGCTTGGCCACAACGCGGATCGTCAGCGAACGGGAGCCGGAAGTATCGTTTTCGGCAATGGACACCGCCACGGTCGCCATGCCCGTGGCCTCGGTCCGCGAAAGTTCGGCCCACGAGGTGTCGTCGCCCGCGACGGAGATCGTCCAGTCGCAGTTGGCCTCGACGTCGAACGAGAGCGTCGTGGCGAACGACGGCGCGAGAATCGCGTGCGTGTTCAGCGCTACCCGCTGCATCGGCAGCGCCACGTCGTCCTTGCACGCTCCGGCCGCGAGCAGCAGCGCGAAGGCCGCCGCCGTCCGGAAAAAGCTATTCAAGAGTCTGTTTTTCATAATCGCTTACTTTTTGAGGTCTACCAGTACGGGAAGGTGGTCGGAGACCGTCATCACGTTGATCTCCTCGTACGAGGGCACGGCGGTGCGCAGCACCTCGTACGACGGCGAATTGCCCGTATAGACGAGCACGTAGTCGATGCGGCTCGGCGAGGTGGTGTTCACGAAGGTGTTGGCCGACGTGCTGATGATCTTCCACGATTCGAGCGCCGCAGCCGGCAGCTTCGACGTGTTGAGGTCGCCCGCCAGATAGATCGGCTTGGCATAGGAGGCGTAGTTGGCGGCGATGTACTCGGTGACGATCTCGAACGACCGCTGGCGGTTCTCGTCGCTCTGGTGGCAGAAGTGCGTGGCGATGAAGATATAGTCGTCGAACTCGGCCAGGAAGAATTTGCGGGCCTCCGTGCCGGGCAGGTCGCCGGCATAGGTGGTTTTGGGAGCCACTTTGCAGAGGATGCCGATGCCGTAGTCGCCCCCGCGGTAGTCGATCGTCTTGCAGTAATAGGGCCGCATCCCCGTGCGGTCGGCCAACTCCTGCAACTGGTCGTTGGGATGCCACGTGGTGTTCTTGTCCAGCTCCTGCAGCGCGATCACGTCGGGGTCCATCAGCGAGATGACCTTGGCCGTGTTGTTGTAGTTCGCGCGGTCGGTCCCGGCGTTCTGGGTCCAGCCCTCGCAGCGGTGGGTGTTGTAGGTCGCCAGCCGCACCGAGTTGGGCAGACGGTCGTAACCCTGCCCGTCGTAGGGGTTGTCGGGAGCATTGGAGGTCATGTCCCCGAAATCGAAGTCGGAGTTGTCGCCCTCCAGCCCGGAGCAGGCCGCCCCGGCCAGCGCCAGGCAGCAGCCGGAGAAGGCGAACAGTATGAATCGCTTGATTTTCATAATCGTTCTTTTTTCAGGTTAGAAGTTCAGGCCGTCGTTCCAGCCGGGATTCTGCGTAATGGCGCCCTGGGTCAGCACCCGGTCGTCGGTGGGCACGGGATAGAGGTAGTCGCGCTCCTCGTTCCACGAACGGGTGTAATCCGTATGGATGACGATGTAGCCGCTGTCGCCCCCGCTCAAGAAGATCTCCTTGTTCAGTTCGTAGACCGCCGGGGCCGAGGTCGAAGGCTTCGAGCCGGACCAGATGCAGACGTCGTCCACGCCGTCACCGTTGAGATCGTAAGAACCCGTGCCGGGGAAATACAGCCCCGTGAAGGGTTTTTCGAAACGCTTGCCCTCCTTCCAGCGCATGATGTCCCAGTAGCGGAGGTTCTCCATCAGCAATTCGACGGTGCGTTCGCGGCGGATTTCGAGGATCACGCCCTTGTTGTCGCCCGTCACGTTGGCATAGCCCGTCTGCGGCGAAGCCAGATAGGGATCTGGATTGTCGTTGGCCTGCGTGAGCGAGAGGTTCGCGACGCCCGCGCGGTCGCGCAGCGGCTTGATCGCAAGGTCGATGTCTTCCTGCGTGAGAGTTCCCAGTTCGGCCTTGGCCTCGGCGTAGTTGAGCATCACCTCGGCGGCACGGAACAGCGGCAGGTCGTTCGTCGACGCGTTGTACGAATCGTACTTGGCCGACTGGAGGTACTTCACGAGCTGGTATCCGGTCATCGTCGCCGCAAGGTTCGGGGCCGACAGCGCCGTATCGTCGATGCGCTTGTACCCGGGCGTGCGGAGCGTCTGTGCGAAGCGGCCGTCCCGGTTTTTGCTCTCCTCCGAAAGCTGCATCGTCTCCCAGCCGGGCTGCGAGGTGAAGGGCGTGCCGTCCTTCATCAGATACATGTTGGCGATGTTCTTCAGCAGGCCGGGGCGTCCCATCGTGATGCTCGTGAGGTAGCCGTTGACGTCGTGCTTCAGACCGATGGCCGTGTTGTAGGCCCGGGCGAGCACGATTTCGGTGTCGAGGGCCTTGAGCGACGAAAAGAGGTTGAGATACGGCGTCGTTCCCGTCGTGTAGACCGAGTATCCGCTCTCGTCGATGAACCGCTTCGAGGCCGTCGCCGAGGCCGTGAGGTAGCTTTCCCAGCCCTCCAGCCCGTGATACTTGCGGAAGGTTCCCTCGAACAGGCAGGCACGGCTCTTGAGCGCCAGCGCCGTCCAGCGGGTCACGCGGTAGACCGACTTTTCGGCGGGCAGGTTGGCGGCGGCGAAATCGAGGTCTTCGATCACCTTCTGCATCACCATCTCGCGCGGATCGCGGCCCTTTTCGAAGAGCAGCGGATCGCTGGCGTCGATCGGACGGTCGACCCAGGGCACGTCGCCGTAATACTTCACCTTCTCGAAGTAGAACCACGCCCGGAAGAAGCGCGCCACACCCTCGTATTCGAGCCGCACGTGCTCGTCGGTGCAGTTGGAGGAGTGTTCGAGGAAGAAGTTGATGTCGCGCAGCTTCTCCCACTTCCAGGAGTTCGCCGTCGCGGGCACGGTGCGGTTGCCCAGCACCTCGCTCGTGAGCGTGGTCTTGGCGATGATGTCGGCCGTCTCGCCGTAGATGGTCCCGGCGGCGGGGAATATCGTGTAGAAATCGTTGGTGTAGAGCTGACACTCCTCCTCCGTGCGGAAGAAGTTATCGGGTGTGAGCCTGTCTTTCGGGTAGCGGTCGAGCGCGTCCTCGCAGCTGCAAAGTCCGCACGCCGCCATACCGGTCAGTAGATAAAGAATGTATTTTTTCATAACGGCAGTCGCTTTAGAAGGTTAAGTTCAGACCCACGGAATAGGTCCTGCACCAGGGATAGACGTTCGACTTCTTGTCCGAATCGGCGGCGGCCTGCTCGGGATCGAGGAAATCGTTTTTCAGGGCGCTCCACGTGGCGAGGTTCTCGCCGCTGAAATAGACACGGCACTCCTTGATGCCGACCTTCGAGGTCAGCCGCTTGGGAATCGTGTAGCCGAGGGTGAGGTTTTTCAGCCGGCAGTAGGCCAGGTTCTGCAGGTAACGGTCGTTGGTATAGTAGGCCACGCCCTGCGTCGAGTTGAGCGACGTGTAGGCGCGGGCGCGCGGGAGGTAAGCATCGGGATTGCTCTCGCTCCACACCTGGCTCATGAAGTTCTTCGGGATGAAGGTGGCATAGGGACGGCTGTACGGACCCCAGAAGCGCAGGTTGTCCGCGCCGGGATACCAGTCGAGCCGGCCGATGCCCTGCATGAACACCGAGAGGTCGAATCCGTACCACGAAAGGTTGAGCGTGAGACCGTACTGGTAGCGGGGCGACGAGTTGCCGATCACGCGGCGGTCTCCCGGGTCTTCCAGCGTGCCCTTGCCGCCGTCGACGATGCCGCTCTCGTCCAGGTCGAGGTACTTGATGTCGCCTCCGCGGACGCCTTTTCCGTAGGCTCCCGTCGCGGAGTAATAGCCTGCGGCGACCTTCGAAAGGTCCACGCGCGAAGCATACTCGGCAGCCTCCTCGTCGTTGCGGAACAGCCCGTCGACCCTATAACCCCAGATTTCGCCGTACTTCTTGCCCACATAGGGGTCTCCGATCAGCCCCGAGGGGTTGTCGCACTTGGTGTACTTGGCCGTGTAGTCCGAGAACGACCCCGTGATGCCGTAGCTGAAGGTGCTGCCGGCGAGTTTGAACGAGTCGCGCCAGCCCAGCACCAGTTCGTACCCCTTCGTGCGGAGGTTGTTCGAGTTGACCTGCGGCTCTGCGGCTCCGTAGATCGAGGGCAGCGACTTGCCCTTGCCCAGGATGCCCTTCGTATCGCGGATGTAGAAATCGGCCGTCAGCGAGAGGCGGTTGCTGAACATGTTGAGGTCCACGCCGAGGTTCTTTGAGACGACCTTCTCCCAGGTCTGGTTGCCCGACACGGGATCGCTCACCGTGGCGTGCTGGCCGAGGATCGTACCGTCGAACGAATAGTCGCTCATCGAACCTTTGGTCGTGATGGTCTGGATGAAGTCGTAGTAACCGATCTGCTGGTTGCCGAGCGAACCGTACGAGAGCCGGATCTTGAGGTTGTCGACCGTCTTGCGCAGCGGTTCGAAGAACGCCTCCTCGCTGATGCGGTAGGCCGCCGAGAACGAGGGGAAGAAGCCGTAACGCTTGCCGCGCGGGAAGCGCGACGTGCCGTCGTAGCGTCCGTTGACTTCGGCCAGGTACTTGCCCTTGTAATCGTATGCCGCGCGGTAGAACCAGCCCATGATGGCGTATTCGTTACGGCCGCCGTTGAGCGTGAAGTTGGTCGTTCCCTTGGCCAGATTGAAGTCCGAGAGGTCCTCGGACAGCAGGCCGTCGTTGGCCGCCGTGAGGTCGCGGAAATACTTGGCCTCGTAGTTGTAACCGGCGATCAGCGTCAGATTGTGCTTCTCGCCGAAAGTCTTGTTGTAGGTTCCGTAAACGTCGGCCACATAGTAGTTCTGGTCCCAGACGACCTCCTTGTACTTGTTGGGGAAGCTGCCTTCGGGTTCGGTCATCACCTCGCCCGGATACTGCGAATACTGGACGTTGACGCTGCGGTAGTCGTTGTGGAGGTATCCCTGCGTGTAGCTGAAATCGGCCTTGACGTTGAAGTTCCTGTGCAGTTTGAACGTGGCTTCGAACGTCGTGGTGATCTCCTGCGTCTTCTTGTTGCCGAAGCTCTTGCCCTTCTGCATCATGGCGTTGTAACCGTCCATCAGGTAATGGGTCGACGACTGCGTCACCGAAGTGTGCGACACGGCGGTCCCGTCGGGATTCACCGGTACGAACGACGCCAGGGCGTGCAGCGTGGGTTTGCGGAAGTTGTTGTACTCGTCCTCGTAGCCGTAATACTTGTAGTTCGACTGGAAGAACTTGGTGTTGCTGGCGATGGTCAGCCAGGGTTTGATCTCGGCCTGGAGCTTCACGCGGAAGTTGTAGGACTTGAACATGTCCGGCTCGATGCGGTTGACACCCTTCTGCTGGTAATAGCGTCCGCTGACCATGTAGGAGAGCGCCTTGGTTCCGCCCTTGATGTTGATGTTGTGGTCCCACGTCGGGCGGCTGTCGTCGTAGAGGTAGTTGTACCAGTCGAAGTTGGCCAGATAGACGTACTGCTGGCGGCCGTTGCGCTTGTCGGTGACGACCCACGGGCGCGCCGGGTTCTCGGTCTTGTCGTTGCGCCGCTCCCAGAGGGCCTTGTAGTCTGCCTCGGTGTAGGAGGTGTAGGGGGTATTCTGCGTGGCCATCATGAAGAAGTCGGCGATCTTGGCCGAGTAATAGCCGCGCGTCTCGTAGTCGGTCGAGGTCGTGGGGCTGGAGACGGAGAAATAGCCGTTGTACGACACTTCGGCCTTCTCGTTGTACTTGCCGCTCTTGGTGGTGATCAGGATGACGCCGAACGCGCCGCGTGCGCCGTAGATCGCGGCAGAGGAAGCATCTTTCAGCACCGTGATCGACTCGATGTCGTTCGAGTTGATGCGGTCGGGATAGGTCTCGACGCCGTCGATCAGCACCAGGGGGCTGCCGCCGTTGGGCGAGGTCGTACCGCGGATGTTGTAGGTCGCGCCGGCTCCGGGCTGTCCCGACGAGAGCTTCACGTTGAGGTTGGGGATCACGCCCTGCAGGGCGCGTCCGACGTTCGACACGGGACGGTCCTTCAGCTCCTTCTGCGACACGGTGGCCACGGCTCCCGTGAGATTGGCCTTCTTCTGCACGCCGTATCCCACCACGACCACCTCGTCGATGCTCTGCTGGGCATAAGTCAGCACCACGTCGAAGAACGTGCGGCTTCCGATTGCGGATTTGTAGGTGTCGAAGCCGATGAACGACACCTCGAGCATGGCTTCGGCCGTAAGCGCCGGGAGGGTGAGCGTGAAGCCGCCGTTCATGTCGGTCGATATGCCCCGGGTCTGCCCGGCGTCGGTCACGAGGACCGTGGCGCCGATCACGGGCGCGCCCTTTTCGTCCTTGACGACGCCCTTCACCGTCTGGCTTTGGGACGCGGCGTCCTTGACGAGGATGATTCTCCGGTTCTCGAAACGGCACGAGCAGTCGGGCAGCATCTGCCGCACCACCTCGGCCACGGGTTTGCGCACGGCCGCGACGGAGACGATCCGCTTGAGGTCGAAGTCGCCGTTATTGTAGAAAAACGTGTAATTGGTCAGTCGCTCGATCTCTTTCAAAACCTGTTCGACAGAGACGTTGTCCTTGGCGATGCTTACCGTGGGGGGGGGGAGTTTGCGCCCTTCCTCCCGTGGTCAGTAAGAGCAATAGCAGGGCTACACCAAGGATTTTAGCTTGGATAAGTTTACGCATGGGTTTGTAATTTAGGTAATGGTCGAAATGGCCGGAACGGGTTCTGCGTTCCGGAAGTGAAAGCGGGAAAGTCCAGGTCCTTTTTACATAGGCGCGTAATTTTTAGGAATTTTTCGGTTGTTGGGGAATGATCGTTATGTGCCGCCCGGCGCAGACGTAGTCCATCTCCACGACGAGCGACATGGCTTTCAGAATCTCCTCGATGCTTTCGTTGCGGATCAGCTTGAACGACATGCGCACCTGCCGGGTCCACGCCTCGGGGGCATCGATCTCGACGGCGTACCAGCGTTCGAGGTTGGTGAGGATGTCGGCCAGCGGGGTGTCGTCGAACGACAGCGAGCCGCCCATCCACTGCGAGTAGTTCTGCGTCGAAACCCGCGAGCGCGAGGCGCGCCCCTGCTTTTTGTCGAACACCAGCCTGTCGCCGGGCTTCAGCGTCACGGGCGCCGGCAGACGGCCGCCGTAGGCGCGGATGCTGCCGCTGCAAAGAATTGCCTCCGTGGTCGCGAACTCGGCGTAGTTGATCACGTCGAACTCCGTGCCGAGCACCTCGATGTTCATGTCCTCCATCCGCAGGATGAACGGACGGTCGGCATCGTGCCGGACCTTGAAGAAGCCTTCGCCGTCGAGTTCCACCACCCTGCGGCGGCCCGTCAGGTCGCCGTAATAGCGGAGCACGCTCCCGGCGTTGAGCCAGATATGCGTGCCGTCGGGCAGCACGTACTCGCCCTTGTCATGGGCCGAGGTGACGATGTTGGTTTCGATCTTCGTGCGCAGGTAGTCCTTCACCACGACGTAGTTCGTCCCGGCAGCCAGCAGCACGACGGCGGCCGCTGCCGCGACGTTGCGCCAGATGCGGCGGACACGGAACCGCTCGCCGCGGCGCATCGCCTCGTGGAGCCGTTCGAGCTTGCGTTCGCGGCCTCCCGGCTCCTCGGCCCGGAGTCCGTTCCAGTAGCTTTCCAGCACCCGCTCCTTCTCGCCGCGCGAGGCGGGGTCGCGCAGCCACTCCGCGAAGCGCTGCTGCACCTCCCCGGGCATGTCGCTGCCGAGGAAGGTCTCGATAATGGTTTTTATTCGATTCACAGACATAACAATCTTTCCCGTTTCACAAATAAGACGGTTCACACGGACGTTACGCACGCCCGAAAGACTAAAAAAGTTTTTTAGAAGAAAAACAGGATCAGCGTGACGAGTTTGCGCAGTTCGGACAAGGCCCTCGAAATCTGGTTTTCGACGGTGCGCGTGGAGATCGAGAGGCGCCGGGCGATCTCGTCGTTGGCGATGCCCTCCTCACGGCTCATGCGGAAGATGCGCTGCCGCTGCCCGGGCATCTTCTCCACCGCCAGCTGAATCAGCAGCAGCAGGTCGCGGTTGTCCACGTCCGGAAGTTCGTATTCGGGCAGCAGATTGGTTTGCCGGGCGAAGTTGGTCCGCACCGTACGGCTGTCGAAACGGTCGTATACGGCATTGCGGGCCATGCGGAACAGATAGGAGCCGAAGGCCGTGACGCCGGCCATCGAACTGCGGTTCTGCCAGATTTTCAGGAACAGATCGTGGGTGATGTCCTCGGCCTCGGCCCGGTCCTTGAGCATGCGGCACAGAAACTCCTCGGTCTTCGCCGCATACCTCATGTAGAGGGCGTCGAACGACGCGCGGTCGCCGCGGGCAAGTTTTTCGAGCAGTGTTCTTTCGTCTTCCATGAAAATGGCCGGTATGAACGGGCGGGGTAAAAGTAGTAATTTTTTACTACTTCGTCACGGCCCGTACAAAATTTAGTCGTTTTTTCATCCCTGCGGCGGACGGAAGCGGCATTTCGGATTCCGGAGCGCCGGAAGCCTTTCGTTTCGATATTCGAAACGCATTCGCCCGGAATAACCGATTATCGAAAATAAAACGGACGCAATCCGTTCCATACACGAAATTAGAACATCGCATTCCGGATTATTTCGATTTCCGTCTTGGTTCGCCCGCCGAAATGGCGTACGTTTGTACCAGTTCCGAAAGGGACTATGAAGAATTCAGTTTGCATGTAGTGACGCCCACAGAAGTTGGAAGGATTGCTTAACAGTGACGCAACTATGTTCCGCACATCCGGAAGCTTCGAGGGGAGGGTTGTGAAATCCTCCCCTTTCTTTTCGTGCCTGCCGGAGAGCCTCCGCTTCGGGACCGGGCGTCAGCCCAGCTGGGCGACGATCTCGCGCTGACGTTTGAAATAGTGGATGCGCCGCAGCTCCCCGCTGCCGGATATGAGCGTCGAAAACCGGCTCTGGGTCTTGATCCATTTCTTCACATATTCGTACATCAGCGGATCGGGCGTCCGCAGCCCGTTGAGCGAGAACATGCCGATATTCACGGCCTGGTGTCTGCTGGTCGTGACATAGCTGTACGACGATTCGAGGTCGATGTCCGAAAGATAGAGGAAGACCTTGTTGCCGTTCTCGAACTCCCCCTTGACCGCCATTGTCTCCATCTCGTCGAGCATGGCGAACAGTTCGTCCCGGAGCACGCGGACGCTCTCCTGCGAAATCAGGTGCATCTCCCGGTAGGCGCGCAGGGCGTTGAGCCAGTGCTTGAAATTGCTGTCGTCGAAGATCAGGTAGGTCGTCGCGACCGACTGCACCCACTTGACGTACTCCCGGCAGTTGCGCTGCAATTCCCCGGGGAGTTTCAGCTCCTCGAAGGTCCTCACGGCAGGGTTGCCCACTTCGTGCTGGTAAAGCCATTTGAAGAGCTTGAAGCGGTTCAGGTTGTCGTATTTGCCGTAGAACTCGGCAGGCAGCGAATTGGTCGCCGTGGCAAATTCGGTCGTGGGGTCGGACGCCACCTCGCGCATAAAGGCGATGTCGCGCTCCAGAATCTCGTTATAGGTTTCGAGCGGCGCCGTGAACTCCTTGAACTTGAGCTGGAACGACAGCTTGTCCGTAGCCGCCAGCCCCACCACCCGGTCGAGCGAAAAGTGCATCCGCGCGCACAGCACGCTGGCTTCTCCGAAAGTGAACGGCACTTCGCCGCGCAGCCTCCGGTAGGCGGCCTCGCGGCCTATATTCAGCATGTCCATCAGCAGCGAAGCCGGATTCGAATGCTGCGGCGTATGCGCATGGATCGCCTCGATCAATGCGGCATTCGATTTTTCAAGCATAGGCGTAGTCAACAAAAAAATTCTCTTCCCAAGCTGCAAAGATACGAAAAATAAATCGGAAACCGCAATCTGCGGTTCCGGACCCCGGGATACGAAAAGAGGAGGGCCAGCGGCGGCCCTCCTCCGGAATCGGCGAACAGATCGCCTATTTTCCCAGACCCATCTTTTCGATGAGAGCCTTGGTTTCGGGCTTGTGGCCGCGGAAACGCACGTAGAGTTCCATCGGATGCTCCGTGCCGCCCTTCGAGAGGACGTTCTCGCGGAACGACGAGGCCACCTCGCGGTTGAAGATGCCCTTCTCCTTGAAGAGCGAGAAGGCGTCGGCTTCGAGCACCTCGGCCCACTTGTAACCGTAGTATCCGGCGGCGTAACCGCCCGAGAAGATGTGGCCGAAAGCGGGAGCCATCGCCGTTCCGGAAACGACGGGCAGCACCTGCGTCGGAGCCATCGAGACGGCTTCGAACCGCTCCACGTCGCCCTCGAACGGCTCGGTGAGCGTATGCCATGCCATGTCGGTCATGCCGAACGAGAGCTGGCGCACGTTGCCGTAAGCCGCCAGGTAGTTCTGCGCGGCGACGATACGGTCGACGATCTCGGCGGGAATCGGCTCGCCGGTCTCGTAATGCACGGCCCACAGGTCGAGGAACTCCTTCTCGGTCGCCCAGTTCTCCATCAGCTGCGAGGGCAGTTCCACGAAGTCGCGGTAGACGTTCGTGCCGGTCTGCGACTCGTACTTGCCCTCGCCCAGCATACCGTGCAGGGCGTGCCCGAACTCGTGGAGGAAGGTCTCCAGTTCGTCGAACGTCAGCAGCGACGGAGCCGTTTCGGTGGGCTTGGTGAAGTTCATCACCAGCGACACCAGCGGGCGGGTCTCCGCGCCGTCCTCGATCTTCGTGCCGCGGAACTCGGTCATCCACGCTCCCGAACGCTTCGATTCGCGGGGGAAGAAGTCGAGGTAGAGGACCGCCATGAAGCGGCCGTCGGCATCCGTCACATCGTAGGCCGTCACGTCGGGATGGTACACCGCGACCTTGTCGTTGGGCGTGAAGTTCAGCCCGTAGAGTTTGTTGGCCAGCATGAAGACGCCCTTCTTCACGTTCTCGAGTTTCAGGTAAGGCTTCACCAGTTCGTCGTTCAGAGCGTATTTCTCATCCTTGTATTTCTCGGTGTAGTAGGACCAGTCCCAGGGCATCAGCTGCCCCTTGAAACCGAGCGAAGCGGCGTAATCGCTCACCGTGCGGTAGTCGGCGTCGGCATAGGACTTGGTCTCGGCCAGCAGCTCCGCGAGGAAGTCGTTGACCGTTTTCGTGTTCTCGGCCATGCGGCGTTCGAGCACGTAATCGGCATAGCACTTGTAGCCCAGCAGGTTGGCGATCTTCAGACGCGTATTGGCGATTTTCTTCACGATCTGGGTGTTGTCGAACTCGCCTCCCAGCGCTCTCGAATTGCTGGCTTTCCAGAGTTTCTCCTTCAGTTCGCGGTTCGACGAGTAGGTCATGAACGGCAGGTAGCTGGGATGTTGCAGCGTCACGGTCCAGCCCTTCTCGCCGCGGGCCTTGGCCTCGGCGGCCATGCCCTCCTTCACGAAGGCGGGCAGTTCGGCCACCACCTTCGGATCGGTGATGTTGAGCGTGAAGGCGTTGGTCGCGGCCAGCGCGTTCTGCCCGAACTGGAGCGTCAGCCCCGAGAGTTCGGAGGTGTACTTGCGGTAAAGTTCCTTGTCGGCGTCGGAAAGGGCCGCACCGTTGCGTGCGAAACTCTGATAGGTGTCCTCCAGCAGTTTCTTGTCCTCTTTGCGGAGTCGTCCCGGATGCTCGTAGACCTGTTTCACCCGGGCGAACAGCTCGGGGTTGAGCGAAATGTCGTTCGACAGTTCGGTCAGCTTGGGCTGCACGCGCTGGGCGATCTCCTGCATTTCGTCCGACGTGTCGGCTTCGAGCAGATTGAAGAAAAGCCCCGCGATGCGGTTGAGCAGCTCGCCCTGACGCTCCAGCGCCACGATCGTATTGCCGAACGTGGGCTTCTTGGGGTTGTTCACGATCGCGTCGATCTCGGCGCGCGAGCAGGCGATCGCGGCGTCGAACGCCGGTTCGTAGTCCGCGAGTTCGATCTCGGAGAACGGCGGAGTCTCGTGGGGCGTGTTCCACGCCGCGAGGAGGGGATTCGACAGATCGAGTTCGGGCAGCTGCGCCTTGGGAACCGAATTGTCGGCGCAGCCTGCGGCCATAGCGGAAAATGCCATAATAACCAGTGCTTTTTTCATTTTATGTCAAATTATGCGGTTTCTTTTTCGATGGGTGCGAGTTTCAGTTTTCCCGGGCGGCGGCCGTTTCGGCGGCGGTCGCAGCGTCTTCGGCGGCCGGCTCGGGTTCATTCAGGAGGCCGCGGCCGCGGAGCATCGCCCGCTTGTCGGGGTCCTTGCCGCGGAAGTCGCGGTACATGGTCATGCCGTCCTCCGAGCCGCCTCGGGCGAGTATCTTGCGGCGGAAGTCGCCGGCGATCTTCTTGTTGAACAGGTCGCCGCTCTCGCGGAAGGCCTCGAAGGCGTCCTTGTCGAGCACCTCGGCCCACGTATAGAAATAGTAGCCCGCGGAGTAGCCGCCGTCGAAGATGTGCGAGAAATAGGGATAGCGGTAACGCGGCTCGATCTGCGGGATCAGTCCGCGTTTTTCGGTCAGCGCCTCGCGCTCGAACGCCATCGGGTCGAACGGCTCGTATTCGGTGATCGAATGGATGTCCATGTCCGAAAGCGACGCGGCGATCAGTTCGGTGGTCATGAAACCTTGGTTGAAAAGTTCGCTGCGGCGCAGTTTGTCGACGAGGTATTTCGGAATCACCTCGTTCGAACGGTAATGCACGGCATACTGTTTCAGCACCTCGGGGTCGAACGCCCAGTTCTCCATCAGCTGCGAGGGCAGCTCCACGAAATCGCCCTCGACCTCCGTGAGTCCGCGGTACTTCACGTCGTGGAACAGGAAGTGGAGCGCATGTCCGAACTCGTGGAACAGCGTCTCGGTCTCGTCGAGGGTCAGCAGCGCGGGATTGCCTCCCGCCGGACGCGTGAAGTTGCAGACGATCGACACCACGGGCGCCACTCGTTTTCCATCCTCATAGGTCTGCTCCACGTAGTTGCCGCACCACGCGCCCTGGCTCTTGCCGTCGCGCGGGAAGTAGTCGAAATAGAGCACGCCCAGATGCGACTGGTCGACGTCGAGCACCTCGTAAGCGACCGCCTCGGGGTGGTACAGCGGCACGACGATCGGGCGGAAAGTGATGCCGTAGAGCCTGTTGGCGAGGAAGAAGATACCTCCCTGCACGTTCTCCAGCGAGAAATAGGGCCGCAGCATCTCCTCGTCGAGGGCATATTTCTGCTTGCGGACCTTCTCGGCGTAATACCACCAGTCCCACGACGCGAACTCTCCCTCGGGGAAATCCTTCCGGAACAGCTCCTCCATCTCGGCCAGCTCGCCCTTGGCGCTTTCGAGCGCCGGGGTCCAGATCTCCTCCAGCAGGTCGTACACGGCGCCGGTCGTTCCGGCCATCTGGTCGTCCACGACGTAGGCGGCATACGAGGGATAGCCCAGCAGGCGGGCCTTCTCCGTGCGCAGACGGATGAAATCGTTGATCAGCTGTTTGTTGTCATACTCATCGCCGTTGTTGCAGCGGTTGAGGTAGGCCTTGTAAATCTGCTCGCGCAGGTCGCGTTTGGACGAGTAGGTCAGAAACGGGATCAGGCTGGGCTTGTGCAGCGTAAAGACGTATTTGCCTTTCCGGCCCATCGCCTCGGCCTTTTCGCGGGCCAGGTCGCGGGCCGTGACCGGAATGCCGTCCAGGTCGGACGAGGCGAGTTCCAGCGTAAAGTTGTTGTTCTCGGCGAGGATGTTCTGCCCGAACTTCACGGCCGTGAGCGACAGTTCCTCGTTAATCGCCTTCAGACGCGCCTTCTGCCCGGCGTCGAGCAGCGCTCCGGCGCGCACGAAATCCCGGTAGGTCTTCTCCAGCAGACGGCTCTGCTCGGCGTCGAGTCCCAGCGCGGCACGCTGGTCGTAGACGGCCTTGATCCGCTCGAAAAGTTTCCCGTTGAGACGGATTTTGTCGGCGTGGGCCGCCATCCGGGGCATTATCTGCTCCTCCAGCACCTGCATTTCGGGGGTGTTCTCCGCGGCGCAGAGCATCCCGAAGATCAGCTCGACCTGCGAAAGCATCTTTCCCGAAGCGTCGTAGGCGAGGATGACGTTCTCGAACGTCGGCGCGTCGTTGTTCGACGTGATGGCGTCGATCTCGGCCTCGTGCAGCGACATGCCGCGTTCGAGCGCGGGCAGGAAGTGCGCCGGCTCGATCTTGTCGAAGGGCGGCACGCCGTAGGGGGTCTCCCATTCGGCGAAAAAGGGATTTTCACCCACGGTTTTCCCGGACTTGCAGGATACGAATGTCATGGCCAGAAAAAGTGTTAATAAAGCAGTGATACGTTTCATCGATCGTGTTATTTTAGTAACTTTGTCGCGCATTATTCGACAAAGTTACAATAAAAATCTGTAAATAAAATAAATAATACGTCTCCAATCATGCAACTCTTTTACGCGCCGGACATCGTCCCCCCGCTCCATACGCTGAGCGAGGAGGAGTCGAAACACTGCATCCGCGTACTGCGGCTCCAGCGCGGCGGACGCATCCATATAACTGACGGACGGGGCAATTTATTTTGTTGCGAAATCACCGACGACAATCCCCGGCGCTGTACCGTGCGGGTCGTCAGCGCCGAAGCCTGCTTCGAAAAACTGCCCTACGCGCTGACGATGGCCGTCGCGCCGACCAAAAATTCGGACCGTTTCGAGTGGTTTCTGGAAAAAGCCACCGAGGTGGGCGTCACGGCCGTCGTTCCGCTGGAAACGGAACACAGCGAACGCCGGGTCTTCAAGCCCGAGCGGGGCGAGAAGGTCGTCACCGCGGCGCTGAAACAGTCGCTCAAGGCCTACCGCCCCGTGCTGCACCCGCTCACGCCCTTCCGCCAAGCGGTGCTGTCGGCCCCCGAGGGGCGGAAATTCATCGCCCACTGCGCCCCTGCGCAGTCGTCGGCCGGGAAGGCATACCTGGCCCGCACGCTCCGTCCGGGCGAGACGGCCACGGTCTTCATCGGCCCCGAGGGCGACTTCTCGCCGGGCGAAATCGCCTTCGCGCTGGCCAGCGGTTTCGAAGAGATCACCCTCGGACAGCAGCGCCTGCGCACCGAGACCGCGGCCCTCGCGGCGGTGGTCATGGCAGCGGTGGTCAACGGTTAGGAATGCAATAAAACTCTGAAATATGTTTTTTCTCTACCTGCTAATCGCCTTGACAGCGGTGGCGGCGGCTATTTTCGCCGCGCCGCTGCGGCACAAAGTCTGGACAGCCCTGGCCCTCACGGCCGCCGGCGCCCTGTGGTGCTCGGCGCGCGCCGTCGGGGTGCTTGCCGGAGCGGGCAGCGCCCCCGTGTGGTCGATCCCCGGCACGCTTTTCGGCGGCGACACCGGCTCGATGGACGGGCTTTCGGCGCTGTTCGTCATCATCATCTCGGTCGGCGCCGTCGCCGCCGTGCTCTACTCGCGGGGCTACCTGGCCCACTGCCTCGCGGAGAAATCCCCGGCCCACATCTCGCTGCACTACACGGCGCTGGTGGCGATGTTCTACGCCATGCTGGGCGTGGTCCTTTCGGACGGAGGCTTCTCGTTCCTCTTTTTCTGGGAGCTGATGACCGTGGCGTCGTTCCTGCTGATCCTCTTCGACGCCCAGCGGCGCGAGGTCCGGCGCGCGGCGCTCTCCTACCTGATCATGATGCACATCGGCTTCGTGCTGCTCGTCATCGGCTTCGTACGGCTCGACGCGGCCTGCGGCGCCGCCACGTTCGGCGCGCTGGGCGACTACTTCCGCACGCAGCCCGGCCTGCCGCTGCTGCTGGTGTTCCTGGCGGGCTTCGGCATGAAGGCGGGACTTTTCCCGATGCACGTCTGGCTCCCGGAGGCGCACCCCGCGGCCCCGTCGCACGTCTCGGCCCTGATGTCGGGCGTGATGATCAAGACGGGCGTCTACGGCATCCTGCGCGTGACGGCCGCGCTGGGCGAACAACCCCTCCTGCACACCGCCGGAGTGATCCTGCTCGCATCGGGCGTCGCCACGGGACTGTGGGGCGTGATCCTCGCGGCCGTGCAGAACGACGTGAAACGCCTCCTGGCCTACTCCTCGATCGAGAACGTCGGCGTCATCCTCATCGGACTCGGCGTCGCCGCGCTGGGCAAATCCTCGGGCAACCAGCTCGTCGCGCTGTGCGGCGTCACGGGCGCCCTGCTGCACACGCTCAACCACTCGCTGTTCAAGAGCCTGCTCTTTTTCGGCGCGGGCAACATCCTCTCGCAGACCCGCTCGACGTCGCTCGACGCGCTGGGCGGACTTGCGAAGCACATGCCCCTCACGGCGATCCTCTTCCTCACGGGCACGGCGGCCATCTGCGCCCTGCCGCCCCTCAACGGCTTCGTCTCCGAACTGCTGATCTATCTCGGGATGCTCGACGGCATCGCCTCGGGCAGCAACACCCTGGCTTCCGCCGCCGGACTGGCCGCGCTGGCGCTGATCGGCGGACTCGTCGTCCTGGCCTTCACCAAACTCTACGGCACGGTCTTCCTCGGCTCGCCCCGCACCCACGAGGTCGCCGAGTCGTCCGAGGCCGACGCCTTCCGCATCGCGGCGATGGCCCTGCCGCTCGCAGGCATCCTGTTCGTGGGGCTGTTTCCGCGGGCGGCCGTCTCGGCCGTGACCCGTGCCGCGGGTTTCTTCCTCCGCACCCCGGCCGATGCCGCCGACTGGCTGCTCTCGCCGCCGCTCGCCGCCGCGGGACGCACGGCCTGGCTCCTGATCGCCGTCGTGGCCCTGCTGCTGTGGCTCCGCCGCCGCACGCTGCGCACGCGCACCGTCGCCAAAGGTCCCACGTGGGGCTGCGGCTTCACGGCGCCGAACGTCCGGATGCAGTACACGGGCGAATCCTTCTCCGAAGGGCTTCAATCCATCGCCACGTCGCTGACCCAGAACAGCGGCCAGGGCTCCCCCGTGGGCAAGGGCGAGATCTTCCCCGCGGCCCACTCGTTCGACATCGGCCACCGCGACCGCATCGGCCGGCTGTTCGCCGCCTGGTGGGTCGAGCTGCTGCGCGTGATCAACCAGCGCGTGATGCGCCTGCGCACGGGCAAAATCAACCATTACATCCTTTTCGCACTGGCTTTCCTGGGGCTGGTGTTCCTGTTGTCGGTATTTAACGTGATTTAAGATGGCAGCACTCAACACACTCCTTCTTCTGCTGGCGGCCCTGGCGATTCCGGGACTGATCAACCGCACCCGCGCGCTGCTCGCGGGCCGCAAGGGCATCCGCTTCGCCCAACACCTCTACGACGTGCGCCTGCTGCTGCGCAAGGGCGCCGTCTACTCCCCCACGACGACCGCCGTGTTCCGCGCGGCCCCGTCCGTCACGCTCGGCACGGCCCTCGTCGCCGCGCTGTTCGTCCCCGTGGGCGACCTTCGCCCCGTGCTGTCGTTCGACGGCGATCTGGTCGCCTTCGCCTACCTCCTGGCCCTGGGCCGCGTGGCCCTCATCCTCGCGGCGATGGACACCGGAAGTTCGTTCGAGGGCATGGGCGCCAGCCGCGAAGCCCTGTACGGCGCGCTGGTCGAACCGGCGCTGATGCTCGTCTTCGGCACGCTGGCCCTGCTGTCGGGCTACACCTCCCTCGCCGCGATCTTTTCGGGCGACGCCGTGAACGGGGTGCAGCTGGTCGTGGTGCTGCTGCTGGCGGCCTACGTACTCGTGAAGATCGTCTTCACCGAGGCCGGGCGCGTGCCGGTCGACGACCCCCGCACGCACCTCGAGCTGACGATGATCCACGAGGTGATGTGCCTCGACTACTGCGGCGTGGACCTGGCCTACATCAAGATCGGCGGATGGCTCAAGACCGCCGCGCTGTCGGTGCTCGCCGCCGACGCCGTCGCCGCGACCTGCTGTCCCCGCTGGTGGGCGGCGGCCCCGCTCGCGGTGCTCGTCACGGGGCTTTCGGTGGGCATCGTCGAATCGACCCAGGCCCGCAACAAACTCGCCCGCAACACCACCTTCATCCTCACCGTCGCGGCACTGGCCGTCCTCGTGTTCTTCACGGGCTACCTGCTGCAACTTAACATCGGTCTGCAATGATACTTCCGCTGATCATCCTCTACGTCGTGACGCTCGTCTACCTGGCCATCACCGAGCGTTTCCGCACTTTCGCCTCGCTGATCGGCCTCCAGGGGTGGCTGCTGTTCGCCGTCGCCCTGGTGCGGCTGCACGCCATCAACCCCGCCGAACTGGCCTTCATCTGCCTCGAAACCCTGCTTTTCAAGGGTATCCTCGTTCCGGGACTGCTTTTCGCCGTCATCCGCCGCACGAAGATCAACCGCGTCTGGCGCTCCGGCTCCACGCAGTCCGGATCGCTGCTGCTGTCGCTCGTGGCGCTGGCCGTGAGCGCCTCGGTCACCTATTACATCGCCGACACGACCATCGACCTGGTGTTCTTCGGCGTGGCCTTCTACTCGCTGCTGAGCGGACTGATCCTGATCGTCATGCGCCGCCGGATCTTCTCCCACATGGTCGGCTTTCTGGTCATCGAAAACGGCGTGTTCCTCTTTTCGACGGCCATCGGCGTCGAGATGCCGCTGCTGATCAACTTCGCCATCCTGCTCGACATCCTCATCTCGGTGCTGATGCTGGGCATCTTCTTCACCAAGATCGACGGCAAGCTCCACGCCGACGACGCCGATTCACTCACCAACGTAAAGGACTGACGCCATGATCTGCTACCTCATTTTCAGCGTCCTCATCGCGGCGGCGGCCTTCACGGCCCGCCGCCGGAGCCTGCTGCGCCTCACGGGCGCGGCCTTCTACACCGTACAGGCGGCCTTCGCCGTTCGGATCGTCGCCGGAGGGCTTTACGGCGAAACCTCGGCCGTGTGGTTCGCCTTCGACGCCGCGGGCACGCTCTTCTACTGCCTGCTCTGCATCGTCTCCGCCTTCGCCTTCTTCCACTCGAAGGCCAGCCTCCACGACTGCGACCTGCGCCAGACCCGCACCTACGCGGGCCTGCTGATGCTCCTGACCACAGCCATCGCGGGAGCCTATTTCGCCTCGAACCTCGCCGTGACGTGGATCTTCCTCGAAGCCACCACGCTCTGCTCGGCGGGCATCGTCTACCACCGCCGCACGGCGCAGGCACTGGAAGCGGCTTGGAAATACGTCTTCGTCTGCTCGACGGGCATCGCCATGGCCTACCTGGGCATCCTGCTGCTGGCCGCCGCCACCGACTGCGAGTCGCTCGACTACGCCACCGTCGCCGCAGCGGCCCCGGGCGGCAGCGCTCTCTACCTGAAGACGGCCTTCCTGCTGATCCTCTGCGGTTACAGCTGCAAGGCCGAGCTGTTCCCGCTCTACACCGTGGGCGTCGACGCCAATTTCGCCGCCCCGGCCCCGGCCTCGGCCTTGATCTCCACGGGACTGGTCAACGCCGGGTTCCTGGCGCTGCTGCGGGTCTACAAGGTGCTCTCGGCCACGGAGGTCTTCCCGTGGGTGCGCTCCGTGCTGCTGCTCGTCGGCGTGCTGTCGCTGGTGGTCGGCGCACTGTTCCTGCGCCGCACCAACAACTACAAACGCTTCCTCTCCTACTCCACGGTCGAGAACATGGGCATCGCGGCCATCGGGCTGGGCATCGGGGGCATCGGGGTCTGGGCCGCCGTGTTCCACGTCGTCTGCCATACGCTCATCAAGAGCAGCCTGTTCCTGCAGATCGCCGTCGTGCGGCAGGTCTACGGCAACTACCGCATCAACCGCATCGGCGACTACATCCACATCAACCGCGTGGGGGCCGTGGGGCTGCTCACGGGAATGGTCGTGCTGGTGGCCTTCCCGCCCTCGCCGCTGTTCCTCTCCGAACTGATGATCCTCAAGCAAACCATCGCCGACGGCCGCTGGTGGCTCGTCACGGGCATCATGCTGCTGCTGTGCCTGGTCATCTACTTCTTCTGCTCGCGCCTGCTGCGCCTCTGCTACCAGCCCCGGCAGGACGAACTGCACCCCTCGGCGACCGACCGCGCACTGTCGTGGTCGGCGCTGTCGCTGCTCGCCGCCGCCATCGGCCTGGGGCTTTGGCAGCCCGCATTTTTCCGGGAACTGATCGACCGAATCGCATCGCTATGAATTATTACATAACCGACAACACCGGCGCCTCCGTCGCGCTGAACGACATCCCCGAAGTCTCCTATGCCGCCCTCTACGAGGACCTTCGCGTAAAACTCTCCGAGGCGCGCTACCACGTAGCCCACTATTTCGCCCTTCCGTCGGGCGGGAGCATGCGCTTCTTCCTGCTGCTGCTCGACGACGCCGAGCACCGCGTGCTGATCACTTCGCACACCACGGACTACTACGACGAGACGGCGCTCCCGTCGCTCACGGCCCTGCACCCGCAGATGCACCCCTTCGAGCGCGACATCTCGGAACGCTACGGCATCCGCTTCGACGGCATGCCGTGGCCCAAGCCGCTTCGGTTCCCCGCCGGGCGTTACGACCGCCGCAGTTCGATCGAGAACTACCCCTTCTACACGATGGAGGGACGTTCGCTGCACGAAGTCAACGTCGGGCCGATCCACGCGGGCATCATCGAGCCGGGGGCCTTCCGCTTCATCTGCAACGGCGAGCAGGTCCTGCACCTCGAAATCGCGCTGGGCTACCAGCACCGGGGCGTCGAGGCGGCCTTCGAAACGACCGCGAACCGTCTGCGGCAGATGTGCCTCGCGGAGTCCGTCGCCGGGGACAGCGCCGTGGCGCACGCCACGGCCTTCGCCCGGGCCGTCGAGAAACTCGCCGGCCGCGAAGTCCCGGCGGCGCTGGAGTGCGAACGCGCCGCGGCCCTCGAACTCGAACGCATGGCCATGCAGATCGCCGACACGGGCGCCCTCTGCATGGACGTGGGCTACCAGCTGGGACAGGTAGCCTCGGAGGCCCTGCGCACCATGACCATCAACACCACGCAGGCGTGGTGCGGCAACCGCTTCGGCAAGGGGCTGATCCGCCCCCTGGGAACCGACCACCCGCTGACGGCCGAAAAGGCGGCGATGATCCGCCGCAACGTGCGCGAGATCGCCCGCCGTTACGACGAGGTGCGCCGCGACATCAAATCGTCGCCCTCGCTGCTGGCGCGCTTCGAGCAGTGCGGCATCGTCCCGCGCGACGAGATGCAGCGCATCGGCGGCGTGGGCCAGGCGGCCCGCGCGAGCGGTCTGGCCCGCGACATCCGCACGTCGCACCCCTGGGGCGTCTTCGCCGGAGCGCTGCGCCACGAAAGCGTCGTCCGAACGCAGGGCGACGTGATGGCCCGGCTGATGGTGCGCTGCCGCGAGGTGCTGCAATCGGCCGGATACGTCGACCGCCTGCTCGACCTCCCCGGACAGGAATACACCAACGCCGGAAACCCGCGCCCGGACTACGCGGCGCCGCTGGCCCCCTCGTCGCTCGCGTTCGGGCTGGTCGAGGGGTGGCGCGGCGAGACCTGCCACGTCCTCCTGACCGACGCCGAAGGCCGCATCGCCGCCGCCCGCATCAAGGACCCGAGCCTCCACAACTGGCTGGCGCTGGCCCTTGCCGTGCGCGGCGAAGGGATCTCGGACTTCCCGATCTGCAACAAGAGTTTCAATCTCTCCTACTGCGGTCATGACCTGTAACCGGACCGTTCAGCCCCCGCCAGGTCCCGGCCCGCAGCGTACCGCCGCGTTTGCAAGTCTGCCCCCCCCGCTTCGGCGGGGGCTTAACATACGGGCGAACCACTTCGGCCTTTCTTTTGCTCAATTTCAGGGAAAGAGTTGCCCATTAACCGGCTTTTCGCTAATTTTGTCAGATATATTCCATTCGTTATGATCTTTCCGAAAATAAAGGTGCTGCACAGCCACGGACGGCAGGCGATCCCCGATCTCGACGCCGTGGAGCTGACTCCGGAATTCCGGGGCCGCCCCTGCCTGACCGAGACCCGAGACGACGCCGACGCGCAGCGTGCCGCCGCAATGTGCCCCACGGGGGCCTTCACGGCCGCGCCCCTTGCACTCGACCTGGGGCGCTGCCTCTTCTGCGGCGAATGCGCGCGCATCGCGCCCCGCAACGTCCGTTTCACCAACGACTACCGCATCGGCTCGCCCACGCGCCAGGGGCTTGTCGTCCGCCCGGGCGACACCCGCGTGGCCTTCGACGCCGGAAAGGTGCGCCCCGAAATCCGCCGCTGCTTCTCCCGTGCGCTCCAGCTGCGCGAAGTCTCGGCCGGAGGCGACGCATCGGTCGAAATGGAACTGGGCGCCACGGGCAATGTGAACTTCGACCTCGGCCGCTTCGGCATCGGCTTCACGGCCTCGCCGCGCCATGCCGACGGCGTGGTGGTCTCCGGACCCGTCACGGCCAACATGGCCGAGGCGCTGGAAATCTGCTACGACGCCGTCGCGGAACCCAAAATCCTCGTCGCCTGCGGTTCGGAGGCCTGCTCGGGCGGCCTGTTCGCCGACAGCCGCGCCGTCGACCGCACGTTCTTCGACAGCCACACCCCGGACCTCTGGCTGCCCGGCGCACCGACCCACCCGATGACCTACATCGACGGGATGATGAACCTGCTGGGCCGCAAAACCCGCCAATGACGATGCAGAGCCTCACGACCATCTTCGTTTCGTTCCTGAAAATCGGGATGTTCACCTTCGGGGGCGGCTACGCCATGCTGCCGCTGATCGAGCAGGAGCTGATCACCAAACGCAGGTGGATCGAGCAGAAGGAGTTCCTCGACCTGCTGACCCTCGCGCAGTCGGTCCCCGGCCCGATCGCCGTCAACACCTCGGTATTCGTGGGCTACAAGGTCCGCGGACTGCGCGGCGCGGCGGCAGCCCTGCTGGGCACGGTGACACCGTCGTTCGTCATCATCCTCGTGATCGCCGTCTTCTTCGCCGGCATCCGCCACAATCCCGTCGTCGACGCGGCCTTCAAGGGCATGCGTCCGGCGGTCGTGGCACTGATCATCGGCCCGGTGCTCTCGCTCTCGCGCGGCATGCACTGGACGATGCTGGTCGTCATCGCCGCCTCGGCCCTGGCCATCTGGTGGCTCGACTGGTCGCCGATCTGGATCCTCGCCGCGGCCGCCGCGCTGGGCATCGCATGGGAACTGACAATCGCTAAAAAGGTAAGGAAATGATCCTCTGGCAACTTTTCATCAGCTACCTCAAGATCGGATTCTTCGGATTCGGCGGAGGCTACGCCATGCTGTCGCTGATCCAGAACGAAGTGGTCGTGCAGCACCAGTGGATGACCACCGCCGAATTCGCCGACATCGTCGCCGTGTCGCAGATCACCCCCGGACCCATCGCCATCAACTCGGCGACCTACGTGGGTTACAGCGTCGGCATCCAGACCGGGCACACCTGGTGCGGCATCCTCGGTTCGGCGATCGCCACCTTCGCCGTCTGCCTGCCGTCGCTGACGCTGATGATCCTCGTGGCGCGTTTCTTCATGCGCCTCAAGGGCAACCGGCTGGTCGAAGGAGCCATGCGGGGCATGCGGCCCGTGGTGATCGGCATGATCGCCGCCGCCGCGCTGCTGCTGATTTTCCCCCGCAGCAGCGCCCCCGACGACCGGAACTTCATCGACGCCTGGAGCTGGGTGCTCTTCGGCGGTGTTTTCGTGGGTTCGTGGCGCAAGGTCAACCCCATCCTGCTGATCGTCCTCTCGGCCGCCGCGGGGATCCTGATTTACTACGTATTCCGATAACCCGACACACTATGAAGAAATCCCTGAAAAAACGGCTCAAAAACTGGAATGTCGGCGACTACGTCCGTCAATTCTCGATTGTTACGGGCGGCGTGCTGCTGACGCTGTGGCTGACAGCCCGGATCACCGACTCGGCCCGGCAGAGAGAGGTGCGACAGGCCATGCAGCTCGTCACGCTCGAACTGCGCGACAACCTGCAGGTCATCCGGGATTACAAATGGATGTACAACGACGAGAAACGGGTCGCATACCGCCTGAAGGAGCAGGACTTCTCGCTCGACGGCCTTCCCGCCGACACGGTCGACTACTATACCCGGCGGATCACCGGCGGCATGGGAAAACCCTACCGCTTCCTGACCGACGCGCTGGAGATGTTCAAGACGACGGGTGTCGCGTCCGACATCGCCGACAAACAGATCGTCATCGACCTTCTGCGCTGCTACAACGAACTCGGGGCGTTCGACAACTCGATGAGTCTCTATTACGACCAGCGCATGCAGGCCATCCTGCCCGAACAGATGGGAGAGACCCTGTGGTCGGCGGATACGAATATCGGCAAGGCATTCGGCAGGATGCTCACCGGCAAAAAGGTGCAGAACTGGCTCGGCATGATTCCGAGGGCTTTCGACACGCGCTATTTCGAGGTGAACGAGGAAAAGCTCGAAGCGATGATCGCCAAACTGGAAAAACACTACCGATAGGTCAGACGGCGGCCAGCACCGCACCTCCCGCCAACAACAGCAGCAGGAACGCGGCGAGAAACAACAGTCCCAGAATGGCGACCAGGGTTCCGATACAACCCCATCGCTGTCCGCCGCCGGGCAGCGGGTCGGTCAGCAGGGCGACGATCAGTCCCACCAGCGGGGTGAAAATCACGCTTATCAAAAAAGCCCAGCCGAAACCGATGCGTCGGTGGCTGCCGATGATGCCCACCAGCACGGCGAGGAAACAGCCGCTCAAAATTCCGAATAGTACTGCAAGAATACTCATATCACGCGTTTTAATTCGTTTGGTTATCCACTGTTTTTAACCGCAAAAGTACCAAAACTGCGTTGTAAACGCAGGGGTATTGCCGCTTTTTGGTCGGCAACTAACCGCGGGTTTCGCCCGCGGGATGTTATGTACTTTTTGGCCGCAAAAAGTACCAAAAACTCCCCGGCGGATGCCTTCGCCTGCTTCGTTCCGTCTAACGTTCGAAACGGGCGCCTATTCGCGGGGGCGCACGCGCCCCGGCCCC
>OJQL01000506.1_pt1 | contig 41909 bp, 27 predicted proteins | sample 1598731 | NCBI WGS metagenome assembly OJQL01 (sample SAMN03922510, study PRJEB24848) | human gut metagenome | isolation source: stool sample | host: Homo sapiens | place: Germany | collected 2010-02
AGACGCCCGTCTTGATCATCACGCCCGACATCAGGGCCGAGACGTGCGACGGGGCGGCGGGATGCGCTTCGGGCAGCCAGACGTGCATCGGGAACATGCCGGCCTTCATGCCGAAGCCCGCGAGGAAGACCACGAACAGCGGCAGGGCGGGCTGCGTGCGGAAATATTCGCCCAACAGGGCGAAGTCGGCCGATCCGCAGACGCTGTCCAACCGCACGAAGCCGATGAGCAGCAGGGCGAATCCCACGTGCATCATGATCACGTAGGCCAGCGCGGCGCGGCGCACTTCGCGGCGCTCGGCGTCGAACAGGATCAGCAGGAACGATGCGACGGTCATCAGCTCCCAGAAAAAGAGGAATGAAAATCCGCCTTCGGAGGTCACTACGCCCAGCATGGCGTAGAACATCGTCGCCAGCGCGGTGTAGTGCAGCGAGATGTGGGCCGGGGATTTGCGTCCGAGGTAATGCGCGAGATATCCCCGCGAGTAGAGCACCGCGGCGACGGCCCCGACCGAGACGATCAGCGCGAACAGCGCCGAAAGAGGGTCCATCGAGCCAGCGTCGCTTCCGAAGAGGAAGACGTCGGTCGCCCACAACCGTACGGTGTGTCCGCCGGCAAGCACTCCGACGGCCGTTGCCGACGCCCAGAGCGCTCCCGCCGCGACGACTGCCAGCGTCGCCCACACCTTGGCCTTGAGAGGGGCGGCGAATATCAGCGCCGTCACCACCGCCAGTGCGAGAAGTGAATAGAGAAACATGAGCTATTTGTGTGTAATTATACTGTTTATACCGTGCCGCCGTGCGGCGGAACCGGCGATGCGGACCGTTTTGTCCGTATCGCTAACCGTTTGCCACGGAGACCATCACCACTGCGGCCACTGCGGCCGTTTCGGTGCGCAGCCGCTGCGCGCCGAGGGTTATCTCCTCGAATCCGTTCGCGCGTGCGAAAGCGATCTCTTCGGGCGAAAAATCGCCTTCGGGACCGATCAGGATCAGCGCCGCCTCGCCCCTGCGGAGCGTCGCCGGGAGGTAGGCTTTGCCTTCGGGCGACTGCGCCGGGGCGCAGTGGGCGATGAACTTGCGCCCTTCGAAGGGCATGGCCGCCGCTTCGCCGAAAGGCGTGAGCGGACGCAGCGTGGGACGGTAGGCTTTGAGCGACTGCTTCATGGCCGCCGTGATGACCCGTTCGCCGCGTTCGGGCTTGAAGACCCGGCGTTCGCAGTGCTCGGTTTCGAGCGGGATGATCGTGCCGACGCCCACTTCGGTCGCCTTTTCGAGGAACCATTCGAAGCGGTCGGCGTTCTTGGTCGGCGCAACGGCCATCGTCAGCGAATAGGAGAGCGCCTCCCACCCGGCGCGGGTCTCCGTGACGCGCACCGTGCAGCGTTTCGGATTGTCGTCCGTAATCTCGCAGCAAAATAAATTGCCCCTCCCGTCAGTTATATGAAGGGTATCTCCGCGTCCCAGACGCAGCACCCGCACGCAGTGTTTCGACTCCTCTTCGCTCAGCGTATGGAGGGGCGGCGTGATGTCGGGGGCGTAAAAAAGTTGCATACCTCTTATAATTTACTAACTTTGCAACATTGTACGGATGCCTTGCGCGCGTCCGTATTTTCAGCTCGCAAAGTTACATAAAATAACATGAATAGATGAAACGTATTGCAGGTTTATTCACAACACTCTTACTGCTTATGGCACTTGCGTCATGCAACTCCCCGAAAAGCGCCGGGGAGAATCCCTTCTTCACCCAGTGGGACACGCCTTTCGGCGTGCCGCCCTTCGATAAGATCCGAGCCGAACACTTCATGCCCGCCTTCGAGCGCGGCATGTCGCTGCACGACGCCGAGATCGACGCCATCACCTCGAACAACGACGAGCCGACGTTCGAGAATACGATTCTGGCTTACGACAACGCCGGACAGATGCTTGCGCAGACCGAGCTGATTTTCGGCATGCTCTGCGCCGCCGAGACCAACGAACGGATGCAGGCCCTGCAGGAGCAGGTGATGCCCCTGCTCTCGGCGCACCGCGATAAGATCCGGCTCGACGAGAAACTTTTCGCCCGCGTGAAGGATGTCTATGACCGGCGCGCGTCGCTGGGACTCGACGCCGAGCAGAGCCGACTGCTCAGGAAGACCTACGACGCTTTCGTGCGCTCCGGCGCCCTGCTCGACGCCGGACAGAAAGCCCGGCTGAAGGAGATCAACGGCGAGCTGTCGCTTACGGCCGTGAAGTTCGGCAACAACATTCTGGCCGAGAACAACAACTTCGCGCTCGAACTGACGGCGGACGATCTGGAGGGACTGCCTTCGGGCGTCCGCGACGCCGCGCGCGAGAAGGCGCAGGCGATGGGCAAGGGCGACAAGTGGGTCTTCACGCTCCACAAGCCCAGTCTGATTCCGTTCCTGACCTATTCGGCCAAGCGGGACCTGCGCGAAAAGATTTATAAGGCCTACCTGAACCGCTGCAACAACGGCGATCAGTACGACAACAAGCAGCTCATCAACGACTTCATCCGTCTGCGTACGGAGAAGGCCAAGATGTTGGGCTATCCGTCGTACGCCGCCTATGTCGTGGCCGACGAGATGGCCGGCACGACCGATGCGGTCTACGCGCTGCTGGACCAGATATGGACGCCGGCGCTCGACCGCGCCGGGGAGGAGCTGGCCGAGATGGACAAACTCCTGCAGAAGGACGTTCCGGGCGCGACGTTCGAGTCGTGGGACTGGTGGTATTACGCCGAAAAACTGCGCAAGCAGAACTATGCACTCGACGAGGAGATGCTGCGTCCCTATTTCTCGCTCGAAAACGTGCAGGGCGGCATTTTCTACCTCGCCAACCGGCTTTACGGCATCACCTTCCAGCCCATCGTGGCGCCGCTCTATCATCCTGAGGCGATCGCCTACGAGGTGCTCGACGCCGACCAGTCGCATCTGGGCGTGCTCTATTTCGACTTCTTCCCGCGTGACGGCAAGAGTCAGGGGGCGTGGTGCGGCAACTATGTCGAACAGACCTACCGGGACGGCGAGCGCGTCGCTCCCGTGGTGAGCATCGTCTGCAACTTCACCCGTCCGGTGCGCAACACCCCTGCGCTGCTGACGCTCGACGAGACCGAAACGCTCTTCCACGAATTCGGCCATGCGCTCCATTTCCTGTTCCACGACGTGAAATACCGCGGACTCACGGAGGTCGAGGGCGACTTCGTGGAGCTTCCGTCGCAGATCATGGAAAACTGGGCTTTCGAACCCGAAATGCTGAAACAGTACGCCGTGCATCACCGCACGGGCGAGGTGATTCCCAAATACCTCGTCGATAAACTGCGCAGGAGCGAACTCTTCAATCAGGGTTTCGCCACTACGGAGCTGATCGCCGCGTCGCTTTCCGACATGGACATCCACTCGACCACCGACTACGAACCGTTCGACCCGATGGTCTTCGAGCGCCGGGCGCTCAACGAGAAGCGCGGCCTGATTCCGCAGATCGAACCCCGCTACCGTTATCCCTATTTCAGCCATATTTTCGACGGCGGCTATTCGGCGGGCTACTACTTCTATACGTGGGCCGAAGTGCTCGACAAGGATGCGTTCGCGGCCTTCCGCGAGAGCGGCGACCTGTTCAACAAGAAGATCGCCGCCGATTTCCGCACCAAGATCCTCGCCCGCGGCGGTTCCGAGGACGGCATGACGCTCTACCGGGCCTTCCGCGGGGCCGATCCCGACAAGCGGGCGATGCTCCGCGGCCGCGGCCTGCTCGCCGAACCCGATCCGCAGCCGGACGAAGAGACCCCGATCCCCCTCGAACCGGAATCGGACGGGCAATAGACGAATCGTGAAAAATAACCCAATATTTGCAGTAACATGAAAAAAGCACTTATCATTATGACCTTTTCAGCTATGGCGGCAGGCTGCGCCGACAATTCGATTCCCAAAGCGCAGCTGCCCGAACTGGATACCACCAACCCCCTGCTGGCGGAGTGGAACACGCCCCACCAGACGCCGCCGTTCTCGCAGATCGAGCTTTCGGATTACGAGCCTGCGTTCGATGCGGCCATCGCCTGCTCGCGCGCCGAGATCGAGGCGATCGTCAATAATCCCAAGAAACCGACCTTCGGCAACACCATCGTGGCGCTGGAGCGTCAGGGGGCGCTGCTCGACCGCATTTCGGGTGTTTTCTACAACCTGCTCGAAGCCGCGACCTCGGACCAGATGCAGGAGATCGCGCTGCGCGTTCAGCCCAAGCTCACCGAGCTGTCGAACGACGTTTCGCTCAATCCGGAGCTTTTCGCCCGCGTGAAGGCGGTTTACGAGAAACCCGGCCGCGGTCTTTCGAAAGAGGACAGGAAACTGCTGGAAGACACCTACCAGAGCTTCGCCCGCAACGGCGCCGCCCTTTCGGACGCCGATAAGGAGCTTTACCGCAAGTATACCTCCGAGCTGTCGGCCGCGACCCTGCAGTTCGGTCAGAACGCGCTGGCCGCGACCAACGCCTTTACGATCAACATTACCGATCCTAAGGTCGTTGCCGAACTGCCCGCATTCGTCCGGGAGGGTATGGCCGCCGACGCCAAGGCGCGCGGCGAGAAGGGTTGGACCGTGACGCTGCAGGCGCCGAGCTATGTGCCGTTTATGACCTATTCGTCGAACCGCGCCCTGAAGGAGAAGCTCTGGCGCGCCTACAATTCGCGCGCGCTGGGCGGCGAGAACGACAACACGCAGATCGTGAAGCAGATCGCCAACCTGCGCCTGAAGATCGCCAACCTGCTGGGTTACAAGTGCTACGCGGATTACGTGCTCGAACGCCGCATGGCCGAGAATACTCCGACCGTCACGGCGTTCCTCGACGAACTGCTCGGCGAGACCAAAGCCTATGCCGACAAGGATTACCGGATGATCGGCGACTATGCCGCCTCGCTCGGCTTCAAGGGCCAGCTGATGCCGTGGGACTGGGGCTATTACAGCGAAAAATACAAGGACGAGAAATATGCGCTCAACGACGAGGTCGTGAAGCCCTATCTGAAGCTCGAAAACGTCAAGAAGGGCGTGTTCATGCTCGCCAACAAGCTTTACGGCCTGAATTTCACGCCCAACGACAAGATCGAGGTCTATCATCCCGACGTGACGGCCTATGACGTAACCGATGAGAACGGCCGCTTTATGGCCGTGCTCTACCTCGACTTCTTCCCCCGCGAGTCGAAGCGTTCGGGTGCGTGGATGACCGAATTCCGCGGCACGAAGATCGAGGACGGCGAGGAGACCCGTCCGCTGGTGTCGCTGGTGATGAACTTCACCAAACCCACCGAGACCGCGCCGTCGCTGCTGACGTTCGACGAGCTGGAGACTTTCCTCCACGAGTTCGGACACGCCCTGCACGGCATGCTGGGCGAGGGCAAATACGAGTCGCAGACCGGTACGAGCGTTTACCGCGACTTCGTCGAGCTTCCTTCGCAGATCATGGAGAACTGGGCTACCGAGAAGGAATTCCTCGACCTGTGGGCCGTGAACTACCAGACCGGCGAGCCGATTCCCGCCGAAATCGTGGAACGCATTATCGCGGCGCAGAACTATCTGGCCGCCTACCTGAACGTGCGTCAGCTTTCGTTCGGCCTGACCGACATGGCATGGCATACGATCACCGAACCCTTCGAGGGCGACGTCGAGCAGTTCGAAGTGGCGTCGATGGCCCCTTCGCAGGTCCAGCCCGTCGTGCCGGGGACGGCGATGGCCCCGGCTTTCGGCCACATCTTCTCAGGCGGTTACGCTGCCGGCTATTACGGCTACAAGTGGGCCGAGGTGCTGGAAGCCGACGCTTTCTCGCTTTTCAAGGAGAAGGGCATCTTCAACCGCGAGGTATCCGGATCGTTCCGTGAGAACATCCTTTCGAAAGGCGGTACGGAGCATCCGATGGAGCTGTACGTACGCTTCCGCGGCCACAAACCGGAGACCAAGGCGCTGATCGAAAAGATGGGGTTGGGAAAGTAAGACCGCCGCATCCGAGACAAATGAAAGGGAACCTTCCGGAAGGTTCCCTTTTGTTTTATTTCTTTGTCCGAAAAATATCAATTTGTCAATATTTTACTAAATTTGCGGTTGGGATTGAGAATTTGATTTAGATTTAACACTTGTACTATGCCTCTTGACAAACTGAATGCGGCGCTGATCGCCGCTATTCAAAACGGTACCCCGGAATATACCAATCCGGCGGCCATACTGACCGATAAACTCAACATCGGCCGCGAAGCGGCTTACCGCCGTCTGCGCGGCGAGGTGCCCTTTACCTTCGGGGAAGCGGCCGTTCTTTCGGCCCAGATGAATTTTTCGCTCGACCGCGCTGTCGGTGCCGTCGATTTCGGAAACGTGCTTTTCCGTCTCAGCTTCAACGATTACCATACGGCGCTCGAAGACTATACGGGCGTTATCGATCAGGATACGCTTTTTTACCGGGAGGTGTCGTCCGATGCCGATGCAGAGCAGGCTATCGCCGGAAACTCGTTCCCGCGGATGCTTTACATGCGCTACGAAGGACTGACCAATTTCAAACTCTTCAAGTGGCTTTACCAACAGGGGCTTGTCGATTGTTCGACGACTAAATTCGAGGATATGAAAGTTCCCGATGCGCTTTTGCGGAGTTACCGCGACCTGCTGAAGGAGGCGCAGCTGATGCCTGCGACGACGCTGGTGTTCGACGGCAGCTGCACCAAGCGCTGGGTCAATGCCATCTGCGCGTTCCGCAACATGCACCTGATAACCGACCAGAGCGTCGAGATGCTGAAGGGCGAACTGCTGCAGCTGCTCGACGAGCTGGAGGAGATAGCCGTTGCCGGACAGTTCCGCAGCGGGAAGCCGGTGTCTATTTACATATCGGACATGGATATCGAGGCGACTTACTGCTATGTCGCGGCGCGCCACTACCGTGCGAGCTGTATCGAGGCGTTCTCGATCAATTCGCTGCGAAGCGCCGATCCGGGCATGTTCGAGCATGTCAGGCGTTGGATTACGTCGCTGAGCCGTTTTGCGACGCTGGTTTCGTGCAGCGGGGAGCTGCAGCGGATTCATTTCTTCAAGCGTCAGCGTGCGATCGTGGCAGAATTGGAAAGGGAGGGCTTAGAACCCTCCCCCGAAGTCTTCCAGGAATAAACGGAACCTTGCGTCTAGCTCCATATGTCTATCCTGTGCTTCAAATCCTGACGGATTTTCCACTTGCGTCACTTTTGCGGGTGTAACCCGCCCCTTGCACAATCCCACTTGAATTCTTCATATCTCCTGTGCAATACAAACGTACTGCATTTCGGCGGGTCAAACAAGACGGAAAACAGAAATCGAAGGGGGTTTGTGCGCCTTATTTCGAAACAGCGGCGGGGTGCGGCCGCGCATTGTGAAAATCGGCGGTCCGGTTTTTGCCGCAGTGTCGATTAGCGGTATCGGGCCTGCGGATTGTTTCGGAAATCGAAACAGCGGAATCCGGCGGATAAAATGAAAAAAGCGAGGATAATTCCTCGCTTTTTAGTTGAGCTACCTGGATTCGAACCAAGAATAACAGGACCAGAATCTGTTGTGTTACCATTACACCATAGCTCAATGACGTTTTGGTGATGCAAAAGTAGAACTTTATTTTTCAATTGCAAAGAAAATTCCGAAAAAAATTTCGTACATTTGTTTTAATCGTTTCCGAACTAAAATGAACCTGAAATTAAAATAACGTAAAATCAGAGAATTATGGGAATTAAGTTTCGCCTTATCGTTATGAACTTCCTCCAGTACGCCATCTGGGGCTCGTGGCTTATTTCGCTGGGTGCCTATTTGGGCGGCGGACTCGACTTCACGGGACTGCAGATCGGCAGTTTCTTCGCGACGATGGGCATTGCCTCGCTGTTCATGCCTGCCGTAATGGGAATCATAGCCGACCGCTGGATTCCGGCGCAGAAGCTGCTGGGTATCTGCCACCTGATCAGCGGTGCCTTCCTCGTGGCGGCGGCTTCGCAGACGGCCTATGCGCCTTTGTATAGTTGCATGCTGCTGAGCGTGATGTTCTACATGCCGACGATCGCGCTGTCCAACTCGGTGGCCTACAACGCCCTCGATTTGGCGAAACTCGACACCGTGAAACACTTCCCGCCGATCCGCGTGTGGGGGACCGTGGGATTCATCGCCGCGATGTGGTTCGTCGATCTGACGCATATCGGCGGCATCCAGATCAAGCTCACCGCTTGGCAGCTCTATGTTTCGGCGTTCCTGTCGTTCGTGCTGGCCGTCTACTCCTTCTCGCTGCCCGGATGTCCCGTGGACCGCAACGTCAAGTCGCAGTCGTGGATCGACACGCTGGGGCTGCGCGCATTCGCGCTTTTCAAGGAGAAGCGTATGGCCGTCTTCTTCATCTTCTCGATGCTGCTCGGCGCCGCTCTGCAGATAACCAACGCTTTCGGCGATACCTATATTCAGAACTTCGGGTCGATGCCGCAGTATGCCGATTCGGCGATCGTGAAACACTCGGTGATCCTGCTGTCGCTCTCGCAGATGTCCGAGACGTTCTGCATCCTGCTCATCCCGTTCTTCCTCCGGCGTTTCGGCATCAAGAAGGTGATGCTGATTTCGATGCTGGCGTGGGTGCTCCGCTTCGGATTCTTCGGCATCGGCAATCCCGGTTCGGGCGCGGCGTTCCTGATCCTCTCGATGGTCGTGTATGGCGTGGCGTTCGATTTCTTCAACATTTCGGGTTCGCTGTTCGTCGAGAAGGAGACCAGCCGCGAAATCCGTTCTTCGGCGCAGGGCGTCTTCATGATCATGACCAACGGCTTCGGCGCCTTCTTCGGCTCGTACGCCGCAGGCGCCGTCGTCGATGCGTGGGGCTGGCCCGATTCGTGGTACATCTTCGCAGGCTACGCCCTCGTGGTGGCCGTGGTCTTCGCCTTGGTGTTCAAATACAAGCACAACCCCGCGGAGATGGCGTCGGTGAAGCATTAATCCTAAAAACGATTCCGGCGGCAGGGATTTCCTTTGCCGCCGGAATTGTTTTTGTTACCGTCTCAGCATCCTGACATGCGGGATGCCGGCTTCGAGGTAGGTCCCGGAAACGGCTTCGAAGCCCAGCGATGCGTAAAATCCGACGAGGTACTCCTGCGCCGAGATGCGGACGGGCTGCGGACCCCACGTCCGGGCGATATGCCGCAGGGCTTCGTGCATCAGGCGGCGGCACAACCCGCGGCGGCGGTAACCGGCGTCTACCAGCACCCGTCCGACGGATGCCTCGGCGCAGACGATCCCTGCGGGGATGATCCGCAGGAATGCGACGACGCGGCCGTCCTCCTCCGTCCAGAGAAAGACGCTCTGTGGATCGACCTCGTCGGCGTCGGGTTCGGTGATGTGCTGTTCGAGGAAAAAGACGGCTTCGCGGGCCTGCACGATGCGGTGGTACTCGGCGGCGGAGATTTCGCTGAAATGTTTGATGACGATGGGGTGCATGCTGTTTGTCGGATAGATGCCAAAGATATTGAAAAAATTTGAAAGATATGATGGAGAATACGATTCGAGTAAATGATGCGATCTGCATCCGCTGCGGCCGCTGCGTGAAGGTGTGCCCGTCGCAGATTTTCGTTCAGGAGAAGGCCGGGGCTGCGGTGACGCTGCATAAACCCGAAAACTGCATCGTCTGCGGCCATTGCGCGGCGGCATGTCCCACGGGGGCGGTCGAACATGCCGATTTCCCGGCGGAGAAGGTGCATCCGATCGACTATGCGGCTTTGCCGACGCCCGAACAGGTCGAACTGCTGCTCGCCGTGCGGCGTTCGAACCGCGCTTTTTCCCAGCGTCCCGTGCCGCAGGAGTATCTGGACCGCATCGTTGCCGCCGCCGACCGCGCGCCGACGGCGACCAACGCCCGCCAGCTGGGTTATACGCTGGTGACGGACCCCGCTATGCGACGCGAAATCGTCGAATATACGCTGGGCGTCTTCGGCCGGATCGTGAAGCGTCTGTCTAACCCGCTCGTGCGGCCTTGGCTGAGCCGGCTGCTGCCGGGCGTTTACCGCTACATTCCGGCGTTCAGACGGATGCGCCGCGAATATGCGGAGCAGGGCGTCGACCGCATTTTGCGGGGTGCGACGGCTGTGCTGTTCATCCATGCGCCCAAGGAGAGCCGCTTCGGCGCCGAGGACGCGAACCTCGCTTATCAGAACGCCTCGCTGACGGCCGAATCGCTCGGTGTGAGTCAGGTCTACATGGGATTCGTGCTGACCGCCGTGCGGCAGGACGGGAAAGGCGGGCTGAACCGGATGCTGGGACTTCGAGACCGCCGTATCTGCGCCGTCATGGCGCTCGGCATGCCGCAGTTCCGCTATCCGAACTACATCGACCGCAAAAAACCTGAAGTCCGGAAAATTTAGCTCCGCAGGGGCAGTCCCGATTGTGCGGACACCCTATTATATATGGAAACGCCCTGCCGAGGCAGGGCGTTTCCATTTTCCGGACGGGCGGCGGCTTTTGTACGTTTAGTACATATTGTCGTACATACTCTGACTCTTGTCGTATTTGAGGTCGGAGAGCGACGCCGCCTTGACGCCGATGTTGAAACTCCAGCTGCGGTGGTAGCCGAACGGAATCCATGAAAAGGACATCTGCCAGCAGTGCAGGTCGCGCGAAATGGAGACCGACGAGGTCGTCAGCTTGTTTTGCTTGATGTCGTAACCGCCTTGGAACGTGACGCCCGTCTTCGGCGTCAGATTGACGCTGCCGTTGAAGCCGATCGTCTGCGTAATGTTCTTTTTATAGCCTTTGGGCGGATAATTTCCCCGCGATATGGAGTAGTTGACCGTGTAGTTGAAACCGAAGTTCCACGGCAGCGAGAAGTCGTAGTAGGTTTGGGCCATGTACTGCCTTCGCAGTACGGGGTCCATGTTGCCGTAGGGGTCGTAGAACGGGTTCATGTATTCGGGCGGAATGCTCGTGATGTCGTTGATGGCGCGTTCCGTACGGTCCTGACGCGATTTGAAGGTGTAGCCGAACGACCAGCCCGTCGATTCGATACGTCCCGGAAGGAAGAGCTTGTCGTACAGTTTTCCGTCGGGGGTCAGCTTGTAGAGGTTGAGCGTCGCCGAGAGGTTGATGCCGAAGTTGCCGAACAGCGTGGTGCGGAACGAGATGGGGATGGTCGAGAGTCCCATCGAGTCGGCCAGAAAGTTATACGAACCGCTGAGCCGCAGCTCGTCGATCAGTTTGATCTTCTTGACGCCTGAGGTGTCGCGCTTGCTCAGCACCTTCATTTCGAGGTTCTGCGACAGCGAGAAGTCCATCGACATCGAACGTCCCGAACTGGGGACGCCGTAGGCATTGACCGAATAGGGCGAATAGGGGCGGAACGTACCGGTCGAATCGGACTGGTAGTTGCTCTGATAGCCGTATTTGGGATCGCCGAAGTCCGGGGCGTACGAGAATCCGATCGACGGCGTGATCGTATGGCGGATCGCCTGAATCTTGCGGTCGCGGCGTTTTTTGGTGAAGTCGTACATGCCGTACACGGTCGTCGATGTCGAGACGCTGAAGTTGTAGTTGTACAGACGGTAGAAGCCGTACTGCGCCGGCAGCGTGTCGACGCTGTTGGTGACGGGATTCCATTCCAGCTCGACCTTTTTGAAATACCACTTCTCGTTGTAGTTGGCCGACGGCGAGATGTTGATGTAGTTGAAGAGGTTGAACGACGCCGAAACCGGGATGTTGTGTTCGATGCCGTTCTTCATGTTGTCGAGCGTCTCCTTCGAGAATATTTTGTCCTCGGTGGTGCTCACCGAGTTGGTCATTTTACCCGTGTACTGCATCGAAATCTTCTCGTACCAGCGGTCCTTGCCGGTTTTCTCCTTGCGTTTGAAGGGGTAGAAGCGCGAGACGTTGAAGACCAGCGTGGGCAGGGTTACCGAAATGGTCTTGTTCTGCGAGTTCTGCGAAATGGACATGTTCGCCGAGAGCGAGAACGGTGTGCCGGCCCAGTTCTTCGAATAGGCGATCGACGAGTTGGTCTGCGTGGCGAGAATGTCGTTGAGGTTGGTCGCCGAATACTTGCTGTAACCGCTGGTGGCGAAGTTCACCGACGCCGAGAAGGTCGAACCGGGGTTGGCCTTGGGGTCCTGCGAATGGGTCCACTGGATGCGGAAGTTGCTCTGCTTGATATAGTCGGGTTCGCCTTTCTCTCCCGTCTTGATGTTCGAGTACTGCATGTTGAAACTGCCGCTGTACTTGTAGCGCTTGATGTAGCGCGATGCGGCCGACGCCTCCCACGAACCGAGCGTGTAAATACCGCCGCGGACGGCCAGATCGGCGTAATCGCCCAGCGTGAAGTAGTAGCCCAGATCGCGCAGGAAGAATCCCTTGGTGTACTCTTCGCCGTAGGTGAGCATCAGCAGACCCGACTTGGGACCCGAACTGATCGGGAAGAAGCCTTCGGGAATGCCCAGAAAATAGATCGGCACGTCCTCCATGACCAGATAGGCCGGACCCGTGACGACCTTCTTGCCCGGAATGACCTTGGCCTTGGTCATCGCCAGATAGAAGTGCGGATGATCCGTTTCGTCGCAGGTCGTATATTTTCCGTTCTCGATGTTGATCGTGTTGTCGGGCATCTTCTTGACGCTGCCGCCCACCAGCCAGCCGTCGCCCTGCTGTGTCGCCACGCCCTTGATCTTGGCCTTCTTCGATTCGAGGTTGTAGGTGATCGTGTCCATCTTGTAGGGGGCTTCGCCGCCGTCGGAGAATTCGGGTTTGGTGACGATGGCCTTGCCTTCGAGCGAGTCGGGTTTGCCGTATGCGTGGATCAGCTTGGAGTTCATGTCGATCTGCATGTAGTCGGCCTTGAGGTTGCTGTTCTGATAGGTGACGTCGCCTTCGTTGTAGATGTAGACCATCTTGTTGCGGACGTCGTAAACCAGCGAGTCCTTGTTCTTGCCCGAAATCGGATCGTCGAGGAAGGCGCCGGGCTTGCGCGGCCGCTTGACCGAGTCGCGGGCCACGGTGTCGGCCTGCCTGCCGGCCAGCGAGTCGGCCCGGCGGGCGATGAGCGAATCGACCTGCGAACTGAACATCGAGTCGCGCTCCTCCTGCGACATGGCTTCGAATTCGGCGTGGCGGCGGGCTTTCTCGCGGGCGGCCCGTGCCTGCGCGCGGCGTTCGCTGCGTGTGCGGGCGGCTTCGGGAACTTCGGCCGCGGCTTCCGGAAGGGTATATGCCGGAACGGAATCGTGGGTGCGGGTGCTGTCCGGGGCGGCTGCGGCGAACATGCTCCGGGGTGCGGACGCGCCGAACACCAGCTGGGCGAAGAGCAGGATCAGCGCCGCCGAAAACAGATATTTTACCCTAAGTTTATCCAAAATTCCAATAATTTTTCGTACCTTTGCCGACATGTCGGCAAAAACGCCTGAATCAGGTCTCCGGCGACCTCCCGCGGGGTTTTCAGGCGCGACAAAGATAGGTAAAAAATTACAGAAAGCTTACACTTGATCTCTTAAATATGCGCACACGACTGTTCCTGTTATTCGCATTTGCGGCCGTAACCGTTCTTACGAACGCGGCATCGGCCGGGAATATTGCGCACGGAGTCGAAGTTGTGGTGATCGACCCCGGTCACGGCGGCAACGATCCCGGTGCGCACTACGGCGGAACCAGCGAAAAGGACCTGACGCTGAAGGTGGCTCTCAAGCTCGGCAAAATGATCGAGGAGGGCATGCCCGGCGTGAAGGTGGTCTATACGCGCAAGACGGACAAGGCGTTGGGACCCGACAAGGCGAAAGACCTGCAGGCGCGTGCCGACATCGCCAACAAGGCCGGCGGCGACCTCTTCATTTCGATCCATGTCAATGCGGCCAAGTCTACGGCCGCGCGCGGCGTCGAGACGCTGATCATGGGCGAAAGCCCCAAGGAGCAGCGTTACAACGAAAACGCGCTGTTCGAGAACAACCGCGAGGATCTGATCGACATGTCCGACGAACGTACGGCGGCCATCGTGCGGGCCTATATCCAGAACCTGCAGTTCACCTACGGCGAGTACAGCATGGCCATCGCTCGCTGCATTCAGAACAACTACCTGAAGGCGGGCCGCCACTCGCGGGGCATCAAACCCCAGCTGCTGCGCGTGCTCTATGCGACCGACATGCCGGGCGTGCTGACCGAGATCGGATTCCTCTCCAATTCGCAGGAGGCTGCCTACATGAAGTCGGAGAAGGGCCAGACCGAGATCGCCCGTTCGATTTACGAGGGCGTGAAGAACTATTCGGCCTATGTGCTCGAAACGCGCAACGCCGAAGAGGAGGCCGCTGCGGCGCCTAAGGCGGAGCAGAAACCGGAGCAAGTGGTCGTCGGCAAGGAGCCTGTGCGCGGGGCCGGCGGAAAGGCGGGGGCGAAGGACTCCGCCGCCAAATCCGAATCCGTGACTGCGCCGGCAGAGCGGGAGACGTCCAAAACGCAGACGCCGAAAACGGAGACTCCCAAGGCCGGCGCCCCGAAGCGTGAGACGCCGAAAGTCGAAACCCCGAAGCAGCCGGCTCCGAAACAGGACGCGCAGCCGCTGCGCTATACCGTGCAGGTGCTGGCCAGCCCCCAGACCGTGCCGGCTTCGTCCGAGCGGTTCAAGAGCTACCGCGGCAAGGTGAAGCAATATACGGCCGACGGCAAATACCGTTATAAGTATTGCGTCGGCGAATACGAGACCCGCGCTGCGGCGCAGAAACAACTGGCGGCGGTGCGCAAGGTCTTCCCCGACGCCTTTGTGGTGAGCTGCCGGGGAACTCGGATCGTGAAATAAAAACATACGAGATATGAAAAGGGAAGTTAAGATCGGAATTTTCGCCGTGGCGATGATCGGCGTCGCATGGGCGGGCATCCGCTTTCTGAAAGGATTCGATATTTTCAGCCGCAATGTCGAATATTATGCGGCTTACGACCAGATCAACGGCGTGCAGAACGCTTCGCCGATCATGATGAAGGGCGTCAAGATCGGTTCGGTGACGGGCCTGTCGTTCGACCCCGCCCGCAGCGATAAAGTCGTGCTGCGGTTCACCATCAAGCGCGAGTACCGCATTCCGACCGATTCGGAAGCCAAGATTTTCAGCAACGGGCTGATGGGCGCCAAGGCGATCGAAATCACCTACGGCACGGCCGACACCTACCTGCATAAAGGTGATACGCTGCGGTCGAGCCGCGACCGCGACCTGATGGATGTGGCCGGTTCGGAGTTGGATTTCTTCAAGCAGAAGGTCTCGCAGCTCACCGGCGATCTGTCGCGTGCGCTCGACAACCTCAACAGGCTGATGGAGGACAACGCCGGCAATATCGCCGGGACGCTCGGCAACCTCAACTCCGTGACGGGCGACATGGCGCAGATCCTTTCCGCCGAGAAAAACAACCTGAAAAGCGCGCTGGAGAACCTTTCGAAGTTCTCCGACATGCTCGGCGACAACGCCCAGCGCGTGGACAGCATCATCGGCAATGTGGACCGGGTCGTCGCGCAGTTCTCCGAAGAGGAGTTCGCCGTCAAGCTTTCGCAGACCGTCGGGCATCTCGACGATCTGGTGGCCCGCATCGCGCAGGGCGAGGGCACGGTGGGCAAGCTGATGAACGATCCCGAACTTTACGATTCGCTCAACCGGGCCAGCGAGAATCTCTCCGCACTGCTGGCCGACGTCAAACAGTATCCGGGCCGTTACGTCCATCTTTCGCTCTTCGGGCGCAACCCTGAGAAGATGAAGGAGCGGGCCGACCGGAAGGCCGCGAAGGCCGCCGAGAAAGCCGAGCGCGATTCGCTCAGGCGGCTGCGGTAGCCCTTTACCCGACATAGCACCATGATTTATCCTGCAAACTTCGAGCAGAAGATCGGCTTCGACCGGCTTCGTGAACAGGTTGCGGCGCGCTGTACCATGCGTGCCGCCCGTGCGCGGCTGGCCGGCGAGACCTTTTCGACTTCGGCGCGCGAGATCGCCCGGCGGCTGACGCTTGCCGACGAGATGCGTCTGCTGCTCGATATGGAACACGAATTTCCCGGCGGGGAGTATCCCGACGTCGATCATATCGTCGCCAAGCTGCGCGTCGAAGGCTCGTTCCTCGACGTCGAGGAAGTGGTGACGCTGCATCGTGCGCTGACGGTCGTCGTCGGCATCGTCGCGTTCATTCTCAACCGCGAAGAACAATATCCGGCGCTTCACGCCCGCAGCCGCGGCGTCGCGGCCTTTCCCGAAATCGTGCAGCGGATCGACGCCATCGTCGATCGCTTCGGCAACGTGAAGGACAACGCTTCGCCCGGTCTGCTGGAGATCCGGCGCGCCGTCCGCGAACGCGAGGGACAGGCCGCCAAACGCCTGCAGGCCGTGCTGTCGGCCGCCAAAAGCGCCGGCATCGTCGATGCCGACGCCCAGATTTCGATCCGCGAGGGCAAAGCCGTGATTCCGGTCGCCGCGGCCAACAAACGCAAACTGCAGGGCTTCATCCACGACGAGTCGGCCACCGGACGCACGTTCTACGTCGAGCCGGTCGAGGTGGTGGAGATCAACAACGAACTGCGTGAACTGGAATACGCCGAGCGGCGCGAGATTGTCCGCATCCTCTCGGAGTTCACCGATTCGGTGCGTCCCGATGCGGAATTGATCGCCGATTCGGGCGATTACCTCGCCGAGATCGACATGCTGCGCGCCAAAGGGCGCTGGGCCTCGGAGAACGGCTGCGTGAAGCCGATCGTCTCGACCGACGACCGGCTGGTGCTGAAAAACGCCCGCCATCCCTTGCTGCAGCAGACGCTCCGGGCGCAGGGCCGCGAGGTCGTGCCGCTCGACATGCAGCTGGACCGCCGCAAGCATATCCTCGTCATTTCGGGGCCTAACGCGGGCGGCAAGTCGGTCTGCCTGAAAACCACGGGCCTCGTGCAGTATATGTTCCAGTGCGGTTTCCTCGTGCCGGCGTCGGAGGTCTCCGAGCTGCCCGTGTTCCGGTCGATCTTCATCGACATCGGCGACGAACAGTCGATCGACGACGATCTTTCGACCTACTCGTCGCACCTGCTCAACATGAAGAACATGCTGGCCGGGGCCTCCTCCGCGACGCTGGTGCTGATCGACGAATTCGGGTCGGGTACCGAGCCGGTCATCGGCGGCGCCATCGCCGAAGCCATCCTCGAACGCCTGCTGGCTAAGGGGTGCTACGGCGTTATCACGACCCATTACGCCAATATCAAATATTATGCGTCGAACACAGAAGGCATCGCCAACGGCGCCATGATGTTCGACGTGCAGCATATCAGGCCGCTGTTCCGGCTCGAAACGGGCAAGCCCGGCAGTTCATTCGCCGTGGAGATCGCCCGCAAGATCGGCCTGCCGGAAGATATTATCCGCATTGCGGGCGAGAAGGCCGGCAGCGACCATATCAACATCGAAAAGCAGCTGCGCGAAATCGCCCGTGACAAACATTACTGGGAACAGAAACGCGACCGCATCCGCCTGACGGACCGCAAGGTCGAAGAGCTGGAGCAGACTTACGCCGAGCAGCTGGCGAAGATCAAGTCCGAGCGGCAGGAGATTCTGAAAAAGGCCAAGCAGGAGGCCCAGCGGCTGATCGCCGACGCCAACAAGCAGATCGAGAATACGATCAGGACCATCCGCGAAGCGCAGGCCGAAAAAGAGCTGACGCGGCTGGCGCGCCGCGAGCTGGACGACTTCCGCGATGCGGTCGAGCAGGCCGATACGGCCGAGAAGGACGCGCAGGTGGCCCGTGAGATCGAGCGTATCGAACGCCGCCGCCAGCGGCGCATCGAGCGCAAAACCCAGCGCGGCGAAGCGCAGGCGGCGGCCGCCGCCCCCGAACCGCCCAAACCCCGCGAGGTCGAACCCGGTTCCAAGGTCCGCATGGCCGGGCAGGATATGGTCGGCGTGGTGCAGTCGGTCAAGGGGAAGAAAGCGCAGGTCGCCTTCGGGCAGATACTTACTACGGTAGACAAGAAACTGCTGACCGTGGTGTCGAACAGCGAGTTCCGCGAAGCGACGCGCCCGCAGACGGCCCGTACAGTGGTCTCGGTCGATATTTCGGCCCGCAAACTCAATTTCAGGGACCATATCGACGTGCGGGGCATGCGCGCCGCCGAAGCGCTGGACGCCGTGCAGGATTTCGTCGATGACGCCCTGATGGTGGGCGTGGGGTCGGTTTCGATCCTTCACGGCAAGGGTACGGGGGCCTTGAAGGAGGAGATCCGCCGCTATCTGCGCACGGTCCCTGAGGTCGAATGCGCCAAGGACGAGCATGCCGACCGCGGCGGGGCGGGCATTACGATCGTGACTTTTAAGATGGACTGACGATTTTTCGCGGCGTTCCGGCCGAGTGCGGCGTGTCGTGTCGGCTGCCAAGAGTAGACCGCACGGCGGACGGAACGGAAAATGATAAGAGGATGAATTACAGACTTTCACGTATTGCCGCCATTTGCGGCGGAAAGTTTTCGGGCTGCGATTCCGAGGTGCGGTCGGTTGTTACCGACAGCCGTTCGCTTTCGTGCGAGCTGGGGTGCCGCCCGATGTTCGTCGCCATGCGCGGCGCGAACCACGATTCGCATGATTTCATCGCCGGCATGCAGAGCCGGGGCGTGCGTGCGTTCCTCGTCGAGCGGGGCGTCGAAGCCTCCTCGTGCACCGGGGAGTGCGGTTTCGTGCAGGTGGACAACGCCATCGAAGCCCTTCAGCGGCTGGCGGCCTATCACCGGGCGCAGTTCCGGGGTACGGTGGTCGGCATCACCGGCTCGAACGGCAAGACCGTCATCAAGGAGTGGATCGCCGAGGAGCTGCCCGAAGGCATGAAATATTACCGTTCGCCGAAGAGTTACAATTCGCAGCTGGGCGTACCGCTTTCAGTGCTGATGCTGGAGGGCGACGAGGAACTGGCGATTTTCGAAGCGGGCATCTCGAAACCCGGCGAGATGGAGCGGCTCGAACGCATCATCCGCCCCGACGCGGTGATCTTCACTTCGATCGGCGACGCCCATCAGGAGAATTTCATCAATCTGGAACAGAAATGCGACGAGAAGATGATTCTCGCCCGCAGCGCTTCCAAAATCATCTACCACAGCTATTACGAGCCGCTGGGCCGTATGGTCGCGGCGCATTTCGCCGACCGCCGTCCCGTCGATGCCGCCGCGTATCCCGAAGTGCCGGAATCGGTCATCGGCAACGCCGCTTCGCGCCGCAACGCCCAGATCGTCGAGGCGTTCTGCGATGCGATGCATTATCCCGCCCCTTCGTTCGCCGCGGCTCCTTCGGTGGCGATGCGTCTCGAAGTGAAGGAGGGCATCAACGATTCGATACTTATCAACGACGCCTACAACCTCGACCTCAATTCGCTGGCGCTGGCGTTGGACTACCTGCACAGCGTGGCGCTGAGCCGCCGCCGTACGCTCGTGCTGTCGGACATTTCGCAGAGCGGTCTCTCGGACGACGAGCTTTACAGCCGCGTGGCGGGCATGGTCGCACGCGCCGGAATCGACTTCCTGATCGGTATCGGTCCCCGCCTGAAACGCTATGCCGCGCTGTTCGCCTGCGACAAGGAGTTCTTTACGGCTACCGACGAATGCGTCGCGCGCATCAACCGCGACGCCGTGGCCGGGCGTGCGATCCTGCTGAAAGGCGCACGCGATTTCCGTTTCGAGAAACTGGTGCACCTGCTCTCCCGCAAGAGCCATACGACGGTGCTGGAGGTCGATCTCGACGCCATGATCCATAATCTCAACTATTTCCGTTCGAAGCTGAGCTTCGGGACCCGGCTCGTGGCGATGGTCAAAGCCGGTTCGTACGGCGCGGGCGATTTCGAAGTCGCGCAGATGCTTCAGCATCAGGGGGTGGACTATCTCGCCGTGGCGTTCGCCGACGAGGGCGTACTGCTGCGCGAGCGGGGGATTTCGATGCCGATCGTGGTGCTCAACGCCGATGCTGACAGCTTCGACGTCATGATCGCCAACCGGCTCGAACCCGAAATCTACAGTTTCCACTCGCTCGGCGCTTTCGCCGACGCCGTGACGCACGCGGGCGAAACCCGTTATCCGATTCATGTCAAGCTGGATACGGGCATGCACCGGCTGGGGTTCGTGGAGCAGGAGATCGCGCAGTTGTGCGCGACGCTCGCCGCGACGCCGCAGGTCAAGGCGGCTTCGGTCTTCTCGCACCTCAACTGCGCCGACATGCCCGAAGAGGATGCCTATACGCGGGCGCAGATCGCCCTCTACGACCGTATGAGCGCGCAGCTCGCCGCCTCGCTGCCTTATCCGGTCATCCGCCATACGGCCAATTCGGCCGCCATCGAGCGCTTCCCCGAAGCGCAGTTCGACATGTGCCGTCTGGGGCTGGGGCTTTACGGCTTCGGGTTCCGGCACAACGACGCCCTGCGTCCCGTCTCGACGCTCAAAACCCGCATCGTGCAAATCAAACGCCTGCCTGCGGGCGATGCGGTGGGGTATGGCCGCGCCGGGAAGCTCACGCGGCCGACTACTACGGCCACGATACCGATCGGCTATGCCGACGGGCTGGACCGGCATCTGGGCTGCGGCCGCTGGTCGGTGCTCGTGGCCGGACAGCCTGCGCCGATCGTCGGCCGGGTCTGCATGGACAGCTGCATGATCGACATTACGGACATTCCCGGCGTGAAGGAGGGCGACGAAGTGTCGGTCTTCTCGCCCGTTCCGGGCAACGACCTCGAAACGATGGCCCGCGTGCTCGATACGATTTCGTATGAAATCATGACCTCGGTTTCGGGGCGTGTGAAACGCATCTATCTCAAGGAATAACGGGATGAAATGCTACGACTGCGGCGGCCTGATCGCGCCCGGAGCGGACAAATGTCCCGCCTGCAACTGTCCGGCGGAGAGGGCGCAGGCCGTGAAGTGTCTCGAACCCCGCCTGCTGACGGCCCGCGTCGAAGCGGAGTCGGCCCTCGACCAGCTGGGCCGGGCGAAGGTCGCGATGCTCTGCGCCGCGTTTTTCGCGCTTGTCGGCGGCGTGGTCGTGCTGGTGCATGCCGGGGGCGACGCGACGATGCTGGCCGTCGGGATTTTCATGGCTGCGCTGGCATGCGTCTACGCGGCATTGGCCTTTCTTGTCCGGAAAGCTCCGCTGGCGCTTTCGATCGCGGGATTTCTGCTCAGCTGGCTCTGTCTCGGCGGGCTGCTCGGTCTGGTGATCGTCGGGGCCATGGCGCTGAGTCTCTGGTTCGCCGTGCAGTATGTCCGCATTACGAACCGTGTCGGATTGTTGGAACGAAAAATCGCTGAACTGAAAAAATGTACGGAACACTCTATCTGATCCCGTGTCCGATCTCGGACGAAACGGCGCCGTGGGACGTGCTGCCCGCAGCAAACCGCGCCGTTATGGATTCGCTCGACTATTTTATCGTCGAGAATACCCGCACGGCGCGGCGGTTTCTGTCGAAAGCGGGCGCGGCGCGCCCGATCGACACGCTCTGCTTCCGCGAACTGAACGAACATACCGTCGCTGGGCGTGAGGTCGAAGAGCTGGTGAAACCGCTCGTCGAGGGGCGTTCGGCGGGCGTGATTTCCGAAGCGGGCGTGCCGGGCGTCGCCGATCCGGGGGCGCTGGTGGTCGAAGCCTGCCACCGCCGCGGAATCCGTGTCGTGCCGCTCGTCGGACCTTCGTCGATCGTCATGGCGGTCATGGCGTCGGGGCTTAACGGACAGTCGTTCGCTTTCAACGGCTATCTGCCCGTCAAACCGCCCGAACGGGTGCAGGCGATCCGCCGTTTCGAACGCCGCGCGCACGCCGAAGGCCAGTCGCAGCTCTTCATCGAGGCCCCGTACCGCAACGTCAAGCTGATGGAGCAGCTGTTGCAGAGCCTTGCGCCCGAAACGCGGCTGACGGTGGCCATGGACATCACGGCTCCCGGCGAATTCATCCGCACGCTCCGCGTCCGCGAATGGCGTGCCGCCGAACTGCCCGCGATGAACAAACGCCCTGCTATTTTCATCATCGGATAGGCCCTTCCGGAGGTTGGTATACAATTTGATCGACTATAAGACGGAAAATCTGAAAAACAACTATATATGAAAAAGGAAAAAGCTTATAATGAAGCCATTAACGGCGACGAAGGGTTCGAGCCGGGCGACGGTTATCCCTCGTGCGACGGCGAACCCTGTGCCAATGTGTCAGACGAGCCGCAGGAAGAGACTGACACAATGGCAGACGGGGCCGACAGCGGCGCCGCACCCGATTTTGCGGCGGCCGCCGCCGAATGGCAGGATAAATACATCCGTCTGCAGGCCGAGTTCGACAACTACCGCAAGCGTACGCTCAAGGAGAAGATGGATCTGGTGCAGACCGGAGGCCGCGACGTCTTGCTGGCGATGCTTCCCGTGCGCGACGACGTGCAGCGGGCGGTCGATGCCATGCAGAAGAGCGACGATATCGAAGCGCTGCGCGCCGGCGTGAACCTGATATCGCAGAAATTTACCGAAACCCTGCGTCAGAAGGGCGTGACCGAGATCGACGTCAAGGGCCGGGAGTTCGACGCCGACCTATGCGAGGCTGTGGCCAAGTTCGCCGCCGGAGAGGATATGCAGGGCAAGGTCGTAGACGTCGTCCAGACCGGCTACATGCTGGGCGACAAGGTGCTGCGTTTTGCAAAAGTCGTTGTAGGAGAGTAAGAAGATGGCTGAAAAGAGGGATTACTACGAAGTGCTGGGCGTCCAGAAGAACGCTAACGCCGACGAAATAAAGAAGGCCTACCGCAAGGCTGCCATTCAGTATCACCCGGACAAGAATCCGGGCGACAAGCAGGCCGAGGAGAAGTTCAAGGAGGCAGCAGAAGCCTACGACGTGTTGTCGAACCCCGACAAGCGTGCCCGTTACGACCAGTTCGGCCATGCCGGCATGAGCGGTGCGGCGGGCGGCGGAGGCGGTTTCGGCGGCTTCAGCGGCGGCGGCTTCTCGATGGAGGATATTTTCTCGCAGTTCGGCGATATTTTCGGCGGACATTTCGGCGGGGGCGGGTTCCGTTCGTCGTCGTCCGGCGGCCGGCGCGTGAACCGCGGCTCCGATATCCGCATCAAGGTCAGGCTGACGCTGGCCGAGATCGCCAACGGCGTCACCAAGAAGCTCAAGATCAACAAGACCGTCGCCTGCGACAAGTGCGGCGGTACGGGAGCCAAGGATGCCGATTCCTATTCGACCTGCTCGACGTGCAACGGCACGGGCCATGTGACGCGCGTCGAAAACACCTTCTTCGGCCGCATGCAGACCCAGAGCGTGTGCCCGACCTGCGGCGGTACGGGCAAGGTCATCACTTCGCCCTGTGACAAGTGCAAGGGCGAAGGCACCGTCCGCGGTTCGGAGGTCGTGGAGATCAAGATTCCGGCCGGCGTGGGCGAGGGCATGATGCTCACCGTCACGGGCAAGGGCAACGCCGCGCGCCACGGCGGCGTCAACGGCGACCTGCAGGTGCTGATCGAAGAGGAGCCGCATCCCGAACTGATGCGCGACGGCAACGACCTGATTCACAACCTCAATATCACCGTGACGCTGGCCCTGCTGGGCGGTACGGTCGAGGTGCCGACGGTAGACGGCCGCGCCAAGATCAAGATCGCTCCGGGAACGCATGCCGGCAAGGTGCTGCGTCTGGGCGGCAAGGGTTTGCCCGACGTGAACGGCTACGGCCGTGGCGACGAGCTGATCGTGGTGGACATCACCATTCCGTCGAAACTCAATGCCGAGGAGAAGCGGCTGGTCGAGGAGTTGTCCCGGCAGCCCGGTTTCCAGAAGGCCGACTCGGTCAAAAACCAGAATATTTTCGAGCGGATGAAGAGTTTCTTCCGTTAGGAAACGATACGGTTTCGTCTCTACGGCGGAGTGCTGAATACCCCTGCGGGTTCCGGCATTCCGCCGTATTGGCAGATCGGGAGCCGCCCCGGCCGCAACCCGCTTCCCGCGCGCGGCGGACGCATGCGTCCGTGCCGGAAAAAGGAATTCGGGGCAATAAAATTGCGGAAGAATTCGTATCTTTACAAAAAAATAGGAGGACACGCCATGTTAGGTTTCACCCCGTTCAAGAAGCACGCGAACAAATTCAATTACATACCGCGTTATTACGACCCCGAAAAGGAGGCGCGCGAACAGCGCCGTGCCGAGCTTCGGGGCGAAAGAGCCGAAGACGCCGGCGGCGAATACCGTCCCGGACAATATATCCGCACCCAGCGCGATGCGCGTGCCGCACGCCGTTCCAAGGAGGAGAAGACGGGCCGCGACCGCATTTGGAAGATGGCCGTGGGCGCGGTTCTGGTGCTGCTGTTCATCTATATCCTCTATCCGAGGCTCGCCGACGTTTTCCTGCGGGCGCGGACCTCGGCCCCGGCGCAGACTGAAGCGGTGGGTGCCGAAGAGACGGTGCGGCGCAACGGGCTTGATCAGTCGGGCATTTCCGACGTCGAGTGGCAGGAGCAGCCTATCACGGTGGTACCCAACGATTATCAGGAGTAGATGGCAGATAAGATCAGATTATTACCGGAGGTCGTAGCCAATCAGATCGCGGCGGGCGAGGTCGTCAACCGTCCCGCCTCGGTGGTCAAGGAGATGATGGAGAATGCGATCGACGCAGGCGCACGCACCGTAAAGGTCAATTTCCGCGACGGCGGCAAGGACCTGATTCAGATCGTGGACGACGGCTGCGGCATGTCGCCCATCGACGCGCGCATGGCTTTCGACCGCCACGCCACGAGCAAGATAACCTCCGTGGACGATATTTACGCACTCAATACTTTCGGTTTCCGCGGCGAAGCGCTGGCTTCGATCGCCGCCGTGGCGCAGGTCGAACTGCGGACGCGGCAGGAGGGCGACGAAGTCGGTACGCAGACCGAGATCAACGGCGGCCAGTTCGCCGGACAGACCCCGGTGATGTGTCCCGCAGGGTCGCAGTTTTTCGTGCGCAACCTTTTCTACAATGTCCCGGCCCGCCGCCGTTTTCTGGACAAGAGCACCACGTCGGCGGCGCAGATCAAGTCGGAATTCCAGCGCGTGGCGTTGTGCAATCCGCAGATCGCCTTCGAACTTTACGCCAACGACGCTCCGGTCTATACGCTGGGCGCGGCGTCGCTCGCCGGACGTATCGTCGATGTGGTGGGACGCCATATCAAGCAGAATCTGCTGGAGGTCGAGGCCGACACTTCGATCGCCCGCATCGAAGGCTACATCGGTCGTCCCGCCGCCGCCAAACGGCGCAACGGCGAACAGTACCTCTTCGTAAACGGCCGCTATTTCAAGAGTTCGTACCTCACGAGCGCCATCATGAAGGCGTACGAGAAGCTGATTCCCGAAAGCAGTTCGCCGTCGTATTTCCTCTACCTGACGATCGACCCGTCGCGCATCGACGTCAATGTCCACCCGCAGAAAACCGAGGTGAAATTCGCCGACGAGGAGGCCGTGTGGCAGATCGTGAACGCCGCCGTGCGCGAAACGCTCGCCAAGACGGGCGCCGTGCCGCTGATGGATTTCGACCGCGAAGGCATCGTCGAGATTCCGGTGCTGACCAAAGGGGCGGTCTACAGCGAGCCGCGGGCCATGTCCAACAGCGAATACAATCCTTTCCGCGAAGAGTACATCGATCCGTCGGCGCCCGATCCGAACGTCGATTTCGCCGGATTCGACGTACCGTTCAGCGACAACGGCCAAACTCTCTCCGACAATGCCGGCGCGGGCTTCGCTCCGCGTGGCGGAGGACGCGGTTCGGGTGTCGCTTTGCCGGGCGGCCTGCGCAGCGCCGGGGGCGGGGGATTTCCTGCGGCCGGCAGCGGCGCCGACGAATTTTCGATTCCCTCTGCGGCGGACGACGCCTTCGAGGATTTCGTGTCGGGCGGGGGCTTCGAAGTGACTTCGGAGAGTGGTTTCGATGCCAGCGAGCTGGAATTCATCCCTTCCGAAGCGACGGTCGAGCAACAGCGTCTCGACGTTGACGGGCGGCCCGAATTTACCGATCCGCTGCCGCTCGGAGGCGGCTATGTCGCCGCCCTGCTGGGCGGACGGTTCGTGGTGGTGGACGTGCGCCGTGCCCGTGAACGGATACTTTACGAAGACTACCTGAAGATGCTCGGTAGCGGTTCGTTGGTGAGTCAGCAGCTGCTGTTTCCCGAACGTCTGGTGCTTTCGGACAGCGAATACGCCCTGCTCGAAGAGAATGCCGTCGAATTCGCATCGCTGGGCTTCGATCTCGATTTTCAGGGCGACTGCGCCGTCGAGGTGAAGGGCACGCCGGCCGACATGCCTGCCGATTCGGTGGACCAGCTGCTTTACGAACTGCTGCAGGCCTTCTCGACGCCCGTGTCGCTGGCCGACGTGCGGCGCGAGAAGATCGCCGCCGTGATGGCGCGCGGAGCCGCGAAGCAGACTGTGCGCCTCATGTCGCGCGATGAAGCCGCCGCACTGCTCGCGCGGCTGGCCGCTTCGGGCAATTTCAGCTTTTCGCCATCAGGCAAAGCCATAACCGCCGAGATAACCGTCGAAGATATCCGGGCCAAGTTGGGATAATCCGGCGGAAAAACGTACATTTGCATAAATTTTCGGCGCCCTGATCCGGCCGGCTCCATGCGGCTTGTTTCCGGGGCGGAAAATTGAAAACCGTTCCCTGCAGGATCGGGCTTGCGAATGCAGGCCGGGCTGCGTTTGCAGCCCTGAGAGACGGGACGGGGAGAAAACCGCAACGAAACTGAAAAAAGATAATTTATGAACAGGAATTATTTCCAGACGCCCCCGGTGGTGTTGAATCTGATAATCATCAACGTCCTGATCTTCATGGCCACGGCGTTGCTGCCGAAGGCGGGCAATACGATCATGGAGTACTGCGCCCTGTCGCTCGGCACGCCGTTTTTCCATGTCTATCAGTTCATCACCTACATGTTCCTGCATGCCAATTTCGAACATATCTTCTTCAACATGTTCGCTCTTTGGATGTTCGGGCGTACGCTGGAGTATGAATTGGGGCAGAAACGCTTTCTGACCTATTACATGGTCTGCGGCATCGGCGCGGCGCTTATCCAATACCTGACGGCGCTGGCCTTCGGCGAATTCCCGCTGGTGCTGGTCGGCGCTTCGGGCGCCGTGATGGGACTGCTGCTGGCCTTCGGAGTCCTGCACCCCAATGCGGTCATCATGCTGCTGATTCCCCCGATTCCGATGAAGGCCAAATGGTTCGTCGTCATCTACGGTGTGATCGAACTGTTCTTGGGCTGGCGCGGCGTGGGCAATGTGGCGCATTTCGCCCATGTGGGAGGCATGTTGTGGGGCTTCCTGCTGCTCCAATGGTGGAAACAGCGGGGCATAATCCGTTTCTGACCCTATGTCCGAGACCTATTACAGCGGTTATGACAGCGACCGCGGCCGTAAGCCGCGGCGCAGTCTGTTGCTGCGGCTGCTCGATCTGCTGATGACGCTCCTGACGGCCGTAACGGCCGTTACGATGGTCGTCACCTTTTTCGTCCCTTACGTCGATCCGGGCCGGGTGTGGTTCTTCCCCGTGCTGGGGCTGGCCGCACCGGCGGTCTATGTCGTCACGGTTGTTCTGGCGCTCTATTGGATCATCCGCTGGCGGCTGGTGCGGGCCGGAATCATGGTCGCGCTGGTGGTCGTCGGGCTTTTCAAGGTGTCGCTTTTCTACAGACCTGAGTTCCGCCGTAATTACGGCGACGAGAGGTACGACCGCCGCGCCTTCAAGGTGATGACCTATAACGTGCGGGGATTCTACGGCGAGAACGGACTCAGCAGCGTGGGAGACGTGCTGCAGCTGATCGGCGACCATAATCCCGATATCATCTGCCTGCAGGAGTTCAACGCGCGGCTGGCCGGGCAGTCCGACGAGTTCGCATTGTTGGACGAGAAGTACGAAAGCGCCGTTTTCGGACGTACGCAGGTGCCCGATTCGCTTTACGGCGCGCCGCTGGTGATCCTGAGCAAATACCGCATCCTGCGCTCCGGCGTCGTGCTGACCCCCGGCACCTCGGTCTGGGCCGATCTGCTGATCGGCGACGATACGATCCGGGTGTTCAACAACCACCTGCGTTCGACGGCGATCAAAGCGGCCGACAACGACTACCTCACCAGCCGCGGATTTCTCTCCGATACGGCGCGCGAGGACAAACTGCGGAGCATGGCGGGCCGTTTCCGCGAGAACAGCGTGCTGCGTGCCGCGCAGGTGGACAGCATCGCGGTGGTGGTGGAGGCGTGGCGTTCGCGGTGCATCGTCTGCGGCGACTTCAACGATACGCCCATGTCGTACGTTTACCGCACCATGGCCAAGGGCCTGAACGACGCTTTCAGCCAGTGCGGTTCGGGCTATTCGCATACGTTCCGCGGATTTTTCAATACCCTGCGGATCGACTACGTGCTCAGCTCGGAGGGTTTCGATGCGCTCTCGTACGAGGTGCCCACGGTCGATTACTCGGACCACCATCCCGTCGTCGTCCGGCTGCGGAAAAATGCAATGAACAACTAATCCGATATAATTATGATTTTCGACTCTTTGAAAAACAGTGCGCTCTATTATTCGTTGAATCCGCGTCTGGAAAAAGCTTTCGGTTTCATCGCCTCGACCGACTGGGAGAAGATGGAACCCGGTATCCACGAACTCGACGGCAAGGATATCTATGTGAATGTCATGGATACCGAATTGAAGAAGCCCGCCGACGCCAAGCTGGAAATCCACAACGCCTATCTCGACATTCAGGTGCTTGTCCGCGGCGAGCGCGAGACCTTCGGCTGGAGCGAACGTGCCGTCTTGAGCAAACCGCTGGGCGGATTCGATGCCGAGAAGGATATTCAGCTCTTCGACGACGAGCCGCAGACCTGCTACACGATCCGTCCCGGTCAGTTTACGATCCTCATGCCTGAGGACGGCCATGCGCCGATGGTGGGCGAGGGAAGCATACGCAAGATCATCGTCAAGGTCCGCATGTAGGATCGCCGAGACGATAACACGAAGGCCGGAGTGTATGCTCCGGCCTTCGTGTTATATACGGTTACCGCTTCCTGCAGCCTGCCGGATTGCATTCCGGATGCCGCTGCGCCCGTTATTTCCCGATGCCGTAATAGCGGAATCCGGCGTTCAGCGCCTCTTCCTTGTCGAGGATATTGCGGCCGTCCACGATGATATTGTCGCGCATGGCCGAACGCAGGAGCGTCCAGTCGGGCATGCGGAACTGCTTCCACTCGGTGATCAGCGCGACGGCGTCGGCTCCTTCGGCGGCTTCGTACATCGACGCGGCATGATAAACGCGCTCTTCGCCGAGCCTGCGGCGGGATTCGTTGGCGGCGACCGGATCGTATGCGCGGACCGTCGCTCCCGCTTCGAGCAGCCGGTCGATTACGACCAATGCCGGTGCTTCGCGCATGTCGTCCGTTTCGGGTTTGAAGGCGAGTCCCCAGACGGCTACGGTCTTGCCGCGCAGGTCGCCCAGCGCCAGCTGCAATTTGTCGAAAACGATCGATTTCTGGCGTTCGTTGACCCGCTCCACGGCTTCGATTACCTGCATCGTGTAGCCGTGTTCGTGTGCCGTGTGGGCCAGCGCCTTCACGTCCTTCGGAAAGCACGAGCCGCCGTAACCGCAGCCCGGATAGAGGAATTTGCTGCCGATGCGGGCGTCGGAACCGATTCCTTTGCGGACCATCTCGACGTCGGCGCCTACCAGATCGCACAGGTTGGCGATCTCGTTCATGAACGAAATTCGCGTCGCCAGCATGGCGTTGGCGGCGTATTTGGTCATTTCGGCCGAGGGAATGTCCATAAACAGCACGCGGAAATTGTTGATCAGGAACGGCCGGTAGAGCTTGGTCATCAGCTTGCGCGCCCGTTCGCTTTCGACGCCCACGACCACGCGGTCGGGCGACATGAAGTCCTTGACAGCCGCGCCCTCCTTCAGAAATTCGGGGTTCGAAGCGACGTCGAACGGCACCTTGCACTTCCGCCGGGCAAGCTCTTCGCGGATTACGGCCTTGACTTTCTGCGCAGTACCTACCGGAACGGTGCTTTTGGTCACCAGCACCGTATATTTCTTGATATTCCGGCCGAACGTGCGGGCCACTTCCAGCACGTATTTCAGGTCGGCCGACCCGTCCTCGTCGGGCGGCGTGCCTACGGCCGAGAAGACCACCTCCACGTTGTCCAGACAATCCGTGAGTTCGGTCGTGAAGTGCAGACGGCCCTCTTCGACATTGCGCCGGACGACCTCTTCCAGCCCCGGTTCATAGATCGGGATGACGCCGTTGTTCAGCCCGTCGATCTTCTTTTTGTCTATATCGACGCACGTGATGTCAAGGCCCATTTCGGCGAAACATGCCCCCGAAACCAGACCGACGTACCCCGTTCCTACGACTGCGATTTTCATATTGTGAGTTTTTTGTGTATGCTTTTTCAGCGGCGGAAGCGCTCGGCGACGCCGTCGGCGAACCGGCTGCAGAAGTCGTGGCAGCCGGACGAGAAGCCCTGCTTCATCTCCACGGGATCGCAGATCGGCTCCCACTTCATGCGCTGCGCGAATTCGCCCATGCCGCGCACGGCGGCTCCGGCCCAGCAGAACGATCCGAACCACCCGAAGTTGCGCTGCGGAACGCAGCGAGCGGCGATCAGGTCGAGCAGGCGCGCCGCGGGCGGGTAGATGCCTCCGTTGTAGGTCGGCGCGCCGACGATCAGCGTGTCGTAGCGGAACACGTCGCGCAGCACGACCGATTCGTCGGCGAACGAAAGGTTGTATATGACGATCGGGCCGACGCCCCGGCTCGCAAGCTCGCGGGCGATGCGTTCGGCCATCTGCTCCGTGTTGCCGTACATCGAACCGTAGGCGAGCACTACGCCGGGTTCTCCCTCGTAGCGGCTCAGACGGTCGTAAATATTCATTACCTGCGGAATCTGCCGCTGCCATACGGGACCGTGGGTCGAACAGATGGTCGTGGGGTTCAGTCCGCGGACCTTTGCCAGCGCTTTCTGTACGGGGCCGCCGTATTTGCCCACGATGCAGGCGTAGTAGCGGCGCATCTCGTCCCAGTAGCGCGACGGGTCGAGCTGCGAATCGGTGATGCCGCCGTCGATAGCCCCGAACGTGCCGAAAGCGTCGCCAGAGAAGAGCGTCCCGGCTTCGGCGCACCACGTGACCATCGTTTCGGGCCAGTGTACCATCGGCGCCATGTAGAACGAGAGCGTCTTCGCGCCGAGCGAAATCGTGTCGCCCTCCTTGACTTCGAGCGTCCCGGCGTCGATGCCGTAGAAGCCTTGGATCATTTGCAGCGTCTTGGCGTTGCCGACGATCCGGATGTCGGGGTAGAGCAGGCGCAGGGCGCGGATGGACGACGAGTGGTCCGGCTCCATGTGATTGACCACGAGGTAGTCGATCGGGCGGTCGCCGATCGTCTCGCGGATATTTTCGAACAAACGGCTTCCGAAAGCCTCTTCGACGGTGTCGATCAGGGCGACCTTCTCGTCTGCGACCAGATATGCGTTGTATGAAACTCCGTGGGGAAGCGACCAGAGTCCTTCGAAACGGGTTGTCGTGCGATCATTGACCCCGACGTAATGAATGCCGGGCAGAATTTCGGTGATGTTCATAATATGTGACGTATTTTGTCCAAAGATAGTGAAAAATGTGCCAAAACGGAAATCGGGAGCTATCCGGCTGTCCGTCTGATGTTTCTGTAAATATAATTTCTCTTCCGGAGGGCAAATATAACAGTTTTTCGGACATGAACGGCGTTTGCGTCCGGAAATCGGCCGCTGGTGGGGTGCGAATGACTCCGGCATGAAAAAATCTCCGGTCATAAGACCGGAGATTCTCTGTTTTGACCTTTGCGGTGGACGGCCTACAGCGGCAGCCGTACCGCCGAACGGGTGGATTTCATTACGGCGGCGCCCTCCTTGACCGAATTCGGAATCGTGCTGCGCTCGTATACGCTCACTTCCGTAACGTTCGTGGCGCTGGTCAGCGTCAGCGTGCTGCCCGATTCGTTGAACGAAATGTCGTAGGTGCTTCCGAAGTTCTTGCCGCCGCTGTATTTTCCGCTGAGCACGTCGTTCTGCACCTGATAACTGCCGGTGAATTTCTGGTATTTTACCTCGGCGAGCCTTTGGTATATCTCGAAGGTATTGTCCGCATCGAACGAGAGGTAAATGTCGAAATCCTGCGGAGTCTCGCCCGTCCATGTCTTGAGCTGCCACTCGCCGACGAGCAGCTTTGCCGTGGGCGAAACCTTCTCCTTGTCCGACGATCCGCAGCCGGCGAACAGACACAGGCCCAATGCGGCCAGTACGATATAGATAGTCTTTCTCATAGTTTTCATACGTTTATATTATAACCAACCTCCGTTGCCGGCTTGTACCGAGCGGGCGATGATCGCGAACTCCTTGGTGATCTCCATGCCGCTCATCTCTCCGTTTGCCGAGGAACTTCCGGCCATGGCCTTGATCTTGATCTTGGCGACGCCCGGTTTGGTGCATTTGATCTGCAGTTTTCCGTACGAGAACGCAGGCGCGGCGGTGATCCCCAGCTTGTCCATGTCGGCCTGCGACATTTCGGCGCTCTTGTAGGTCAGGTTCGCCGAAGCCTGCCCGAAGAACTTGTCGAGCGAGAGCACCTGCTGTACGCCGACTTTAGCCGGCAGGCAGGGCGTGCCTTCGATCTGCATCAGCAGCTGGTAGGCATCGATCGATCCGGTGCCCATATTCTTGCGGTAGTTGCGGAGTACCATGCCGTTTTTGGTTCCGCCGATGATATAGGAGTCGATGTCGTTTACGGCGGTCAGGAGCATCGATTTGAACTCGTCCACCGTGTAATGCCTGCCTTTGGCCAGCGCGTAGGAGAGTCCCAGCGCGGCGACGCCCGATACGTGGGGGCAGGCCATCGAGGTGCCCTGCATGTAGCCGTAGTCGGCTCCGTCGGTGCCGAGTTCTGCGGGCAGCTCGGAAGGCAGTGTCGAAAGCACCTGCGCGGCGCTGGTTCCTGCGGGCGAGATGCTGGCGTCGCCGCCCGGAGCCGCGACGTTGCAGCCGGGACCGTAATTCGTGTAGTAGGCCGGCAGGTAGTCCGGGCCGAACGAGGTGACCGAAACGTAGCTGCGGTAGCCGCCCGGATAACTCGCGAAGTTGGTGGCGTCGTTGCCTGCGGCGAAGATCGCAAGACCTCCGTCGAGTACGTCGTTGTTCTTTTTCGAGACGAAGTAGTCGATCGCCTCTTTTTCCGCGGCGTAATTCCTTTCATAATAGCTATCCGACGTGAACGGCGACTGAGTGGGGTAGCCCCACGAACACTGGATGATCGAGGCGCCGTTGTCGGCGGCGTATTTGATCGCCCGGACCGAAGTCGAGATGGTGCCGCCCTTGCCGCCCGAAAAAATCTGGCACGACATGAGTTTCACGCCGTCGTTGCTGCCCGTGCCGCCCGCTACGCCGCAGACGCCTTTGCCGTTGTTGTTCACGGCGGCTACCGTACCTGCGACGTGGGTGCCGTGGCCCGAATCGCCGTCGTACTTGCCTTTATTGTCATAATGCGATACACTCCATGTAAGCTTGGTCGAATTCGTGGCGAAGTTGTATCCGGGAACGCCGCTTCCGTCGGGATTTACCCACATGTTGTCGGCCAGATCGGGATGGGTGTATTTCACGCCTTCATCGACGATGGCGACGATGATCGAAGGGCTGCCGCCGGTCAGTTTCCATGCCTCCGGAACATTGATGTCGGCGCCTGCGGCCGTCGTAGCCGCGAACATTTTGTCGCCGTTGTTGCTGTAGTGCCACTGGCTCGGAAGTCCGGGATCATTGAAGCCGCTGCCGGAGAAATCGGCGCGGGTCGTCCCCGTCTCGTCGATTCTGAAAGGCATGGGATTGCCGACCGATGCCTTTTGCAGTTTCGTGTCGAATTGTATGCGGCTCACTTCAGCCACTCCGGCCAGCTCCCTTGCGGCTTTCTCCAGATCCGCGCCTTGGCCGAAAGTGAGTATGTACCATTTATGCAGCCCTGCGGCGCGGGTCTGCTCTTCGCTCCGGGCGTCGTAAGTGAAAAGGCGTTCCAGCGAAACGATCTCCAGACGGCTCAGAACGTCGTCTACAGAGGCGACTCCCGAACAGGTCGCCGCAGTGCGGGTTGCGGCAGCGGTGCTTTCGATGGTTTCGACCGCACGGTCGTTGAAATAGACCAGAAGCGTTTCGGCCGCCGCATCGGCGGAGGTGTTGACGATCTTGGCCGACGGAGTCTGCGCGGAAGTACCCCCCCCCGCGTTATTATCCGTATCCGGATCGGTCGTACAGCCCGCCAACAGCAGGAATGACGCAAAAATGAGTAGTTTTCTGTTGTTCATAAACTATGATTTTGGATAGATGACAAAAGATAGGCTCTGCAAATCTTCCGGAGCGGATTTACAGGGAGTATATGCCGCCGGCGTATGGTTCAAAAAAGATTCCATAAATGGTTCGTAACGGAAGATTAAGATACAAATATGCGATTTTGTGCGGATTTATGCAAATTATTATTCTATTTATTATTTTATGGTGACGAACCGCCCTGCCTGCATCCCGATCGCAGACCTCTCCGGCAATCGGCTACGCTTCGGCAGCAATCGGATGAAGAGTATATTGACGACATGAGTCCGGTGCAATACCGAACTCATGCAGATGAAACGATGGTAATCCCTCTAAAATTTGGGAGGAGTCATTCGATAATGACTCCTCCCACCCCTATTGATCAATAATGCAAGCGCTTATTAAAGTGTCGCTGCATGTGCGGTAGTCTGACGGCTGATTACGGAACTCAGCTGAATTTCCGTCGTCGATATTTTGTGCGGTTTGAATGCAACGGGCGCATTGGAGAACGACGCCTGAGCCTTCACTGCAGATCCGGCAGCGGATTTTTTCACCAACTTGAACGGACCGATTACATAGTCACCTGAAGTAAAGCCTTCGGCGGGCTTGATACCGTACCAACCTCCGTCATAGATGAACAAGTCCATTGTACCTACTGCGAATTTTTTACCGTTAGTGAATGTTCCGCTGTTGCAGAGAACGGATGCACTCGATTTGTCGGCACCCATGACGCCCTGCAGAGGAACGAAGGTCTCACTCGTAAGCAAGGAGGTGGTACCGTCCTCGACGATACATTCCGCCACGAAATACAATGCACCGGCAACCAGTTCCTGATTGTTTTTCATCGTAAACGAACCATCTGCTGCGTTAAAGTCCGCGGTAACGGGATATTGCAGACGATATACCGAACTTCCCCAACCGGCAACGCTGTAAGTGCTGTTGGCTACTTTCTTGCTGAATGTAACATCGAACGTTACTGGAGCGTTGGTGACTTCCGCAGAAGTACTGGTGACGGTCCATGTGCCGAGCCATGCTTGATACTCCGGCGACAACGGTTCGCCCTGACCGCTCATGAAGGAGGTGCCTTTGGCCAGCTCCGTGATCGGATAAACATAACCGTTCACGACTTTGAGTCCGAATCCGCAGGGAACATACTCCGTATCGGATTCGACGATCAGCGTCTTCTCGGCAGTGCCGCGGGACAAGTCGTTCATCGACGTGATGCTGTTCATCAATACGTTGAGAATATCCTCGTCCGCCATACTTGCAAAGGCGCTTTTGGGCACGACATTGAAATAATAGTACTCGTTTGCAACAGTCGGCGTCGTCTTTACTTTGACCGAAGTAGCCTTGATATCCGATACGGCGAAGGTGAACTTATTGTTGGATACCGTCTCCTGAATCCGGGCGCCGCTTACCTCGTCGGTGAACATGCCGCCGCTCCAAGTCATCTCCTCGATCGAAACTCCGTCGACAACCAGCGGCTCATAGAACTTGAGTCCGGTATCCTGCGTGTAGATGAAACTTGCAGACGTAACTCCGGACTCGGTCACCACGGAGAAGTAACGGGAATTGTAATTGTCCGCTACCTCGCGTGCGATGTCGTAGGTCTTGCCGTTGAGAACGAGTTCGTAGGAACGGAAATTGTCCATCTTGTTCACATCTGCGGAATATTTGCCGAACATCGTGTTCCATGCGGTTTCCGGCAGGGGAGTCAGCACGATGGTGTTCTGGGTTTTCTTGCCGCGCAGGACGACCTTGTCGGCCGCATAGCTCATGATGATGAACTCGCTGTCGCCTCCCATACCCGTATTGGTCGGGCCGACACCGGAGTTCGGCTCCGAATAGATATGGAAGTAGGGATTGTAAGTGTCGAAATTGATCGTGGGACCGTAATCCTGATCGTACGAGTAGAGACTCTCGGCGGTCTTGCCGGCGCCTCCCGCTTCGGAAGTTACGGTAACCGTTCCGTTCTGGAATTTCATGTAGATCGCAATGCCTCCGTACTCCTGCGTCGCACTGGGATAGTACTCCATCAGCCAGCCGTTGGCAGCTCCGGTCAGCGCCTTTTCGGTGCCCTCCTGCACCTCGCGGATTCGCTCACTGGCCGTTTTGCCGAAAGCGTCCTTGTCATCTTTAAGGCACGAAGAGAGGACAAGCGGCAAAACCGCTAATAATATGATAAGTTTTTTCATCTCTTTTACGAATTAAATGTTATAATCGAGCGACCAAATCTCATTCTGCCGACGTAATACCACTTTTCGCAGTTCATCGATATTGATATCCCATGTGCTGAGCATGTATGCACGCATGATATCGTTTTTCTGTTCGAGAAGCGGACGTCCGGCGCTGCCGCCTTGTGCGAGAATGGCTTCCCATTCGGCTGCCGTCGAGGTTACGTAGAGCGAGAGCTGTTCCACGAAATCCTCATCGGGAGCCTTCGACGAATAACGCGTGATAAACCCGGCCTGACGAGCCGCTGCATCCGTCCGGTAGGTGTCGAAGCATGCGTCGCCGACGTAGCTCGAAGGCGTTACGGCGTTGAAGTCGGTCGAGTAGGGCCGCGTCTGGTGGAGGATGTGACCGAACTCATGGTGCATGGTCTTGAAGAATAGCTCGTTGAGCTGGTCGATATCCTTCGTGTTCAGCAGATAGTCGATGATGTTGACCTGATAAAGGGTCATCATCTTACCGCCTTCGGCCACACCGAGTACGATGTTGTTGTTTTCGTTATAGGCCGGCGAACCGATAACATGGACGATCTTCGGGAAGTTCTCGCTGATGAACTGCCTGCTGCCCGTCACTTCGTCGTAAACCTGCAGCGTCAGGTGCAGCGTCAGCTTGGCCAGTTTGATCGCCTGTCCGTAATCCGCGGGAGTCAGGTTGTAGTCCATGTCGCCCAGAACATCTTTGAAACGATATTTGAAATCGATGTTGTAGGGTTCCATATAGTTCTTGGCAAGCCATCTGTCGAAATCGTTTTCGACGGTAGGCGAGTCGAGGACAGCGCTCGTCTTGTTCAGGTCGTCCTCGGAGCAGCCCGCCAAAACGAACACTCCGAACACTGCCGTCATAAGTAATATAATATTCTTTTTCATCGTATATCCTGTTTTATCGTTAGCATCTGATTATCTCGGGTTAGGAGTCAGGCCTGCGGCAACGACATCCATCGGCAGCTGCATCGCGCAGCGCGGGTCGCGGGCGTGCAGTTCGTCGGTAACGCTTCCGAGCGTGTTGTAGCTGGCCAGCTTGCGACGATAGATCGTAATGCCGTAACGTTTTATGTCGAACCAGCGCAAACCGAGGTGTACGGTCTCCACACGGCGCAGATGCAGCAGCGCATAGCACATGTTGGTCTGCGTGCCGGCTTCGAGCGGGAAAGCCGTCTCGCCGAAAGGTTTCTTCACCGTGGGATTGGCCGGGGTATACTCCTTCGTGTTCTGCGCCCACTGGTTGACGTTGGCTTCGGTGAGCGTTTGGGCGCCGGACTTCACATATTTGCTGATCCAGAGGTTCATGTCGTTCAGAGCCGGTCCGTATTCCTTCTTCATGATGTAAGCCTCGGCGCGGCAGAGCAGCGTCTCTTCGGCCGTAAATGCGGGGAAAACCGTATGCGCGAGTCCCGTCTGCATTACCGGGTCCTTGATCTCGAAGAGGTAGGGCGCACGCCATGCGAAACACTTGTCGGCTTTACCGGTATTCATCGAATACGGCGCAGAGTAGAGCGTGTAGCTGCTGCCCCACGGAGCCGTCGGAGCGCGGAAGGTTTCGGTCTGATCCAGCCAGTTACCGTGGGAGAAACCGGTGTAGGCATTGTAAGGACCGAACGAAATGCCGGGAGCATCGGTTATCGAGGTCTGCAGCAGCAGGTTGCACTTGTGCGAGTAGTCGATATAGTCCATCGTGCGGAGCAGGGTCTGTCCGTCGGCCGACTGCAGTCCCAGTTTGCCGTTCGCCTCAAGGTCGCGCATCATCGTTTCGGGAGCGCTTCCCAGCACTACCTTCGCGGCGGCGATACACTCGTCCCACTTCTGATAGAAGAGGTAGAAACGGGCTGCAAAGGCATAGGCGGCCTTCTGGTTGAAATGGTACTTCGGCACCGAGTAGAACTCGTCGGTGATCAGCGGCAGACCCTCGATCAGGTCGGCGTCGATCTTGGAATAGACGTCGGCCAGCGTACCGCGGGTGTATTTGGGGTCGAGTATCGTTTCGGCTTTCTCCATGTAGGGAATGCCAAGGTCCTCCGACGCATACTGCGGATTGTAGGCCTGACAGAACATATTGGCCAGACAGAAATGAGCGTATGCACGGCAGATAAGCGCTTCGCCCTTGGCGGCTTTCAGCTGCGGGGTGTCGGCGCCGCCCAGCTCCTTGATGGCGTCGAGCGCTTGGTTGGCGGCGGCAATAGCCATGTAGTACTGACTCCATACGGCCTGCGGCGCTTCGTTGGTAACGGCCGCCGTAACGTCCTGCCAGCGGTAATACTCTTCCTGTTCGGGTTCGAAGTCCGGTGAAACCAATGCCGTTTCATCGACATTGTCCGATGCGTATTCGCAGGTTACGGGGTAGGTATGTTCGGAATATGCCGAAACCAGCAGACTGGTGATCTTGTCGCTCGAATCGAGTTCGGTTCGGTTGTCCGGCATCTCATCCAGAAAGTCGTTACAAGCGGGAAGCGCCACGAGGGCAGCCGCGAGTACGATTAGCGTGGTTATTTTTTTCGTATTCATATTTTTCATCTTTAGCGTCTGTTATAAACCGATTTTCAGCGTCAGCGTAAATTGCTTGGGCACCGGAACCGCAACACCGCCGGTATTGAAGAATTCGGGATCCTGACCGTTGAGCTTCTTGTCGGCATAGATCAGGAAGAGGTTCGTTGCCTGAAGTTTAAGCGACATGTTCGAGAAACGGAGTTTCTTGATCCAGCGCTTCGGGAAGTCGTAGGTCAGCGAAATTTCCTTCATGCGGATGAAGTCGCCCTTGGCGATACGTGCCGTCGAATAGTTGTAGGCATTGTAAGCGCGCGAAAGGTAGTTGTCCTTCTCGACCTGACGCTTGTTGGCGATAACCGGAATATCCGTATGGTTTTCATCGCCCGGACGCATCCAGCGGTTGCGGAACTCGCGCGGCATGGAGAGCAGGTCGCTGTAGGATTCGGAGAAGACCGGATCCAGACGGATCACATTGCCGAACGAGTAGGTGATGAAGACATTGAGCTTGAAGCCGTAGAGACGGAACATGTTGCCGAAGCTACCGAAATCCGTCGGATCGGCCGTACCCGAATACTTCAGGTGTCCGAGGTTGTTACGCTCTTGGAAGTTGATCGAGGTGGTCGTAAGCTGGCCTTTCTCGTTGATGAACTGCGGGATACCCTCATCGTTCAGGCCTTGGAAGTCGAACGAGAAGATCGAACGCGAAGGATAGCCTTCCATACCGAAGCCGGTGCCCGATACGAGGTCGATGGCACGCTTGTACGACATCAGGTCGGTCACCTCCTCTTTCAGGTGCGAATAGATGAAGTCCGTAGACCAGCTGAAATTCTTGGTTTCGATGTTGCGGGTCGAAAGAGTCAGCTCGACACCCGAAGATTTCAGACCGGCGACGTTACCGTATTTCATCACCTGACCGCCGATACCCTGCGTGTTGATCACACCGATCAGGTCGTGGTTGTCACGCTTGTACCAGTCGGCTGCGAGGCTGATGCGGTTGTTCAGGAAGCCCATGTCGATACCGACGTTCACCTCGTTCTTCTTCTCGTAAGTCAGCTCGCTGTTCTCCAAGTCGTAAATCGTCAGACCCGACTCGGTAACACCGGCCGAAGGACGCCACGGGGTATTGCTCGTGATGACGACGCGCGAGTTGGTCACGAAGCTGGGGCCGCGGTCTGCGGTCAGCGAGTAGGAAGCCTTCAGCGACAAGTGCGACAGAGCGGGACGCAGCGCCTCGAAGAAATTCTCTTCGTGTACGTTCCATGCACCGGCGACGTTCCATGTCGGCAGCCAGCGGGCGCTGCGGCTCTTACCCATGCGGTTCGTTCCTTCGTAACGGAAGGTTCCGTTGAGGGTGTAGCGGCCTTTCCACGAATAGGTTCCGTTGAAGAAGAAAGCGACGTTGCGGTAATGGGTGTCGGCCAGACCGAAGTAGTCGGTGTTCTCCTCCTTGCCCTTCTTGAATACCTCATAGGCGTAGAAGGGGATCAGGCCCATCGAGTACTGCATACCCCAGCCGTTGAACCAAGATTCGTGACGGTCGCTCTGGTTGACCTCCATACCTCCGTAGAGGTTGATAATGTGCTGGTTGTTGATCTCCGTATTGTACGAAGCGGCGAAACGGAAGTCGTACGACAGCATGTTGTTGTCGCGGCGCTTGTAGATACCGCCCTTGGGCAGGATCGAAATAGGCACTGCATACGCATTGTCGGGATCGGTATACAGGAACGGGTTGTTGTCACGGATCACCGTAGTAGCCATTGCACGGTAGGCGCGGGCCTGATTCGAATAGTCCGTAATATTGTGCTCCTGCGTCGTAGCCGAATATTTGATGGCGGCCAGTGCGCTCAGTTCGAGACCCGTGACGGGCTTGTAACGCAGCTCCGCTTGGAATTTCGTATCCACGACGTTGAGATCGATGTAGTTACGCCCAAGTTCGTCGATAATGTTGAACGGAGCGTAGTTGCGCGTGTAGAATTCATCGGGATCGAGCGTCCGGGACGAATTCATGGCATAAGAGTAGGGGTTGATGTCGAAATCGCGCTTCACCTCGCCGAATACCACGTCGGTCGTCGCCGCCAGCGTACCCGGAGCCGTTTGCTTACGGTAAGAACCGCTCGAAATCAGGTTCAGCGTCAGATTGTCGAAGATATTATAGGTAGCATTGAGGTTCGCCGTATAACGCTCCACCTCGCTGGCCTTGGTCCATCCCGGATCGAACATGGCGCTCATCGAAGCGTAGTACTGCGACTTCTCGGTACCGGAACTGAGGCTGATCGAGTGCGTGTGCATCAGCGAACTCCGGAAAAGCTCCTTGAACCAGTCCGTATTGCGGTACTCGGCCTTACGCAGGTAGCGGTTGCGCGCAGCCTCCGTATTTTCGAGTTTGCCCGTGTTGACCAGCTCCCACATCTTACCGTAAACACCGCTCGAAGAGGCGTTTGCGATAGTCGAGTTGTTGAGCCAGCCTTTGGCGGCCATTTCCTGATATACCGACATCTGATCCTGAGAATTCATGATGTTGAAATCGGCGTAGCGCGGCGTCATACGGAACGTATAGTCGCCGGTATAGCTGATGCGGCTCTCGCCTGCACGACCCTTCTTGGTCGTGACGACGATCACGCCGGCCATTGCGCGTGCACCGTATATGGAAGTTGCGGAACCGTCTTTCAGAATGCTGAAGCTCTCGATGTCGTCGGCGTTCAGACCTGCGATGGCGGAGCTGATCAGCGTCGTGGCGTCACCCGAAGAGAGTGCGTCGGCGTCGATGTCGATCACATCCTCCATAATCACGCCGTCGACCACCCAGAGGGGTTTCGAGCTGCCGAAGATCGACGTCGCACCGCGGACGCGGATCTTGGGAGCGGTACCGAAAGTACCCGATA
>OJQL01000507.1_pt1 | contig 41903 bp, 34 predicted proteins | sample 1598731 | NCBI WGS metagenome assembly OJQL01 (sample SAMN03922510, study PRJEB24848) | human gut metagenome | isolation source: stool sample | host: Homo sapiens | place: Germany | collected 2010-02
TAAAATTTCATTTCCGATTCCTTGCACTGCGTTCCTGCTTCGTCGTTTGGGACGCCTTTTGTAGATAGGGATAGAATCCCGCTATTTCAATTACATTAGTCCAAAGATCCTTACTAGATATATGTAACTTTCCCCAATTATTTAAAACATTAATGGCCAACTTGTAACCATCAGGATTTTGCTCATCTATAAGCGCATGACAGACTTGAGCATACTTAAAGCTATCATCAAATGAAATTTCTTGAGACTCCTCAAGCATTGATATAATAGTCTCGATATTATGCATTTTGCTGATTGTAAAGTTTCTGGTGTAATACTTTAATTAGCTCTTTTTTAGATGGAATAGGAAAGAGGATTAATATAACATTGAGATTAGTGACAACCGGCTCTCCTGTTTTTATTTCTCCTATTAATTTGTTAAATTCAGCATCAAGTAATCTTATTTCTGTTTCAAATTCTTTTGAAAAATCAGGATGCATGTCGTGAGCGCATTTTTCAAATATTTGTGATTGATAGGTGCAAATGATTGGTATAGTGACAGATTTAAGAATATCCTCCAATTTATACCTGCCTTGACTTACTTTGTGAAAAGTGTCAAACCAATATTGCTTTTGGCTGAGAAAGGTTTCATACTGTGTTTTTGTATTTTCATCAGGATATTCTTCGATAGGTAGAAAAGAGTATTTCTTTTTTGCAAGTAGTGCAAACTCTCGTTTTAAAAAATCACATTTGAAGTGTGTTTTAATATCCTCTAACAAATCCTCTATGCCACTCTTCCCTGCTGTACCATCCTTCCTGTAGTAAATTTTGGATTCACCCAGATAAAGAGATGGAACTTTGTGATCTGTAAGATTAGGTCCTATATGTACCGAATCAAATCCATGCACAGTAAACCCATCTGTATCTTTAAAATATATTTTCGACACCAGAGGAACTGAATTAAAATAATCTCGCAAGAGAACATGGAGGATAAGTTCTCCAAACTCGCCTCTCTTTTTTATTTTATCCTCCGCCTTTAAGTCGGTATCATCAATTACTGAGTCTTTGTCCAAATAGGTCCATTTGACATCATTGAATGAATCAATTTTATATATTGATTTAGCTGCTTCAATTAGTTTCCTCCTATCATAGGTTTTCAGAATTCCTGTGTGATAGCCAAATGCAAAGTCTACAACCGCATCCATTAATATGTCCGCAAATTCCGTTGTTCTACAAACTCCCAGATCAAATCCAATGTAAAAAGTCTTAAGTTGGGACTCTGAAATATTATTCATCAAAACCTCTTCTGATCTAAAAGACATACTTCCTTTCTTTTATTAAATACAAATTTAATAAAATTATGCTAATACCTAAAAGTCAATTTATTAGAAAACCTATAAAGATCACTCTCTCAAATTATTTAGTAGCGCTGTCTGACTCTGCTTGCCGCCACTTCCACAATAATTTGCATTCCATTTTTACAGTCTCCCTAATTCAAGACACGACTTCATCATTCTAACTCTGATTTTTGCTCATAAATCTCATTCTACAAATATAATTTAGGTAAATATACACATTTATTAATAAAACTAATCTAAGAAATGTATTTATTGTTGGTATTAGTTGTATGAAGAGGGGGAAAGTAACACGGCCCGTATTTTGCTCCATTTATTCTGTTACGGGGAAATAGCAGTATATTTACCGGCTGACAGGTAAACACGAGGAAGCATACAAGCGAAAATACGAACATGGAGATTCTCGATCATATATACTATAATGCAACGCCCCTTATACGTACGTTCGACGGTTCGTAGCAAGGAAGGAGTCGTATTTCACGTGTGCTTTACCGGTGTTTATCCGAATAGTTTATAAACCTTTAAAGCACAACGAAATGAAAACATCCATCGCACCGAGGCTCAACTACTGCGCCGACAGCGAAGGCCGTTACGCTTTGATTATCCAAGTGATCCACGACCGTCGCCGCAGCATCCTGACCACCCCTTATCGTCTCTATCCGGATGAGTTCGACCGGAAAAAGTGTCGGGCCATTCCCACAAACCGCACCAAGGCGCACCGCAACATGATCCGCGAAGCGAACGAGAGTATCGCAACTTACCTCTCGGCGCTGAGCCTTCTCGCTGACAAACTGAAAAAGACGGGCGCTCCCTATACGGCGCAAAGTATTACAGACCTCTATAAATGCAACAGCGATTACCATTACCTGACGACATTTGCGGAGAAACTGATCGCCGACCTCGAAACCACGGGGCGTTTCGGTACGGCACGCACCTACCGGTCGCTGATGAGGGCATGGGGAAAATTCGCACCGAATACCCGATACCGCTTCTCGCAGCTCGATTCCCGGACGATCGCTGCCTTCGGCGATTATCTGGAACAGCACGGCAACCAGCGGAACACGGTAAGTTTCTACCTGCGGACCCTGCGGGCGTTATACAACCGCGCCCGCAAGTATGGCTATGCTCCGGAGGGCAACAATCCATTCCGCGAAGTGTCGTTTAAGCCGGCCAAAACCCCGAAACTGGCCGTGACGCGAGAGTTGCTGAATACGTTGGCGGGTACGGATTTCAAAGACGCGCTGCTGAACGAAGCACGCGATATGTTCATGTTCAGTTTCTACGCGCGGGGAATGTCGTTCGTGGATATGGCCTACCTCGAAAAGGACAAAATATGGGACGGCGCCCTGCACTACCGGCGACACAAGACCCACCAGACTTTCAATGTGGCCATCACTCCGCAGTTGCATGAGATCATCGACAGGTACGACACGGCTGATTCGCCTTGGGTTCTGCCCTGCATGAAACGCGGACGGCTGTTCTCCACTTATTCGGACGAGAATCCGGATAATGCCCTCTCCCCTGCCGTGCAGTACAAATTCTACTGCATGGCCCTGCAATATTATCTGCTTCTGCTCCAAGAAATCTCCAAAAGGCTGGGATGCAGGAAGCTGACCTTCAATGTGGCCCGCCATACTTGGGCGACCGAAGCCCGGAGCATGGGCGTTCCCATGCCGCATATCAGCGAAGGTTTGGGCCACACTTCGGAGCAGACGACACGTTTCTATCTGGCCCAGCTGGACAGTCGTACGGTGGACAAGGTCAATGAGATGGTGACGAAACTGCGTTGAAAAATCGAATGGAAAACCGGCTATAGAATCGAGACATAACCCTATTCGCTACGGGCAGCGAATATTGATCTGATTTCGTTATACCTGTTACAAGACAAAAAACAGAACCGGACTGTTTCTAATCTTTTGCAAAGGTAATATTTTTTCTTAATGGATGCAAGAAAAAAATGTGTAAAGTTCTTATAGCTAGATGTTGAGACGTTCTTATGTTACATTTAGGCATTCATGTATTCGTTTTGGTTTCATTCTCATTTGCCATCTTCACAAAGCGCCTTGTGCATTTTTCTCCTCTAATCTGATGTTTTACAGATTCGTTATTCTTTTGCACGGAAGACAAGTATAAAAAACGCTCAAGGATGCGTTCTGCACGTTTTCTGCGAACTGTACGGTCGGCAAGTCCGGGCGTTGTTTTATCATAGGTGCTCAAACTATGATTTCCGGCGACCTATCTTTCAGGGAGTTCGGATGCCCTATTTTAGCCGGTAGCGAAAGAATACTGCGCAGTAACACATTTCCTAAGACATTAAACGCTGATTATCAGCCATATTATGCGTTGAATCCCCGTTGATTTTTCGCTGCCCGTAGCGAATTGTAAAAGCGGGCAGTAACAAGGTTGTTTGTGGGGCAAAAGACATAACCGGGTTATTTTCAACAAGAAATGATCCGAGTATGACGCATGAAGTTGCAAATAATACCGTCTTATCCCCTCTTTGTTCGGAAGCAGGGATGTTTGTTTGCGCCCACGCTCCGGCATCGGATTACAAATGCCGGACGGTGTTCTCATCCTGCACCTATCCGGCGCGTCGGCACCGACCGGCCAATTCCCCCCCCCCTCAAAAAACTAAGTTTTCTTAAATATACCGGTCTGTGCGGTACGGACACTCGTTTTCCGGACAAGTATGTAGCGCAGGCGGTAATGCAGTTCCCGCACCACACGCCCCTGTTCCGGCGTAAGGTGGAGCATCGGGCGATCAAAGAACCAATCTGAAGACAGGAAGATATAAAGACAAGAACAGACATAAGCGAACAATGAAAAAGAATATACTACTTTTAGTAGTCGGCATTATATTGGCCGTAGCGGCCAAGGGACAACATGTCTCCGATACGACTGTCGTGTATTATAATCGGGGACGGTCTGATATAGACTTCTCTCTGCGTAATAACAAGGCTGCATTGGAGCATTTTATCCGCCGGTTCAATGCCGAGTCAGGAGATTCTATCCGGCATCTCGTTTTGCTTCGCTTGGATGCGTATAGCTCTCCGGACGGCATTACCGTGGCCAACAAACGTCTGTCCGAGAACCGCGCCAAACGCCTGCTGGAGTATATCCGTTCGCATATCGACTTTCCCGAATCGCTTTTTACCGTCCAGTCGCACGGTATCGATTGGGCCGGCTTGGAATCGCAGGTCGCAGCGCAGGATATTCCCTACAAGGAGGAGGTCCTCGACGTGTTACGCAATACGCCCGAATGGATTTACGATGACGAGGAGCGTGTCATCGACGGCCGCAAACATCGGCTGGGTATGCTTCGCGGCGGCGTTCCCTACAATTATCTTATGGAGCACGTCTTTCCGCTGCTGCGCCGCTCCAGCGTCACGCTTTCCTATACGGTAGAACAAACCGCAACCCCGCAACCGCAGCAGCCCGTCGGGGAGTCTGTGGCGGAGCAACCCGCCGCCGAGCCGGAACAGCCTCGGCAAGCTGTCGTCGCACAGCCCGACCCTGCGCCTGTTTCGCCTGTTCGGGAGAAACGGGAGTTCCGTCCTTTGCTGGCTGTGAAGACCAACCTGCTGTATTGGGCCGGCGTCATGCCCGACTTCAAACGTTACACGTTCGTCCCGAACCTCGAAATAGAATATTTCTTCAAAGAGCGCTGGTCGTTGTCCGCAACGGGCAACTACATGAAGCGTAGTTATGGAAGCGACGATTTCTTCAGCGTCTCGGCGTGGAGCGTCGAACCACGCTGGTGGTTCAGGGGCGACGGCCGCTTCCGCTGGTTCTACCTCGGAGCTTACGGGCAGGGCGGCGACTACGACGTGCAGAACAGCCGTACGGCTTTGGACGGTACGACGGGGAAACTCTGGGGCGCCGGACTCTCGGCAGGCGCGGCCATTCCGTTCTCCGACCGTCTGGGCCTTGAGGTTGGCATCCGCGGCGGCTACCGCCATGCTGGAATGAAAGAGTACGTACACGAAGCTCCGGACTACTTCCTCGAACGCAAGGGAACGGACAACCACTGGGGCGTGACCGGCATCAAAGCCTCGCTGTATTACCGGTTCGGCAAAGGCAATAGAAAATAACGACTATGAGAAAGATACCATATATAATAGGATATGTCGGGGGAGTGTTGCTGTCGGTGGCGGCTTTGGTCGGATGCGCAGAACGGGAACTTTCCGAGCGCCCCGCAGACGGTGTGTTGAAGATCGATCTGGTCTGGCCCGACGGACAAAGTGTCGCCGGAGGACGCCTGTGGCTCTACGGTGAGGACGGTTCGCTTCATAGAGCGATAGATTGTGCTGCAGCGGGCCACGAATGCCGGGTTCCCGCGGGGATGTACACGATACTCTCGGCGAATGCCGACTGCTCCAATGCCGACTGTGAAAAACCGGAGTCATGGCAGGAGCACTGCATGAAAGCGGGATCGGATGCGGGGAGCAACACGCTCCAACATGTGGGCAAAGTCTTCTGCACCGGAACGAAGGAAGTCAGGGTAAAACCGGGAAATCGTCCTACAGAAGTTACCCTTTGCCCGAAGAACACGGTCAAGCGGCTCCATTTCCGGATCGCTCCGGATTATATCGACGACATCGCCGGGATGAATGTTCGCATGACGGGTATCGTCCCTTCGGTCAGGTTGATCGACGGCTGTGACGCCGGAGAGCCTACTGGTGAAGTGACGGCTACGGCCAAGAGCGAAGCGGACGGGCTCTACTCTGCGGATATGTCTGTCTTCGGCTGGCGCGGTGAGAACCTCGTTACAGCGACGGTGCGCCACACGGACGGCAGCAAAGAAACGACCGTGCCGCAGGATCTCAGCGAGCTGTTGGGGCGACTGCCCGATGAAGGGGGCACGGTCGATCTTACGCTCCTGTTACCCGATGGCGGGGAGATCGCGCTGACGGTTACGGTCGAGGCGTGGGAAAGCGGCAGCGGCTCCGGAACCGTGATTTGATTGACAAATAATTCTCAAATAACATACAGACATGAAAAGGAATTTTACTTTATTGCTGGGACTGGGATTGTCGGTTCTGGCAGGTTGTTCCAAGGAGTATGCCGGGAACAATGACAACGGAGCGCTTGTTCCGATCGAACTGGGTGCGGGGGTAAATGTAATTTCGCGGGCGGTGATCTGCTCCGGCTCCGAGGTTAAGGCGGGCATTGCCGGTTGGGAGGCCGCAAGTGCTCCAACCTATGCTGAGGCTCCCAGCTGGGGAGGCAGCGACGATCCCGAAGTCATCACTACGACGGCCAGTGAAACAGCCCGAAACGTCGCTTGGACCGCGCAGCGCTACTACGCTCCGGGCGGTGAAACGACCTACATGAAGGCATGGAGCCCGGCAGGTACATTCTCGACCGGCAATACGGTCTCATTCGCAAATACGAACGGTTCGGAGGATGTTCTGTTGGCCCCTGTCGTTTCGGGCAGTAAAACCAGCAAAGTCAGCACACCGCTCGCTTTCCGGCACATGACCTCGCAGATCAAATTCTCGGTCAAGAAGGGCGAGGGGCTGGCCGAGGGCACCAAAATCGAAAGCATCACGATTAAAAATGCGCAGCTTCCTACCGGTTTCGACCTTGCGAAAGGAATCGATGACGACGGTGCCGTAACGTATGCCGCTGCCGCCGATCTGACGGTCCCCAAGATCGACAGCTCGCAGGAAATCAGCAATACCATAGCCGGATATCCCGTAGGTGATGCCGTGATGATCAAACCGATCGCCTCCAAGACCTTCACGGTTGACATCACGACCAACAACGCTTCCTATGCGAATAAGACGGTAACCGTCACGACCGATCAAGTGCTGGCAGGTTATGCCTACGAGATCACGCTGACCTTCGGGCAGGCCGGTATCGAACTGACGGCTACGGTGGCTGATTGGAAGACCGCTTCCGGCAGCGCTGAAATCCAGTAATCGATCAAAACCGAAATCTATGAAACGGACTATCATATCCATGTTGGCTCTCGCCGCTTTGGTCGGTTGCTCCAAAAGCGAGAGCGGAAACGCTTCGTTCGGCGACGATGTGCCCATTGTGTTGAGCGCCGGCATTCCTACTGCGTCCATCGCGCCCGGCAGTCGTGCCGTCGTGGAAACGGGTACCGCCTTCACCGCCGGCGTGGCCGGTTGGGAAACAGATGCGGCGGTAGCTTACGGCAACGCGGCTACATGGTACACGACGGCCTCCATCACGGCCTCTACGACCGCACAGCCAGTCGCATTAGCCGACCCGCAGGTCTACAATGCGAACAATGGCGTCAAGACTTATATGAAGGCGTGGCATCCTGCCGGAGCGCCTGCGAACGGCGCCGTTACGTTCTCCAATACGGACGGGACGGTGGACGTCCTGCTCGCCGGGCCGATCAGCGGTTCGAAGAACGACAATACGGGCAAGGTGTTGCACTTCGCCCATAAAAGCACGCAGCTCAAGTTCAAGGTCGTTGCCGACGCTTCGCTGGCCGCCGGAACGACGATCAGAAAGATCTCCGTCCTGAATGCGGAACTGCCCACCGGAATCGATTTGACGGCCGATGCCGTGACCTATGCCGCGGCTGCGACATTGGATGTTCCCGGCATTCCTGCGGACAAGGAAATCTCCACGACGGCTGCCCTTGTCGGAGAGCCCGTCATGATAAGGCCCATGCGGGGCAACACCGTCACGCTGCGGATCGAAACTTCGAGTGCGACGTTCGAGCGTGTGACGGCCACCATCGATGACGATACGAACTTCGTGGAGGGCAAAGCCTACACCATCACCCTGACGTTCAAGCAGCAGTCTTTGAGCCTGACGGCTACGGTCGCCGAATGGACGAAGGGCAGCGGCTCGGCTGAGGTGGAATAATACCTGCGATTGTGTAACCGATAAAATACTGAAAATATGAAAAAACTATTCATCTCCGTTTGTGCGCTGGCGGCTTTAGCAGGGTGTTCGACGGAAAAAGAAGAAATTCGGGGTGTCGATACCGATAATGCGCGTACCGCCATCGCTCCGAGTGCGAACATCGAGAACAACGTCATCAGCCGTGCCGCCGTGGACGGTACCTCTTTCGCCGAAGGTAACGACGTATTCCGGCTTTCGGCCTTCGAAGCTGCGACCGAACCTACCGATAACTGGACGGCGGACGGCGCCCAAGCCTTCGAAAACATGCAGGTGAACTGCGCTGCGAACGGCTCGCTCTCCCTCGCCACGCCGAAATACTATCCGCCGACGGGTACGAACGCGCAGAAGCTTTGGTTCTATGCCTATGCTCCCTCTACGAATGGGACTTACTCGAACGGCAACGGTACGACCAAGCCGTCTGTGACCTATACCATCACGGGACAGGAGGACATTATGGCCGGAAAAGTCACCAACGGAAACGGCATCGGCGGCGTCGCCAAAGGCGAAACGCAGAAACATCCGGCATTCGGGTTCAGCCATCTGCTGAAAAAGATCACATTCAAAGTAAAGGCCGGGGATACGTTCGACGCGGATGCAAGTATCCAAGTAACGAACATCACTGTCAAGGGCGTCAAGACTTCCGCTACGTTGGATGTAGTCGCGGGTACGCTAACATTCAGCGGCGAGGCCAACCAGTCGCTCACGCTCTCCGGCGGCAACACTATGATTACGACCGAGGGCGCTTCCGTTCCCGGCTGTCTGATGTTCGAGCGGGGTACGAGCTTCACCGTCAGCGTCACGGCCGGCGGCGTTACCTATGCCGACGCTACGGTTACGCTTTCCGGGGACAAGGCAGGTGAAGCCGGTGTCAGCCACGAAGTAACGCTCACCTTCCACCGCAGCGGCATCGTGCCTACGGCAGTCATTACCGACTGGGTCAAGGGCGATGACGCGGGCGTCGATATCCAGTAATCATCTTCTAAATTGTTTGAACGATGAAAAAGACAAATATCATAGCATCTTTCCTCTGCATGGCGGCACTGGCTTCGTGCAGCAAGGAGGAATCCGGTATAACTCCTGCTCCGGATGGCACACAGACGGCCATCGTGCCCACGGCGGGTCTGAATATGAGTGCGACTCCGAGCGTGCGGGCTGCTCTTCCGAGCGGACCTGTTAGCGGAACGACGTTCCCGAAAGGTACGGAAGATCTGTTCGCCGTGACCGCCTACAAGGGAACAGCGGCTCCGTCATCGGATTACAGCAATGCCTACTTCTACAATCAGGCAGTCAATTCCGATGCCGATGGCAACCTGAGTTTTCAGAATCCCCAGTATTATCCCGTGGACGCTGAAAAACTGTATTTCTACGCTTACAGCCCTGTCAGCACAAGCGGCTTCACAGCCGGAACTGCCAGTGCCGTCCCGACCGTCGCATGGACCATCGACGGAACACAGGATATTATGTATGCCAACGTAGTCAGTGGCATCGGTAAGGTCAGCGCTGGAACGACGCAGCCCCAGCCGGAGTTCTCTTTCAATCACCTGCTCAAACAGGTGCGCTTCAAATTGGTAAAGGGAGAGGGTTTCGGCGACGGTATCTATGCTTCTTCCGTTAAGATCACCAACTGCCGCACGCAGGCGTCGCTGAACCTGATAACGGGCGCTCTGACCTTTACGGGCAGTGCGGACCAGTCCATCGGGTTCAGTGGCAACTATGCCATTCAGAAATCGGGTGTGGAGATCGGCAGTTTGTTGTGTCAGGCGGGAGAAACAGGCTTGGATATAGAGATCGTGGCGGCTGGGGTTACTTATAAGACGTCGGTGACTCTGAAGAGTACGAGCATGGATATTACCGCCGGAGGCGCCGGTGTGAGCCATCTGGTGACGCTGACTTTCATCGGTACGCAGATCATTCCTTCAGCCACCATTACCGATTGGGTCGATGCGGGTGAGACTTCGGGTACCATCCAGTAGTCGAAACGCTGCGGGCCTCGCGCCATTCGGAAAAAAGACCGGACGGGGTTGAATGTTCCCTTTCCGGTTACAAGATTCCCTGTTTGTACGGGGAATAGAAACAGATAAAATCGGTTGATTTATGAATATAGTTCCATCGAAAACTAACAATAGGCGTGCAGGGGGCGTCGGTGTCCTCTTGCTCGGTTTGCTGATGTTGGGGGCCTGCTCCATAGAGCCTGCAATGGAGCAACCGGCTCCGGAGTCGGAGGTCGTACGGCTCGACTTCACGGCGGGCATCATGGCGGATGCTGTCCCCTCGACGCGTGCGACCATAGACGGAAGTGTTTTTCCACCCCGCAACGACGCATACCTGTTCGGTATGTGGGTATGTAAGCACGAAGATGATCCGTCGGCTTTCATACCCGCCATGAATGACTACGAGAATATGCGGGTCGCGCTCTATGCCGTGACTACGAACGAAGGCGAGTACCAACAGCAGTGGGAATATACTTTCGACGACAAGCCGCATAACGTCCTGCATGTTAAACAGCATACTCCTGTCGATATTTACGCCTACTATCCGCGTACGCAAGTTGCGGGCGATCAATCGGCGTTCAAGCCGACGGCCGTGCCGTTTCAGAGCGGTTCCTCGGATTGGATGTGGGCCGAACCCTTACAATTCACAGGTGAGCAGTTGTCCGGTGCCAGCGTCGACGTTCCGTTGGCATTCAGTCATGCGATGACCTGTCTGGAGATAAGGATGAAGTGTCTCTACGCGGGAAGCGTGGACCTTACATCGATAACCCTTACCGACAAAAAGGGGCGGATCTATACCTCCGGGAGCATGAATCTCGTGAACCGTACTCTGATCCTGAGCGATGAAAACAAGTCAGAAACATTAACTATCAGACCCGGAACCAGACTACAACCGACGGATTTGAAATTCCACATCATCATGCCGCCCGTGGCTGGCTACGAAGACGGGGATTTTACGCTGTCGTTCGTTTTCAACGGCAAACCGGCCGAGACTGCATTTTCTATTCCGAACAGGATGACGAATTTGTCCGGTGAGAGTGCGGTAACGGTTTCGGAGTTCGAAACGGGCAAACGCTACATCTATAGTCTGACGCTGGACAATACGCTGCGTTTCACGCCCGTGGGTGTGGACAATACATGGGAGACGGAAGAATTCGAATTGGAATTATAAGGATCATGAAACAGACAAACTTATTTCGGATCATGGGCTGCCTGTTCGCCGGAGCGTTGCTTCTCTGCTGTTCGCAAGAGGAGCCGCTGGCGTCGGAACAGGAAGACGCTCCGGTGCGCTTCGATATCGACACCCGTGTCGGAGAGCCGGTCACGGCAGGAACCACTTATCGGATCATGGCCTACCATGCGCTCGAAAATACGAATCAGTTTTTGTTCGTCCGGACGGGGACCTACTATCTGAAGGAAGCGGTACCGGACGGCGGCTTTGCGGAATTGACGGCGTGTCGGCTCGATGACGATGGAACCAATCCGGTCGCAGACGCGACAGCGGGGCTGAATGGGCTAAGCGGTACCTACTATCTGATTTTCGTCTCTCCGGGTGTCAAGAACAACCCCGACGGGTCGTTCAGTGTCAATCCCCGAACAGATAAATTTGTCGCTTCGAAGCTTCCCGAAAGCAAAGTGATCGGTCCCTACGGACGTGTATCGATGACTACTCCGATGATGGAGTACCGCGCCATGGTCGGGATCGACTTTTATAAAGCGAATAATCCTTCGGTCGATGCGTTCGAGATCTCCGATCTCAGGTTGACTGGTGCCGGTGCTGCCGATGAGGCTGTCAGGCTCTTCCCTGCTTCCCGGCAGGTCGAGGCCAGCAAGGAGGGCGTGCTCGCCGTCGAGTTGACAGACCGGAGAACCGAAAGTGAGACCGACGCCAAGGGCAATCCGCTCTATTACCAAACTCTTGAAAGCAATCAGGTTGCCATCGTTCCGGCCATCTACGCTCCTAAAACCGAGGTCGCCGGGATTCTCAAGACGACCGCTGTGGGCAATCTTCGGGAGAGCGATTACCTTTATATGACGTGTATCCTGAAGCAGGGTACGCGCGACAATATCCCCATCCGGTTGCCTCTGACGGCGCGGGAGGAGATGCGCCAGATGTTGCCGCAGCACACCTACCTTTTCCGGGTCATCATCAGCTCCAATTATATCAATCTGGAGGTAGATGTATTCGACAAGACGGGCAACGACTGGGAGGACGGGGGTTCGGACGGCGGTACGATCGAAACCCCGAAATATACGGTCACGCTGGGAACATGGCAGATCGTCGGTAACGGCGACGATTGGGAGCTGGTGGAGGTCCCGGAGCAAATCATCTGAGCAGAAAAATAAATATTAAAAATCGAATATATGAACACATTGCGAACTTGTTTTTTGTGTTTGACGCTTTTTGCGGCAGCGTCTTGTACGCAAGATCCGCTCGACCCGCAGACAATCACGGATCAAGGGCGGGAAGCGATGGTCGGGGTGTCGCTTCGCGCTGTCCCCGAATCCAACGGTATGCCCTCTTCACGGGCCATTACGGACGATATTGAGGAAGGCACCGCCGCCGACTATGAAGTGATGGATTTCTGGCTGCTGGAGTACAACGATCGGGGATTGATGATCGGCTCGCCCCGTTACTATGTGATGAGCGAGTTCTCGGATGGTATGGCTGTTCCGATCATCCTGCCTCCTGCCGGGACCGAATATAAATGCGTGGTGCTCGCCAATACGCACTCCGAAGGTTTCAGTGCGACGCTGGGCAATGCCACGACGTTGGAAAAACTGAAAGTCCTTTGTAAGAATATCCGCACGCAGCAGGATATGTACAACGCCGGGACCAACGACCTGTTGATGAATTGCGTCGTGCCGGTCACTTCCGCTACTTCGGCGCTGGACTGCCAGCTCTACCGCAATATCGCCAAACTGACGCTGCGGCTCACAAACAAAGAGGGTTCCAACGTGCAGATCAACTCCGTGCAGCTGCGTAATGTTCCCGACAGGCAGTTTTACGTCGATCAACTCTACGCAGATGCTTCGGCTCCCAGCCCTACGGCTGCCGAAGCCGGCTTCATCGACTGGGAGGTGGAAGATTGCCAAATCGCAGCCGGAGAGCCAATGGAGGAACTGATCTACTATCTGCCGCGTAATCGCCGCGGGGAGAACGGCTCGTCGCTCGAAAGCCAGAAGAACGTGGATGCCCCGGTCTATGCCACGTTCCTTGAAATCATGGCCGAGGACGCCACCCGGCATACGCCGCTGCGCTACCGCTTCTATCTTGGGCAGAATATGACCAACGACTTCAATATCATCCCCAATCGCCATTACGTGCTCCCCATCACTATTTCCGACAAGGGGGACGCATCGGCGGACAACCGTGTGGAGGATATGGGCGAGGTCGAACTGGCCGAATCGAACTCCTACCTGATCAATCCGCTCAAGGGCGACGTGCAAACGCTCTATTCGGTGCCGATCACGCGAATCAATAAATTCTGGGGCAGCAGCGATGGGCAGCTCGACCTATCAGACAACAACACGCTTTCAGCCACTACCGAATGGGTCGCTGAGGTTATCTGGCAGGATCAGCCCATGCGGCTCATCAATTTTTGTTCGAAAGACGGTTCCGTTGCCAACGGCAACACCGATTATTCGGGTACGGGCGAATCGTTCTTCTATTTCAAACCGATCGACGGAGCTTTTGGCAACGTGGTGATCGGCGTTCGAAAAAAGACGGGTGGCAAGGATGAATATCTTTGGAGTTGGCATTTGTGGCTCACCGATTACAAACCGGAATACACGACCGCTTGGCAGGAAGGCGTATATGCCTATGTCGTGGAGGGCGGACACGTACACCGCTATGTGGGCAATAGCACCGGAACCAATGTCTGGGATACCAAGTATCTGAACAAATACATCATGGACCGCAACCTCGGTGCTTCTTCCGCAACCAGCGGCAGGGCTTCGTATGGCTTCTACTACCAGTTCGGGCGTAAGGATCCGTTCCCGCATTCGAGTACTACGCTGTATGATATCGAGGGCAATCTGCAGAGTACGTTCACGGCCTCGAATAACGATTGCATCGAGCGCATTGCGGGTACGGCCTATTTCTATATGGGTGTGAAGCGTCCTTACAGCTTTTACTACCCTGGCAGCAACGATTGGGTTCGGGAGAATCCTTATTCTTCCACTTCCCGGTTATGGGATAATCCTACATGGCATTCGGATACGGATAAAAGCTTCTTCGACCCATGCCCTCCGGGATGGCGGCTTCCGGTGAACAATACGTGGCACAGCTTCGCCACGACCATCGATGGATCGAGTGCTCGTCCTAATGCCAAAGAATATTTTGAAAGCGCTAATGCCGGGTTCAAGTCGGGATGGAATTTCTATATGGGCGGTCCCGCTACCGGTGAAACCACGTGGTATCCCGCTTCGGGCCTCCGCAACGTCGGTTCGGGGGCCATGAACAACGAGTGGAGCAGCGGTTACTACTGGTCGGCTTCGCCGAGCAGCGCGTCGAATGGCTATTACCTGTACTTCAACTCGACGTACGCGTACCCGCAGTACTTCAACCAGCGCGGCTACGGGTTCCCGGTCCGCTGCGTCCAAGAATAGTAAGGGAGCGAAGCGACCGCATTCGTTTCATTTGATTCATTTGATTATTTCCTCCGGCTTGAAGCCGGAGGATGTACTTACCGGCTTCGCCGGTCGAAAAAATTTTTTGAAAAATGCGTTTCGCGCATTTTTCAGCCCATGACGACGAAAAACAGGGTACAAAACGCCGAAAAAAGCTATGACAAGCCAAGATTTCATACGTGCGGAGGCCGATAACACGGATCGTATCATCCTCTATAAGGAGGGGCTTTTCTGGAAAGCCTACGAGCGGTCCGCCTATATTCTGTGTACGCAGGTGCGGCCTTTCAAGCCGACGAAAAAGAGCTTGAAATCGCTCGACGGCGGCCACATCGTTTCGGTGGGCTTCCCGTGGAAGCATGAGCAGAAGCACATCGGAGCGCTGGAACGTCTGGAAAGCAGCGACGAGCGTCTGACGCTTGCGGCCGCTTCGGCGATCGACCCTGCGGATTTCGAAGCATGGAAGGCTCTGTTGCCGCTCCACACACCCGCTGCGCCCCGCAGGGCCGGTGAAGTGGCGGCTGCGGACCTCGAACCTCCCCGTCAGTCGGAATGCACGTCCCCGATCGTAACGTGTATGCCCGACGGGCTTTCCTCCGCCCGAACGGGGGAAGATACCTCTTACGAAAGACTCCCGCTTCCGGCGGAGCGAGCGGCCGATTTCACGCTCTCCACGGCCTGTGTCGTGGCCGAGCGCATCCGGCAGTTCAATCTGGCCGAAAGCACCCCGATGGAGTGCATGCTGTTCATTTCCGATCTGAAGAAAACGCTTCAAACAACCCCCTGACCGTGGCCAATTACGACAATCTTCCGGTATACAAGGCGGCTTACGATCTGTTGCAGAGCGTTTACGAAAAGACGGGAAACGTTCCGCGCGACGTACGATTCACGCTGGTCGAAACCCTTAAAAACGAACTTACAGAAATCATCGTACTGATCTACAAGGCCAACGCCACTCCCGACAAGCTCCCCCATATCGAACGGGCGAGAGACCTGATCGTGAGTGTAAAAGTGCGCCTGCGTCTGCTCAACGATCTGCGCCATATCAACGTCAAGTTGTATGCTCAGTTCTCGGAACAGGTCGAGTCTGTATCCAAACAGCTCGCATCCTGGCAGGACTATGTTCGCAAGAACCGCAACAAAGCGGTTCAGCAGTCATAGATATGCAGCACGCACGAAGAAGGTTCGCTTAATTTCAAGCAGACAGGACCAGAGTCCCGCGAGGTCAAGGCCTCGGAGAGCGTGTCTTGTAAATTCAGTAACCCACTGGCGGTGTAAAAACGGTCGTGGCCGGTATCCGAATTCCGGGCCGCGTTGCTGTCAGTAATGAAAAACCAATCTGCGGTGAGGTCTCCCACAGGGCCCCCTTTCCGCATTTAGCAAGTGGTTACTTCTTATCCCGCTTCGGGCAACCGCAACGTCGGTTCGGGGGCCATGAACAACGAGTGGAACAACGGTTACTACTGGTCGGCTTCGCCGAACAGCGCGACGAATGGCTATAACCTGAACTTCAACTCGACGAACGCGAACCCGCAGAACAACAACCAGCGCGGCAACGGGTTCCCGGTCCGCTGCGTCCAAGAATTTGCCACTGCTTGAAACGAACCTCGAATACATGGAAAATCAAAGACCGGACTTACTGGTCGATATTTTCCGGGCCTATTACGATGCACGCAAAAACAAGCGCAACACCAAGCAGCAGGTTGCTTTCGAGATGGATCTCGAACACAACCTCGTCGAGTTGTACGAGCAGATCCGGGACCGGAAATACGAACCATTGCCGGGTGTATGTTTCATTGTGAACAGACCGGTAAAAAGAGAAATTTTCGCCTCTCAGTTCAGGGACAGAGTTGTACATCATCTGTTGTTCAACTATCTGTCGCCGCTCTTCGAGGCGCGCATGATCTTCGACAGCTATTCGTGTCGCAAGGGAAAAGGTACGAGCGAAGGAATCAGGCGCATCGAGCACCACATACGCAGCTGCACGCAAAACTATACGTGCAATGCCTATATTCTGGAGCTTGATCTGAAAGGTTATTTCATGAGTATCTCCAAGCAGCGGTTGTACGATATTATCCATCGGACACTCGACGGCAGCCGTGATTCCTTGTCACCGGCCGGAATCCGTTGGCAGGAGCAGCTGGATATGGATCTGGTGGATTTTCTACTGCAACGGATCATATTCCGCGACCCGATGGAGAACTGCGAAATCAGGGGCAGACAATCGGACTGGATCGGGCTGCCTCCGTCGAAAAGCCTGCGGCAGGCACCGACAGGCGTAGGACTGCCTATCGGCGATCTGACCTCGCAACTTTTCAGCAACATTTATCTGGGGCGACTGGACGAGTACGTGAAGCGGAGCCTGCGCTGCAAACACTATGGACGTTATGTCGATGATTTCTACATCGTACACGAAAGCCGGAACCATCTGAAAGAGCTGGTGCCGCAAATCCGGCGGTTTCTCCGCGAAGAACTGGAGTTGGAACTGCATCCGAACAAGATTCGCTTGCAGCACTATACGCGAGGCATTTGTTTCTTGGGCGCTTATGTGAAGCCCTACCGGTGCTATCCGGCCAAAAGGACCGTCGCGCTGTTCCATGAAGCCATATCTGCGCTGGAGCGAGAGTGTGAGCAGGCTGTTCCCGATGTGCGGCGACTTGCGGAGATGCTCTCTGTGATCAATTCGTATTGCGGGCATCTGAGCCACTTCAGGGCATACGGTTTATTGGACAAACAGTTCCGGAAATCGCCTTTGAAAAAGTATTTCCGCTTCGTTGCCGGCTACGAGAAAGCGAAATTGAAGGGAAAATATAAATCTCGAAGAAATATGACGGAAGAGGACATGAGGCTGAACGAATTGATGTTCAGCAAGAATAAGGATGATCCATGGCCTTTCCCGGAGTTTTCGGACTATTAGAATGAAAAAAGATCGATCGTATAGGCGGACCTGCGTATGAAAATTACTGACGAAAACATACGAGACTTTCAACAACACGGGAAGGTTTTGCCGCAACATACACCACGTCCCTTACCCGCCACGGAAGCGAAGTATTCCTGTGCGGTCGATCTGTACAGTTCTACGGCGCTGAGCGTTCGTGCGATCTGCGCCCGTTGCGGTGTATCGTATGCAGGTTTTCGGAGCTATCTGTACAAGTACCGCCGCGACCTGCTGCTGTCGCGCCACGGCGTGGCGGCTTCTTCGGCTGCGGCTGCCGCACATACGCGCCTGCGGGGGCGTCGGGGTCAGACTGCGGCTGCGCGTGCCAAGTACGGCGATGCGCTTGCAGCCTGCGGCGATGCAAAGTATGTCGAATACAACGTGTCTCAGATCGCGCACCTGTTCGGACTGAACCCCACGGGTTTGAGCAATCAGCTTCGTGCGCACTGTCCGGAATTTCTCGAACAGCGGGAGTCGGAGCGTCGGCGGCTGGGTCTTGCCGACAACCAGCAGCGGGGCCTGCGTCCGTGGTGCCGTGAGCAGTACGCCGGGGCCGTGGCACTGCTTCGCACGACGGAGATGACCGTTTCGGAGGTCGCCGAGCGTTGCGGGGTCTCCTTTACCGGGCTTCGTCAGCATGTGTGTTTCTATCACAAGGATTTGCAGCAGGTGCGCAGCGAGTTGCGCGAGCGAGCCAAGACGCAAAAAAGAAAAGGACACGTCACGGGCAGCGGACGCCGCCACGAGCCGACACCCGAAAGCCGTGAACGCTACCGGGAGGCCGTGCGGCTCTACCGGGATACGGCTATGACGATTAAAGAGATCGCCGTGCGGTTGGGATTGAACCCGTTCGCATTTACGAGCTACCTGCAAACGTGGCACCGGGAGGATGTCTTCGCCCGCCGGGGTGCGGAGTATCGGGAGGGTGCGAGCCTTTCGCAGACCAAGCAGTACAAGAAGCCCACGGCGGCCAAATACGCTCCGGCCATCGAGCGGCTGCGTGCGGAGAACCGGCCCACATCGGAGATTGCCGCGGAGTTCGGGTTGCATCCGGAGGTCTTCCGGCAGTATCTCAAAGAGCACGAGCCGGAACTGTATGCCCGGCAGGGTATGATGCGCGCTTCGAACGGCCGCAGCGTCTCGCGTCGCAGCATGGAGAAATACGCCGAGGCTCTGCGACAGTACGAAACCACGGACGAGGAGCTGAAGTCCATCGCCCGGCGGCTGGGTCTGAATTACAATTCGCTGAGCGGGTTTGTCCGCCGCAACTTTCCGGAGCTGATCGAACGGCATAAAGAACCGGAACGACAAACAAAAAAACAAACAGGGTTGCCTATGGAACAATCTGCCGACATGACGTTGCAGCCCCTCCCCTGCCCCGCCTATCCCCGGACGGAACGACAACAGGAAAACAGCGCCATGATGCCATAACACGACGGGCAGCAGATAACTGCCGCCTTTTAACACGCATGCAACGCATACAGCGGACGAGCCTTTCCCCATAGCCGGGTTTTCCGGCCCCACACCCTGCCTCCGGCAGGGATAAGAGCAAGTGCGTCCGCATATTACGTTACAGAGCCTCTCGCCTTACGGTGCAGAGGCTCTGTCCTTTTTAGGGCCGGCACGTCGAGTACCTGCTCGTACATACGTGTCGGAGAGAAGCATCCGCTTCGCTATTACCCGCGAAGCGACGCCGTATGACCGACGGTGCGCCTTTTACATCCGGATTCCGAAGGCGCAGGCGCGGGGCGGCATGACGCAGCGGGCGTTTTACTCCTTCCGTGCCGGGATCACACGACAAAATACATTGTACAATCCCGTGCAAGTGTACGGCCAAACAAAACGATACCATGTTACATTTCACAAATACATTGCATGATGAAACGGAGAAAAGACTCCGCAAGATAGAATCTTCGTTCGAGTCCATGATCGAGCGGGCGGCAGCCGCCTCGGAAGTGCTGGAAGAGGCGCTGTGCCGTCTCAAAGCGTTCATCGCCGGGTATACCTTCAAGGATATAACGGAAGAGATCCGCTTTTTCAAAGAGGTCAAGCCCCGCATGATGAGCCGGCTGCTCTTTTACCGCAAGGTTTACCACGCCGAACTGAATAAACCGGTCGGTCATCCTGAAACGCTCGCCGCATACCTGCACGGCGAGCTGAAACGTCTGGACGAATATGCGCGGGAGCACTCCGAGTTTTACCGTTACTATCGCAGCAAGGCCACGCATCTGGATCGGTTTTATTTTCTGCGGGGCGCGGAACGTATGGCAGGTCGGTGCTGCGATGTTTTTTCATTTGATCGGGATGCCGTTTTCTCGACCGTCGGAGATGCTATCGTGGCAAAAATTCTCGCTAACGGGATGCTGCGAACGTATCTGCTGGAAGAACTGGACGCATTGGAAGAGCTGCGCTCCTATCAGCCGTTATTTCCCAAAGTACGCCTTACGTGGCGGGGTTCGAAAGCGGAACTCAACGAACTGCTGTTCGCGCTGGACAGCAGCAAGTGTTTCGGCGACGTGCCTTTGACCCGGCTCGCCAACTACCTGCAAAACGTCTTCAACGTGGAACTGGATCACAATCTTTCGCGTGTGTTGGGCGACATGAGGCTGCGCAATGAACCGACGCCGTTCCTCGACCGCCTGGCGGAAGCCCTGCTTAAAAGGATGAAACGCAGGCGGAAGAAATAATGTACGTCCTTTCTGTTTGTAGATATGGATTTATCTGCTGACATACAGCGATTTGAAATATTTCACCGACCGAGGCCGCGAGGGTTTCGCCGCTGCCGCGCTCCTCCCCCGCAACCAGAGCGAAAGCACGTTGTTACGTCAAATGCGCCCCATCCGTCAATTCAACAGAAATATCCGAACCATACCAGTCGATGTTACACGGTGCCAATCAATAATTTACACCTTTGGTTCCGTATGTTTCATCAATAAGAAAAAAATACCGATTGTTTCTTGCAACCTTTCCTATGATACAGGTATTCAATTCACTGCGAGTCAGGTGGCATTTTTCTGATTACGGGGTCGTTATCGCGGCCCCGTATCTTTCAGACCTTTGTATCGAACTTATTAAACCCCAATTAACCATGGAAGTAATCACGATTGAATCCGATGCTTTCAAAAAGCTGTCGGAGAAAATAGACAACATCGAACGGTTCGTGCGCGAAGCTGGAAAACGCACCGAAGATCTCGACAAAATGTGGGTGGACGGATATACGATATGCCAATACCTCCATGTCAGCGAGCGTACTCTCAGACGCCTGCGTGCCCAACGCGAGATAACCTATTCCACTGTCGGCCGCAAATACTTTTATACGATAGGCAGTGTCAAACGTTCTATGGAGCACAAGATTATCCGAAGCAACGAAGAAATGTTGCAAAAGATGATCGACCATTACGGTCAAAATCTGGACAAGGCTATAAAAAATAATAAATAAAGGGTATGTTGCTGGAGAAAGAATATTTCGATACGTGGATGGGCCGCATTGTCGAACGGTTGGAAAACATAGAGCGTAAACAAAAGCCGCCCGAATTACCGCCCTGCACCGTCTTGGAAGACGGCGATAAACTTCTGGACAACTTCGACCTGTGCCGCATGCTGCACGTAAGCAAGCGGACGTTGCAACGCTACCGTACGCAATACGGGTTACCGTACCGGATACTGAACCAGAAAATCTACTATGCCGAATCCGACGTTCTGCGGTTCATCGACGACAACTTCGACAAGCTCCGCAATTTGGGAAGGGCTTGGTACGGAACGAAGCCGGGGTGAGGTCTATACGGTGCTATTATTACGGCACTAAGCCGATGAAGGCGGGATTGTACGGGTATTTAGGTGGAACACTAAAAATGCAAGGCACAACGTTTGTTTAGTATAAATGAATATCGTATATTTGTGTCATAGAAATATGTAAACTTATGGCGAAGACATTGATTATAGAGGACAACAGCCCCGAAGCGAAAAAACTTCTGGCCTATATTCAGACGTTGCCATTCGTGACGGTTGTGAATGAGAAAAAAAAGAGTTTTGCCGCAGTTGCAGCCGCTTGTAATGCTGTTTCGGTAAGCGTATTTACGAATGAGTTGCATCGACAGATTGACGAACATTTCGATCGCAATGCGTAAAGTCGTTATTTCGGAAACCGTTATGAGTAAAGTTTCCGACCTGCGAAAATTTCTCATCGAAGAGTTGAAATTATCGAGAGAGGCAGCGCATAACAGAACGAACAGAATCAACGATTTTCTGGTATCCTTAACATCGGAAGCTGATTATCCTTTATGCCGTTTCAAAAAATGGCACAAACTCGGATATAGGTGCGCAGTATTCGAGAAAGATTGGGTATTCGCTTACGAAGTATTCGCTGAGGGTGTTATCGTAATGGATATGTGCCATACCGCGATGTTGCAAGCATGAGAAATTAGAAATCCCTTTAAGATAAAACCGGGCTGTACATAATTACAGCCCGGTTTCGTGTTACATCTTCATTTTCTTTCCGTGCGAATCGTCATTGCCGTGCCCATGCCGCGGTGTAGACCCAATGATGATGCGGCCTGCGGAGGCATCGGCTATTTGCCGCAGACGGGATGGAATATGCCGTAAGGAATCGTCAGTGCCGGGTGTCGGTGATTCCGGTTCCTGCTGCTCCTCTTCGGGATCGTTATTGCTTGTATCGACAGGTTTCAGCGTTAGTTCTATCTGCCGGTCGAGCCTCGCCGCCTCCGCTTTCAGTTCCGCCAGTTCGCTCTCCTTGCGCCATGTCGAGGCCACGATCTCCTCCAACTGCGGTATATCCTTGGCCTGCTCTTCATACTTTTTCCGGAACTTTTCCAGTGTGGGTTCAATCGTGCCCAAGGCATGGATGAAGTTGAGCGAAGCGAGGCGCGGATCGGCGGCCAAATTGCCGTAATTATACTGGTAAAGATAATTGCCCTCACCCCGCACATAAAAACGATTCTGCACCCCCTCGAAACCATCTTTCATGCTTAGTTCGGTTTTGACCAGCACGGTAAAGCCGTAAATGGTTCCGATGGCTTTGGCTTCGTCGCCCGTGTAGGCTGTTTTGGCGATGTGGTTCAGGTGCTTGCCGATAAATTTCGGATCGGCAGATTCCGCTCCGTCGATTTGCAGGCGGTTTTTGTATGAACCGTCTTCGTTAAGTTCTACACGGCTTCTGAAATCCTCCAAATCCCGTCCTACGCGCTTTATCAGGTCGTCGAGTCGCTGCATCTCCTGTTGTGTATCATCGAGACGATGGCGGCTGGAGGACTTGCTGCGAATAAAGTTTTGACGCTCGCTTTCGAGGCCGGCGATTTTCTTTTCCAAACGCGCTTTTTCCAACAGGTCGGTATTCCCCGACAGTACGGCGACATATTCCGAGAAGTTCATGCCGCTTTCGTCCATGCCACCCTCGTCGATGGTACGCACACCCATACGGTTCTGTTTGAGTTGGCGGATGAAAAGCTGTTTGTTGTGCAGCAGGTTGAATTTGTAGGCGTCGAGCGATTTTTCCACGGCGTAGATGATGACGTCTACCTTGTTATCGGCATAGAGCTTGGCAACCTCGTTGCCTTTGCGGATGCCGCGCCCCTCGCGCTGCTCCAGATCGGATGGCCGCCACGGACTATCGAGGTGATGGATAGCTACACATCGTTTCTGCGCGTTCACGCCCGTACCGAGCATCTCCGTCGAGCCGAAAAGTACACGGATACGCCCGGCGTTCATGTCCTCGATCATCTTTTTGCGAGCCGTTTCGCTGCCTGCTGCCTCCTGAATAAAACGCACCTCGGAGGATGGAATGCTGTGATCTTCGACTAATTTGCGTTTGATCTCCGAATAGACGTTCCACTCTTCGGGTTTGTAGGTTCCCAGATCGGAGAACACGAACTGCGTACCCTTGTGCTCGTCGTATTTGCGGTAATACTCCGCTACCAGCGCGGCACAATGGCTTGCCTTGTTATCCACATGGTCGCCGTAAAGTTCCGGGTCGATCATTCGCATATCAAGTGACATTTTGCGGGCATAGTCCGTAGCTATGAGCATCTTGGCTTTCTCCTCCCGCTCGTTCAGCGGCAAGCGCCCCAGTACCGTTGCATTGCCGGTCTTGGCGAAATGTACCAGCTTCCCGATAAATTCCGCCTGATCGGGCGTAGGAGGAATATTGTGTAGAATCTCGTTCTTCTCCGGACGGTCGATACCGATGTCCTCGGCCGTGCGGAAGTCGGTGATTTCGGCGTAGAATGCCGCTAGCTCCGGGACCTTTATGAAGTGCCGGAACCGCTCCTTTTGGATAATCTCGTTCGTGACGGAGAACTCGTAATCGACGCTCTTTTTGGCAAATACCGCCGCCCATGCGTCGAAGGTGCGGATGTTCTGCCGCTCCAATTCTCTCGGACGGTGGTATTTGAACAGCAGGTAAAGCTCCGTAAGTGAATTGGAAATAGTCGTACCGGAGAGGAACGTCGCCCCCAGATCGCGGCCCGTGCGCTGCTGAATGGTACGCATGGCGAAGAGCATATTCAGCGCACGCTGGCTCCCGTCGGGATTGCCGAGACCCGCCACGCGGTCGTGCCGCGTGTTGAACAGCAGGTTTTTGAATTTGTGGCTCTCGTCCACGTAAAGGTGGTCGATCCCCATGAGCTGAAAGTCCACCGCATCGTCCTTACGGTGTTCTATGGTGAATTGCACTTTACGTAGCTTGGCTTCGAGGTTCTGCTTTCGCACAATACAACCCGAATACATCCTGCCCGAAATGTCCTTACCCTGTTGCTTGAGCAGCATCAGGTTCTCCTCTACGCTGTTCAGCTCGTCCTGAAGGATAGCCTGCTGAACTTCCGGCGACTGCGGTATCTTGCCGAATTGTTCGTGCGTGAGGATCACGGCATCCCAGTCGTTGTTCTTTATCTGCCGGAAGATCCGCTCGCGCTTCGACGGGGTGAAGTCCTCGCGCCCCGGATATAGCACCCGTGCCATCGGGTATGCCGTGCAGAAAGTTTTGGCAATCTCGTGAATATTAGCCTTCAACCCCGTAATCATGGGTTTGTGGGCCAATCCGAGTCGCTTCTTTTCATATGCCCCGCAGCACATGATAAGGGTTTTGCCGCCGCCGACCTCGTGATCCACGATGCCGCCGCCCAAGAGAATATCCATCCATATTGCGTCCTTCTGGCTGGGATAGAGGTCTTCGATACCCAGCGCCTTACGGTCGAGGCCCGGAAAGGTCAGGTGCGAGCCGTCGTATTTCGGCCGCACGTAACAGTTGAACTTTCGGTTGTAGGTATCTGCCAGACGCTCCTTAAACTCTTTGGACTGGTCGCGCAGCCACTCGGTGAAACTGCTGCGGATCTCGTCGATTTTCGTATTCGCAAGCTGCATTTTCTCGCCGTCATTGACTTTGATTTTATTTCCGTCCTTGTCGTACCCTGTCTTGGTGATGTTCGGCGTAGTATTATGCAGCGCATGTTTCATCAGGTGCAGCCCCGTGTATTTGCGGAACTCTCCACGTACCGCATACTGGTTCTGTATTTTGATGTTGAACTGATCTTTGGCCTCTATGGAAAACTCGTCCAAATCGGCGAGGTATCCTACCTTTACCTCCGTATCGAAAAGCCATGACGCGAAACTGTTGTAGATGCCCGTAGGTATCCATCGTTCGCCGAAGTTGAAGTCCAGGTCGTCGAAAGCGATAGGTTCCGGCGTTGCTCCGCGCAGTGCCGCAAGGGTATCTTCGGCCCCTTTATGACTGGGGTTGTCTTTCAGGAAGCGTTGTACACGCTCGGCCTTGCGGATGACGTTACCCGATACGACGCGCTCGGCGATTTCATACCGATTGCTGTCGGGATTGAAATAAATGCGTCCTTTGAGTTGCTCCAATACCTCCGCCTCACTCGCTCCGGTAAGCTCGGCGATATATTCCACGTTCACGTCGGCGCAGCGGTTCATACTGGCAGCCAACGCTTCATGCAGGTCGTCGTAATGCTTCGTAATATTGGGGTTGAAGGCTACCGGATAGTCGAAAATATCGGCCTTGTGTGCAATGCCGTCGGTGTACTTTTCCAGATCGAGGATTTCCGTGCCGCCGGGGTCCATTTTGATGAGGTCGAGGTTCTCAGGGGCATTCAGATCCCCGAAGCGCTCTTTGAAGTCGTCGTAAAGGTTGTTCAGCATCTCGCGCAGCGAAGGATGCGCTTCGAGCGTGGTCGCCTCGACATTGTACAGATGATGGTAGGTATCGCGCAGCTCGATATAGACCGATGCCTTTACCCGTTGTTCTTCGGACAGGTCGAGTGGATGGAACATGGTATGACGGCTTTTAAGATCTTTGAGATAGCCGATGCGGTTCTGCTCGTCTATGGCCCACGATCCCTCGCGGTAGTGCTCCGGTTTCGGCCCGGAGAACGGGCGGGGACGAAGCGAATCGTTCTCTTCACCCTTTTCATCGCCGACGGAGTTCTCCTTTCGAGCCGTCCTGTCCCCTGCCGGCGTTTCCTTCGTCTGCTTTTCAACCGTTTGTTCGGGCGTGGTTCGCGGCTGCTTTACGGCCGTGGCTTGTACGGCGTGCTGCTGTACCCTCCCTCCTACGGGTGCCGGACGTTCCATAGCTTGCCCGGAGGCTGGTCGCATGCTCTCCCTTTCGACACGCTGCCGTAACAGCTCCTCCCTCCAGTCTGCGGGAGCGGATTCAGGTATTACCTGTTTTGCCGTATTGATGGCTTTCGTTTTGGTCGGAGTTTTCTTTCTCGACCTGCGGGGCCGGTTGATTTGGCTGCGCTCCTCGGCCGAGAAGCCGAACAGATCGTAAAGGGTCAGAAGCGGCTCGTTCTGTACGCTCTGCACGGGCGTAGCAGGCTCTTCCGAACGCTGAGCCGGGACTGCGTCGAACAGCGTGCCGGCAAAGCCGTCTTGAAGGGGCTGCCGTATTTCGAAAGAAGGCTCCGGTGTCGTTGCGAATTCTGTCTGTGAATCGGCTTGCGCTTGTTCTGAAGCTGTATTTTCCTGTACGGGCATATCAAGCGTCGGGACTTGTTCCTGCAATCCCGATTCGGCAGGTTCTTCCTCGATTCCGTAGTCTTCCGGCATGGGTGGATATTGCTCCCGAAAAAGACGGTCACGCTTGTCGGCCCACGCCATGAAATCGCCCCTATCTTCCGGCAGGGGTTCGTCCCCTGCGTTGCGGCCGTCTTCAGGCACTTTGGCAGCAGCTTTGACGATTGGCGGGTGTTCTTCAGCAATTTGCTCCTTCTCGATCTTTGTCAATTCCCCCGTTTCGGGGTCCAGCCACAAGCCGTGGCTTGCGGCTTCGGTCACGGCCATTCGGCTCTGCGCCCATTCGTTGAACTCGCGCCACTCCTGTTCTGTCGCATGCCACGTAAGGTCGGGCTGCTGGTCGAACACGCCCCCATGAAGTTTATTAGTCTGTTCCTGATGGCGCAGACTCTTTTGTTTCAGATCGGCGATTACCGTTCCCAGCAACTCCCCGACCCTGCGAGGTCCGTTTGTTCCCGATGCCAGGCGCGTATCATCGGAGAGAGGCAATACCGACTCTATCACCGGCGGCGCGTTTGTCGCCTTCGATCGGGATTCGGATTCCGGATGCGGAGTACTCATCGAAGCTTGTATCGGTTCTTGCGATGAAAAAAAGGCTTTTTCATCAGGAAACCAATGGTCCTCGATAGCCTGCCAGAACGGATCGAGGTCGGGCGGATAAGGCGGGGCGTCGAACAAGCCGTCGGGGATCGCTACATGTGGGGATTGCACCTGCGGCTCCGTGTGTGTTTGTATGATCTGCGGGTGCGGGATTTCTGTCTGAGTGTGCATTTGTGCCGCCGTTACCTCTTGTGCGTATTCGTCATAGAGGCTGCGGTTGTAATACTGTCCGAAATCTTCCCGGAGCATTCTACCCAACGCTTCGGCTATACCGGCGACTCCGCCGCTATGAATAAATTCCATTGCGGGCTGCCCGTAAGGGTTGGTACCTACTTTGGCGGTAGTTTGCACCACCCTGTCGAGGTCTTGAAACGAATTGTTAACCGCAATACCGTTAGAAAGTGTGCGCGTTTGGATAAAGTTTCGCTGCCGCTCGGTGAGGGGCCGGGTTGCGGAGTTCTTTTGCAGGATGATGAGATCGCTGCTGACCTCCGTTCCGGCGTGGTCGATGAAAAGGTTATTGGGTAGCCGCACAGCCGAAACCAAATCGCACCGCTGCATGAGCCACTCCCGAATCGGCTTGTTACGAGTTGCGTCGGTTACGCCCTGCGAAGTGATGAAGGCGATAAGTCCCCCTTTACGCACGGTATCGACCGACTTCATGAAGAAATAGTTGTGCAGCGACCGTGCCCCTTGGCGGCGAACCGGATCGCGGTCTGTGGAAAAAGCCGGGTCGAAAGTCGCGATATCCCCGAAAGGAATATTGCTTACCGCAAGGTCGTAATAGTCGTTCCTATCCGATGCGATGCGCTCGTATCCCTCGATACGGACCTCAGCTTCCGGATAGAGGTGTTTCAAGATCAGACCTGTCGCCGGATCTTTCTCGAAACAAGTGATCTCGGCGTCAGGGGAATAATAACGGGTAACATCGACGAAGACACCCGTTCCGGCGCTGGGTTCCAATACGCGGCGCAGATTGGCGTTGGCACATATTACCTGTGCTATAACATCCGTAACGTTGAGCGGGGTGTAAAAAGCCGTCAGCACAGAGGACTTAATACCGTCGGCATAACGTTTATACGCCCTCTGGTCGGGAGTGCACTCTTTCAACAAGGCATGCAACTCTTCGATAAGCGGCGTAAGCGCAGTCCTCTTCTGGGGCGGCAGAGGTTTCAGCACCTCTTTGATCGCTCCGAAACCGCTGTATGCTTGTAACGCATATCGCTCGTCCGCCGTTGCCGTGCGCCCCTCCCTTTCGAGCGCGAAGGCTATCCGGAGCGCCTCGATATTGAGGCGCAGGTGTTCCGTTTTATTGTAGGCCATGATCGAGCAGGATTTGGACGTTTCCCGTCAATTCGGTGTAGAGCAGTTCATATTGCGGCGAGGAGGCGAAGTCGTCCGTGAGGTCGTACTGCGCCGCTGCGCCGCGCATGAAAGGCAGCATCACGTGGGCTGCTTCGCGGGCTTCCATTTCGGATATCTGGTCGGGAAATTCGTCCCAAAGGATGTTGACGAGCGTGTTGTATAGGGAAAAATGAAGACCCCGATAAAGAACTTCGCAGGCTCGGTGTTCCGCTTCGGGGTGCGTACCTCCGCTGCGGATCACGTCGCTGTATGCTCCGGCGGCCTGCGCGGCACGTTCTTCGATAAACGTGCTGTCGGCGGCCAGCTCAGGATGCCCGTCGCGCAGAAATTCCAAGAGTGAGAGACCATAATAGGACAGATGCCCCGTAGGGGCGTTATGATGATCGTTCGGCATAACTGGGATGATGTCAGTGGTTGGTAAAAACAGGATCAGCGAAAAAGGCGCTCCGGGTTCCCACCCGAAGCGCCGCCACTGAATCATCCCTGCTACGGTAAAGTTTATGGCAGGAGCGTTCAGCGGCAAAGATAGCTATTATTTGCGGGTTTTACGCCCCGTCGTTTTCCCCGGCTTGCGTTTCTCGAACACGAAGGTCGGACGAAACTCCCCGTCGAGCGTCAGGGCGGCCTCGAAGGTCCCGCCGTCAGATTTTGCAAACCCTTTGATCGTTCCGGTACGCCCCTTGGTAAGCAGCTCCGCCAGTTGGACGTCCGTGAGTTCCTTTTTCGCTACGGTGCGGAACACAGTAAGGCGGCATTCGACATTCCGACATTTGGCTACTTTCTGAAAAAATACCACCTGCCCGCCACAGCGGGGGCACTTCGCCCCGGTGTGCTCGCCGGCAGTTTCGATACGGACTTTGAGCAGTTCGTTCGCAATTTGCGAGGCGTGAACCTCTATGCCTTTGCGAAATGTGAAAGCATCCATATCTCCGGAGGCAATTTTTGAGAGGGCCAGCTCCCAGCCGCCTGTCAGGGCTGCATCGGCGATAGGCATATTCTTTACGATGCCGTATACCGCGAGGCCCTTTTCGGTGGGAACCAACGCCCTTTTATCCCTGCGGATATACTCGCGCGAAAAGAGCGTTTCGAGTACGGCAGCGCGTGTGGCGGGCGTGCCTAATCCGGAGTCCTTCATCGCCTCGCGCTCGGCTTCGTCCTCCAGCTCTTTTCCGGCCGTTTCCATTGCTGCCAGCAGGCTCGATTCGGTATGCAGGGGCCGCGGTCGCGTCTGTTTTTCGACAAGGTCGCACCCGCGAACTGGAAGCGTATCTTCATCCGCGAGGGACGGCAAAGCCGCAACTTCGTCCTCATGGAGTTCCTCTTTCTCACACCACACCTTGCGCCATCCCGCACTCTCTACGACTGTTCCGCGCACTTCGAAAGAAATGCCGGCACACTCCAGCCGGACGGCGGTGATGTCTTTCACACATGGGGCCGAGAATGCCTCGACCATACGCCCGGCAATCATGTCGTACACCTTTTCCTGCTCCGGAGTAAGTTTGCCGGGGTTATGGCCGGTAATAAGCATTGCGTGGTGGTCGGTCATTTTCTTATCATCCACCGAGCGGAGACACAACTGCGCTCCGGCCAAGGCTGCCGCATGAGTGCCGAAGGCCGGATGTTCCCGCAAAGAGGCCAAAAGAGCCGGCAGTTCGTCGAATACATCCTGCGGAATATAGCGGCTGCCCGTGCGGGGATAGGTAATCAGTTTCGCCTCGTAGAGTGCCTGCGCGGTGTCGAGCGTCCGCTCTGCTGAAAAGCCGTATCGCGTATTGGCATCCTTTTGAAGCGCGGTAAGGTCGTAGAGCAAAGGCGGCTGTTCCTTCATCTGGCGTGATTCCGCTTTCGTAACCCGTACACGGCCCGTTTCCATAACGGTTTTAAGAATGCCGCCCGCCGCTTCTTTCGTATGGTACCTCTCAGTGGAGAGGGCGGCGAAGGCCGTGGCATCCTTGGCTGTATGAAGTTTGAGACGGAAGTAGGTTTGCGGAGTGAACGAGGTATTTTCCAGATAGCGCTGGCAGACCAGCGCCAGCGTGGGAGTCTGCACGCGCCCTAGCGACCAGACGCCCCGGCCCGCAGCAATAGCCAATGCCTGCGAAGCGTTGATGCCTACGATCCAGTCCGCTTCGCTGCGGGCACGAGCTGAACGGTAGAGGTTGTCGTAGTCGCTGCCCGGTCGGATATTCTGCAAGCCATCGCGGATGGCCTTATCCGTCAGGCTGCTGATCCACAGCCGGTCGAAAGGAGTGTGGCAGCCGAGATACTGGTAAATGAAACGGAAAATCAGCTCGCCTTCGCGTCCGGCATCGGTGGCCACGATGATACGCTCGGCCTTATCGAACAGTTTATGCAAAATGCCGAGTTGTTTGACCGTACCGGGATCGGATTTATATTCTTTCCCGCTTTTTACTTTGCGAGGTTCGAGGATAAAGGTTTCGGGCAGAATAGGAAGATTCTCCCGGCGAAATCCTTCGATGCCGTAGGCTTCGGGCATGGCCGGACCTACGAGGTGTCCGAAGGCCCACGTTACGGCGTAGCCGTTGCCTTCGATGTAGCCGTCCCTGCGGACGGAGGCCCCGATGACGGCGGCGATCTGCTGCGCCACCGAGGGCTTTTCTGCTAAGATGACTTTCATGTTCGGATATTGGATGATTCAGTGGCTTGTTTGTCATTGCCGCTCGCCCGCTCTTTCTTCTGGAGGGCGATTAATTGGCGGTCATAATGGATGTGATTCCCTTCTGCGTCGTAATGCTGCGCGTCACAATCCTCTGGCATATCTTCCGCAGCAGGAACTCGGCCTATACGGAAAAGGACGAACATGGTCAACGCGGAGAGCGTCGCCGAGGCTGCGAGGATAATCAGTATGGCCATTAACATATTATACCCCTCCTACCCCGTTGGTCTTGTTCTGACGCGACTTTGCCGGGGTCTGTCGTGTGGAGCGTCGCTCCTGCTTGGGCTGCGGCGTCTGTGTGGGATGGGATTCGGTCTGCGTCTGGCGCGGAGCTGGGGTCTGCACGGTCTTGCGTGTATAGTCGGGATTCCATTTATAAGAACGGATTTTGCCGGCCTCGAAATCAGGTTTTATCCACCGGTCCTGCGGCTCCTGTTCTCCTTGGAATTTAAGCCCGCGCATATAGATCGCTTTGATCTCCGGGCGTTTCTCCGGAGTGCTGAGCGCTTCCTGCCACTGGGCGTAGGTTTCGTGGGGAATTTCAACTCCAAAAACACGCTTGGGGATAAACATCGGACGGGGACCGTCCGGCAGCGGATTGCCCTGTTCGGCACGTTTCTGGCGATAAATGTCTTGGTTGTTCTCCTGATAGCGCCGACGGTCGAAGCCGTTGTGGTCGAACTCAAAGTTGCGCTCGGCAGCGTCCACCTGAATATAGGCGTCGCGCAGATATCCGGAACGAGTGGTATAACCCTCCAACAGCACTTTGCCACCGGAATAGAGGTCGAGTTGTTTGCCCTCGGAGAGCGCGGCATTTTTAATCATATCGCGCTTATCGAGCTGCGAAACGGGCATGTGGATTAACTCGTTCGTCCATTTATCGCGCGATATGTAACAGGGGGTCATCTTACCTGGTTCCAATTCAAGGTCGATGACCTTGCCTGCATGGCGGGTCGCCTCGATGTTGCGTTTGGCCTCGTCGTCGAGCAGTACGCCATGAAACGGAGAATCGAGATCGCACTTTTCACGGTAGTAATGAGGTACGACTTTCAGCGTGCCGTCTGCCTGCTCTTCGAGCGATACTCGCCCCTTGGTCGTTACTCGCATGCCGCCCTGCTCCATTTCGGGGTGCATTTCAATCAGGCCGTTCGACTTGTGGCCGTAGGACATCGCTCTAAGGTAAGGTTCCATATCCTCCATACGAATACCCTTGCGTGCCATGTCGTCCATATCGATTTTCGAAATGTCCATAGGCTCGAAGCGCGGCCCCTCGCTGTGGCGCTGCTCCATTTTTGATAGCTCCGCCGTCGGGTCTACACGATAGTTGGAGAGCAGCTGCGGATCGAGTTCGATTTTGATGAGTTTTTCGAGCACGCTTTCCGCCATGATGAAGATTTCCGAAAAGCCCGTTTTAACGGGGGCTTGGAATGTCTCCATGAATTTCCGGAAAAACGCCTCCAATGCCGGTTCGTTTGTGTTGACATCGAAAAGTTTGGAGAGGTCGGTTTCCTGCGGATCGGCGGTCTGGGCGTTCCCCGCATCGTCCATTTTGGTTACGGCTTTCAGTTTGCCTTGTTTGCCTTCTTCGGCTTCACGGACGAGCATTACTCTTTTCTCGTCCTTCTTTACGTTTTCGTCCATTTTACGAAGTGTTTTGATTCGCACCAATAGCGGTGCAGGGACGAAGTTAATCTTTGCGGTACGGCGGGAAAACGCTTCGCAGTCCTATGGCAGCAGTTAGCGTCGTTATGGCATAGGTTGGCGTCGGAATAAAGGAAAAAAGTGTAAAAAACAGATGGAATAATTGGCTCACAAATCATAAAGCGTTATATTCGTAATACAATAATTAACGCAGGTATTATTTGAAAATCCGAATGGGCATTAATTCGTCCGGATTTTGTTGTTTGGCTATTCTTGCGGCGGAAGCAGCTTACACAGCACCGGGTCCTCGCGCAGACGTTGTAATTCTTTGTCTACGATCTGGCTGGCTTCCTCCTTAATGCGATCGTAGTTCTGTTTTATCATTTCGTCCATATGGTCGTTCCCCTCCGCGTCCGTAAAATTCGTGATCACGGGAATTTTCTCGTAACGGGATGTTTCGGCCTTTACCTTTTCGCTGTCCACGACGATTTCGGCGTGGAAAATCTTCTGCTCGATGCGCTCGTCGAAATTGTCGGCTACCGCGCCGACGAACATACCCTGCGTAAGCGTCGAGATCTTCGAGGCCGGAATCAGGCTGTCCAACTGTGTGGATATGGAGGTCGATTTGTCGTTTCGATTGATGGTCATACTTTGCCGCTTCTGGAGTACCTTGCCGAAGCGCTCCGAGAGTGTCTTGGCCGTTTCGCCGACGACCTGTCCCGAAAAGATGTTGCCTACGGTGTTCATCACCACGGCCGCTTCCTTGTCCCCGTAGTCGCGTTTGAGCTGCGAAAAATCCTGAAAGCACAGCAGCACGGCGACCTTGTTGCTTCGTGCCGTGGCGATCAAATTGTCGAGTCCCTTGAAATAGATCGTCGGCAGCTCGTCGATGATGATGCCCGATTTAAGCTGTCCCTTCTTGTTGATAAGTTTCACGATGCGGGAATTGTACAACCCCAGTGCTGCGCCGTAGATATTCTGTCGATCGGGATTATTCCCCACGCAGAGGATTTTGGGATCGTCCGGGTTATTGATGTCAAGCGTGAAGTCGTCGCCCGACATGACCCAGTAGAGCTGCGGGCTTATCATGCGCGAAAGAGGAATTTTCGCCGAGGCGATTTGACCTTGGAGTTGGTCTTGTGCCCCACCGAGCCAAGCGTCCATAAAAGGCGAAAGGTAGTTTTCAAGTTCGGGATACGAGGTCAGAATTGGAAAAATATCCTCGTAACGTTTGTTCAGAAACTCCACGGCGTGCGGGAAGGTGCAGTAGCGCCCTTCGTCGTAGATACACAGGAACCAGATTACAGCCGCGAAGAGAATGATGGGTGATTCGACGAAGAAGTCGCCCTGCTTCTGTACCCATGTCTTATTGAGGTTCAGCATGATGGTATAGGCGCTCTCGTAGGCGTCCGAGATGTCGGTCATAAAGTCCGGATGGATGGGATTGCAGCGGTGTGAGCGGCGCGGGTCGTCGAAGTTGATGACGTAGAAAGTAGGGAGCTTCTTGTAGCCCTGCTGGTGGTTCAGCAGATGATTGTAAGCGATCTCCGAAAGGTCGGGAAATTTGTAGTCGTAGATATACTGAGTATAACCTTTTTCGATCTGCTGTTTGATAAACTGATTGACAACACAATAGCTCTTCCCGCTGCCTGGACTTCCCATACAGATACAGGCCCTCTGTGGGTTTATGACGTTGGCGAAACCTTTGTGCCACTGCTTGTTATAATAAAATCGTGTCGGCAGATTTATAGAGTATTCGTTCTCGATGAGCCGGGTTTCCTGCATGAAGCTTTCGTTCTCGTTATTGAACACGTCGTCCATCAGTCCGTTTTTCAATAGGCGGCTCATCCATACCCCGCTCATCAGCAGGCAGACATATCCGGCCGACAGCGTGAGAATATAAAAAATCGCATTTGCCGCCGATGGCAGAAGCACGTCGAGCAGCCACCAGTTAAGGAAGAATAAGATGAAACTTGTGACGAGTGCTGTTGCAATCCTGCTCCATGTGATTTTCTCGTCCTTCACCCCCTGCGTGCCGAGGCACGAGAGGGCGAGGAAAACGACAGCGAAGAATTTGGTGTAGAGGATGCTGCCGAAAAGTCCCGCAGTGCGGTCGAAACCGAGCAGTATTTTGTCCACGATGCTGATGTTTATACCCCATTCCAAAATCTGTTCGTAGCAGTACCAATAGATGTTTATAACCACGAACAGAATGCTGAGCGCCCGCATGAAATCCATGACTTTGGCCAGCCCCCGCAAATCGTCTTCCTGCTGCATAATTTTCTGTTTTTTTATGTTTTCGGAAGCGAAATTAACGGTCCCGGAGGACCGGAATGCGGAAAGACGAAGCCTATGGCAGCGGTTGGCTTTGCAGGGGCAATGGTTGGCTTTCGGAAACCGAAAACCATTCTGTGGAAATTACCAACGGTTGTAGAAATTAGTTATCTTTACGTCCGCAAATCTTAAAATATGGCAAAACTTACGATTCATACCCGTTTCCCGGAGAAAGTGCTGCGCCGCGCCATAGAGGCAGATCATTCGGCATTCTATGTCGGAGAGGATATGCACGCCGTGACTGGAGGTCGATTGACTGCCTGTACGGGGGACGGTATCGTTACGGTAACAGGAAACCGATTGTCGGAAGAAGAGTTGTGCGAAATATTCGCGGCGTTCTTGCTCGAAACGGAGTAACACCTATTTTAATAACTTTATTAGTTCTTGATATTCGATATTTAGACTGGTTGAAATTATATAATGAAAACGGAAAAACAAATCCGGAATCTGTTCTTGGACAGGTTTAGAGTCACACGATGCAAAGTTGGCCAAGGGTTTATGGTCAATCAACTGTATGCTGTCAGACAGATGCTCAACCCGGAAGAATATGAAACACTGATTGACCGGATTTTGCCGGAAATGGAAGAAAAAGGTATCTTTACTTTTAAGAATAATTTTTTCAGATTGACGGAAACAGGATATGACAGTTTATATACAGATATGAAAACGGAATATGAGATTGCGGACATTATCTTCGATGTCTGCAAAGAGTTCAGATTGAGAAGCGATGAGGTGGTTAAGTGGATAATGGTTACGGAGCGGCTCAGGAAAAAGCTAAATCCAAAAGAATTGGATCTCGCCTGGCTCGTAGTAGACAAATTGTGCCAAAAAGAGTATATCCGTTTGGAATCGGACTCTGGAAATATACCTCATTGGCTGCGGCTTTTAGAGCTTGGCTACGATTATATGTACGATGACGATGCCGAACTGGATTTATCAGTTCCTATTCAACTTATTCCGGATGATGTGGATATAGCTTCCGATGCGGCCTTTAACTTTATGTGGGAATGGGTTGGAGAGGAAAATGCCCCGAAATACCAAACAGGGTCTCAACTATACCAAACGCTGTTGAGCGTTGATAAAAACTTGCCGCCGTCATATCAAATCTTTGTAAATAAACGGCGCGATGCGGGACAGAGTACTACCCGCAAAGTATGGTTGTACGAACAATTTCAACTGCTGACCGAAGCTCAGAAAAAAGATTTTTTTGCTCTTATGGAATCTTTGGTAAACCAAACAGAACCCCCAAAGAAGCAAGAGGCGCCGGCAGATGCTTTCATGGATTTGGACGTTCCCGCAGCCGTATCCGTTCCTTGGCCCCAGGCGGTGCCCCAGCCTGCTCTTTCTCCGGTTGTTCAGCAACCGGAGAAAGAGCAGGACTACCATCCCTCGGTATTTATTTCATACTCATGGGATGATGAACCGCATAAGCAATGGGTCCTTGATCTGGCAGATCGTTTGTCTCAAAATGGAATTTATGTGTATTTGGATAGGTACGATCTGAAATTGGGTAAGGATATGGTGCATTTTATGGAAAGTTCGATTGAAAAGGCGGACCGTATTTTGGTTATAGGCACGCCGAAATATAAGGAGAAAGCCGACGCGCGGGTAAAAGGAGTAGGATTTGAGCATTCCATTATTGCCACTAGCATGATGAGCGATTTAGGTACGGATCGTTTCATCCCCGTATTAAGAGTTGGCCCCAAAGAAGCGGCCCTGCCGCTATTGTTGCAGGGCCGTATCGGTGCGTTCATGGATAAAAACGAGAATTTTGAAAAAGAGTTTGAAAATCTGGTGCGTGAAATACACGGAAATCCTGCAATAAGACGCCCGGCATTAGGCCCCATACCTGATTATTGCAAAAAATAAAATATAATGGATATGACAAAAGCTGACATCGTAAGTCGGATTATAGAGCAGACCGGTGTAGAAAAAGCAACAGCTCTTGCGGTAGTAGAGAGTTTTATGGAACAGATCAAGAATGCTTTGACCGATGGGAAGAATGTTTATCTCAGAGGCTTCGGGACGTTTCTAATCAAGCAACGGGCTGCAAAAACAGCTCGTAACATTTCAACGAATACGACGATCATCGTATCGGCTCACTCCATACCGGCATTCAAACCCTCAAAGGAGTTCGCCTCGAAAATCAAATGATGCCCTCTTTAAGATCGTAAGGCCTCGGAATATAGCAATGTTCTCGGGGCTTTATATCCTTTCAGACAGAATGGACGTCTTCAAGTTTTACCGAAAGGCAGTTCTTATAAGAAATAATTTAGGAGTAGTTTTTTCTTATTTTGAAGTGCTTAAAAATACTCATCAAAAGATTTTACATCATCCCAGACAGTATAGGACGTGTTACTCAATTGATCCGTAAGTACTACTCGCAGGATGCGGGCATTATCGCCGTAATGCAGGTTTATATTGACGTCGAGCAACTCCAATACGGATTTGTCATAATTGGTCTGCCCATCATGCGAAAGTCTGCTTTTAATTTCCGGATGTCTATACAAGTCAATGATATTGGCGAAAATCCCTTCGTCAAGACGTTGTGTGGCATCAGAAAATGTATTATTGAGCGGAGCGTCCCCTAACCCATATTTAGGCAACTCATCGGTACGGAGTACCCACATGCAGGTTCCTTGGCTTTGGAGATTCAGTTTAAAAAGCGGCATATCCTTATAACGATACTCAAAGTCACCAGTAACTTTCTGCAAATTTTTCCCCATACCGTCGAACCAGTTGCCGTAATCTGGGCTACTGAGGATTGCTATATAACCGTTCTTTATATTCAACTTATCCAGCACATGCAGAAGATCTGTGCGAAGACAAACCTCACTTTTCTTTGTGTGAGCTAATAGTTTATGACCGAGATTTGCATACAAATTACTTTTGACAAAGATATCCACCATTTCCACATAATGATTCCTTGAATATACCTGGCCCGTGCAATACACGCTTTTCTCCCGTACTTTCGCATTCGCAAATCCGAGTTGGCAAGTATATGGCTGAGGAATATCTCCGGTTTTCTTGCCGCAAATTGCTTTCAATACCTCGACAAAGCTGTTTGCTGCTGTTTTCGTCGTATCTAAAAACTCCTGTATAAATTCGGGATATGGTTCCTGTTCAATTTCCTGACGGTCTATGGCCTGCCGAAGTTCTTTCACATACTCTCTCACTGCACTGATGGCAGCTGGCGTTTTGGAAATCCGAGAGTCTATTTTATGTATGTCGATAGTGGTTACGACGTTCTCTATAATATTTGCGAATCTTGCCAATCGTTCCGCCCAGCCCTGTTTTTCTGCTATCGTACTCGGCATGCCGGGAAGTCCGGTATGGTGATGGTGAGGATCTGTTGTTTGCATGTATTCCGCACGGATCATAAGGATGGCAAGGTATTTTTCTATCCAATGTTTGATGATGTCATTCGTAAAAACACCGCCTCGCAGGTCGATAAACGGATATCTGCGTTCTAACCATACGATATCGGTATAATTCGTTTGGTTGATTTTTAGATATAGATCGATGATTCTCGAATAACTGTTCGGAATCAATGACCTCGAAAAATCGAAAGTACTCTGTTTGAAATAGAAAATATCGTAAAGCAGTTTATAGCATTCTTTGTATAGCAATAATCCTCCTAACGCTGTGTTGAACATCTGAAACTCGAAACTGTCTTTTTCCCTGTTTTCGACATCCTCGGCACTGACGGTATGTTCAAAGCCTTTAATACCTCGGTCTGTGATATCCCCTTCAGTCAAACGGTTGCTTAGAACCATCGTATAATGTTGGTAAGCCCATGTCCAATACTGGAAAATAAGATCCTCTCGATTTCTGAAAAGTTGCTCTAATAAACAAGTCCATATACAAGAGTAGGACTGTTGGCTGATACGGGTTTTCAAAAAATCATTGATAAAAATCTGGGTTACAATATTGCCGTTATGCAAAGAGACCAATTTCCGTTCTTGGGCGCAAATCATTCTGTTCATGGATATTATGGCATTGTAAAAATAGGTAGGAAATACAATCTCTTTATATGCCTGATTGCGAGTATAAGCATGCACATATTCGTAGAGTGTATAATATACTGCCTCGATTGCATCTTGTACCGTATCGTCATTCTTGGATGCAATGACAGATAGTGCCAGATCAGTCCAATCTTTAAATTGTCGCTCTTCCTGAGTTCCTTTATTTTCATAAGGATTAGCAGTGGATTGCAATTTTTTTGTGCCCCATTTTTTCTTTTGCTTGGGGGTTATATTACCTGCAATTTTACGAAGCCATTTTGTGGGATTATAATATGCCAATATACTGAATACGAAGATAAACAATGAGACGATAAGAACAATTACTGCACTAACAACCATAAGTATGGCTGAATTATCCACTAAAGGATTCAATTTTCCCCAATCCACGACACGCGGTGGAGCAAAACAATAATATATACGAACACTGATCGCAATGCCGAGTGATATCACAAAAAATCGGAACTGCCAGCTACGTTTGATTCGCTGGACCAGACGAGTCGAACCGTATTTGGTGTCGATTTGTCCGATTGCTTGCACCATGACTGGAAATGCTACGCCAAGTATTGCGGCTATGATAGCGAGAGTTGCATCCTGCTCTATATGCACATTCTGAAAAAATTGCTCCATACTTCTTATAATGATACTATAAATGTATTGTGAATATAATGATTAGGTTCAAAAAATCAAAAGATTAAATCAAAATATTACACCTGACTATTACCCCATACTTCGTTTTTGACGTTTTTGTTTGTGCTTCTGCTGTTCTTGTATCTTATTGACGAGCCGTTCATTCAAAGTATTAGCCGAATATTGTTTGCCTAACCGCGAGCCGTTGAGTACGCAGCGGGTTTCATGGTCGATGAATGTCACGCCCGTAATACGTCCGGTGACACTGCGGCGCAGGTAGAGGTCGATATGATATGTCTTCAGTCGTTCCCGCAGTGCTTCTTCCGTTGTCGTATCCTGCATGGCTTCCTGCACCCGCTGTAAAGTGTGCTTATGCAAACCAGCCGTTTTTATTATTTCTGCGGAACGCTCCATGACCCGTCCTATCTTTTTCAGCGAAGCATCCCCGTCCAGCCGCGAGGCTTTGAGCGGCGGCACGGGGGCCTTCTCCCCGTTTCCCTCCAGTGCTTTGTAGACCAGCCCCCGGTAGCTCCGTCTCCCGTGCGTACCCTCTACTTCTTCTGTTCCGATACGATATAATGACAGCAAGGCCCTCAGTTCTCCCATCGTCTGAAAGCGATACATCGAAAGGACGGGCTTCACCACTGCGGCAATCTGCCGCTTCAGATCGCCTTTTTCGTAGTCCACGGGTTTCAGTTGCCATAACTCCGCGTTTTTCCTGCCTTTTGCCGGGCGCAGGCAGTACTTCCTCTCTATCCGTTCGGTCAGGGCTACGCTGCGTTCGTTGCGGCGGCTGTCGTTGATCTTTCTTCCTGTACTGTCCACCTGCACCGAAACGATATGTATGTGCGTGCGGTCGATGTCGGTATGTTTATAGACGATGTAAGGCTGTGTGCCCCACCCCATGCCCTCCATATATTCGTCAGCAATGTCGGTCAGTTCGTCGTCCGCAAGCATATCCTCCGGATCGGGGTTTAGCGAGATATGAATGACGGGCTTCTCGGTACGGATATGTGAAGGCATCCAGCCAATAATCTGTGCCGCCGTATCGGCGACCGTGAAGCGTCCGTCCTCTGACTCCAGCAATCCATTGGTGCGAAGCACGATTCCCTCACCCCGATCCACCTTCTGTTGGTTGTAGGCCAGCGCCCCGTATATGTCTTTTCCCGTCGTGATTTTGGCTACCATTGCTGTCGGAACTCTTCGGTCAAAGCCAGAATCTTCTCACCTACGGCAACCAATTCGCGCGTTTCATTCTCCAATTTATAGAGTAACGCGAGTGCTTTTTTCTGTGAAAAATGCGTGTGCAGTTCCTTCACGACCTGATTGTAATTCACGCCTATTTTCCGGAATTGTGCGTTGAAAGCAGTCAGCCGTGCGGCGTATTCCATCGTTCCGCGGTCGGATTTTATCACGCGGAACCCCTCGCCGAAGACCCTCGCTTTGACGAACGCGGCGCGCGACAACACGCCCGACTGCTCGAACATCGTGAGGAAGCGGGCGTGCTCTTCATCTGTCAAACGTACCATGATGCAGTTCTTGGCAGTGTCCGTTTTGGGTGGTCGGCCGCCTTTTCCCCTGCTTCGGGATCGTTTTTCCTTTTCCATAAGTAAAATTTTTACCGAAAGGCCGCAGGGCCTCCGGATAAGTAAAAATTTGCCCCGGCATCGACGAATGCCCCATGCAAAGCGACGACTTCGGAGGAGCTTCCCACCCCCTTGCGGGCAAGCTGTTTTGCGTTACCGAAAATATTTCGGGTAACACAAAACACAGCTTGCTGTTTCTTTGCAGAAACAAAAGTCCCGAGTC
>OJQL01000508.1_pt1 | contig 41877 bp, 64 predicted proteins | sample 1598731 | NCBI WGS metagenome assembly OJQL01 (sample SAMN03922510, study PRJEB24848) | human gut metagenome | isolation source: stool sample | host: Homo sapiens | place: Germany | collected 2010-02
AAGGGAGTAGTCGGTGTTGAGCCGAGCGAGGGTTCAAATCCCTCCTTCCGCGCCAATGTGTGAGGCATATGCCCGTAATAGCGGGATATGCCTCACTTTTTTATTTGTTTTGTGCGTTTTCCGCCGGTATTTAGCTGATGCCGAAAGCGGCAAAACGTTCGCTCACAAATTGCAAAATCCAGACCTATAATTAGCATTACAATTAGCATAATAAAATGAAAAAGCAGCCCTCCCCAAAACGGGGAGGGCTGCTGCACTATAATTATTTTGCGTCGTTTTTGGGCGCGGTATACTTAAGAGCCTGATTGCTGTCACCCATGCCGGCGGTGGTGGGGTCGGTAACTACGCCAGCCACACCAAGGATGCCGAATACGGCAGTCACAAGCGAGACAAGGGCCTGCTGCCAGCCGTCCGCAAGTACGGAGATATCAAAGCCAAGCAGCTGCGCGATGCCGATGGCAAACGTGCCGAGCACGCCGATGAGGCCCGTCCAGAACGCGGGGTTCTTGAGTCTTACCTTCCAGTTGATCATGCTTGTCTCTCCTCTTTATTTATTTTCCGTCGCGCGGAGTATCATGGCCATGCACTCCTCGCGGGTAATGTTGGATTGCGGACGAGTGCCGTCTGATATCCCAGCGGCGGTTACTCGCTCTGCTACCTTCTCGGTTTTGGCCCAGTCGCTCGAGCCGGCTGCGGCCTTCTCGGCCTCATACTGTTCCATGTACTGCTTCCACTGCTGATATGTCATAGCATCCTCCTCTGTTGCCTTACTCGCGTAGTCCGGGAGGCAATAGCCGCGGATGTTGCGAGCGTTGACGGAGAGCGTGCGGGTTGAAACCGCTGCGCCCTTGTTGCCCTCGATGATAGTCATAACATTGCCGTTGATCTCAGCGACAATACCAACGTGGTCAGGCGTGCCGGTGTCGTCTCCGATGCCGGTGTCCTGCCAGTCGTACATGATGATGTCACCCGGCTCCGGCACATAACTGTCGTCCTCCATCCAGCGGCCCGCGGCCTTGTAGAGCTCCACCATGCGATAGCACGAGCACTCGGGGAAAATAATATCCTCAAGCCCCGCCTGGATTCCCACGGCACTCACTGTTGTCGCGCACCACTCGTCGGTGTACTTGACCTTGTACCCGACCGGAAGCGGATTCTGCGTGTTATACAAATCGATTATCGCCTTGTATTTGCCGTTGGCCTCGGACCAACCGAGCCAACCGCGCATGATGTTGACCACGGTTTGCCGCAGTTCTGATTCTGTCATGTTTGCACCTCCCTTCACATCTGCAAAAAGTCGCGCTTTTCCAGCCGCTCATCATAGACGCGTAAAATGTTCTTGATGGCGTGGACGGCGCGATTGTTTTTGTAATTTTCATGCGTCTTGCAGTAGAGGTTATAGGCGTCGATTACGGTCAGGATCTCTATAAAGTCCTCCCGCGTGTGCGGTATGTTGCGTAGCAGCTCGTTGTTGTATTGCAAAATACGCTCGCGCAGCCGGTCCGCATAGCGCGCCTCGTCGGCTACGATGTGGTCCTCGAGCTTTTTGGCCGTCGCCTTCTGCGTGGATTTAACTGTGTCGAGTTCCTTGAGCACCTCTGAGTTAAGCGCCCTTCCGATGGCCCGAGCGATGGCTGACCACGGGTTAACCTTTACAGGCACTATTTCCACGAGCGTGAGCAATACAAAAAGCGCCCCGCCGCTGCCGAGAAGTATTTCATTTAGCGTCACGGCGTACCTCCCTCAAAGTCTGCAAGTACTCGGAAATATTCGCGGCCCGGTATGCGGCTCGCCGGAGGCGATGCGCTCGGGAACGATATCACCGGCGGGACCGGCGAAGCCCCGATAAAATAAGCTATCAGGTTATCCCTATCGAGCACGATGTCTATGACCGAGTTAACGGCGAACAAGTCCGGCAGGCTCGTTATATCGTCATTTGCCACGCTGCGCCACTGGTAGGACATACCGTCAATTACGAGCCCCGCCTCAACGTCGGCGGAGTTGCACGGCGATTGAAAGCGCACGCTCATGCCCTGTATTGCCGGGACGGGCAGAGTTAGCGACACGCTGCCAGCGAGTGCATTGGCGGAGCTTGCCGGCACAAAATATACGCTCTCTTTGGCGATATCTTTGGCCTGTGCCGGCGTCGAAAACTCACCCTTGAGCTTGTCGTGAAAATACTCCAGCGCGCCGCTGTCAACGGCCTTTTTCTCGTCCACGGCGCGTCCTCCTCTCACTCAAACATAGCGTCAATATCTGCCGTAGTAGCCCAGTTAAGCTGAATTTTCATTCCGAGGGCGTCCCAGCCGCCGTCGGATTTCCAGGCGTAGTTCATGCCCTGCTCGTCCTGCACGTCGTAGGTGTCGCCCGCGACGTTGCCCTCGGTTGGCAGGGCGCTGTATGTGGCCACGCTGCCCTTGTAGCGGTACACGTTGGTGATATCGCTCTTGAGCGCGTAGTTGCCCGCGTCGGTGAGCTGTGCAACGGTGGTAGGTACGGTAATGTTGACCGTCTTGCCCGTGGGAGTCTGAGATGCGCCGTTGACGGTGATGGCCTCTATCACGTTGGCCTGCGCGTTGCTCGGCGCGTGGGCACTCTGGCTGTGGGTGTAAGCTGCGTCGTAGTTGGCCTTGAGGTCGTCCGTGAGGTCATTGGTGACGGTAGGGATGGTGGGCCTGTTACTCAGGTCGTTATAGCTGCCGCTGAACGCCACGGCCTTGAGGTCGGTAAAGAACTTACTTATCTTGCCGAGTATGGCAGGCAGCGCCTCGCCGCTCGTTATGTTCTGGCGGGTGCTCGCGGGCGTGAGCGCGGTCTGGATGTTGGTGCCGTCAGCCTTCGCGTAGTACGCTGGGGCCTGTCCGCCGAGCTGTGAGGCGTTGTCCACGATGCCGTCGTCGTTGGCGTCGTAGACGCTCTTCATCATGTCGCCGTAGCCGAGGTCGCTCAAGCTGTCGGAAAGCTCGTCAATCAGCGCCTTGAGCGCCTTGCCCTGCGCCGCGCTCAGGGCGTTTGTCGTGCTGTCGCTGGTGAGCACGTTCTCGACGAGCACGCGGGTGGCGTTCGCGGTGATACCCGCCAGCTTCTGCTTTTCATCGGCGGTGAAGTCGTTGGTAGAAAGCTGCTTGCCCTCTACCTTGTCCACCTTCGCGGCAATCATGTTCTCGATGATAGTGTTGTAGTACGCGAGTATGTCCAGATATACAATTTTATGCTCATCCATTGTATTTGACTCTCCGTTTCATAACTGATTTAAACATCGCGTCGATGTCTGCTGTAGTTGCGTAATTCAGAGTTTCGAGCTTGCTGTCAAGCTCGGCCTGCAATCCTCTGATAACAGGTATGCCGTGCTGGTTCGGTGCATCGAGGTCTAACAGCTTGGTGTGGCTGAGCGTCGCCGCGGGGTCGACAATGTTGATTTGCTCTGATATCGCGCCCTCGAACGTTTGTGAGGACTCAGCCAGCGTCACGTTGATGGGCGGCGTCTCGCTGAACTGCACAACGAGCTTCATGGCGTCACGCCCCCTCCCTCAGCCTCGAGCACGCCGTCCTTGAGTATGCGGCCCACCGGCACCGTGATTATCTGCGAGGCGAGCGCGCTGCCGTTGCTCAGGATGCGGAGCTGTATCTCTACATCCTGAGCCGAGCTGAGGGCAAGCGTGTCCTCCTGCGACAGCACGAGGGATATGGTGTCGCCGTCGAGCGTGCAGTCCGAGAGATTCTTGTCGAGGACGATTTGCGCCGGCGCGTAGGGCTGGAGCTGCTGGGAGAACGCAATATCGAGCACGTCAATGATGTTCGCGGCGAACGGGAGGACGAACTGCAAGGTCGGTGTCGTGCCGCGTATCATGGTTACGCCCCCTCGTACACCTGCCAGCCCTGCGGGTAGGCGTCAGGTGACCAGACGTTGCCGTCGATGAGCGATATGTACAGCGTACCGTTATAGTTCACAATGTCCCCGGTGTGGTAGGCATCGTGCGCGCCGCTGGGCTGCACCCAGTCCGGGTATGTCGTCGGCTCAGGCTCCGGCTCGGGTTCGGGAGTCGGTTCAGGCTCCGTGCCGGGAGTCTCGGCGCTGCCGCCGGCCATGACGTTTTCGATGGTGCCGAGGTCGGCCCAGCCCTGCGGGTAGGCGCTCGGTGCCCAGACGTTGTTGTCGATGGTCGAGCGCCACACGTGTCCGGCGTCGGTGCAGCAGTCCCCGGTCGCGTAGGGCGACGTGCTCATCGCCACGAAGGGCAGGGCCTTGGTCGGGTCGGTACTCCACACGAAGCGCCACTGTGCCGGAAGCTCCTCCGGCTCCTGCGTGTAGACATTGCTGTCGTACACCTGGAGCAGACGCACGACGCGCCCAGCCGTGGACCGGCAAACAAAGCCGTTTTCCTGCCCGGCGGGGCGCGTCAACATATTCTGTTTCGCCTTTGCGGCCTGGAAATCCGGGATGTAGTCGGAGACGGCATTGAGTTCAGTGCCGGACATGTTGGGGCTGTCGGCCTGTACCTGCTGCGCCTGAGTTGCGCCGAATCGGTTAAAGGTCTCGAGCACAAATGTCTTGCTGTCGCTCATATACTGTTGACCCCCTCTCTGATAGCCGCGGCGATTTCCTCATACACCTGGTCAGCGCCTCCGCCGCTCGGGGTCGGCGGGTCCGGCTCAGGTGCGGGCGTCCATGCGTCGTAGGCCTCCTGATTCGCTTCGTAGCCTGAGACATATCCCCGGCGGATATCGAGGACCACAAAGCCGCTGTAAGCGTTAAACGTAGCGTCATCGAGGCTGTCGGGCCAGACTGCGTAGCCGGGGGGTGCGATGGGCTTGTCCCACATCTGGAGAGCCGGGTATGCGCCGTTGCTGTCGGGCGTTGTGCGTATAATCCTCATCATGCCATACCTCCGAGTGCGATAATGCCATAGACCGTGCCGCTGGCGTTGAGCTGCGCGGCGGCGCTGGTGCCGTACCACGAGAGGGTCATTGCCTCCGCGTCCCACGTCACCGGGCACAGCGAGACGGTGCCGTTGTTGTTGACTATCATGTTGCCCTGCGAGGACTGCCCCGGGGCGGAGTTTACCCAGTAGCCGGATGTGGCCGTCGAGGCCGCTGCCGCCTGGATAAACACCAGTATCGGCTCAAAGCTCGTCCGCACGCTGCACGGGTTGCCGCTGCCGCTGGTGCCGGTGCCGGTGTAGGTGCCGGTGTACACCCGGTCAAAAAGGGCGTTGGCGTCGAGGCCCTTGAGGCCGATAACGAAGCGCGCAAGGGTGGCGGGGTAATAGGGCTTGCCCGCGTCGTCCTCCATGATGCCAGCCGCGCCGCCGTTCGGGAGCGTGACAGAGGGGACGGTGAAGTCGCACTGCTGCGTCACCGCAAGGAAGCCGCTTGCGGTGGCCGTGACGATTATGTCGTGGTCGCCCGCGTAGGTCAGGCGCGTGTCGATGGGGAGCGTTATCTGCTGCGCAGATGTCACCGTGCCCGTGTAGATGACCTCGTCGTCGTAGATGACCGTGACCGCGATGCTCGAGGCGCTTGTCGCGCCGGTGGAGCCGATGGAGAACACGAAGTTAAACGGCGCGGGCTGCTCGCCCATGTCCGAGGGCGGCCCGGAGAAGTACAGCCAGCCGTCGTTGACGGTCTGCATCGTGCCCGTGGCGTAGGGGCCGGAGTCGCCGTCGTCGTCCGTGGCCTTGACGCGGTAGTTGACCGTGGCCCAGTCGGCGTTGATGGTGTCGGTGTAGGTGAGGTTCGACCCGCTGTATATCTGCGTCCAGGTGTCGCCGTTGTCCGTCTGCCGCTCGAGCTGGTAGCTGGCTACCGTGCCGTCCGGGTCGGTCGCCGCCGTCCAGGTGATGGTACACTGCTGCCCGCCGACGACGGAGCCGATGCTGATAGAGCCGGGGGCCGTGGGCGGCTGGTTGTTCGTGACGGTGAGGGTCGAGCCGGTGGTGTAGGTGCTGGACGAGAAGCCCCACGTATCGTTTGCCACGACGCGCGCCGCAAAGGACGTGGTGCCCGCCGGGATGGTGTACTGCTGGCTCGTGGCCGTGGTCTTTGTCGCGATGGTCGTCCAGCTCCCGCCGGAGAGCTGCACCTGATAGGTATACTGTATCGTGCCGCCGTAGGTGGGCGTCGCGGGCGTGACGTTGATGGTGATGGACTGCCCGCCCATGGGGGACTGGTTGCTGTACCCCACAGCCGTGGCGTCGATGTTGTCGGAGCCCTGATAGGTGTACCAGTTGGAGCCGCTGCCGCCATCCTGCGGGTAGGCCGAGGCGCTGGCGTTGGACGCAGACCCAGTGAGCGAACCTTTGCCCACTTCTATACGACTTGAATTTCGGTTGGTGATAACGCTACCGTATGAGTAAGGTTCGATAGCAAACCAATATTCGGGTGTCGAGCTATCAGTCTTATAAAGTAAAACATAAGAATTTTGGTTGACGGTAAACCCGAGCTTGTATAAATAATCAAACTGGTTTTGCCCCGACTTATTAATGCCAATATATAACGGCCCGCTCGTATACCTTCCAGACGATACATTGAGCCGTGCTCCGTGTCCGCCGCCTAAACCCTGTTCGCCAGTAGTTCCATTTGGATAGGATTGGGTCGTAGGATTGCCGATTACGAATTTTCCATTCGATATAGAATAGCTGGTTCCAACAGTAAATACTATTGGGCCATTTGTTAGGACAATAACAAATTGTGACCAGTCATAGTTCCAAGACCAATACACATCGTTTAAGTCAAAATCTATGGCCTTAAAATATGTGCCACTGGTACTTGACGAATCATCGTCATACGTTTGTGACGCGGTTGTTACTGCGTCTATTCCATATTTCCCCCACACATATCTCGTTGCCATTTACTCGCCTCCTTCCGAGAAATCGTCCGTGACGCCGAAATACAGCGCGCCGGGCATCCGCTGTGTCGGCGGGGTGGCCGACGGGTAAGGGATGAACCCCTTGGTGGGCGCGGCGTTTACGAGATAGGCTATCAGGTTCTCGCGGTCGAGGATGATGCCGACGATGGTGCCCGCCGTGAACAGGCCCTCCACGCCCGCAAGGGGCTCGCTGAGCGTGTCCAGCCACTCGTACTGCACCCCGTCCACCGTCACGCCAACGGTGACGTCCTCGCTGTTGCACGGGGCGGTGAATTTGACGCTCGTGCCCTCCTGCATGTCGTAGGACGTGGTCACGACGATGGAGCCCGCGACGAGCGTGGCGTCGTCCGCGGTGACGCTGTTGCCGTAGACGATGATGTCGTTGCACATGGTCTGCGCCGCGTTGACCGCCGACATGAGGTAGTTGTAACCGTGCTGCGCATCAAGCCCCACCGCGGTGCCGTCTGGGGCGACGATTTGGTTTGCCTGCCAATTTGTCGGCAGGTCAGCGGGAAGCGGGTAATTAGGTATTGTTATCGGCATTGAGTTGTCCCTCCTGTATAAGGATGGTGTGCTGGAGATTGACGGTCTCGGTGACGGGGACGTATACGCTCATGGATGTGAGCGCGTTCCCGTTCGCGTCCATGAGTGCGACGCTCGTCACCGCGTCGGTCATCGTGGTCGTGACGTTATACGACACGGTCAGCGTCGCCGCGCCGCCCACATACTGCGCGGGGGTCACGGCCTTGTTGATGGTGCCGATATCGATGCCGCCGTTTATCTGCACGTAAGCGACGTCGCCGCTCGCGAAATTCGCCACGCCGTTCAGCATGGCGGGCTGTATGCTGTTGATGTTGGCCGTCTTGACCACCTCCACGTCTGTCTCGTCCGCAAAAGGCTCCGCGCCCAGCGCCCACGAGCCGAGGTAATAATTCCACTCGAAATGCGCCGAGCGCACCTCCTCGCTCATGAGGACGCCCGTGCGGATAAGCGGGCGGCTGATATACGTTATGTGCGCCGGCTTGATGTGGTTGACCGTATACGCGAGCTCCTGCCAATAGCTCTGGTCCTCCGCCCCCGCCTCGATGGTGAGCGCGTAATTCGCGTAGTCGACCTCGACCGACCACAGCCCCGGCCCCACCAGCTCGTCGAGCTTTTGATACAAAAACCCAAGCGTGTACGGCGGGCGCATGGATATGCGGTTGAGCACGCGGGCCCGGCGGAAGGCAAGCGTCTCCGTCGCCGGGTTCGGCGTGATGTTGAATATCTGCTCCCACATCTGCACGCCCGCGAGGTTCATGGTTTGAAAATAGAAGTTGTCCGCGATGCTCTGTGTAGCAAGGGCGGCGGTTTGCAGCTGCTGCGCCTCCGCATTACATATCTGCTGATACTCGGCCACCTCTCGATACCACGGCGGCAAAAGATTGAGCAGTTCAGTGTCGAAATCGTAGGTGATGTCACTCACTAAGCGTCACCGTCCCCGTTATCGGCACTTGCTGTGTTGCGCCGGTCTCCGCGAGGAGTAGGTCCGCGGTACCGCCGTTGAGCTGCACGTTTGTGGCGTTGATCACGCCGGGCACGCTGACGATGGCGGCGACAATACGCGCGACGTAGACGTTGGCCTGGTACTCCACGGACGTAGTGTTCACGGGCGTGGCCCACTCCTGCCGCACGCTGAGCATGTAGTTTTCAATGGCCTGCTGTATGGGGGTCTGCACCTGCCCGATGGCATAGCCGGACGCGAGCTGCAAGGTGGCGGAGACATTGACGGTCAGCTCCTCCGGCGCGACAACGGTGACCTGTGCGCCGATGGGCGCGGTGCCTAGGCCGAGGCCCTGATTCGGGGGCGGGTCGACGGCGTTCTGCACGTTCTCTACCAGTGTGGGCGATGCCGGGAGGAAATCCGCGCCGAGGACCGAACACTTGACCGTGCCGCCGCCGTTCCAGGTCGGGTAGACCTGCACCGCGCCGACGCCGTCAATGGCCATGATGTACGTCCGATATGATGCGATGTTGCCGCCGAAGGGCCGGTCATTGAGTGCCTCGATGATACGGGCGCGGAAGTCCTCGTCGCTCTCCTCGTCGTCGCCGGGGACCAGGATGTCAGTTATCTGCGCCGAGTTAAGGCCCGGTATGGCAGTTATGGGCAGTATAGGCCCGGTGTACTCGTTGCCGATGCTGCCGGGGGTCTCGGCGGTGAGCTGGTAGTAGTAGTCGCCCTCGGTCTTCCCGGTCGTCGCCGCCGTCGCCTGAAAATTGATGCTGTCCGCGCCGTTGATGGTGGAGTAGCGCGAGCCGATGGGCACGGCCATATCGAAGATGCCCAGCCGCACCGCCGCCGAGGCGGGGTATCGCGTGAGGCCCGCTATGACGGCGAGGTAGTCGAGCGCCTGACCCGTGGCCGTCTGGACGTAGGCCGCGAGCTGCACCTGGTTGAGGCTGATATAATATCCCTCCAGCGCGTAAGCCGCGGGGCCCAGCGCCGTCGGGATGGGGGATGTGTCGCGCTTGTCGAAGGTCGCGGGGACCTGGTCGAGCATTTGCGTGAGGATGTTTTGATAGGTCTGCTGAGAGAGGTCGATCATGCGATGTTCACCTCCGTGGTGGTCTGCACGTCACCGTAGACGGTGGTCACGGTGAGCGACGCGGTGAGCACGTCGTCGGCGATGCTGTACTTGAAGTCCTTGATGCCCGTTACGCGGTCGTCCATCATGAGCGCGTCACGTATGCGGCGCTGGAGCTCTGCGGCAACGTAGCCGGGGTCCTCGCCGATGAGCCCGCGCCACTGCATACCGGAGTAGGGGGAGTATATCTGCCAGCGGAACCGCTCGACGTTGAGGATGACTTGCACCGCCTGGACCACGGCGTCGTAGTTGTCCACCGTGCCCTGTATGCGGTTGGTGTCCTTGTTGATGTACCACGTCAGCGACGGCATGGACTCGACGGAGACGATGGGCGGGAGCGAGCCGCCCTGCGGGAGCGTCGGCATTATCCACCACCTCCAAAGTCAAAGACGCGGGACATGATGACGAATTTCTGGCCGTTCTGCACGCGCATGAGCAACACCTTTTGCCCCACGGCCAGCCCCTCGTTGAGGGTGATATACCCGCCGCTCACGGGGAGGTTGGAGCTGTTCTCGCCGCATATAATCTCGCTCTCCAGCAGCGCCGGGGCCGTCGTGCCGCCGTCGTAGCTGTGCGAGTGCTGCAAGACGGGGATTTTCTTTTCGACCACCGGCTCGGTCAGATAGAGCACGGACTCGTTGAGCGTCGCCATGTTGGTGTCGAGTTTTATCTCAAGCGGATTCACGCTAGCCACGGTGCCGACCTGCATTTCCGTGGGCTGCGTGGCCTTCTGCGTCTGCTGTATCATCTGCTGTATGACTTCTTTGAGTTCCATGTTTACAGCTCCATCGTTTCAAATTCCATGGTGTGCACATCGTTTTCCCAGGTGTGCGTGACCTTCTCCAATAGCACGTACTGGTCGAGGTCGATGTCGCCCATGTCAGGCACATACATCCGCACGAGCTGGCCGGCCCGAAGACCGGGCACGCCGAGGCTCTCGACCTTGAGCGTCCGCAGGCGGGCGTTGTAGTAGCTGAGCATCTCCACCGCCTGCGCCGTCGCCTGCGCGTCGTTCATGGCGCTGTCTACAGATTGGTATATCTGCAAGAGGCCCCACCGGGCTATGTTCGCGCTGTCCTGCGCGATGAATATCTCCTTTTTGCCCGTCTGCTCGTTTGGGCGTGAGAGCTTCACCGAGTTATACGTCTGCTGGTCGATGTCGGTCTTGTACGAGTAGTCCGTGAGCAGCGAGCGCTCGCCGATGATGGTGTCGGAAATCATGTTCGCGGGCTCCTGGAGGGCTATGCCGTTGCCGTCATCGTACATGACGTACATCGTGCCGGTGTTGAGGAGCGTCTGCTGGATAGCCGCCTCCGCGATGTCAAAGCAGGTCTGGTCCTGCTCGATGAGCGACGGGAGCTTGTACCCGGTGTCGGCGATGGCTCCGACGTCTATCTGCATGTCCGCCGCCATCTGCTTGAGGATGTCCCCGGCGGTCATATCATAGAAGGCATAGGACGCGGAGTTCTTGAAATACCGCAGGCGGTCGTAGCACACGACGTCGATGACGCCCCAGCGGTCTTTCGTCTTCGTGAACACCCAGCCGTAAAACTGCAGCTGCCCGTCAACAGTGAAGCGGACGATATCTCCCTCAACGAAGGAGAGGTCGCCCGCTTTGTTTACTGTGAATTTGAAGGTACCGGGGGAACCCGTGCGGTTGGTCGTCCAGCTCGCCGTCTGCGTGCAGTTGGCGACGTCCCAAATCTTGCCCGTGCGCTTCTCCTGTATCAGCAGTTGAACGTTCACGTGCTGCTCACCACCTGCAAGGCGCTGGACTCTACCCAGCCAAGCGCGGTGCCGTCCTCCGCAGTGATATACACGGAGTAGGGCTGTGAGTTGTTGATGCGCACGACGTTGACGCGCTGCCCGGAGATGGGATAGCTCACGCCTCCCCCGGCGCTCGTCTGGTAATAGGTGCCGTTGGCCAGCGCAAGCGCGCCGACGTAGAGCTGCCCCTGCGGGATGTCCCGAGACGGGCTCACAACAAGCGTTGTCGCCGTCGTGGTACTGGTCGCGGTTGACGTGGCCCCGGCGGCCCGCGACGCTGCGGCTGCGGTCGTGGTGGTCGTGCTGCTGGCTATTTGCATCCGTTGCGGCGTGTAGTCGCGGTATTCCGTGACGGTGAGGTCGTAATAAAAATCGCCGACCTCTCCGCCGCGTTCCTCGGTATCGAACGCCGTAACGAGTACGGGAAAGCCGACGTCGCCGGTCCCGAAGGGCGTGCCGTCCTCATAGCTCCGCACGGGGGTGTATATGAGAACCGTTTTATTGTCCATGGCGGACTGAAAATAGTTGATGTAGACGTCCGGGTCCTGCGCGTTCGGGTACTCTGAGTTATTGCGGCCCGGAAAGAACGAGGAGATCGTCACCTCGCGGAGCTTTGGCGTCCTCGGGACCATGATGGGGCCGATGCCGAGGACGTTGTACTCCTTGTTGTCGTTGTCTCTGGCTGTTGGAAATTTCTCAGGGTTCACGGGGAGCTGTATCACGCCTCCCGAACCGCCCGAGAAAAAGATTCCGTAGTAGTTTGGCATGATATCACCCCATTGAGAACGCGCGCGCCGACGTGGTGGCCGAGCCCGCGTTTATCTGCTCAAGCAGCACGTCGCGGAGCGTGTCCGCGAGCCGCTGCCTGTCCGCCGCGGTGTTGCCCGTGTTCTGGCCATTGATAGTTATCACAGGGCTCTGCGCAGTGAGGTTGATTTTGTTCACGTACTGCCGTTCGGCCATGTCTACGAGATTTTTGAGCTCTTCCTCAGCAATGTCGAGAGACTTCTCAATGCTCCCGGCGCTGCCCGCCGTGCTGGCACTGCTGTCTGCGATGTCCGACAGGTAGTCATTGCTGGACGCGCCAGCGCTTGTGCCCGCGGCCTGACGGTCTGCAATCTCCTGCTGCCGTGCGGCGTGGTCCGCGAGGCGGTCCGCCTGCATCTGCTCGAGTGCTGCGTCCCGTTCGGCGACGGCCTTGTCGTAAGCCGCCTGCCTCTGCGCGAGATCGTCTGCTCTGGCCTGCTTGTTCGCCTGATATTCCGCCGCGGCGGTTGCGGCGAAAGTCACATGGTCGATTGCTCCGATGCTTGTGCCAAGGATAGAGTTGATGGCCGAGGTGAAGCTGTTGATAAGGTCTATTGCACCATTGACCATCTCCTGTATGATGGTCAGGACGGAGACCTTCATCGAGCCCACGGCGTCGGCCACGTTGTAAGCTATCTCGACAAATTTCAGGGATATAAGCCCGCCGAAGTTCTGGATGGAATACCAGAGGCCGGTGAACCCAATAACAAGGCCGTCCCATGCAGTCAACACGGTATCACTGCATTTAAGCCACGCTATTTCAAGCCCGCCCACAGATTGCACCCAGTTATACACCGCCGCCACAACAATGCCGATGGCTATTGCTATATACGTCAAGGGGTTTGACAGTAGCGTGGCAAAAAACGTTTTGGCCGCACCTGTGGCAATTGCCTGACCGGCTGCATAGACCAGCGCGGCAGCGGCGAGGCCATAAAGGAGGCCAACTACCGTGTCGATATTCTCACCCGCGAGGTCCGCGAGCTTTCCAATGGCGTCAAGTGCCGGCTGGAATGTCTGTGTTATGGTGTTTTTCATGGACGTCCACACCTGCCCCCAGGTGTATGGCATGGCCTCAAATTTGGCGTTGGTCTCTTCCGCGGCGGCGAACATGGCATTTTTCACGACCTGCGCGGTTATCTGCCCCTCCGACGCCATGTCACGCATTACGCCGACGCTCACGCCGAGGTAGTCCGCTATGCTTTGCGCTATGGTTGGGGCCTGCTCAAGTATCGAGTTGAGCTCCTCGCCGCGCAGAACGCCCGAGGACATTGCCTGCGTGAGCTGGAGCATGGCCGCCTGTGCGCCCGCTGTGCTGGTGCCAGCGATGGTCATCTGCTTATTGACCTGCTCTGCAAAGGCCACGATCTCAGCCGATGAGCCGAAAGCGTCACCCGCCAGCACGCCCAGTTTGGACACAAGGTCCGCCGTCTCTTGATACGCGCCGCGAGAGCGTTGAGCCGACGCGAAGATCATGTCGTTTAGCTCCGCCGTGGTCTGGAGGCCGTCATTCATCATGTCGAGGCGGGCCGTGGTGCTTGTCATAGCGTCCGACAGGCTGAAAATGCCCTTAACCGCCCGAATGCTCAAAACAGCCGCCGCAAGGCGTTTAACGCTGCTTGTGAGGGCGTCTGTGCTTGCTGCAGCCCGCCGCGCTCCAGTTTCAGTCCGGCGCGTCATTTGCTGCATAGTGGTGGCGGTTGCGGCAGTCGCTGTCTCTATGTTGGCCATTGAGTAGCGCACATCGTTGAGCGCGCTCTCGGCGCCTTGACACATGCGCTCGAACCGCGCGAAGGTCGAGGAAAATTTATCGTAGAGGACAAGCTCTTCGCGGATTGTTGCCATAGTCTGCCCCCTTTACTTCTGGGCGTTCTTCCGGGCCTTGATTTCCCGGTCGACGAATTCTGCAATCAAAAGGCGCTCCCGGTATGGGAGCGCCGCGTACTTACTGGGAGGCCAGCCGAGATTGACGAAACAGTAGTAGGCTACCATCGTCTCGGAGTCGCCCCCCTCTAGGAGTTTTTTGCCTCGTCCTCCGGAGAGTCGGCGTCAAAGCCCGAGAGCTCAGAAATGGCCGTCATAAGCGCCGCAAACTCGCCCGCCTGCAGCATCTTGCTCGGGACCTGCATCGGGTCGAGCGTGCCGTAAGCCTCGCAAAGCTGCTTATCACGGAAGTCGGGAAACACCGTGCCGGTCACGACCATTCGACGCCCGTACTCGATGGTGTCGAGGTACTCCTGCACGGTGCCGCTCACTTTGCGCTGCCGGCGCGACGCCTTGGTTATCTGCTCGTTTTCCTCCTGAGAGATAGAGCGGATTTTGAACGGCACGGGTTCGCCGTTTTCGTCGACGAAGCGCTTGGAAATTACGATTTCTTTCTCCTCCCGCAGATACGCGGGCTTGAGAAACGCGGAAAGGTTGTTCATGCGATATCCTCCATATTACGAGCCGTAGTTGGTCTCGGTGGTGAACGAGGACAGGGTGCGGGCGTTGGTGTACGAGAACGTGCACTCCTGCTCGAGCATCTCGGTGTCGACGTCGATGATGGAAAGCAGCAGCTCGCCGGTCAGCTTGCAGCCATAGTAGACCATGGTCTGCGTGCCCACCGTGGCCGTCGGGTCGTTGTTTGTGACCTGCAGGTCAAAGTAGGTGATGACGCCTGTCTCCATATAGGTCATCGCCATCTGCGTGAGCAGCGGCGTGCCGTAATAGATGGTCATGGTGCCGGTCTGCTTGACGCCCGTGGTCTTCTGCTGGATGCGGGTCGTGCCGACGACGGGCACGTCCGTGCTCTGGATATCGGCGGACACGTTGATTTTCTTTGCCCGGAACAGCTCCTGGGACTGGCCGTCAATGGTGACGAATGCCTGCCCAAGTTTGCCGTTCAGTGTGTCGCGCTCAAGAAGAAACTGTGGATTAGCCATGCCTGCTCACCTCCTCAGTTGATTTCGATGGTCATATAGATCTTCTCTACCGAGTCAAGGGCCTGTATCGCCACATTGACGACGATAGCGTCGATATCCGTGCCCGGAAGCACCTGCACGTCTTCGGCGGAGAAATTCTGTATGCCCTGGTTGCCCTGGATGTCGAGCAGGTAGCCGACAATTGCTGCCTGGAACAGCGCCCGGCCCTGCTCGTTGTTGTTTACCACGCCGATGAAGTTCTGCGAGAACTGCTGATAGATGTCATTGGCGATGGTGTTGCACAGACGCATGACGCGGTTCTTCCGATACACGTTGGTAATATCGGTCGTGAACGTGGTCAGGCTGTTGATGTCGGTCTCGATGCGCACGATATTGTCGTCCGCATTGAAAACCAGCTGCCCGGCGTTGATGGCGGCTATGTACTGCGCGTTGGTCATGACCGGGGTGCAGGATATAGCTCCGGGATAACTGGCATAGGTGAGGGACTGGTTGTACCTCGCGCCCGCCTCTGCGCCGCCGACCCACCACGTCGCCTGCTGCGCCGTCAGCTGCACGCCGCTCGAAAGGGTGACGCCGCTCTCCACGTCGATGACGTAGCGGCTGTCGGGGTTGGTGAGGCCCGAGGCCACGAGCTGGCTGTACTGGCCGTTTTCGTCGGCGATACGCTTGATAAACGCCACCATAGCGTCCTGCACGGTGCTGTCGTCGCCGTCATAGATCATGATGTCGAACTTGTACGGCTCAATCGCGGCGAGGTATGTCGAGTACGCGGCACTCTGCACGGTGCCGTCGAGGCCGCCCGTGAGCGGCACGCCCGTGGTAGCAGTAAGCGCGCCTGTGCCGCTCCAAGTAACCCAGTCGTTGGCTACAAGGTCGGATACGCTGGCGCCGGTTTGCTCGTCCACGACGACGCCGTCAACGACGGTCGAGACCGTGAACGTGCCTTCCTCGTCGACCACGTCAGTGACGACGATGGATATGTCATTACCGCGCACGCCGGGATAAAGGGCGGTGGCCGTGAGCACGCCGGTCGTGGCCGTTGCCTGCGCCGAGCTGCTCGCGGTGGGGCGGTAAAGCAGCAGCGTGTTCGGGGCGGCGGTGCGGTTACTGCCTTTGAATATTTCGTTGATAAACTGCGCCTGCGGTGCCGTAATGTCGTAGCCGCAATACGGCGTCATGTCGTCGCCGGCCGCTACGGTCATGACCTGCCCCACGGGTCCCCACGACATGGGCTCACAGATGGTCACAGTTCCGCGGTCTCCGACGGTTATGCCGAGGCCACGGGACGAGGTGAAACGGATGTATACGCCGGGGCGGGACTTATTCTGAGACGTCCAGGTGCCTCCAGCCATACGCGATCACTCCTTTCCAAAAAAAGCGGAGACCGCTTTGTCGGCCTCCGCGAGTGTGTATTCAGGTTTTGTGAGCACGGCGGCGAGAAAGTCCCGCTGGTACTGCGCATAGCGTTTGCTCTTGAGCAGCGCCTCCCGTGCATATTTCTTGCTTTCCTTACGTTTGGCCATTTGTAACGTCCTCCGTATAGTCCATCGTCTGCATCATTATCGGCGTCTCCGGCAGGCTGACCCAGACGCGGACCTCGAACTTATAATGCAGGGCGTCAAGGTCAATGCGGGATTCCTTGTCATACGTCCTCAGCAGTGCTGTGTCTGCGCCGTCCGAATACGGGAACGTCTCCATGACCACGTTGAGCGTGTCCACTGCCGATTGATAGAGCTGTTGCATGTTGGGCAGGTTGTAGTCTTCGAGGTACGTCAGGTCGAGGCCCACGCGGATTCTCCGCCGCCCATCCTGCTGCAACTCGGGGTAGCTGTAACGCTCCTGCAGGAACATGCACGGCGGGAGCGTCCCCTGCTGGTTCGGCCCGGGGTAGAACGTCACGCCGGGGAAATACGGCGCGAGGTAGGCGGCAAGCGAGGCCGCAAGGTTTGCAGTTGCAAACGTCATCCCATCGCCTCCTGTATTTTGCGGTCCAGCTCGGCCAGCACGGTGCGCCGGTACGCCTCTATGCCCTTGTCGGTCATAAATTCGCCGTTGACGTAGGGCGTCTTGGTGCCGACGACGATGCCGACGTCCGCCCCCGGGTCGTACTCCAGCAGCCCAGAACCGGGATTGACGTACAGGCCGGGGACAAAGTGCTTGTCCATGCGGTGGCCGTCATTGACGTAAGAGGCGTACTCGACATTGTTTGCCAGCGTCGTGACGTGCTCATTGCCCCTGCGGCTTGGCTTTGTCTCGCTGTCGTTCCCCCAGTGTGCTTTCAGCTCACCGCTAAGCATGTTAGTCCCTGCTTGACCTCGGCCAGCTTTGGGCGGCGTCGCGTCTGCCGCGGCCTCCACTGCGCGCAGCGTTGCGTCCTCGGCCACGGCGTCGAGAATGTTGGGTATGTCGGCCTGTATCTTCTTGAGCTGCTGGATACGCTGCTGGAGGCTCACGGTGTAGCTCATGACGCCCCCCCCTTGACAATCTCCTGCTGCAGCAGCCGTATCTCTTGGTGTGCGAGGCCGGGCATTATTGCGCCGAAGGGCTCGAAATAATAATTCGGGTCGGCCGCAAAAGCGCGGATGTCTGGCGCGGTTCTGCCCAACACAGCCCCGCGGTGGATAATAAGCTGGTCTCCCGGCTGTATGTCCACCGACGGGTCGCACATGAGCCGGTCGGCCTGTTTGATGTAGGCCGCGTCCTGCTGCATGTTGATAGGCTGGTTGTCGCTCTGGTAGATACGGCAAGGCGTCCCCGTGGAGACGGGGACGCGCTGCTGCGTTGTGAGGTTGTTGGTGGTCTGGTTTTGGATGCGGTAGACGTCAACAGTGTCGGTGTACCAGTCCGTGAAGTTCATATCGCATAGCTCCCTCCCATGCCCACGAGTTTGGCGCGGTTGGCGAGCAGCTGGCCGTAAGCCGTAGAGTTGAGGTCTCCCCAGTCAGCGGTGCCCTGCGTTATGGCCGTGGTGTCGTAGGTCACAGAGGCGTCGCCCAGCGTCGCGCTTTTCACGAGGCCCATGAGGGCGCCGGTCGCTGCCGCCTGCTGCGGCGTGGCCGAGCTGTTGGCTAGGGTGCGGAGACTCAGCGTCGCATAATGTGCCACATACAGGCCCACTCCATAGCGCCAAGCCTCCAGCCACTTGTCCGGCTGTATGCTGACATTGGCCATGTTTATGATTTCCTGCAGGATGGTAGCGGGCACGAGGGGCAGGCCCTCCGACGTAAAGAACTGCGGGAAATCAGTCTGAAAGTCTTGAACGGTATAATCCCCGGCAGATTGGCCGATGTTCGCCGCGGCCCCTCGCACGCCGAAAAATTGAGGCGAGCCCCAGTAACCCACTACGCTCGCCTCCCTTTATTCAGCTTTGCTTTTGCGGCTTGTTCGAGCTTCCTTTGGTGCTTCGACTTCGCCGTTCAGTTCCTCTGTGTCGGGCTCCTTGGCTACACTGTCTGCCACGGCGGCGTCATTTTCTGCCGCTTTGCCTTCGGTCTTCTCCTCGGGCTCCTTGGACTTATCCTCCGCCGTTACAGTGATGATGCCTGCGCGAACGTTCTGCGCGAAGTACCGGGTATCGGCCACCCAGGCGGGGACCGGGCCCACATACTCGCGCTTCACCGCGAACGTCTGCGCACCGTCAGCAGAGCGAAAACTAATGCTGCGCTTGGAGTGAATAAACATTAGGTATCACCTCCGATGTTGTCCCAGTAGGTGATGGTCTGCGGGTACATAATCTGCACCTCGGAGATATTGGCCATGTACGCGGTGTCGTAGCACACGTTGGCCACATTCGGGGCAGACATGATGCGAGACAGCGGGACAAGCTCGTCCATCTTGACGAACCTCTCGTCGTTGCAGTAGACGACCATGCGGTCAGTGCCGCCCGCGCCCGCGCCCTTGCACCAGGTGGTCGCGCCGATGAACAGGTCGCCGCCCACGGCATTGGTGATGTTGTGGCGCTTGATGTATTCGTAGATGCTCGAGAATGCCACCTGCGCGCCGTCCTGCACCAGCGTGAATGGGGTGTTCATGATGTACGTGTACTCCTCGTAGGGAAGGAGGATGTGGTTAGGAATAGCGCTGCGGTCGTACTCGGCCTGCGCCCAGGTCGTGGTCAGCGCGGTGTTGACATCCTTGAGGATTTCGTTCGGGCTCTTGGTCGCCCAGTTGCCGTTGCCGGCGGTGCCGTCGGCAACAGTGCTTGCCGTGGCGTCGGGGTTGTTGATGAGGCCGGTGGTGCCGTACTCCTCGAAGCCGACATACACGTTCTGGTCCTGGTGCTTATCGTAGGTGAGGCGCACGCCGTCCTTGAGCAGGTTGTCTAGGCTGCGGCCTATGTAGTTGGCCCTCTGCATGTCCTGGAACATGATGCGCAGAGCCGCGGCGAACACGTGAGCCTTGTATACGCCCTTGTCGACGGAGGCCTGCACGATGGGGAGCCCGTTGGCACCGCCAGCCGCCACAGCGCCAGAACCGGAGCCGCCAGTCATGCCGTAAGCGACAGACATGGCGGAGACGTAGTCCACCCAGCCGCCACCGGTCTGGATGACAATGTCGCGGGGGTAGGTGAAGCTCGTCAGCGGCTTGCGAATCATCGGGTCACGCTTTTCGAGCTCGGAAACGAGGAACGCGCCGCCGGAAGCAATGCCAGCCGCGTCCATGACGGTGGCACCATTCACAGGCGCGCCCGACATGTTAGGGGTAAAGGTACCAGCGTTGAAGGTACCGACATTCTGATAACTCATGTTGATTCCCTCCTATCAGGCGTTGTTGCGCGTGAGGATGCACAGTTCGACGATGCCGTTGGCGTCAGCTGCTCCGCCCCACTGGCAGTTGGTCAGCTGGATGGTGTTCGCGCTGTCGGCCTCGGCCTCAAAGCCGCCGACCACAGCCGAAGGGTAGCTCCCATTGGCGGTAATGCGAACATAAACCGCGCCGCCGAGCGCCGGTGTGCCGCGCTGACAAAACACGTTGATGGAGCCGCGCATGAACACAGAGACCTGCTCGCCGACGGCGTACTGGCCCTGGCTCTGGTCCAGGTAGGTGAGCGCGCTCTTGATCTCACAGCCCGCAACACCCACGAACTGTGCAGCAGTAGCCGCCGCACCCATCGGGATAACGGCGCCGTCGTCATACTTGAGCGGAGTGCCGAAGGGTATCGGGTCCGAGCCGCCGGCGGGGCGGGTGTTGACAATCATGTCCGGCTGACGGGCGTAGCTGCCCGCGAAGCCGTTCGGCATAGACGTGCCGATGGTCTGGGGGTTGAGTCCCATGTTTAAATCGCTCCTTTGCATAAAAATTGACCGCGTCCAAAACTGAACGCGGTCGTGGTTGGTTATTTGGTTTTACTTCGTCTTGTGCGGGTTCATCGCGGCGTAGGCTGCCTCGGACTCCGCACAAATCTGGTCGAAGGTGCTGCGGCTGGTGCTTTTGGCTGCAGCCGCGGCGCTGTCGTAGGCGGCCTGCGCAATGGCGGTCATGGCGTTGTCGCCCTTGACGGCGCCGAGCAGCGCGTCGGTCACGCGGGCGCGGGCGGCCTTGTCCTCAATTGCCGCGACGGCGGGGCGCACACGGCGGAGCAGCTCGACGGCGGCGTCTTTTGTAGCCGCGGGCATTGCGCCGCACTTGGCGTCCTCGGCGCCTATCATCTTCGCCTCGTCGGGGTCCTCGGGCTTGCCGGTCAGCTTTTCGATGATTTCGTCGAGGTCGGTTTCATCCGACATGTGCTTCTCCTCACGGCCTTTCATCATGCCCTCAAGCAGCTCAAGGATGCGGTCAATCTTGGTGCCGAGGTCAACGCCTTTCTGCTCCTTGTAGACGACCTCGTCCTTCATCGGCTCATCCTTTGCCGGGGAGGGTTCGACCTTCTTCTCGGCGGGGTCCGCCTCCGGCGCCTCTTCGGCGGGTGCAGCGTCCAGCGCCGTGGCCGTAATTGTGGCCATGGCCTCCAGCTCCTCCGGGCTCGCTTCCTTCGCCGCCGAACCGAACGCGGCAAGAACGCCCTTCGTGAATTTGTTCATGGTGTTTGTTCTCCCTTCTGCCGCAGTGTTGGCGGCGTCGTGTATTGCAACATCGTGCCCCGCCCTGCCTCTCAGGACGACGGCGACGTGATTGCCCCGTATATTGGTCTGATAGTAGCCCCCCGCTCCGTCCGGCACGAGGTCGCACTGATACCCGCAGGAGATTTCTCTCTTGACGCGGTGTTTAACGTCGCTGGCGAGCTTTGCGTCTGTGATGTATACATCCCCCACCAGATTATCCCCGGCCTGTCTCACGTTCTGGACGTGGCCTCTGGCGTATGACGCGAAGTTCTCGGCCTGCACGTTCTCCGGGGGGTGATCGTCGGTAACCGGCTTGCCCTCAAAGCTCGCTATGGTCTCCTCTGCAAATACATCCTCGGGGCGGCGGTGCACGATCACCGTCTGACCGGGGTCTCCGTCCTGCATAACCTCGCGGGCCGTGTACTCCTGGTCGCCCGTGCGCGCGATGGGGACGGACCGGCAAATCAGATAGCCCTCCGCCGTCTCTATCTGGTTCGGCGATATGCGCGAGCCGTAGTATGCGATGGCCACTTATTCCACCCCCGTGACGCGCTCCGCGTAGTTGTAGTCGTCGCCTGTAATCTGAGATATGAGCGTGGACACATGCGCAATGTGGTCCGTCTCGTCCGCGAGCAGCTCAAGCAGCACGGGGATATCTCCCGGCGGCGCAACGGCCATCGTCGCGGCATAGGACCGCGTGGCCTCTATCTCGTCAACAAGATTTTTTTGTAGGAGTTCAAGATATGTCACTGGACGTTACCTCCTTGTATTTCTGCACCCATGCCTTGTATTTATCGTCGCCGGCCAGCTTGTGCTTCTGGAACGTGGCAAAGGTCTTGGGCGTGGCCTCGGGTATGGCGACGCGATAGTCCTCCCATTGTCGGTAGTCTCGCAACCATTTCGCGCGGCCCGCTTCTTTTTTGCGGTACGCCTCTATCTGTTTTTGGCTGCGCGGGTCGACGCTGTATGGGTTGCGCGCCGGATTGGAAAAATCCTTTATGCGCTGTATCTCATCCGTCGAGCGTCCCGCGGCTGTCCACGGGATTAATGAATGTAAGCAGTTTGGGTGGATATTGAGCCATGTATTGGCCAGCGTCCGCGGCCCAGCCGGGTCCATGATGCCGAATGCGTCAGCCAGCGGCGGGAAGTCGGGGTCTGTGCCGCTTGCGCTGTATACGCGGCCCTCGTAAGGCGCGCACAGCTTGCAGGTGGTGTTATGGCTGCTGATCTGATAGAGGTCCTGCTCCGGGTCGCGCGTGAGTACGGACAACACCTCAGCCTGACGCGACGTTGTGCGCAGCACCATGCTGCCGTAGGTGTGCAGGCTCCAGCGCCGTCCTGCCTTGTCGACAAACGCGGTCACGCCCTCGCGGCGGAGTGCCTCGATAAACTGACGGGTCATCTTGAACGCGCCTTGCCCCGTCGCCTCCATGCTGGCCACCTGCTCAAGGCCCACTCGCCGAAATATGTCCGGCGTCGTGCGCCCTATGAGCATAGCCTCGAGCGACGCGCCCACGGTGGCGGTGGCCTCTGTGATTTCCCCCATGAGGTTCATAGTGAGGCGCTGAACTATGTCCGTCTGTGCCGCGGTGAGCGTTCCGGCGTTCTCATAGCCCGACGTGTGTTTTTTGACCGTCTCATACAGTTTCCGGGCCTCCGGGTGCTGTACGTAGAACTGGCGCTCTATCATCTGCGGCACGTACTCCCAGGACTCATTTTCAAGGCTGCGAAGTATCGCCTGCACACGGTCAAGCGCGGCCTCGGCGTGGTAATCTACAAGGCCGCCCTCTCGCAGCCGCGCTATCTCGTTTATAATGTCGGTCTCGGCCTTGAGGAATATCGCTATAAGGCGCTCAAGCTCATCCGACATGTGTGGGCGGCTGATAGTCGCCACTGCTTATCACTCCCCAAAGCCCAGCCCGGCGAGCGGGTCGCGCAGCGCAGTTACGTCCTGATACGTTTTCCCGGCGTTGGCGGCGATCTCTTCGTCGGTTATGCTCCCGAACATACCGGTTTCGTCCGCAAGGCGCTTGAGCTCCTTTTGTGCCGTGTCTGCGCCCATGAGCCCGGCCTGGAACGCGGAGATAACCGCCTCGGCCTTGGCCTTGGTGATCTCCGCCGTCTCTTTTGCCGTGGGTGTCCAGAGCGGCGGGAATGTAATTTCGATGTTCTCCGGCATTGCGCCCCATGTGGACATTGCAAGCACGGGGAGCAGCTTTTCGAGCGCGGGCCGGAGCTTGGACTCACGCAGCGTGTCGACATAGTCATAGTAGTTTTGCAGGTCGCTTTGCCCCGTGGAATTGAGCCCCGCCGGGGAGCGCCCGAACAGCTTGGTCATGGGGTAGTGCGACGCCCCGCAGAGGTTCAGGCACATGCTCTCGTACACCTCCTGCAATCCGGTGAAGGTGTACTGCGTGTTGTGCAGCTGGTCGCCCTTGTTGACAAGCTGGAAGCCGAAGTTGCTCATTACAACGCTCTGCGCCTGCATCACGTTCCAAAATCTGCGCTGCATTTGCGTGGAGCCGAGCGAAAACAGCTGGTCGAGGTTCTGCACTTCCATTGTGTTGATGTTGGCACGGAACGTTAACGCAGCCATGTTGGCGCTTACGTTGTCGTGCGCGACGACGTCCTTGTATAGCGCCTCGACCTCGCTCTCTCCCCAGTACAGCTCTGCCACGCGCTCAAGATACGGGAGGTCGCGCCCCGTGAAGCGCACAAGGCGCGAGTGGTGGACGCGGGCCACGGTGTGCCCGGTCGCGTCCGTAATGGAGTAATACTTCGGCAAGGGCTCTCCACCCTCGAAGGTCAACTCCACATCGGGGACCACGCCCTGCCAGCGGTCGAGGATATACAGCCCCTCAAACGAGCCGGGGTATATCATGTCGAGGTCGAGCGGCTTCTCGAGATCGTCCTGCCCCTTGACCATGATAAGGCCCGCCGCGCCGCCGTAGAGTCTGCCCCAGCGCAGCCCCTCGGCAAGTCGCGCGCGCACCTGCGTCCGGCGTTCGGTCTCGGCCAGCTCGCTTAGTTGCTCGGGCGCAACGCCCTTGAGCTTGTACCACTCGCGGAGCATGTCGTCTACGACGAGGCCGACGACGTTCTGCACGACCCAGTTGTCACGGTACAGGCTATTGAGCAGCGCGTAGTTATCCGTCATGCGGGTGAGCGGGTACTGCGTCGCCTCGAGCGGAGACTGCGAGCCATAGCCCAGGTGGAAAAGGGGGTTCGAGAATGCGTCCGCGAGCGTCACCGGCTGAGCGTTGTCGTTGATTTTAGTTTGTGTACCGCGGGGGGCGGCTTTGTTGCGTCGGGACATATTACTCAAACCTCCAGTCCGGGAGACTGTTCACAAAATATCGCAAAGCATCGGGCGCGTGGTCCAGCTGTTTAACGGGCTTCTCCTCGCCTCTGGCGGCGGCTTTGTCGTCCCAGCGGTATGAGCCAAGCTCATCCATAAGCCCCGTACACGTGTCATGCACAAGCAGGAGCCCGCGTTGAAACAGCGCACCGACGCGGCGGATGCCATCAAGCACGGCGTTGTTCGCCTCGATGACGTACACTCCGCGTCGTCGCAGCGCCGCAATGAACGATGCCGCGGACGGGTCCACATACACCGCGCACCAGCTATCGCCCATGAACACCATGAAATCGTCGGCGTACTCCTCGTCGGTCTTTTGCCGATGCTCGGCGCGGCTGTCCCAGCGGTACTCCCGGTCGACGCGGATGACCTCGCCGTCGTCGTAGATATCCAGAAACACGCAGGGGTTGGTCGTGCCGTAGTCGCAAGCTATGTACCGGGTCGAGCGGTCGACCATGTCAATTGGCGGCTCGCTGTACACGTTGCGGGTATGATCAAACATGTCGTAGACAATGCCCTCCGCCATGACCCACAGTCCGAGGACGTACCGCTGATAGAACACGCCCGAGTACATCGTGCGGTAGCGCTCTCGCGTTGCGTCGTCCAGGCTCGGGTTGTCGTCCATGGTGAAATGCAGGTGCAGCGCGTTTCGCTCGGGGGCTTTGAGCAGCCACTCCTTGCGGAACCAGTGCTCGGGGTTTTCCGGGTTACAGTTGAACCAGAACTTCGCCCCGCTCACGGAGCAGCGCGCGAGGGCCTGTTCCACGAACGAGCGCGGCATGAGCGCCACCTCATCAAGCATGACGCCCGCGAGGGTGATGCCCTGTATGAGCGAGTAGCTGCTCTCGTCCTTGCCGCCAAATAAATAAAAGCGGTTTTCACGTCCGCCCCTGCGGGCGGTAATGACGTGATCGCCGCGGTTGTATCTGATATCGAAGTTGCGCCGAAGATACGCAATGCTGAGCAGCGGGGTCACGATGTTGCGCTCAACCGCGCCGACGCTCTTGCCGCAGTAGGCAAACGAGCAGCCCGAAAAATTCCCCATGGCCCACAAGAAAAACGACAGCGACATGATGGACGTCTTGCCGCTTCGCACGGAGCCATCGCATATAAGCGCGTCGTACTGCGAGTACGGGAAGCGCAGGATCTTGCGCTGCTTATCAGACAGCCCCATGCGTCGCCTCCTCTTTGAGTGCCTGTGTGATGGGGTCGTCGTCCTGGTCGTCTGCTGCGCTTATGCCAGCCGATTCTGGCAGAAGGTCAAAGAGCAGCTTTGCGGCTTTGGGGTTGCCCTTCATCGCGCTCGCAGCCAGTCCGGCTACAATGGCCATCTGATTGTCGATGTCATCAGGGTCAAGCCCTTCTTTCGTGAGCTTGTTGAGCTTGCGCTTGTCCACGACCGGCAAAGACAGATATAACTCGGCAGCCTGTCTCAAGTCTCGCTTGCGCCGGCGTGACACACCGGACGCACGTCCGCCAGCCGCCCCGTTTTTCGCGGCTGCTTCGCGGCTTTGGTCGCTGGTAAAGCAATGAGGCATAATGTTCTGTTCATTCGGCATGTCACCACCTCTCTTGCGAGTTTTGGGCATAAAAAAGCCCGGCCAGTGCGGCAACACTGAACCGGGCACAAGGAGGGTCTCCGTTATATCTCTAGCTTAAATATAATGCGGTCTTTCTCAAAAAACAATGCCCCCAAATTGCCCTTACGACTCCGTAGCGCCGTACATGGCAATGGTCAAACGTTTGAGAGCTTTGTCGGCTCGCTTGTAGACGCTGCGCTCGTCCTCTAGGTGCAGCTCCTCACGCAAACGGCCAACGGCCCCGCGCTGTCGGTTTATGTACATGAGTTCAAGCACAAGGCGCTCTTCCTCGCTCAGCCGCGCAAGCGCGGCCTCGACGAAGGCGACGGACTTCTTTGCCCGGTACAGCATGGCCTCTATCTCTTGCCGCCGGACAATGTTTGTGAGCGCGCGGTCCTCCTGCGTCGTCCCGCCTCCCTGCACCGGAGTAACATCGGTATTTGCGGCCTTGATTGACGTGTACTCCGATTCCAGCCGTTTGAGCTCAAGCGGGAGTGTCGCCACGGCATTGAGCTGGGCCGAGTAATCGCGGAGCTTGTCCTTCGCTTTGTACTTCCAGTCTTCCATGTGTTATTTCTCCTCCGTATTTTCGGTATTGCTCTCAAATCGCATTCCGTTCTCAATCGCCTCAATACAGAGTGTAAGCAGCGCCTCACGTTTGCGGTTGTATTCCGCGAGGTTCTTGCCGTTGTAGGGCCTCGCGCCGAGTTCTCGCATCTCGCGCACGAGCTTGACGGCTCTCTTGTTGACCGTTTTGGGGTTCATGACGTTAATCAGGCCTCATGGACGCCTGTTGGCGCATTTCCCTGGCTTCCTCCACCCATGCTGGGTCCGGCTCACATCCCGCAGCCCAACTCGCTGAGATCGCACTCAGCAGTGCGTGGTATCTTTCCGCCAAATACCGCGGCTTAACGCCGAGCGGCGGGCGCTCAATGTTTTCGCTCATTCTTTGCCTAACCTCCTTCGTAATTTTCAGCCACTCATTAATTATTTTGAGTAGTAAAACAGCCGCTTCATTGTCTAAATCTTCAGCAGCGGCCAGTTCCCCGTTCTCGCTCATTCTCTGCCTCCTATAATATCGTTGAGCGCTATTCTTTCTCCCACTTTCATCGACGGGATGCACGGGATTTGGAGATAGGCCGCGCCAAAATCTAATTTGCTGTAAAGTTCTGACCGATTTTCTGCTATTCTTTCAATGTAATCCATAGCTGGAGCGAGTAGCTTTATTGCTTTTGCAGTCTCAATCTCCTGCTCCGTCCAGCGCGACTTCTTACTTTCATGCTTTGGAAGATCCTCCTGTTTGTAAACTCTTGCGCCACAGTGTGCGCAATATGGCTCATACCTCCACACGCCGTCGACTATCTGATAGTGCGCATCGGCTCCGCAATTGCTACACTCCATCGTGTGAAGCGCGTCGCCGCGTTCCCGCCATACCGCTACGGGCCGGTTTGTGTTCTCGCTCATACTTCCTCCTTTTGTCTTTGTCCTCTATCGACACGAAACACGGTTTTGCCTATTGACTCTGAGAAAAAATAATCGCTGTTCCCTGCGTCATCTAAAACATCTATTACAATGCGTGTTTCTTGTTGTGTAACAAGTACCAATAAGCTTGTAACAGTATAATAACAAGTCCCTCTTGCCTCTAGCCGCAGCCTGTCCCCCACTTTGCAGGGAAGTTCCAGGCTTTGCCCATGTTCCGGCACCGCATTCACTCTTAACCGCTTGTTTTCCTCGCGTAACTCATGGTTTTCTATTAAATGATTCGTTATTGCTAGACTCGCCTCAGCTCGAACTTTTTCTATTTCTAGCAGCAGTTTCCTGTTGATATCTCTGTAATATTTTGCTCTCATGTTCTTCCCTCTTGCTCAGCTTTCTCGGGCTTATATCCCAGGCAGCTTGGGCAGCCGTGTTCTCCCCACACTTCATCTACCCAGCCAGCCTTTTTGAACTTGGTGCAGTAATCTTTAGGCTTACGTATAATGGCATAACCATCTTCTACCCAATCAGGACAGCAACAGAATTTGTCCATCTGGTAATACTCGCAGAACCCGCAAGCGCCAATGTGAACTGCATCTTCCCGGTCAGCCTCAACCAACTCCTGAATTCGGCCCGGAGGCGTTTCACCGCAAATATGCCGATAGGAGTGAAGAAGCATCAGCGCATCGTCCCGCTCTTCTTTTAGCTTGCGTAGCTGCTCGAGGTCGTACTCTTTGCCGTCCTCGCCGCAAAATATATACTCGATTGCAGCCAACCGCGCAAATGCTTTATTGTAGTTCTTTCCGTTTATTGACCAATAATTTACGCCGTCGCCCTGTGTCAATCGCTTCATATTCAGTCCCCCTCTGCAAGGTAAAGCCGCCCCACATACTTAACGGCCTCAAGCCCCTCTAAACGCATGGGCTGCTCCCAGATTTCAACATGCTCCGCGGCTTCTTCGAGCAGCTTTTGCGTGAGATGAGCTTTAACCTCCGAATCGTCAGAGTATAGCATTAGTTCGACTATATCTCCGTATTTGATGGCGGCAGCTTCAGCGACATAAACCCGCATGCTTCGCTCTTTGGAAAGCCAATCGCGCTCGCGCTCGATCTTTGTGTACTCATCGCTTGTGTATCCGCCGAGCGCCTTTAGTCGGCTGCGCTTCTGCCGCTCATGTATGCGCTGTTCTCGCCTCATGCCTTTTCTTCCCTCCTTCAATAATATGCGCTCCAACAGGTCGGCCACTGTGTATTTTTTGAGGCACGAAGCTGCTCAACTGCCGCATCCCGCTCCCTCTCTGCCTTCTCCGCCCGCTCGCGATAGCCGGGGATAAGCTCATCGCAGTTCTGCCATGCGCCATCCGTTGATTTCCTTCGAGCTTCGGCAAACGTCGCACGGCTTCCATTTCTCCCTATCAACAACCAGCCTAACCTCCACCCTGCCCTCCGGCACCATATCATAGTTGCCGCAATCGTCCGTGAGCATAACGTCGCCGTCCTCGTCTATTGCAAACGCTGGCCAGTCACACCCGCGCGTCTTTTCCGCCCACGGCTCCTGCACAAGCTCGTATGCTTTCGCTCGCTCGCCTGTGCGCGTGTCGATGATTTCATATATCATTGTGTACCTCCTCACAAATACGCGCCATGCTTTCTTTTGGCCTCGATGTTTGATAAAATCTCCTTCAAATCAAGCGCCTGGATGTGGCACTTCCAGCTTTCAGCACCAAACAGCCGAAAAATACAGTTTTGGCACGAACGTTGCTCATTGCAATATGCTAAGATGGTTTTAGCTGCGTTGACCGCATTTTGTTTGCTAACCACGTATTTCTACCATCCTTTCCAGCATATCTATCTGCTCCGGTGTGAGCAGCGGGGCGCGGGTGTTCCAGGCTTCAATAGCATTTTTTGCACCATTTTTTATTATGCAAACATCGCCTTTGTCATTTTGATATATGCAACTTTCAAAAACTGGCCCGTCATGGCATTTGTTTTTGCAAACGACTGTCCACTTTTCCCTTATTGTTACGGGCCCAGTTGAATCCCCCCCGCCACTTCTTTTAAGCTCTACTTCTCCTCCGCAATGTGGGCACGGTATCAACACTCCTTGCTCCGTCAGCCTCGCCGCTGCGTCGTGGTCTCCAAGCATCGCGCGTTGTATGTCAGTCATGTTTTTCCTCCTTCCAACTACTGTTTTCGTCCATCTCGCCTATTTGTTCATACACCCATCCTATATACTTTCGGCACACGCCGCTCAAATCGGCCATCACAGCCCAGCCCTCTTGGCCGCGCAACCGGTTAATGCTCTTGCTGCACTCGTCGTGGTATGGGCAATCAAGGCTTATACAGTAGCGCCGCGCGCGTGTCATCTGAATTCCTCCATCCTGTAGTTGAGTTCGTCATCGAGCATAGACCAGCGGAACACTTTGTCGTCTGGAGACAGGAGGCCCATGTCCTCAAGCTCGAAGCGGCGGTCATAGTCGTGTACGGTGTGCCCGTCAGCCTTGAACGTTACAGGGCTATCTTCGTCCCACTTGAGCATCAGTGCCCACAGCTCGGGGTAATTGTGTCGCAGGATACGTAGCTGATTAACGCTTTGATTGTGGCAATACCAGCACCCGCCGCGCGCCGATGAGGTATATATTGGCGATAGTAGGTTATTTTCTTCGCACCAGCGTCGGCAGTCTGCCTCTGTCCATCCTGCATCTACTAGCGGCGAATGTTTCTTGTCAGACAATACATGAAACCTGCTAGGCTCATCTGCGGCTATGCCAACATACTGCATTGCGTCCTTCGGCAGTTTCTCAAGCACATGTTGTTTGAGCCGAGAATTACACCACGGGCCAGGCTGAAAAGGCCAGCCGTAGATACTTCCTACGTATTTACTTTTTGCTGCGCGTCCATTGTTGCCACATATCATGTAAAAGCAATCTTGATATGTATATTTACCGCGAACATGCTCGACCTCGATGCCCCACCGCTGCTTGATGATTTCATCGGCGCGCGTCTTAAACTCCACCATTGGCGGCAAATCTGCTGGTATCGTATCCGTTGCCCATACCTCAGCGTGGACTATGCGGTCAAGCGGCCAACCTAGCTGTTCAATTGCGCCGAGACACGCAAGAGAGTCTTTGCCATAGCTGAGACTTAATATGTGTTCCGGCATCATTACACCTCAATCCTGTGCTCTGCGCTTCGCAAGAATTTCGCCATATATCCCGCACTCACTTAGCGGTACTTCACGAATAACCTTTGCTTTGCGGGCTCGTACCTTTCCGTCTGTGTTTATCGGCACAACAACATCTTCGCGTATAGCAGTCATTTCAAGTATCGCAAGGTCGTTCCACTCTCGGCCATAATTTAGGCACCAGTGAAGTGGGGCCATGTTTATTCCAGCACCACACTTCTCCGACACGTCACCATCAAAGCCATTATCCGGCACAGCAATTTCGCCAATTCTGTATTCATATTCAGTGTCATAGTCTGAATAATAATGACCTTTTTCTTTGTGAACAGCCTTATAAAGAGTTACTTTTACATCATCAGACTGCACACCATAATGCGATATAAATTCCTCAAGATTCTGCGGCAAATAAACGACCCTTGCATTTTCTGATATTGAGGCATGGCCGCTGCGATTGACATCTACTATCTGCGCGTTACCGCTTGCTTCGGCCCTGGCATTGTCCCGCAGCATGGCCCTGGCATTGTCCCGCAGCACGGCCCTGGCATTGTCCCGCAGCACGGCACTGGCATTGTCCCGCAGCACGGCACTGGCATTGTCCCGCAGCACGGCACTGGCGTTGTCCCGCAGCATGGCCCTGGCATTGTCCCACAGCACGGCACTGGCGTTGTCCTGCAGCTCGGCACTGGCATTGTCCCACAGCACGGCACTGGCGTTGTCCTGCAGCTCGGCACTGGCGTTGTCCTGCAGCTCGGCACTAGCATTGTCCCGCAGCACGGCACTGGCATTGTCCCACAGCACGGCACTGGCGTTGTCCTGCAGCACGGCACTGGCGTTGTCCTGCAGCTCGGCACTAGCATAATCGTACGACTTTTTCAATACAGCCGGGTCAAGCCACGTGCCAAACTTTATTATTATCCTGCCGTGATAATCCAGCGGTACATTATCAAGCTCTTCCTGAGTTTTCACAATAATTTTGTTCATTTCCTCTGCCTCCTTAAATTTCAATCCCGCGCTCTGTGCGCAGTGTATGTCGCAAATCTGCAAGGCTTACGTATCCCTGCACCACACTCTCGCTGAGGAGGAAGTCCTTTGAGCCAGAGACACGTTGCCTTTTTCTCTGGGTGCCCGAACATCCAAGGCTGAATAATCTGATCGGGTTTGCGATATTGCGTGGACATTATGCCCACCGGGTTCTCAACCGCTATATGCTCACAATCGGCATTGATGAACCGCATAAAGAACTCTATTGCCGCCTGTTGACGCCCGTCTGCTCGCTTTTCGGCAAACCACTTCGCGCCGCTCACGGCCAGATCGGTACACGGCGGATGAGCTATAATCAAATCCCACTTGAGCTTGAGCAGTTCCAGCGCGTCTACTTGTATATGCCACTCGGGATGCCCGCCGGAGCAAGGCTGTATGTCACAACTGTAAGCCTCATGCCCCAGCGCACGGAAAGCCTTGCACACTTCTTGAGATTCTTCGCAAGCTACAAGCACTCTCATATTCCATCCTCCGGCACATACTCCACGCCGCCAATATACTCCGTGCGGTATACGTTGACCACGCCATTGCCGCTAAAATACAGGTACTCGCTCGGCAAAGTCCGGCCCACGTCTATGTAACCCATCTTCTCCAACTCCCAGCGGGCCAGCGTCTCGCGGGCGAGGTCGTACCACTCAGCAGGAACTTCCCGCTTGGTCAGCAGTCCGTGAAAGGCGTCGCTGTGCATTACCTCGTCAAGCGGTAGCCCCCATGCGTCGGCTCTGTTGCAAGCACACCATATCGGCGCCGTGCGCTGTGCATAGTCGCTTCCGCTGTACTCTCCCCACGCAAGAAGCGCGGCCTCTGCTACCAGCTCGTCGGGAATCGCCTCCATTGCCGCGTTTAACACGTCCTCCTGGCTCGGGTAGGTGTTCGGCGTGTCAGCGGACGTTTTGGGCGGTACGGGCGCTATGAGCAGCCCAGACGCGGCGTGTGCGGGGGCTTGCGGTATGATAAGCTCGGGCGGCTCGTTGACCGCGAACGCGCGGTTCGTCACAAGCGCCGCGAGGATCAGCAGCAGCACTACCGCCACGATGCCGATCACGACGTCGCGGGGCTTAACCTTGCGCCGCGACATGACATCTGCTTTTCGTATATTTGCTCTCATGCTCTCATGTCCTTTCCGTTCTCGCCCTCCGGCAGCATCGCCATCCCCTGCGCGATATCGCTTATCATCTGCCTCAGCTCTGCCGGGAGGGCCGCTTGTTCGCGTTCACGGACTTGCTGCTTGTCCCATATCTTGCGGAAGTTCGAGGCGATGACGGAGCCAAATATGTCCTCGTCCACCATGCCCCACTCTCTAAGCTGGTTTGCCGAACCGACGGCCCGCTGTACTGCCGGGGGCAGTCTCTCAAACTCCTTGGACGGGTTCTGCAGATCGCACCGGGAGACGGCCCGGCTCACCAGCACCCATGCCTCCTGCGCGGTCATCTCGTCCGGGTGCGTAATTTTGTAAATTTTCGCTTTTACTGCGCCTATTGTCGGGGCAAATTCTCTCTCGGGCTCGTCGAGGATGATTGTCTTGATTGCGGCCTCCACAACCTCGCGGGGCTCGTCGAACATGCCCGCCCACAGAGTCACGGTCGCCTTGGCCTCCTGCACAGACATGCCGCGATATGAGCCCGGATATGCCGTCTTGAGCACGGCCAGCACCAGCGCCGCGTCGTCCTTGGTCATAGATCACCCTCCTGTATCATCTGCGCAAAGATGTTGCCGCCACCCGCTTGCTTGCCTGCCTTGCGCTGTGCCTTTGCAAGCTCGTCCGCCTCCACCTTGGCCAGCGTGTCTAAGCCCTCGCGGGAGTATCGCTGGAGGATGGCTTGTATGTAGCTCCACGTGAGCTTGCGCTGGTTTACGGCCTCGTCTATCGCGTGTATCACCACGTCCGGCCCCAGCTCGTCGGTGTAGGCAATGAGCAGCTGCGCCACTGTGCTCGGCGGCGTTGGAGTGATGCAATCCTGATAATGCGACAGCACAGCACCCAGCGCCGCCTCGCGCGCGTTAGCTGCGTAAGCAGCCTCTTCTTTGCCTTTGCCTTTTCCTTCTCCTTTGCCTTTTCCTTGGCTTTCTGGGCTTTCAGAAAAAGCCGTAGCTTTTCCGGCTTTTGGTGGACGTCCTCCAAGACGGCCCTTCTCTGCATTCTTGCGGCATTTCTCTTCGTACTTTTCGCGGTCTCTATCGATTTGAGCCTTAACCATCGGGAATATATAACGCTCGTTCCCGCCGAGCTGTGGGGCTGCGCCCGTGATACTGTATTCCAGCATCGCCGTGAGCAGCCGCCCCCTCTCAGCGTCACCGAGGGCTTGTATCGCATCCAGGTAGGAGTGATACAGGCAAACATAGTCCCTCGCCATAACTCAAAACGGCATCTCGCCGTCTTCGCCGCCGATGTCTGCCATCTTGCCGCTCGGCTCGGGGCTGTGCGCAATATCGCCGCGCAGCTTCGGCTCGACGAAATAAGCGCGATCTACAACGACTTCGGTGGCGCTGCGATTACTGCCGTCGCTATCCACCCAATTGCGAGTCTGTATACGCCCGTTGACGACCATCCGCTCGCCCTTGCGGTAATAGCGGCTCACCATCTCGGCGGTTCTGTCCCATGCAACGCATGTGATGAAGTCCACCGCGTTATCGCCCTTGTAATCTCGGTCGACCGCCAACCTGAACGACGTGACCGGCTTATTGGTCGATGTATATTTGAGCTCCGGGTCGCGCGTGAGGCGGCCCATGAGCGCCACTTGATTAAGCATGATGCCCTCCTATATGTAACTCTTGCCGAATACCTCGATGAACTTGTCGTGCCCATAGAGGTGCTCGAACTTGCGCTGGCACGCTTGTTTTAGCTGCATGTCCAGTGCGTGGTTGCTGTGTACTCCGTAGCTTGCGAGGTTGTGCCAGTCACCGCGGAGCCACACCCAGCAGCCCCACTCCTCGCTTGCCTTGCGCCGGGAGCCTGCGTAAATATGGTGCTTGTGCAGACCCAGCGTTGACCCGGTGAGGTCGCAGACGCGGCCAGCCTGCAATATGCTGTCAGCCACGCCCCCACCTCCTGCGCGCCCATTGTCTGCGCTCCTCGATGAGCACGGGGCACGTGTAATAATGCGGCAGTCTGCCGTATTTAGGGCCGACGTGCGGGTCCCCCTTGTACAGCTCCCCGTTGACGAGGACCCGCTTGCTCACGAGCCGATACCGCCCGGACTTGGCCGGGAGGAACAAGACGGGCACCTCATCGCACGGGCACCACTCATCGGTATCAAGGTGCACCCACTTGAGGGGCGCACGGCATAGCGGGCAGCTGTTCCACGGCTGGCGCCGCCTGTGCGTCGGCCAGCAGCGCTCCCGTGTCTGGTATGTCATCATCTTCTCTCGCCTCCCGGAATTCAGGGTCAAGTACATAATAGGGCTTGACCGCGTACAGCTTTTTGGTCGCGCGGCAGTAGTCACAAACGCCGCACCGTTTCGGCTTGACGCGCCCCTCTTTGACGCGCTGGAACAAGGGCAGCCGCTCTTTGATTTCCTCTAGCTCCAGGTCCCAGGCTTGGCGGTGGTTGAGCATGAACACGTCCTTGTCCGGCGGGTCCTGCTTGGATATCGCCACGATAAGGAAATTCGGGTCCGTGGCCGCGTGGGCGTTCTGCTTCTCGATCTCGGCATATACCGCCGCGCGCATCATGTAGCCGTTGGCGCGGATGAAGCTCACCTTCTCGCGGTACTCACTGCTCCAGCGCAACTCTGATATACTCGCGCACGTTTTCCAGTCGATGATGAGCCGACCGGCGGAGACGTATTTGTCGAGCCTCACACGCCACGGCACGCCGAAGAGGGTACCGGTCATGATGACCTCGTTTTCGCCCGGCATGTCGATGAGAGAACGGATTAGCTCGTCGTTCTGTGCCACGGCTATCATCTCGTCCGCCTTTGCGAAGGGAGCGCGCACGCCCACGGCGACGGTCCCCTCTGCCTTGGTGGTCTTGGTCTTGAAGATCTCCTCGAAGTGTTCCCGCCTGTATTGCTCGTGCGCGGCCTCGCCCTCCAAATAGGTGTGGAAGTAGTTGCCCACGAGCAGCGCCTCGGTCGGCTTATCTTCCCAGCGGCCCTGTATCTTTGCCATGGCCTTGGCTTCGCACTCGCAAAACGCCTGATACTGAGAGCAGGAGAAATACTCCTGGTCGGCCTCGGGGCTGTAGTAGTTGTCACGAGTCAGCAGCATTGCGGCCTCCTGTCAGCTCGCGGTTGAGCGCCTCGAGCGCGTTTTCTTCCTCCTCGCTCGGCAGGTCCTCGGGCGTGGGGGCGGAAAGGTCGAACGCATCCTGCGCCTTGACAAAGCCGTCTTTGATGGCCGCGTACAGGTGCCGGAGTTTGACAATGTCATTAGGGTCGAGCTTATCAATGGGGCGGCTGAGCTTCGCGGCGATGTTGTCGGGGCTTACGCCAAACTCGGCGAACGCTGTCACGACGGCCTCCCGTACTTCTTCGATGGGTTTACCGTTCGCGACCGAGTTGCGCAGCGTCTCGTTGCACGCATCAAGTGCGGCCTCGACGTACCATCCCGGCATTACTGCCAACAGGCAGGAGCGCTTGCGGCGGGCGGCTTTGTTCGCCACCATCTCGTATATGTCGCGCTCGTCGGTGAGCTTATAGGAGCCTCTTTTTGTCGTGCGAACATGCTGCACGGTGAAGGTTTTCTCATCGCTGACGTTGTTTTCGAGGTCCCAGGCATAGGCCTTGACGACGGTGTGGTCGCTATGTGTGTCTATCTCGGCGACGCCGCTGTCGATGTTGCCCCAATGCCGGGCCAGCACCTCGACGAGCCGGATGCTCGGGCCGGTAACGACACTGTCGCCCTTCGGGTATTCATACTGCGCGGCCTCGGCCAGCTTCGGACGCTTGCACTCCATGAGCACGTTCTGGAGGCTCTGCTCAGGGTCTCGCGGGAACTGGCGGGCGAGGAACATTTTGCCTTTGATTTCCGAGAGTTGCTTGCTCTCCTGATATTCGCCGACCTGTGAGGTCTGGCGCGCCATGATCTCATTCATTCTCTTTTGCCTCCTCTCGTGCCTCCCGGGGCTTGCTTAGCGCTTCAACGTATAGATACGCTGTGGCGATGTCAACGTCGTCGGCGCAAATAGTTCCCAATTCCTGCGCGAGGGCATAAATAGCGTTGGCTATGGTGAGAGACGATGCTTGGCATACTCTAATAATGCTTACTTCTGTTTCCCTTTCCGCCGAGCGCGTGGAGGCAGCGGCAATGATGCACTCGCCCGTTGCCTCTTGCCTGATGGCTCCGGTCTCTATGTCTGTTACTGTTATCTTGTACATGTTCAATCTCCTTATCTCCCAGCGATGTCGTGGAAGTCCACGCCCTCCGCTCTGTCGTTGATGTATGTGAGCTCGTCCTTGCTCAGGCTCCGCAGCGCCGCGACGAAAAATATCCAGGCTTTTTCCCGACACCTCGGGCACAGCCCGCTGACCAACTTGTCCGACGGGACGTCTGCAAAGCACTCACTGCACCTGCCCGTCTCGGGCGGCTCTCGATCGTACTCGATTCCCGGCAGCTCAAAGCGCCGCATGGTCGCAAGTCTGGACATTGACAACCGCCTCCTTGCTCGTTATACTGGTAACGGGGTATTTTCCTGTGCCGTCGCGGACTGTTGCGGAGTTCGCGGCGGCTCTCTTTTTTGCCTCTGCGATGTACTGCGTCAGCGCATAGACCAGTGCGTCGTTGATGGTCGTGTGCCCCATTGCCGCCCTCGCGGCGTTAAACGCGCGAGCCTGGGCTTCTGTGATTCTCCCCTGTATGCGGACAGGGCAGCGGCGTCTCTCCTGTCTCGGCCTCGCGTAGCCCGTCACGGCGGCGACGGTCTTGTTTGCGCTCGGTGTGAACGTTACGCCCGTTTCCGACGGACGCATGGCCAGACTGATGGCCGCTTTCGATATTGCCGGAAACGCGGGTTTCATTCGGCGGGCGAGTTCTGCTCCCGATATGTTCGCAGCCTTTATGGCTTCACTTTGCCAGCCCATTTCAATGACCTCCTTTTTTCCCTGCTCTCCCGCCTGCTCTCCCGCACCGTGCAGCCCTTCCCGCTCGGGCACGGGCGCTTTTTGCCGGTGTTGAGTATGTACAGGCAAGCGTGCGTGTTCATCAGCTTGTTGGATACCCAGTGGTGCCTGCACCCGATGCAGCTCGTATCAACCATCACCGCCCTCCAGGAACCGGAGAAAAGGTAGCCGCGGTATCTGCGTCCTGTGCGGCGACGAGCAGATCACCGGGAAACCAAGCGCCGCGGGGTTTGTCCGGGCCGTTATGCGGATGCTCTGCGGGTTGATGCCGAGCACCCGCCCGGCCTGCTCCGGCGTGATGCAGGGCTTGTCCATCGCGCGGATGTCGTCAAGCGTCATGCGTGTCGCTCCTTTCTCTTGCATCCAGTTTGCGCATGTCTGCGCCAAGCGCCACGAGAGTGATGCGTGCTCATATTCCAAGCCGCTCCCTCACCTCCGGCAGCAGGTCGTCAGGACTGACGGCGCGCGTATCCACCGCGCACCGGACGAGTTCGTCCCATTCCTCGTCGCTCATGTCCTCATCCTCTCGCGCCCGGGCGAGCAGTTGTCGCGCCGCCTCCGGGCACCGCTTGAGCGTTTCCTTGTAGTTGTCGAGTCTTGTCATGGGGGTATTCTCCTTTCGGTTGAGTAGCGCCGCAATATTACTCCGCGTCCTCAGCGCTCTGCATGATCTTTTCCAACTGCGCCTTGGCGCTTTCGGTTAGGCCCTGCGTGACAGCAGTCAGGCCGTCGATGTCTCCCTTGAGAGTCGCAACGATTTCGATCTGATTCGGGTTTTCGTCGTCTATCTTGAAGGATATATTGAGCTCCATGTTTTCACCTCCTCACGCGGTAAGCTGCTCTTTGGCCCATTGCCCATCTCCTGCCGCCGTGGTAAACTAAGGCGAAGGGAGGTGCGCAAAATGAAAGACTTTGACTCGTTTCTCGCTCAGATTGCAGAAAAGCCGGATTTCACAGCAAAGTTGGCTGAGACAGCTAAATCATTGTCTGATCGACAGGTCGTCGAGGTTTTGCAGATTCTTCTATCTGTTCTAAGAGAGTACGACGAATGGTCTCGGCGCTGACCGGAGTTTGCGGCTTCCCTTGTAGTGCCAATACGAGGGAAGCTATTTCTCTAGCCTCTCCGCTGATTGTTATCTGCATCTCGCACTCACCTCCTTCGGTTGTGTAATGTCACATAACGTGACATTACTGATTAAAAAAAAGCTCCTGCACAGTCGTGTGGTAATAGTCAGCTAGCTTGATTTTGGTCTCATCTCTAGGGACTCTGCCGCCGCTCTCATACATAGCGATAGCAGATAGAGACACACCAACAGCAGCCGCGACTTCCTCGCGCTTGCGATTTCCCCTTGCGGCCACAAGCCGCTCAGCTACAGTCATTACAATTCCTCCCTTCTTATTATGTCACGTTATGTGACATTCACATATTAGCACACTTTTTCCAGCATGTCAACACAAATCGTGACAATTTGCTTGACATATATCACGTAACGTGATATTGTAAACTCACTGGAGGTGACGCCAATGTCGGGCTTTAGTGATATGCTCGTATATTTGAGAAAGCGAGACGGGTATTCACAACAAGAGCTTGCCCAAAAAGTAGGCGTTTCACGGAGCGCAATAGGCATGTATGAGGCCGGAGAGCGTGAGCCTGCGTTTGAAACGCTTGAAGCCCTTGCAGATACTTTTAATGTCAACATGGACACTCTGCTTGGAAAACCGACGGCAACATTTGCGTTGCCAACGAACATGACGCTACTTCAACAAATGCGTCAGGTGCCACTTATCGGGCAGATAGCCTGTGGCACGCCAATATTGGCAGAGGAGAATATTACGGACTATGTAGACTTGCCCGGGCATGTCCGGGCCGATTATGCGCTGACCTGCAAGGGCGACAGCATGATCAACGCCGGAATACGCGATGGAGATATTGTGTATATCCGGCAACAGTGCGTTGTTGATAATGGGCAAATCGCCGCCGTCCTCGTGGGCGACGAGGAGGCGACGCTTAAACGGGTATATCGAGTAGGGGACACGGTCTCGCTCAACGCCGAAAACCCGGCCTTTCCCCCGCTCGTATTCGTAGGGGAGGAGGTGAGCCACGTACACATTATCGGCCTAGCAATAGCGTATACCCATGTTATAGAGTAAGGGAGATAGCGAGCTATGGCGAAGATAAAGAAGGCTGTATTCATAATCGTTGGGACCTTTTTCTTGCTGGTTACCATCGCCGGGGTTTCAATAGAACTTGACCCAGAACAACCTGCGTCAGCAGGCGGTTCTGGCATTCTTATCGCGGTGTTTTGCGCAGGGATATCGCTTGTGTGTTTTTATCTTGCTTTTCGAGCACCAACAGTAAAAACACCTAAACCGAAAAAGCTTTCAAAAAGCGAAATCCTAGCAGCGAGACTTGATGAAGTCGAAAGTGCGACAGAGCTGCCCATAATCAGCCAGCCGGTGGGAATCATTCTCCGCGAGGGTGAGCTCTGCCACTATCAAGCACCAGCGATGTCTCTTGTAATTAAAAATGAGGTGGTGGGCCACACAGGTGGCTCTAGCGGCGCTAGTTTTCGAATTGCAAAAGGCGTAACTATTCGTACTGGAGGTTATAGAGGTCATTCGGTTCGTGACAATGTCTCATACAAATATCCCGGAATATTTAGCATGACTTCGCAGCGCATCATCATGACAGGCGAAAAGGCGTTTGAATATCCACTAAACAAGCTCACCACGCTCACCCCGTATAATCAGTTTCAAGGGATTACCTTACAGTTTGGCAAGTCCACTCACACTATCTTAATGGATGAGCCGTACTGGGTTCCTAAAATCATTGACTTGATCCACAAGAATAGCAAATAAAAAATCCCCGCCCAGTGGTACCAGCACTGAGCGGGGAAGCGCGAGAAAGGAAGGTGACATGAGAGCTAACTATTATTATATCATGTGTCACCGGGGCACGCAACATGAAAAGCGAGAATGAGGGGCGCGCACCACGCCGGCGGGGAAACGGCCAGGGCACGGCCATCAAACGCGGCAACACCTGGACGGCGGTCTGGACGGTGGAGCTGTATGTCGAGCCCGGCACGCTGAAACTCAAACAGCGGCAGAAATGGAAGGGCGGATTCGCCACCAAACGCGAGGCGCTCAACTACGCCGCCAACCCGCCCATCGAGGAAAAACGAAAGCCCACGCTCCGGGACTACTGGAATAGCTGGTCGGCGGTCGAGTTGCCCGGCCTCTCCAAGTCTCGGGCCGAGGCGTTTGAGATCGCGTGGAAGAAGCTCGAGGGGCTGGCGGGTATCGCCATGTGCGACCTCACAATAGGCCAGTTGCAGGCCATTGTCGACGAGAAGGGGCCGACATATTACACCGCCCGAGATATGCGGAGCGTGCTCTCCCATCTGTTCAAGCGCGCCGTGGCCGAGGGGAACGCCCGCGCCAACCTCGCGCAGTATGTCAAGATACCGCCGCTCAAAGAGGCCGAGCAGCAGCCGTTCACGGATGTGGAGATCAAAAAGTTGTGGGGGCGCTACGCCGAGGGAGACCGCGTTGTCGGCTGCATCCTGCTCATGATATACACCGGCATGATGCCGGGAGAGCTGCTCCAGCTCAAGGTCGACATGATTGACCAGGAGCGGCAGGAGATCATCGGCGCCGGCCTGAAGACCAAGAAGCGCAAAGAGACGCCCATCGTATACCCGGATATAATCGGCCCGGTGCTCGAGCAGCTGATAAGCACCAGCGCGAGCCGCGCGGGCTATGTGCTGGGCATGAACAAGGACAACTTCTACGAGGAGTATTATGCCGCCCTCGAGCGCGCCGACGTGCGCAAGCTCCCGCCGTACTCATGCCGCCACACCACAGCCACAGCGTTGGCTCTCGTCAACGTCGCTCCGAGCACCATCCAGGAGGTCATGCGGCACACCAAATTCTCCACGACTCAGCGCTACATCCACCCCGGACGCGAAGCTGCCCGTGCCGCCGTCAATCAGCTGGCGGCAGGTAATGAGAAGTAACGGCAAAATCTATAATTAGCTTTACAATTAGCAACAGAGCCGGAAACCCTTGATATTTCAAGGTTTTTGTTTCCCCTGCTAAGGGAGTAGTCGGTGTTGAGCCGAGCGAGGGTTCAAATCCCTCCTTCCGCGCCA
>OJQL01000532.1_pt1 | contig 40563 bp, 37 predicted proteins | sample 1598731 | NCBI WGS metagenome assembly OJQL01 (sample SAMN03922510, study PRJEB24848) | human gut metagenome | isolation source: stool sample | host: Homo sapiens | place: Germany | collected 2010-02
ATATTCTTCTGGAATATGTTATCGAATCGCCTGATTTAAGTGGTTCGGGGTGTCCCGTCCCTGTCCTCGGATGCTCCATCAGCTCATTAAGCAGCTTGACGAGTTTCTTGTATTGCACAGGATTGGATTTCTTGTATACCGATACAGTTTTTATCGCTATCGCGGTAAATTCAATCTTATACAAGCTCATAGTGCTTCCAAGAATTTATTAAGTTCTTCCTTTGTAGTGCAGGTCGTGACATTACCCTCCCTGTATTGCCTGCGACCCTCTTCGAGCCTCTCTTCAAGTCCCGGAGAAAGGACAAAATCCTCTTCGTAAACGGGGGTCAGCATATAGGAGACTTTGCCCCTGCGCCTGATTACCACCTGCTCCCCATTGTCGGCGAGCGCAAACATGGATGCTTGCTTCTCCCGAAATTCTCTTGACGTAATCTGAATGACTGCCATAATTTTTATATTTTATATTGTGTACCAAAATCGGTACACAAAGATAATACCTTTCTCCGAAACCACCAAACTTTTGCAGAAAAACAGTCTTGCAAGTGCGGATATTCTCTTTTTCCTTCTCATGGGCTGTTAATTCCATTCACAAAAATGTTTTCCGGTGTCCGGCAAGCAATGACAACCCAAAATATTCCGCATTTGTTTCAAAGCGTTCTAACTTCGCGTCACGAATCCGTGGCAGACCTCACTGCCACGGTGCTGTCCGGGCAGGTGCGAGGCAAATGTTTTGCCGTGAGGGTCGCCGAAAAAACTGCCTTGTCAAAGAAATGAATCCTACACATGATTTGGAATCAAGACAGCCCGACACGATAGTAATCACTTCGGTCGATACATTGAAAGCCGCCTTCCGGCAATGGACGGAGGAACAGGAACGGCAACGCCGTGCAGCCGAAAGGGAGGCCATGCTCGACGAGGAAACCGTCCTGCACCGCCTCGGCAAGAGCCGTGCCACGCTCTGGCGGTGGAACATCTCCGGCTACCTCACCCGTTACAAGGTCGGCGGCAAGAACTGCTACAAACTTTCCGACATAGAACGAATAGAGGGAGGGAGCAAAAAATGAACGTGGAGCAACTGACAGCGGGTATCGCACAGCGTGACCCGATATTGGCGCAAGCGGTCAGCCGAATGGTTGGCTATATCCGGGACAGATGGGCGTCGCCATACCCGACCAAAGAACAGACGGAGGCGGTCAATGATTACTTACGTTCCGTCCATGCGGACGGTGACGGCACGATGAACGAGACGAACATCGCACACCGCAAAATCGCCTCGCAGGAGATAACCATTAGTGCAATCCGTGTGCTTGACCATGACCAGCTCGACCGCTTGCAGGACGTGTTGAACCATATAGCGGAAGACAGGGAGTATTACATGCCTGAACGGGAATACGGCTTGGGCAGGTAGCTGACCGGTGTAACATCATAATATCATAGACTATGTGTAAGAACAAACAAACTATACATTACTGCACAATCCTTTCAGCCGAACAGTGGGATTTCCTTTTGGACGGCAGGTTTTCAGGCATAAGACAGGAATGCCTGCACAGGCTGATGACCGATGCCGTGCGGACAAAGACCGCTTATAAAATCAAGGGCATTGAAATTGTCTTGGAGGTGGGACAGGCCGCAGCTTCTGATGTGGAAATGGCGGAATATTTGGGTTGCAACCGCAAGACGGTCGGCAAGCTCATAGACAGTCTTAACAGGCTCGGTATGCTGACCACCCGAACCAACAACCGCACTTCCATACACACCCTGCATTTTCTCACAGGCTGGTATGTCGATGGTGTCCTTATAACCAATCCTCATTATGTCAGACCTTCGGCTACCGCCAAAGGACAGACAGGCGATGTGCGGACACCTCTTTCCAATGATTTGCCGTTGGAGAGTGTACAAGGTATCGCACCGGGTGACCGCCAAAACGAGGTGCGGGATGCGGACGGCACAACAGCCTTTTTTTCTTCCCTCTGTTCGCCTGACATTTCCGACCCGTCAGCCAACGGTCAAGCAATCGGCTTGTCAGATGCAGACAGAGCCGGAAATACCCGTATCATAGTTGGCGGTGAGGGAAACTCCGGCGATAATAGCGAAGAAAGCCCCAAAGAGGCGCAAGACGGCACTATTGGCGGTGAGGACGAGCCGAACATAGGGAAGATGAATTGAAAGGCGTAGAACGCCGGATTTCAAGCGATACCCCGTTGGCGTGGCGTGAGTAACCGTGCTTGCATCGGTATAGCCCACTATAACTTCTCCGCTGCGCTCCGAAGTTGTGGGCTCTCCCGAGGGGCTGGGCGTTGCCCCGTCCCACTCAGGGCGCTGCCCTAAGAACCCGGCAAGGGCTGTCAGCCCTATGCAACCCGACCAAAGAGTGACCCTCTCTTTGGAAACTCCGCTCAGTGGCTTCCACCCCTAAGAACCCGGAGCAGGAAGTGACCCTCTCCCTGCACCTACCGATTAAGGCGCAGCCCTAATAACCCATTATGAAACTCAAAAGACAAATGAATTTATGGCACGAAAGACATCTATCAACATAAAGCCCTGTAACATCGGAAACAGCGAGGCGCATAACAGGCGGTTGGTGCAATACCTCGCCCGTATCCTCAAAGAAAAGTTCTACATACGCACTGACCTCATGGCGAAAAACGAGGCATGGGTAGCACCAGAACTCGGCAAAAATTCGCTTACCGACCGCTACAATCAGATAGCCGCAATGGTCAAGGAGAAGACAGGCCGGGCGATGCAGACAAAAGAGAGGATACGGGTGAACAAAAAGACGGGCGGGGTGACCGTTGTCCGGGGCTGCACCCCGCTAAAGGAGGGTGTGGTGGTAATCAAGGAAGACACCAAAATGGAACAGTTGCAGCGTTTCTGCGAGGTGTGCAAGCAGCGTTGGGGTATCACAGCCTTGCAAGTCTTTATCCACCGTGACGAGGGGCATTACGGCATTCCCGGAGACAATGCCACTTGGACGCCCAACTTTCATGCACATATTGTTTGGGACTGGATGAACCACGAAACCGGAAAATCATGCAAGCTGGGCAAAGAGGACATGAGCGAGATGCAGACATTGTTAGCCGAGTGCTTGGAAATGGAAAGGGGCAGCTCAAAGGAGATTACAGGCAAGAAACATTTGGAACGGGACGACTTCATCATCGCCAAACAGAAGCAGGAAGCGGAGCGAGCCAAAGCCGAAAAGGAAGCCGCCATTGCCGACAGGAAAAAAGCCGAAGCGGAACGGGAAAAGACGGTCGAAGCCATAGACAAGGCAAAATCCAAGATTGAAAGGCTCGACGAGGAAACCCGTATCAAAGAGCGCATCAGTTCGGAGCTTGACGGCGAGATTGCCGACAAGGAAAAGCAACTCAAAGACGGGCGCAAGGCAAAAATGGACAGCATTTTGGATAGCGTCGGCAGCATTGTAGGGGTCGGCAAATCCGCAGCCGTTGAAAAGGAAAACGCCAAACTGAAAGCCGAGAACGAGCGTATCAGGAAAGCCTTTCCCGATGCGGTAAAAAACAAGGTGGAGGAATTGACAAAGAAATTGACCGCAGAGAAGCAGGAAGCCGAAGCCGGGCGACAAGTACTCATCAAAGAACGGGACGAGGCAGTCCGGCTACTCAACGAGCAGAAAACGGACGAACATAAACGTATAGAACGTGCCGTATGTGAAGCAACGGAAAAGCAGACGGAGATAATCGGAACTCTTAACCGGGAATTGCGTTGGAAATCCGCATTGCTCGATACACTGGCTGACCTGTTATACAGGGCAGGCGGCGTGTTCTGCCGTGCCATAGCCGCCATTATCGACTTCGCCACATCAAAATACAAATCCATATTCTCGCCCGACGAAGCTGCCGACATCAAACAGGTCATGCGCTCATACGGAGGTGAGGACACGGAACTGCAAAAAGCCGTTGGACGATGGCTTGTCGGATATGCGGAAAGCCGGGAGCAGTTGGATGAAATCGAACTGAAGCACGCCCGCAAAGAAGTGAGCGACATTGCGGAGGGTGCTTATGATTGGAAAATTGAAAAAGAGCAACAAGAGATGCAAAGATGATCTATACTGGTGCAGATTGGTTTTCATCTAATCGTATTTCGTTTATGTATGAGTTTAGATTAGAGAGGTGGATACAAATATAGAATTGTTCCCCTCTGTCTATAATTCCATTGACTTTAAATTTATAAATATTCAATAACTCACCGCTTAATAACCATACTTTTTACGATACAGGCTTATCAGACTGCTTGAAAGAAGCAAAGCCAAGACTTCCGCCACAATAACGGAAGACCAAATGCCGTCAATGCCAAACAGCAGAGGAAGGGTAAAGACGGCAGCCAGTTCAAGAACCAAAGTGCGTACAAATGAAACAGCCGCTGACACAGAGCCGTTTCCCAAAGCTGTAAACCATGTGGAAGCAAACATATTAAGCCCACTGAACAGGAAACTTATCGCATATATGTGTGTGGCATGAACGGTGATTTCGTGTACATTGTTTCCATTGCCCACGAATATAGTGGCGATAATTGGAGCGCAGCACACACTGACAAGCCACAAAAGCACGCCGCCGGTTCCTACAACGACACGGCTTTTTCTCAACAGGCTTGTCAGTTCCGGGTGATTCTGCTCTCCGTAATTATAGGCAACAAACTGCTGTACACCCATATTATATCCCATAAAGACGGAGTTGAACAGGAAACTTAGATTCATCAATATGCCATACGCCGCCACGCCGTCTGCTCCGATGTAACGCATCAGTTGCCAGTTATAGCATATTCCGACAATATTGAGCGATATATCCGACACGAACTCGGAAACGCCATTGCCGCAACATTTCCCGATATTCCGCCAATCAGTGCCATGCCATTGTGAAGTGAATGTAATTTTGAGGCCACTCCTGCTGTGCGAAAAATACCAAAGCGGGAAAGCACCTCCCACGACAAATCCCAACGCACTGGATACGGCTGCTCCCGTGAGTCCAAGGTCAAACAGGAGGATAAGAACTATATCCAGAGACACATTGACAATTCCGCTGATCGTGGTAACTTTTGTACCCAACGAAGGCTTTCCTACAACCATATAGAACGGATTGAATGCCATCATCAGCATATAGAAAGGCAATGCCAAAGTCAATATACGACCGTAGCGCACAGCGTAAGGTTGCAGTACGGCATCTGCACCAAGCATTGAAGCCACGTCCGGCATAAAGACGAACAGGATTGTTGCCAGTATCACACTTGCAATCAGCGTGAAAGAGATTAGCACACTGAAAACACGTTCGGCTCTGTTCTTGTCGCCTTCTCCCAATGTTTTGGAAACCAATGCACTGCTTCCTGCACCTACCATTAACCCCAAAGCACCTACTATGGCCACTACCGGCAGAATAATGTTCATACCGGCAAATGCGTCTGTACCCACAAAACGTGCAATGAAAAAGCCGTCAAGAATACTATAAATTGATGCTACTAACATCATCAGCACCATAGGGCACATGGTACGTAGCAAGCGGCCATAATTGCTATGACCGCTTAAAGAAATGTCTTGAGTATTATCGGATTTTGTCATTAATCATTAAATATTTATTGCTGAAACTATTGAAATTCAAAGACAAAGTTAATAAAAAAGAATTGTTCTCACCCATTTATGAGTGATACTTTTTGTCTTACAATGAAATAAGGAAGTTATTCTTCTTTTAATCTGCTATGGATATACGGTATGATACCATAGATGAATCGTGGATATAAAAATTCTTGTTTTGCGTCCGATAATTCGTTTTATTGTGACGTTAATGTGACATAATTAGAATTTTATCTATTTTATATCCGTCTAAAATTCATAAATATATAATTGATTTACAATGATATATAAATTAAAACTAAACAACTATTTATCGGAAGCCTAATACCCCGAACGTCTCAAGACTTCGGGAGAAATGCCATTCAAACTGCAAGCAGAGACGGTAAAATTGTCCGATGTTAGGTAGATTATGGAGTGGCAAACGGATAGACCGTATGTTTGCTGCCCATTCGAAAATTTAGCTTGTGCCTGCACCGTGCGAGCTAATAGCCGATAGGAGGGAGAAAAGAAAAAGATTGCCTCTTGTAGCATTGTTACGTTGGGCAAGAATGAAACCATTTATTCGGCCATGTTCAGCCCGCATTTCATTGGGTTGAATGGAAACTCTTCGGTGGAGTTTCTTCTTCTATTATCCTAAAGAGAAAAATCTATTCAGGGAAATAGATCAACCATCATTCCGCCTCAATTTTTCTTTTCAGTTATTTACACGCAAACGGTTTAGTTTAGTTTTTATGCTATATATATAAATACCAAACTAAACAGAATTATATATATCCGCGCAGTCGTAGACCAAACCGATAAAAAGCATTGAGGGAATGAAGATTCTACGACAACTTCAATCGAACAATCCATTTACAAGATTCACCGCTTCATCCTTCTTTCGATTGACGATCTTGGCGTAGACCTGTGTCATCTTCACATCCGTATGGCCGAGCAACTTCGAGGTCGTATATAAGTCCGCTCCGAGCGTCAGCATCATCGTTGCGAATGTGTGCCGGGCTGTGTGGAACGAAAACCGCTTGTCGATTCCCGCCGCTTTCGCCCACGGCTTGAGCAGAATATTGATATGCGTCGTGGATGGCAGGTCGAATACGTGGTCCTCTGACGTCTTGTCTCCCCGTTCAGGCATCCACCGTAGCGCTTCGGGAGATAGAGGCAGGTAAATCGGTTCTTTGGTCTTCTGCATCACGACCTCCAAACGATACTGCCTGTTATCCACATAGACGTTTCCCCATTTCAGACCGATGATATCGCTTATCCGCAGTCCGCAGAAGCAGGAGAACAGGTAAGCCTGTTTTACCGTCTCGTTCTTCATCGGCGTAGCGATCAATGCCCGAAGCTCCTCGATGGTCATATACTCCCGCTTGCTCTCAGGGCGGCGTATCTTGTCCGAGTTGCCGATTTTCGTAAAGGGATTGACTTTTATCACATCGGCACGCACGGCGGCGTTCAATGCGCCGTTCAGTACTCGATAATAGTTCTGTGCCGTGAATCGGGAGACGGGCTTTCCCATAGGGCGATACTCCGTCAAAAGATAGTCGATATAGCCTTGGCAAAATTCTTTGTCGATTTGCTCCATCGTTACCCGTTCTCCGGCATACTCTCTCAGAATCTGAATGGCGACCTTAATCTGGTGTCCGTCCTTCTTGCCCCGTTTCTGCTGGTTCTCCAAGTAGGTATGCATCCAATCGAGCAAGAACATCGACTCCTTGTCGTCGGCACGCTTGATTCCGGCTTCGCCGTTGGTCAGGGAGATAATGCGCCGGGACTTGATGGTATTGGCCGCTGTCATGGTCGCTGCATTTCGTTTGCGGGCATTGTCATCCGTCTCGGGGATGATGTACATCTTGAGGTATTCATACGACCGCTTGCCATCGCGGTAAATATCCAAGTAGAGGCTCTTGCTGCCATTGGCTAATTCTTTCATCCGAAGTCGGATCGGCTCCTTTACTTTGGTGGGTTTTCTCACTCGGGGCATAACACTCGGCTTTACTCGTTCTTTCTGCCGCAAAGGTAGAAAGAATAATCCAAATTAAGGAACAAACAAGAAACAAAAACATACGGAAAAAGAGCCAAGCAACTGCAAGCGATGAAAACAAGTGGAAACGCAATAACCGTTATAATATATTGATATAACGGTGTTTCATCTTCATTTGATTGGTTTTTGTTTTCATTTCATAATCTTACTTTATAAATGTAGGAAATTTTCAAATTGCATACTCAGATGGCATAGTGGTTCTCACGCATATAGCGTGGGCTGCTATTACTACATCTGTATGCAAGGTTTCCTACGACCTCCAAATAAAGACGTGGCATTGCAGTTCCACGCTTCGTGGTTAATAATGGTTCTTGTTGGGGCTGGAGAACATATAACTTATTGCGTATGATTTTGTTTAAAAGATTGATTCTCGTATTGTTTTTTGTAAACGTAGTTTTGGGAGCGTCCGCACAAAGCTCTTCGGTTTATAAAATGTACAAAACACGGAATTACCATAATCAACTCCGATTAAATACAAAGACGGGAGAGGTGCAACAAATTCAGGATGACGGCCAATCTTGGACAATTTGTAGTGCCCGAGAATTATTAGGAGATACAGCAGGGCGATTCTGTCTTTATGAAACGCAAAATATGTGGACCTTCATTATGCTCGACACATATACAGGCAAGAACTGGCAAGTCCAATTTAGCGTGAAAGGCGAGGACTATATGTTTGCGATTCCAATTAACAGATACTCTCTCGCTTTTCCATCTGAGGATTCAAAATGGACGAATAGATTTCAAATGTTTGCGACACAAAATATGTGGACATTCGTATTGTTGGATTCTTATAACGGTAAATTATGGCAGGTGCAATATAGTTCGCGGGATTTGGATAATTTAATGTGTATACCTATCAATGACTGCGAATTAGTCTCTGATAATGAAGAATGTATCTTCTCTATTCAACCTTTAACGAGTATGTACCAATATTATCTCATTAATGACAACACCGGAGATATGTGGAAATTTCAGTGGAGTACAAAAGGGGATGATTATAGGTGGATTGAGCGATTTCGATAAAACCGCTTTTTGATATGCCGAATTTGCCGATCATAGTCATTGGTTTTGTCGCTATTTTACTCGCAATTATAGCGGTGAGACGAATACGCCTAAAAAAACGGTCGGAACAACTTTCCGCAAAGATTCGTCGCATTCCATCTTATGAAAGCAATCGGATAAGCGAGGAACGAAAGGCTGCGATTTCAACACGCAACGAGTGCTTTTCTGCTGATATTGCTACGGATTTAGAAACAAGTTTCGGAAACTGCTATATAACTTTTTTACAAGAAAAGGAATTTACCCGCTATTATACGGATTATTACAAAGAAGCGGATGCGCTCGTTCCGCAACTCAAGGCTTTCGGTATCGAACCGTCGGAGGCCGTTGTGAAGTTGATTCAAGATTTCAAGAATATCGGCAAACTCGTCAGATTACACAACCTACATGTTATTCGAAATTTACTCGATGCGAATAAACTCTTTTTTGACCATTGTTTGAAATATCCGTTGGACGAACAACAGCGTCGCTCCATTGTGTCGGAGGAGGAGAATTGTTTGGTCGTCAGTAGTGCGGGAAGCGGTAAGACATCTTCCATCGTCGGAAAGGTCAAATATCTGATTGAAATAAAGAAAGTCGATCCGGCACGCATTCTCCTGATTAGCTATACGAACAAGGCGGCCGCCGAACTGACCGAGCGCATGGGAATCGACGGGCTGCGAGGATATACTTTTCATAAATTGGCCCTCGATCTTGTCGGCCAACAGACAGGACAGAAACCCTCGATTTGCGATAATACGGATGCACTGTTCGTGAAAATTTACCGCGAACTGTTGGCCGATTCGCAGTTCCGCAAGCACGCAGTCGAGTATTTCGCTGATTATCAAGCCAACGAGGCGGATTGGGAGAAACGGAAAAATGAAAGACGGAAGCAGTTGTCCGAGCAAAAGGACATGCGGTTGAAGGCCCTGCTTCCGGATATGGACGGGAAGCCGATTTATGTACGGAGTGAGCAGGAGCAAAAAATCTGTTTCATCTTGTCGTCGCTCGGTGTGAAATTCAGATACGAGGAGTCTTACGAACATCCAGTAGCCGATGCGATGCACTCCCAATACAAGCCGGATTTTTCGATCCACTTCGAGCGAGACGGCAATCCGAAGCGTCTCTATTTGGAGCATTTCGGTGTGGATGAACACGGACTTGTGCCTGCATGGTTCGCCAAAGATCGGAATATCTCCTACGAGGAAGCCAACCAAAAGTACAACGACGGCATCACATGGAAGCGGGCTGCACACGAGAAATACGGGACGAAACTAATTACGACATCGAGCGCGGATTTTTACCGTTCGGATATTCGTGAGATGCTTAAACGATTGTTACTCGATGCCGGTGTTCCTTTGCAAGAACGAACAGATGCTGAACTGTACGGAATGGTACTGCCGGAGGGCAGCAAGCAGGAAAAAGCATTTATCCGATTGATTGCTACATTCGTTACCTTGCTGAAATCGAGTTGTCGAACATTGAAAGAGGTGCTGAAGCAGACCGACGAAGCCGACGACCGGCGTAGTGAGTTCGTAATCAAAAACATCTTTCGCCCTGTATATGAACGCTATGCAGAGGCTTTGCATAATAGCGGACAAATCGACTTTACGGATGCCATTTTGCAGGCGACCGATATTTGCCGCTCGTCACATCCCGTAACGTATGATTATATCATCGTCGATGAGTTTCAGGATATTTCCGTCGATCGCTACAATTTCTTGAAGGCATTGCGCGAAAGCGATCCTCCCGCAAAGCTCTACTGCGTGGGGGACGATTGGCAATCCATCTACCGCTTTTCCGGGAGCGATATGGCCCTTTTTAATAATTTCGCCGCTTTTTTCGGCCCGACCGAAATCAACAAAATCGAAACGACCTATCGTTTCAGCGAACCGTTGGTCGGTTTATCTGCACAATTCATTCAACGCAATACTGCCCAAATAAAAAAGAACATCCGGCCGTTCAGCGAGCAAACGAAAACAGAACTATCGTTCCAAGCCTATGACCGAAACAGTTATTGCAATGTCATCGGGCAGCTAATCGCATCCATCCCGTCCGATAAATCGGTGTTCCTGCTGGGCCGATACTCATTCGACGATTACTACCTTTCATTCGGCTATAAAAGCGTAAAAGAAGGTAACAAATTCTATTACGTCATCAGTGGTCGGAAAATTGAATTTCTGACCGTACACAAATCCAAAGGGTTGGAGGCTGATTATGTAATATTGCTCCAATGCAATAAAGACACTTACGGTTTTCCGTCGCGTGTAAGCGATGATCCGTCCCTGCAATACGTACTGACCGCAAGCGACCGGTTTCCTTATGGCGAAGAACGACGGCTGTTCTATGTAGCGATAACGCGAGCGAAAGTCAAAACATGGGTACTTTACGATGCTCGCTTCCCATCTGTTTTCGTGGATGAATTCTTGCGTCCCGAAAAGATTACGGAAGAGAGCTATGCCAAACATCCGAACGCTAACAAGCGATGGACGCGCAGCGCCGACCAATTCCTGCTGACCCTTCATCGTGAAGGGAAAAGCATCCGGTATATAGCAGAAAAGATGGGACGCAGTCAAACTTCGATTGCCATGCGATTAGGAAAGTTGGAAAGTCGGAAATAAAACCTTAACTCGAAAAATAATAGGGTAAGATTGCCGATTATTATTACTTTTATAACAAAATAGATTTGACAATGGATGATTTTGAATATAAAGGATATTGGTATTTGCCTGATTGCGAAGGCTATCAAGTTGCAGGAATTTTAACTTTTGTAGCGAATGATTCCGCGATACTTGAATTGATCGGTGATATTGACGCTCATGACGAGCCGTTGATGGCTATATTCGAACAAAAATCACACCCCGTAATTTGGGGCGTAGATTCGGACGCAAAAAGAATAACATTGTTCAACTGCCACCTTATTGGGAAACATCTTAATTTGAGCTGTCATTTCCCGATAATGCGTTATTCCGTACAATTCATCATCACAGGTAAATATGTAAGAGCGTGTGATGAGTTGGCGTTTGATAGCTGTCATGTTGAAATGCCTGCATTGACAGAGTGGTGTTTTCCCACGGCAATTCAACAAACCCTATTATTCAAAGATGATAAGACAACAATAAAAGAATTGTCGTTGATTATTGATATGGAACAAATAGAGCATCCTATTGTTTCTGTGGATGTAGAAGGTACGACAATAGAGTTGCATCGAAATGTAACTTATTGTGGAGATTTGAGATGTCCAAAAACAGAACAATCAACCTCTTTGGTAATTAAAAAGCCACAAAAAGATCATTTAGGCTCATTCCTTCACGATATACATATCTATGAACAGTTTTTATCATTCGCAGTTCTATCGGATGTATCTGCGTCGAATATTTTACTGCAAGATGATGATCTATGCCAAGAATTAGATGGGGGGTAAGAAAATATATAAAAAGATATTGTTACATTATGTCCGAAAAGACCGCTCAAAATGGAATGATAAAAATGTAAATTTTCTATTCAAATACGACGCTATCAAAGATAATTATCCCAATATTATCAAAAAGTGGTATTTAGAATCGGATGATATTGCACCGATTCGTACTCATCTTATAGAAAGCATTAAGCAGAAAAATAGTTTTAGTAGTCTTGATTTCTTGATTGTATTTCAGGCTATTGAAGGCTTTGCCATTCGATTCCTTTATGGAGATAAGGGGCCTAAAGTTCTATTAACTTCTTTAATTCGAGATTTCAACGATATTACAAAGCTCAAGTGCGATGAAATAGATATTGCGGCAGCTATTGATTCTCGCAACTATTACTCGCATTTCATGAATAAATCAAAGAAACCGAAAACACTTGATGGCGCAGAATTATACTATATGACAAGGAAGCTGAGAAATTTATTGATATGTTGTATGCTGACCTTTATAGGCTTCTCGCATGAAGACATCAATAAATTGCTATCGAAAAGCACTTATAATTTCAGTGCATAGAGCACATTCCTAAATGCGCTTTTTGAACATATTTTTGTTGCTATTTTGTTACCAGGAGGTTTGTATGATATTACAATACTTTGATATTAAAATACATACTAATAAATAGCTATAATATATGGCAGAACTTCGTGAACTCGTGGCAGATATACCGCCACGACAAAACAGTGCGTGAAAATGGCTGCAAAAGGTAAGATTTATCCCCGTGAAGGGGACCGGCAGACGGTCTATCTGAAGGAGGTCGTCAGCGACCCCAACATCGAAGTCGGGGAATATACGATATATAACGATTTTGCGGCCGATCCCGTCGGCTTCGAGCGTAACAACGTGCTGTACCACTATCCCGTGAACGGCGACCGGCTGGTTATCGGGAAGTTCTGTTCGCTGGCCTGCGGCGTGCGGTTCCTGTTCAACAGCGCCAACCATGCGCTCGGGTCGCTGTCCACCTATCCGTTCCCGATTTTCTGGGGCGAGGAGTGGGGCATCGACAAGTCGGAGGTGGCTTCGGCCTGGGACAACCGGGGCGACATCGTCGTCGGCAGCGACGTGTGGATCGGTTACGAGGCTGTCGTGATGGCGGGTGTTACGATCGGTGACGGGGCGATCGTCGCCTCGCGGGCCGTCGTGACGCGCGACGTGCCTCCCTACGCCATCGTGGGCGGGGTCCCGGCCCGGGTGATCAAATACCGGTTCGACCCGGCGACGGTGGAGTGCCTGCTCGGAATAAGATGGTGGGAGTGGCCCGCGGAAAAGATTCGCAGGGCGTTGCCGCTGATTCGCGGCGGAAAGGTCCGGGAGCTGGCCCTATTTGCGGAAAATGAAATAGACGGCTAAAATCAGGCAAAGGAATCCCGCGAGGTGATTCCAGCGCAGGGTGTCGGATTTCATGAATACCAGCGCGAAGACGGTGAAGACAGAAAGCGATACGACTTCCTGAATCACCTTCAGTTCCCAGATCGAGAACGGGCCTCCGAATTCGGCGCTGCCGATACGGTTGGCGGGGACCTGGAAGCAGTATTCGAACAGCGCGATGCCCCAGCTGAGCAGGACGATGGCTATCATCCCGAAGCGTTCGAGCCGCGATTTGAAGGCGATATGGCCGTACCACGCCAGCGTCATGAAGGCGTTGGAGACGACGAGCAGCAGAACGGTGGCGAGACCCCGAAACATAGGATACAGATTTTTAAACCGCGCAAAAGTAGCAAATTATTCGATATGATCTCCTCCCGGCAGCAAAAATAAGCGGCGAGAGTGTTCCGCCTGAAAAAACGCTTTTGGGGCGGAGAAAGTGCCGGACGCGGAAGGGTTTTCCAATATTTATCGTATATTTGTCACACAGGCCGGGATTCGAAGCAAAAGATGTCTCGGGGCTGAAACAAAATTCTACCCGGAGCATGATGAAAAGTATGAGCGTGAAAAAACTGTTCGGAGCGTTGGCGATGCTCCTGGTCACAATCGGTTCGGCCGGCTGCGATGACGATGATAAATCGGGGCGTCACCTCGAACTCTCCGAGGACGAGTGCGAAGTGGTTCAGGGGAGCAGTATCACCATCGGCCTGACCGCCCATGAGAACACGACGCTGGATGTCGGGAATCCGGAACTGATAGAGGTCGTATATACTTGGAAGTTCGATGGATATAAGGCTGAAATAGAGATCCGGGGAAAGCAGAAAGGCGAAACCGGAATTATTGTTACCGACCATGAAACGGGTGAATCGGCCATGATAAGGGTGATTGTGACGGAATATCCGATGCCCCGCCTTTCTGTGAAACGGCCGAACGGGAATATCTTCGATCAGATGATTTTCTATATCTACGAAGACGGCATGCAGGGGCTTACTTTGAACCTCTCTTCGGTATGCGATTCCATCGTCTGGACGGCCGACGGCATGAGCGGCAGTTTCCGCATATTTGAACACGACGAAGGGGATAGCTGGGCGAGTTCCCGTCTGACCTATGAATGGGGCCATTGCTTCAAGTATCCGGGCGAATATAAAACCAATCTTTCCGTATGGATGGACGGCAAGGTGATCTTCCGGGACCAACTCGGCGTTTCGGTTGCCGATGGCCGGGATTTTCTGGCATATAATTGGAGCGACATCACCAAAAACTCGCAGACGTGGATCGCCTATGACGACAGACTTATGAGCGGTCCCGATCTGATGACCACATCCGGTCTGGCCGGAAGTGTTCCGTTTGTCGAAGCAAGACTTCTTCACGAGGATGATAACGCTCAAAGTTACCGTGTGCTTTATGACTATTTCTGCAGGCTCTGTTCGCTTCCGGCCTACGAAGACAGCGTCGATAAGCAGGAGATGTGGCGGCGGTACGACGAGTTGTTCTCCGAACAGAAGAAATATCCCGATGCCTATCCCATCGCGATCTGGACGACGAGACGGACCAATATCGTCTTGTTGCTGCTGGATGAGTCTACAGAAGTTCCCGGCTATATGGTCTATGCCGAACCGGCCGGACAGTGAGGGCGGCGCTATGCCAGCAGGGCGTCGATGTCGTCGATGTCGTCGATGTCGGCGAATGAGTCGATGATCCGATCGGCCAGCGGCCCGCGCTCCAGCTCTTCGCGCGGCAGGGTGGTCGTGAGGGCCACGATCCGGCCTGCGCCGGCCCGCTTCGCCGCTTCGAATCCCGCCCGCGCATCCTCGAAAATCACGCAGTCGGCGGGCGAAACGCCCAGCGCGGCGGCCGCCGTGAGGTAGATCTCCGGGTCGGGCTTGCAGCGCGACACCATGTCGCCCGAGATCGCCGCGTCGAAATAAGGCCGGATCGCACAGCTGTCGAGCACGAAATCGACGTTGGCCTTGCAACCCGACGAACCCACGGCGCACGGAATCCCCGCCGCACGGAGCCGTTCGAGCAACTCCTTCAGCCCTTCCACCGGGCGGATGTCCGGGGCGTATATTTCGCGGTAGATGGCTTCCTTCTCGTCGGCCAGCGCCGCGAGGCCCTTTTCGCGGATCACCTCCCCGGGCATCACCAGCCGCATGATGTCGTCGTTGCCCATGCCGAACCCGTTGGCGAGTTTCTCTTTCCAGTCGGTGACGCCGTAGCGGGCGCAAAAGATTTCGAAGGCCCGGACGTGTACCGGGGAGTTGGCGACCAGCGTGCCGTCCATGTCGAATATAGCTGCTTTCTTCATCGTCGGTTCATTTTCAGGTTGCAAAGGTACGAAAAAACGGGATGGCTCCAAAACCGGATCGTCAAGGTCCGGGAAAAACTTTCCGGCACGGCGGCACGGCGCCGGTCAGAATTTGAGCCGCAGACTCAAATTGACGGCGAAGTTCTGAATGTCCTGCCCGGGCATTGGGTCGCGGTGGGTGAGCCGCCAGATGCAGTCCACGCGGAAAAGTTTGAAGATGTTCTCCACGCCGAACCCCGCCTCGACATAGGGGTCCGACACCGAGGTCATGCCCACGGGGAACAGGAGGTCGGCCTGCGTTCCGGCCAGCGACCCGTTGTTTCCGCGCGAAAGCGTACCCCATACGCCTTTGCAGACCAGCACTTCGCGCCATTTCAGCTTTTTGATCAGCGGCAGGCGGCCCAGCAGCACGCCGTTGAAGTGGTGTTCCCAGAACCACGACACCCACGCGTCGGAGGCGAATTCGTAGAAATTCATGCACGAGAAGGCGTAGGGGTCGTAAAAATAGGTTCCGTTGCCCTCGTGGAGTTTCAGCAGCTGGTAGGGGACCTTGCCGAAGATGCGCCCGCCCTGCACCGTGATGTCCGAATAGCCGACGGGCGGCAGTTCGGGACGGTAGCGGAGGCTCCCTTCGAGGCGGTAGTATTCGTAGCTGCCGTGCAGCGCGCCGGGAATCCCGGCCGAGAACCCGAGCGTCAGGATGGGGTAGACCGAACCCATCGACTGCTTGTCGAAGGGCATGCGGTAGACCGTTTCGTTTTTCGAGAGCCGCACGCCGACGTGCACCGCGGCGTCGGAAACCGAGTTGACGGGCACGCCGCCGGGCCGCAGCATCGGCACGTAACGGTTGGCGAAGATGCGCTGCATGCGTGCCCCGGCGAAGGTGCTCACGCCGTGACACCACTCGTGCTCGTAGACCGCTTCGCCGCGGTTGACCATCGAGAGCCGCTGGTCGCCGCGCGAGAGGATCGACGAGAGGATATTGCTCTCGGTCAGTGCGTTCTGCCCGGCGCCGAGCTGCATCACGTCGTGCCGCGCCGTGAGGGTCAGTTTGCGCGTGAGGTGGCGGTTGAAGGCCACCTCGACGCTGCCGCCGCCCTTCACGTCCTCGTCGCGCGTGCCGTAGGCCACGTAGCCCCCGACGCGCACCGTGCGGCTCACGTTGGTCGTCGTGCGCCCGCCCAGCTGCATGCGGAAACCTTCCAGCTTGTTGAAGCTGGCCAGTTTATAGTAGGGTCCGATGCCGATGTATTTCGTATTCCAGTAGCCGACGATCAGCGTGTTGATGAAGGTGTAGATGTTGCGGTACAGCGGCACGCGCTGCACCGAGTCGACCATCGCGTAGATGCCTTTCTCCCGTTCGCTCAAACTGTACGGGCGTATCTGCTCCCAGAACTCCTCCCTGCGGTGCTCGGGCTCCTCGTCGCGCACCACGACGTTGTTGTCCATGCGCAGCACCTCGTCGGGAATCGGCTCGCCGATGCGCACGTCGCTGTAAACCACCTCGCGCGTGCCGATGAACGAGGTGATTTTCGACGAATCGGCCGTCGAGACGGAGAATTCAGCCGACACGCGGTCGCGGACGCGGAACCAGCGGCCCTTGTCCGAGGGGCGGTTCTCGTTGTCGAGCATCAGGTGTCTGACCCAGTTGACGTTGACGCCCTTGGGCATGCGCGCCGAGGCCGACCGGAGGGCGAAGGACGCCGAGTCGATGTTGACCTCTCCGTCGAGCACCGGGGTGGTGAGGCGCTTGGGGTGGAAGCGGATTTTGTAGACCTTGCGCCCTTCGGTCACCGTGCTGTCCACCAGGAAATAGTTGTAGAAGGCGCGTCCTCCGTCGGCGAGCGGGCTGGCGAAGCGCACGTTGAAGATGTCGATGAAGTTGTCGTAGAAATTCACGTCGCCGTGCATGCCTCCCGTGAACTGGGCCACGGCGAAGTTGTCCTCGACGCCCGAGACGCGGCTGGCGCGGATCACCTCGCGCTTGAACGCCGGACGGCTGCTGCGGTAGAGGTCGGCCGTGGACTCGGAGATCATCGCCGGGAGGTAGGCCTGGCCCGTGAGCGCCGAGGTGTCGACGTAGTCGAAGACGAACCCGAAGTTGCGCTGGAGACGGCGGCTCCGGAACTGCGGTTTGATGTTCGTGAGGTCCAGTTCCATTTTAGTATAGGTGCGGCAGCTGTACGTGTCGTACCGGTCGGGGTCGTTCAGCGGCTTGTTGCGGACCACGCCGTCGAGAATGGGGTAGGCGGGATTCTCCCCGGGGGTGATGACCACCTGTCCGATGCCGAACTCCACAGCTTCGAGTGCGAAATCCACGTGGTTGAAGACCCCGGGCGTCAGCGGCAGGGTCCGTGCGGCGTAGCCGACCATTGAGGCCTGCACGCGGCTCACGGTGTCGCGGGTTTCGAGGGCGTAGATTCCCTGCTCGTCGGTGGTGATCCCCGTCGTGGTCCCGGGGAATACGACGCTGACGAATTGCAGGGGTTTTCCGTCAGCGGCGTCGGTCACCCGCCCGCGCACGCGGGTGGTTTGCGCCGAAACGCCTGCGGCCCAGAGAAGTCCTGCCAGAAGTATGATTATCCGTTGCGTCATGATCGGGCAAATGTAGCAAAAATGCATACATTCGGGTAATTTAAACTACCTTTGCGGCAGATAAGAAGATAAAAGGAACAATATGGCACACGCGAAAGTCGAAAAGACGAATGCCGCGCGGCTGCTCGACCGCGCGAAGATCGCATACGAACTTGTCCCGTACCGGGTGGACGAAGAGCATCTCGCCGCGACGCACGTCGCCGAGCAGCTGGGCGAGGATATAGCTACCGTTTTCAAGACCCTCGTTCTGAAGGGCGACCGCACGGGCTATTTCGTCTGCGTCGTGCCCGGCAACCACGAAGTGGACCTGAAAGCCGCGGCGAAGGTCTCCGCCAACAAGAAGGCCGACCTGATCCCGATGAAGGAACTGCTGCCCGTGACGGGTTACATCCGCGGGGGCTGTTCGCCGGTCGGCATGAAAAAGGCCTTTCCGACCTACATCCACGCCACGGCCGCCGGTCTGCCTTTCATCTATATCAGTGCGGGCGTGCGGGGCTTGCAGCTCAAGATCGCCCCTTCGGACCTGGCGGCCTACGTCCGGGCCTCCTTTGCGGACATCAGCCGCGAAGGGTAGTTTCCGAATGGGAGCGATGATGTTACGCCCCTCCTTTCGCTTTTAAATCCCGGCTTTCAGCCGCGGGATGTTCTGTACTTTTTGGCCGCAAAAAGTACCAAAAACTCTCCGACAGATGCCTTCGCCTGCTTCGTCCCGTCTAACGTTCGAAACGGGCGCCTATTCGCGGGGGCGCACGCGCCCCGGCCCCGTTTCTTACCACTTTTAGCCGGGACTTCGTTTAACGGCTCCGGCATCGAGTCGGATTCATTCGCCGCTAAAGGCGGCGTAAGTAGTCCGCATTATCGTTTGGAGCGGAGAGAGAGCGGACGAGGGCCCGTGTGCCCGGAGCGGGAGGCTGTAAAGGCCTGATCTTACTGCGCCCGCTCAACACGGGCCCGAGGACGATCCCGCGGAGAACGACTTGCGGATGGTTTTGGGTACCTTTTGACACCAAAAGGTATAAAATTTCCGGATCGTGAAACGATCCGAAAATATGCGTCTACCTTCCGGTATACATTTCCCGGTAATACTTTTCGTACTCCCCGGAGGTGATGTCGTCCATCCACTCCTGGTTGGCCAGATACCACCGCACGGTCTTCTCGATGCCCTCCTCGAATTGCAGCGAAGGCTCCCAGCCCAGCTCCTCCTTGAGTTTGCGCGAGTCGATGGCGTAGCGCAGGTCGTGTCCGGCCCGGTCGGTGACGTAGGTGATCAGCTTCTCCGAAGTCCCCTCGGGGCGTCCCAGCAGGCGGTCCACGGTCCGGATGATCACCCGGATCAGGTCGATGTTCCGCCACTCGTTGAAACCGCCGATGTTGTACGTTTCGCCGTCGCGTCCCCGGTGGAATATCGTGTCGATGGCCCGGGCGTGGTCCTCGACGTAGAGCCAGTCGCGGACGTTTTCGCCCCGGCCGTAGACCGGCAGCGGCTTTTCGTGGCGGATGTTGTTGATGAACAGCGGGATGAGCTTCTCGGGAAACTGATAAGGCCCGTAGTTGTTCGAACAGTTCGTCACCACGGCCGGGAATCCGTACGTGTCGTGGAACGCCCGCACGAAATGGTCCGACGAGGCTTTCGATGCCGAGTAGGGCGAGTGGGGGTCGTAGCGGGTCTGCTCGGTGAAGAACGTTCCGTCGAAGGGCAGCGCCCCGTAAACTTCGTCGGTCGAGATGTGGTGGAAGCGTCGGCCCTCCCATGCGCCGTTCCAGTGCTCCCGTGCGGCCTGCAGCAGCGTCAGCGTCCCCATCACGTTGGTCCGCGCGAAGGTGAACGGATCGCGGATCGAGCGGTCGACGTGGCTTTCGGCCGCGAGGTGGATCACCCCGTCGATGTCGTATCGGGCGAACAGCGCGCGCATGGCCTCGTAGTCGCAGATGTCGCCTTTGACGAACGTGTAGTTCGGACGGTTCTCGATGTCCCGCAGGTTCGCGAGATTGCCGGCGTAGGTCAGGCAGTCGAGGTTTACGATCCGGTAGTCGGGGTATTTCCCGACGAACAGCCGCACGACGTGCGAGCCGATGAATCCGGCGCCGCCGGTGATCAGGATATTGCGTTTCATGTCCGGTTGTTTTGCTGTTTCATTCGTTTCCTTGCGGCGCGCTTCTTCCTCCGGCGCCAGCGGTACGCCTTGAAGGCGTATTTCAGTGCCAGGCGGATGCGCTGGTCGCCGATCATCTGCCGTTTGAGGCGGCAGTCCGGGTCGAGCCAGCTCCCGGCGCAGTGATGGAACGCCGCCGTGCCGAGGCGCAGCAGGTGGATGCTGCTCGGCAGCAGGCTGTTGCGGCCTATGTAGAGCCGTCCGCCGCCGAGCACCTGCTCCTTGTCCAGATAGCGGAACCCGTGGCGCTCGGCGATCTTGGCAATGACCAGCGGCATGGTCAGGTCCGTGCGCAGCCGTCCGTCCGCCTCGCGGAAATGACGCCCTTCGTAATAGTCCATGCACTCGCGGACGAACCCGCTGCCCTTCGCCGCGCCCATGATGGCCGCCTGGATGCCGTACCCCGGGACGAAGGCGTCGCGGTCGAGGGGGATGCCCTGCGCGTCTATCGGCACATCGGCGTATTTGTAGTCGATGGGACTGTACTCGGTTCCGGTGAAGAATTCGTAACCCAGCAGTTTGTCGAACGGGCGGAACACCTCGACGTCCGAATCGAGGTAGATGCCTCCGTCGGTATGGAGGGCATAGAGCCGGATGTAGTCCGCCGCGAAGGCCCATTTGCGCTCCTCCACGGCCTCCTCGACCCATTTGACGGCGTGGATGTCGAAATTCTCCTGTGTCCAGCATTTGAGGACGTAGTCCGGCATCCGGCGTTTCCAGCTCGCCATGCACTCCCGGAGGAACTCCGGAACCGGCTCGCCGCTCAGCCAGCACCAGTGGATGATCTTGGGTATTCGGGCTTCGTGTTTCATCGCAGCATGTTTTTCAGACAGTAGAGCATCGACTCCCGCCAGTGGGGGATCTCCAGCCCGAACGTCTCCTTGATTTTACGTTTGTCCAGCACCGAGTAGGCCGGGCGGGGGGCCTTGGTCGGGAATTCCTCCGTGCGGCAGGGGCGGATGCGGCATTTGTCGTGCCCGGCGGCGGCGGCGATCTCCGCGGCGAAGTCGTACCACGACGCCACGCCCTCGTTCGAGAAGTGGTAGAGACCCTCGTTCCCGGCATAATAGCGTCCCTCGACGATCGAGAAGATCGTCATGGCCAGATCCCCGGCGTAGGTCGGGGTCCCCGCCTGGTCGAAGACCACGTTCAGGTGCTCCTTTTCGGCCGTCAGCCGGAGCATCGTTTTCAGGAAGTTGTTCCCGTATTCGGAATAGAGCCACGCCGTGCGGAAGGTCAGGTATTTGCATCCCGACTCCGCGACGGCCCGTTCCCCGGCGAGTTTCGTGCGTCCGTAGACGCCCAGCGGTGCGGTCGGGGCCTCTTCCGTGTAGGGCCGGTGGGCCGTGCCGTCGAAGACGTAGTCCGTCGAGACGTGGATCAGCGTCGCGCCGTTCGCCTCCGCGGCCCGGGCGAGGTTCTCCGCCGCACCGCGGTTCAGCCGGTCGGCCGCCTCCCCGTCCTCCTCGGCGCGCTCCACGTTGGTGTAGGCCGCGCAGTTTACGATCACTTCGGCGCGGGTCTGCGCCACGGCCTGCCGGACGGCCCCGGCGTCGGTGACGTCGAGTTCCGCCACGTCGGTGAAGGTGTAGCTGTTGGGCGATACGGCGCTCAGCCGCTGCATTTCACGGCCCAGCTGGCCGTTGGCGCCCGTTACGAGTATGTTCATGGTCTGTCGTATTCGAAAAGTTCCGGTGCGTCGGCCAGCCGCGGGTGCCGGCGGTCCTTCTCCGAGAGAAGCGTTTCGCCGGCCGGGAGCCGCCAGTCGATCGCCAGCGCGGGGTCGTCCCACGCGATGCCGCCCTCGCTGCCGGGGGCGTAGTAGTTGTCGCATTTGTATTGGAAGACGGCTTCGTCGCTCAACACGGCGAATCCGTGGGCGAATCCGCGGGGGATGAACAGCTGCCGCTTGTTCTCTCCGTCGAGCAGCGCGGCGACGTGCCGTCCGAAGGTCGGCGACCCGCGGCGGATGTCCACCGCCACGTCGAGCACGCGGCCCCGGACCACGCTCACCAGCTTTGCCTGGACGTGCTCTCCCCGCTGGAAATGCAGGCCCCGGACCACTCCGTAGCGCGATTTCGACTCGTTGTCCTGCACGAACCGCACCGGCCCGATCAGCTCGTCGAACCTCCGCTGCGAGAACCGCTCCATAAAATAACCCCTTGCGTCGCCGAACACCTCCGGTTCGAGAATCACCACGCCGGGGATCTCCGTTTCTATCGCTTTCATCGTTTCGATTCTTCGATTACCTTCAACAGATACTGCCCGTACTGGTTCTTGAGCATCGGCCCGGCCAGTGCGCGCATCTTCTCCTCCGTGATCCAGCCGTTGCGGTAGGCGATGCCTTCGAGGCAGGCGATTTTCAGCCCCTGCCGTTTCTCGATCACCTCCACGAAGATCGAGGCCTCGGCCAGCGAGTCGTGCGTGCCCGTGTCGAGCCATGCGAATCCCCGCTGAAGGGGCTGCACCTTCAGCTCCCCGTCGGCGAGAAACGCCTGGTTCACCGAGGTGATCTCCAGCTCGCCGCGCGCCGAAGGCTTGATCGACCGGGCGATCTCCACGACCTTGTTGGGGTAGAAGTACAGCCCCACCACGGCGTAGTTCGACTTGGGGACGGCGGGTTTCTCCTCGATCGAGAGGCAGTTGCCCGCGGCGTCGAACTCCGCGACGCCGTACCGCTCGGGGTCCTCGACCCGGTAGCCGAAGATCGTCGCCTTGCCCGCTTCCTCCGCGCTGCGCACGGCCTCCCGGAGCATGCCCGTGAATCCCGACCCGTGGAAGATATTGTCGCCCAGCACCAGGCAGACCGAATCGCCGCCGATGAACTCCTCGCCGATCAGAAACGCCTGCGCCAGCCCGTCGGGCGAGGGCTGTTCGGCGTACCCGATGCTTACGCCGTAGTCCGAGCCGTCGCCCAGCAGCCGCCGGAATCCCGGAAGGTCGGCCGGCGTCGAGATCACGAGTATCTCGCGGATGCCGGCCAGCAGCAGCGCCGACAGCGGATAATAGACCATCGGCTTGTCGTAAATCGGGAGCAGCTGCTTGCTCACTCCCTTCGTTATCGGGTAGAGGCGCGTGCCCGAGCCTCCGGCTAATACGATACCTTTCATCTTCTTGCGTCGTTGACGCCGCCCGCGGGCCTTTTCGCCGGGCCATCGGGCGGATAATTTTGATCGAAGGTACGGTTTTTTTGCGAAATTCCGATCTCCGTGCCTGTTTTTTTGCAAAGTATCGTTATCTTTACCGGGACTAATTCAAACCATAGACAGTATGATTCTCGACGATAAACTTCTGGACGAAGTGACCGCCCGGGCGAAGACGAGCGAACGCCTGCGGATGAATTTCAACCTTCACGACTCGCTCGACGCCAAGGCCCAGCGTCTGCTCAACGCCCTGGAGCCGGGCACGGTGCTGCCCGTACACCGCCATCCCCATACGGCCGAAACCTACGTCGTCCTGCGCGGCCGCTTCGACGTGATTTTCTGCGACGGGCACGGCCGCGAGACGCAGCGTTTCGCGCTCGACCCGCTGAAAGGCGTCTACGGCATCCACGTCCCCAAAGGGCAGTGGCATACGCTGGAGGTCCTCGAAAGCGGTACGGTGCTCTTCGAGGTCAAGGACGGGCCCTATGCGCCGTTGGCGCCGGAGGACATGGTGCGATGACGCGGGCCGCCGAACGGCTGTTCGCCCTCGTGCGGGCGACGCTGCGCGGGCGCATGGACGATGCGGCGCTGTTCGAGGGGACCGACGCGGCGCTGTGGCGCGAAATCTACGACCTCTCCTCGGCGCAGGGCGTGCTGGCCCAGGCGTGGGACGGGATACAGTTCCTGCCCGAGGCCGTGCGGCCGTCAAAGGCGCTGCGCCTGCAATGGGCCGTCAACGTCGACCGGATCGAAAACATCTACCGCCGGCAGGAGCGGGCCATCGCCCGCCTCGCGGCGTTCTACCGCGAGCATGCGATTCCGATGATGCTGCTCAAGGGCTACGGCCTGAGCCTTTTCTATCCCGTTCCGGAACACCGCCCCTGCGGAGACATCGACATCTGGCTTTTCGGGCGCCAGCCCGAGGCCGACCGGCTGGTCGCGCGGGAGTGGGGCGCCCCGGTCGACGTGCACAAGGAGCATCACACGACGTTCGACGTCGACGGCATCATGGTCGAGAACCATTATGACTTCGTCAACACGCAGACGCACGCATCCAACGCGCGCCTCGAACGGCTGTTCAAGCAGTATGCCGCGCAGCCCGGCGAGTCGGTCGCCGTTGGGGGCGTGGCCGTCTACCTGCCTTCGGAGCAGCTCAACGCCCTGTTCCTGCTGCGCCACGCCGCCGTGCATTTCGCGGCGATCAACATCGGCCTGCGGCATGTTGTGGACTGGTGCGTCTTCGTTGCGCACTGCCACGGCCGGGTCGACTGGACGGCTTTGTACGCCGCGGCCCGGGAGGCCGGAATGGTCGGGTTTCTGGACTGCCTCAATGCCGTCTGCATCGATTATTTGGGGCTGGACGCCCCGTCGCTTCCGGCTTTCGAACGTGATGCCGAACTTGAAAAGCGGGTGCTCGACGAAATCCTCTCCCCGGCGTTCTCCGACGAACGGCCCGAGGGGCTGCTGCGTGTGGTCCGGTTCAAGGCCCGCCGCTGGTGGACGAACCGCTGGAAACACCGGCTGGTCTTCGACGAGGGCCTTGCCGGCGCCTTCGTGCGTTCGGCCTGGGCACACCTGAAACGTCCGCAGTCCATCGCAAAGTGACGGAAGCCGGCAAAAGCCGGCTCTTCCGTCTTGCCGGATAACCCGATCGCATGATGAAGAAAAAGAGTCACCCGGAGTTCGTGCGTGCGCTGAAAGCGCGGAATCTCAAGATCACGGTCGTCGGGACATACGAAAACTGCCTCTCCAGGGTAGCCGTAAAATGCGACGTATGCGGTTGGGAGTGGGCGCCGGTCGGAGGCAGCCTGTTGCGCGGCCACGGCTGTCCCAGGTGTGCGGGAACCATGCGGAAATCCCATGCGGAGTTCGTGGAAAAGCTGAAATCCAGAAGGGATGACGTGATCATCGTCGGCCCGTATGTGAAAGCGCTCGAAAAGGCCCGGTTCCGGTTTCTGAAATGCGGGCACGAATGGGACGTAACCCCTGCGCACATCCTCAACGGCCGGGGATGTCCGCTGTGTGCGCATTCCCGCCGGGGAGCCTCCCAGCGGCTGACGATGGAGCGTTTTCTGAAACGCCTTCATCGAATCGACCGGAATCTCGTCGTCCGGGAGGGCGGGGAATATGTAAACTATACGACGCCGATCCCTCTCCGCTGCAACGTCTGCAAATATGAGTACGAAGTAAAGCCGAGCGATGTCCTGCACGGCGGCGGCTGTCCCAACTGCCACAGGGCATGCACCTCTTTCCCGGAACAGTTCGTCTGCCACGCCTTTGTCCGCGTGCTCGGCGAATCGGAAGTCCTGTCGCGGGACAAGGCCGCGACAGGGGTCGAACTGGACGTCTACATCCCCGCCTTGAAGGCGGCCGTGGAACCCGGTTCGTGGTACTGGCACCGGAATCTGGTGGAGAGGGACCGGGCAAAGCGTCTGCTGTGCGAAGAAAAAGGCATCCGGCTGATAACCGTATACGATCATTATGATGAAGCGGCCGTTCCTTTCGACGATTGCCTGGTGACCCCCTGCGACCTTGCCTCCCGCCGGAATATGGACAAGCTGGTTGCGGTGACCAAAACCGTTCTCGAAGCGTTCGGCCTTGACTCGAATCTCGCTGCGGGCGAATGGGCGGAGATCCGGAGGAAGGCCGAACTGGATTCGCGGCGGATAACCACCGAAGAATTCCGGGCGGAGCTGGCCGGGATCAACGATAAGATCGAGGTTATCGGCGAATATACGAAAGCCAATGATAAAATCAGGGTGCGGTGCAGGGTCTGCAACCACGAGTGGTCCGTTGCGCCCACGACCCTGCGCCGGGGTTCGGGATGCGCCGGCTGTGCCGGCAGGTTGAAACTCACGCATGAACGGTTCGTCGAACGGCTGAACCTGCTGCATCCGGATATTGTCCCCCTGACCGAGTATGTCAACAGCCAGACCCGCATGACATTCGAATGCAGGGCCTGCGGCCGCGTATGGACGACGCAGTCGTATAACCTCATCGCGAAATCCCGCTCTTCCGGCTGCCGGAAATGCTCCGTCGAGGCGATGCTGCGGCGACGGAGCCGGAAGGTAAGATGCATCACCACCGGGGAGGTGTTCGACACGCTTCGGGAAGCCGCCGCCAGATACAATATAAGCCGCTCGGCGATCAGCCGGTGTTGCGGCGATCCTGCGAAACTCACGCGTGCCGGCGGCCGGGAGTGGGAATATGTCGACCTGCCTTCCGGGGAGCGGTGATCCGATGCGGCAGACGCTCTGAAACCCGCCGGAGAAACCCTGTCTCTCCCTCCCGAAAACGAAAAAAGGAAGGCTATTGCCTTCCTTTTTCTGGTGATCCCGCTGGGGTTTCAAGTGATCCAGCCGGAATCACTCAGTGATCCGTCTGGGGGGGCCTAAAAATGCCGCTTATATGGTGTTATAAGCTATATTTTCGAGTGGTTAGCACATTTTAATTCAGCCTCAATTTACTATTTGATTTAAGCATAGGTCACAACATGGTTATGCAACTTTGACGCTTTGTGTCGTACCCTCCGATCATGATGATGTAACTTAAATTAATATCTGAAAAAATATCCGAGGATTCCACCTTTTCTCTTTTTTGCGGGAACTTCCGATACTACTTCATCTTCCTGCTTGACAGTAACGCGAATATTTTGCGGACTTTCTCGAATGTATAAATTCAATGCCTCGATAAATCGATTAACCTCTCTTGCTAAAATGCTGTCATAACAAGGTTCTCTTTTACTGATCTCATCAGGAAGCAATGCGTGTACAGCATGATATAGACTCGCTAAAATAGTCGGGAAGTCTACAATCTTTATCGTTCCTTTCGAGGTCGACGCATCGACCAAAATATTTCTTGGCCTTCCCTTGCATTCTATTTGCTCTTGCTTTGTGTCTACTTTTTGCTTTAGACCGACGACTTGGGCATTTACGTCATTCGATAATTTTGCAGGTAGCACCACAATAATTTCACAATCGCTATACACATTTTTATTGGTAGTGACAATCTTACAACCATTATTAGTGTAATGGTCGAAAATTGGCTGAATGAAATTCACAAAATAGGCCGATGCTAAAAATGTAGAGGGAAATAGGTTTATATCACGATTTGATGAATGATCGTTAAAATGTGTTTTGATTTTCTCGACAGCTTCATTTAATGAATCGTCTAACTTGTCTTCTCTTTTATCGAAAAATACAGTAGTAATTCCGCTGTAATCGGTCATTAGGTCGCTTTCATTATCCGATAGATAAATACAGTCTACCCGTCCCAACATTCCCAAGAAAAGACCGAATTCGAAAACGACATTATCTCGGTGTTTTACTTTCTCACCCTCTCGCTCAAGGCGCTTTTTGTCGGTAGGTATTACTTTATCATCTGCCGTACCGATGAATATGGCTTTATCGACCTTGATCGCATTTTCTATCAAGCAATCTAATGAACTTTTGTTAAGCGTGAAGGAGTCTCTCCAGCATATAACATCATAAGTGTCCTTTAAGAGCTCTTTGACTTTATTGACGATGGGCAAGGCTTCCGACGATGACCCTATAAAAATCGTTTTTTTCATAACCTATACGATTTGCAACATTCGCATATGTCGTAAAATGGTCTCCCTGCCAATGTCTCTTATATCTTGGAAGACTTGCATATGACAATGTTTGTATTTTTTACCGCTTCCGCAAAAACAAGGAGCATTTCGGGATATATTGATTGATGTGGACCCAAATGCACATGCGATATAACGTTTCCATGAAGTAACATCACGAGTCTTCATTATATCGCTGTATGCTTGAAAAATACCCTTGATACCATGTGCGTATTCATTTTTATATTGCCCGAAATTTTTGCGGAAATATTGGTTTGCCAAATAAGGTATCGCATAATCCTTTATGAAAGAAAACAACGTGATACCGCTTTTGCATGCAAGGATTTCTACTGGATCCGCAGTTATACAACACGAGTCGTCAGAATATTTATGCCAATCAGCCTCTTTGGGGATATAACCTCCTATTTCGTATAATACAGGGAATCGCTTTGGAAAATCCTCATGGCAATGTATTTCAATAAGAAAATCCTGTATAACCTCGCCGGACGGCGAGGTTATATCAATCGTGCCCCACAAATATTTCTGCTTGTTTCGCTCTCTTATTTTTAGATGCTTATATTCGCGGCATACCATAGGTAATTGCTCCTCGAATACTTCATAACTATTTCGCATAGGGTTTTGAACTACCTATAATGGGGGCAAGCGTCGCTGCATTTGTGCTCTTTTCGTTTTCATCCGAGCCAATAGGGAATCTATCACCAAGATGTTTTCTCCACAGAAGGCTCGCCGCTCTTTTATTTTTTTCCTCATCGACCGCTTTTTTCGCGTCTGAAATAAATGCCGCGAGATTATTCATAAAATTATTTTTACGACTCTCCGAATACGACTCGAAAAGGTCGTCATAAGGAGTCGCAGGCACACGACACTCAAACCGATTCTTTAAAGTGTTTTCTATCGCAATAAGGGTATTTTTGAGCGATATATCATCTCTGTCGTGAGAGGCGTGATTATTCATTGCGAGAATGGTCATTGCCAAACCGCAGGGCATTTTTTCTCGCTTAAAATCACCCCATGCTTTCAGATATCTGACTATTTTCACAAGTTGGGTATTATCCTTTTTGGCGACTTTGAACTCTTCTACCATCTCTTTGGGATCATCTAAGCGCCAATCACTATCCTTTATGGCTAACCGAGGATGTTTTTCCGTATTTTGGTCAAAAAGATATACGGGAAGGTCGATATTGTATCCAGCCTTATAATCAACTGTTATGCATTTCTTGCGATGAGTTGCATCGGCATCTGTTGTGCCATCGACAGCGTCTTTCACCCAGCTTTGCAATGTTGTGCAACTCTCATTCTCAGGATTGTTTTTGAAATAAACACCATCATCGAGATCGCAGGTGTCATCCTTTGTCCGAATAATGGTTCCCATTTTATATGATCCCTGAATATAAAATGAAGGAGTGTAGGCCGGATGATTCTTCTCAAAATAATTCTTAACTCGACGTCTGAGATGATCCCGAGATGTCATAAGGTTCTCGCGTTTGGTTTTGGTTACCTGTAATTCATCATTGAAACGGTTGAACAAATCATGTGTATTTGCCATTATAATATTTTAAATTCTAAATATAATCCAATACACAAAATTACATATTTATCCGTAGATCAGAATATTTTTAAAGAAGAAAGTTGTTGACAAATTATTAGGCATTGTTGTATAGCTACTGCTTTTTTAAGCCCGATTTATATGATTTTCAGACTCCAATAAAACAAAATCCATATAGAAAAAAGTTGTAGCCAATGTTAGCTTATTCGTTGGGTAACGGACTACCTCCGTTCTCACCCGAATACGGTGGGTAGAAAAACACTATATTATAAGAACACCAAGCATGAAGACTCTGCCAGCGCATGAATGCCCGTTACGGTAGCTGGGGACAACAAGCTATATAAGCGACAGCAAAAATACCAATTGAATTTACGGTTCAATCGGCACTATTGTGTGATTCTTTATTCAGGAAGCCATCATCCTATTCCTGAACTCCTTCGGCGTACACCCTTCCTGACGTTTGAAGAAACGGACGAAGTGCTGCGGATACTGGAAGCCGAGTTTGGCTGCCACCTCCGTAATGCTTTTTTCCGGATGCAACAACTCTTCCTTTGCCACATTGAGCATCTTCAACTGGATGTATTCCTTTGCCGATTTGCCCGTCTCTTTCTTTACCAGATCGCCGAAATAATTGGGCGAAAGGCACACTTTATCGGCGAAATACTGTACGGAAGGCACTCCGTCTTTCAATGTGATGTCAGAATCAAGATATTCGTCAATCAACTTCTCGAAACGCCCCAACACATCCAGATTCATGTCCTGTCGGGTAACGAACTGGCGTTCATAGAACCTCATGCAATAATCCAACAGCAGTTCGATGTTGGTGCATATAAGCCCTTTGGTATGTTTGTCGATGGCGTGCTGCAATTCCGTCCGGATAATGGATAGGCAGTTGTGTACAACCATACGTTCGTCCGCAGAGAGATGAAGGGCCTCGTTCGCCTCGTAAGAGAAAAAAGTGTATCGCTTGATTTTCTGTCCGAGCGATGTCCCCCGTATAAAATCCGGATGGAACAACAGTCCCACCGACTTGGGCAGCATGCCTTCTATACGGGTGTATCCGACCGTCTGTCCGGGGGCGAAACTTACCACTGTCTTGTCATCGAAATCGTAACTGCCCTTTCCGTAATTGATGATGCACCCTTTGGTTTCTTTCAGGAAAAGTCCGTAAAAACCAACGGTCATCCGGTAATTCCCCTGACTTTCGGGTTTGTCGAAATCCACCATGCTCACTTGCGGATGTCGTGTCTGAAACCCGAACAATTCATTGTATTGCTCAACGGTGTCAATCTTCATTATCTCGTCCATATCTTCTCCGTTTATTATTTCTCTCCAAAAATACGGTTTTATTTCATATCCCGGAAGTGTTCCGGGGCATAAACCGTAATCCGGGTAACTATTCGCGCATATTCCGTAATTCTGGTAACTCATTTACTAATCAATGCGATACGCCGGATGCAAAAACCGTAATCGGGGTAAATTCTCCCTTGGTTTCGGTACATGGTCTCTTATACCTATCCGGTAATTTTGCACCATCAAGTTCAGCAAAAGACAAATTAAAAAGTAATAGTTATGAACCGTATTTTATTATTAGTAGCGATGGCAACTTTGTTTTTCACATCAGCCTGCCAGGGGCAGACTTCCCGGACAGGAAATGCCGGATTACAGAAAAAGAAAGTCTTGATTATCTCTTCCAGTCCCAGCAAAGGCGGCAATTCGGATTTGCTGTGCGATGAGTTCCTGCGGGGAGCCAAAGAGGCAGGGCACGAAGCCGAAAAAGTTTTCCTTGGTGATCTGGACATCCGTTTCCTGAAAATCAAAGACGACTATACCGACCGCAATCTCGGTATCAACGATGACGCCCCGAAAGTCGTGGCCAAAATGATTGCGGCCGATGTCATCGTCATGGCAACCCCCATCTACAACGACAACATGTGCGGGCAGATGAAGACCATGCTGGACCGAGTATTCGAGCGGGAGCACGAAGTCAAGAACAAGGAGTTCTATTTCATCATGACTGCCGGAGGTTCCAACACGGAATGCGCCTTACTGGGATTCCGCAATTTCATCCGCTACTTGCCCGGCTCCAAAGAGAAAGGTGTCATCCAAGGTACAGGCATCCACCTGAAAGGCAGCGTGAAGGGAAAACCCGTGATGAAAGAGGCTTACGAAATGGGGAAAAACGTATAACAAATTTTTAATTCACAATCAAATAGCAATCATAATGAAACGAATCTTATTTGCAGTTATCGTATCGGTTCTTTCGATGGGAACCGTACAAGCGCAGGATACAGACCGTATCCCGTCCAAAGGATTTGCCGTCGATTCGGCAGAAGGGCACTTCCATCCATACGAGTTCACCCGCCATGCCATAGGCGACAACGACATCCTGATAGAAACGATGTACGCGGGCATCTGCCACAGCGACCTCCATGCGGCGTGGGATGAACATCGGTCACACGGCATTCCGGGCATCTACCCGATGGTGCCGGGACATGAAATAGCCGGTCGCGTGGTGAAAGTGGGAAAGAATGTCACGAATTTCAAAGTAGGCGACTATGCCGGTGTGGGGTGCATGGTCAATTCGTGCGGGCATTGCACGTTTTGCGAAATGGATAAAGAGCAGTTCTGCGAGAACAGCACCACGTTTACATACAGCAGTATCGACCGTTACCACGACAACGAGCCTGCCATGGGAGGCTATTCCAACAACATCGTAGTGAGCGAGCGATTCGCCATCAAGATACCGGAAAATGCGGACATGAAACGTGTCGCTCCGCTGCTTTGCGCCGGTGTGACGACCTGGTCGCCCATCCATTTCAGCAAGGTCAAGAAAGGAGACAAGGTCGCTGTGGCGGGTTATGGCGGTCTGGGACACATGGCCGTGCAATATTTAGTGGCTCTCGGAGCAGATGTGACCATCTTCGACATTACCGAAGAGAAGCGGGCCGATGCTTTCCGCATGGGAGCCAAACGCTATGTCAACGTGAACAATGCGGAAGAGATGAAAGGGCATAACAACTCTTTCGATTTTATCATCAGCACCATTCCGGCCAATTACAGTCCGCTGATGTATGCCCGAATGCTGAAATACGGTAAAGGCGAGATGGCGATAGTCGGCCTTCCCGAAACCGCCACGGTCAATGTTGCGGATTTGGCTCTCGGAGGTGCTGCCAACCGCAAGATATACGGTTCGCTCATCGGAGGTATCAAAGAGACACAAGAGATGATCGATTATTCCGTTGCGCATAACATTTATCCTGAAGTGGAAATCATCAATGCCGAAGCCGTCGAGATTGACAAGGCGTACCGCAACGTGCAGGACGGGAAGGTAAAGTTCCGGTATGTGATTGACATGAGCACGTTAAAATAACCGATAAAGCCGTCCGATATGGAAAAAGGAAACAGATATGTCTCAAAGAATTGGCAGGTACTGATTCTGACGCTCGGTGTTTTCGGCATCATCAATACCGAAATGGGCGTTGTGGGTATCATCCCACAGATAGCCGATACTTTCGGGGTGACGGTTCCGCAAGCAGGCTGGACTGTAAGCGTGTTCGCGCTTATCGTTGCTGCGTCCGCGTCGGTCATGCCCCTCCTGTTCTCCGGTGTAAACCGGCGGACGGTGATGCTGCTGGCATTGGGACTTTTTACGGCAAGCAATGTCGTCTCAGCCCTGACGGATTCTTTCTCCATCCTGCTTGTGGCACGTGCGCTTCCAGCCTTCCTGCATCCGGTCTATGTCTCGATGGCGTTTACCGTCGCGGGACAGTCGGTGCGGCCAGAAGAGGCGTCGAAAGCCGTCTCGAAAGTCTTTGTCGGTGTATCGGCAGGGATGGTGCTGGGAGTGCCTGTAACGAGTTTCATTGCCAGTCACACTTCCTTTAGTGTGGCCATGTGGTTCTTCGCCTCGGTAAATGCATCCGTACTGCTTGCCACCTTGTTCTGCATCCCCTCGCTTCCGGTTCGGGAACGACTTTCATACGGCACGCAACTGGGCGTGTTGCGGAAACCTCTCGTCTGGTATTCCGTCATCGGCTTTACGCTTATCAACGGGGCGATGTTCGGATTTTTCAGCTTCATGTCCGATTTCCTGAACAAGGTGACGGGCTTTCCGTTCGATACGGTCAGTGCCCTGCTGCTGGTTTACGGCTTGGCAAACATTGCGGGCAATGTGCTTGCCGGGAAAATCTTTACGAGAAACAAGTTGCGCTATATGATAGTCACGCCGCTGTTCATGCTGGCCGGTTACCTGCTGCTGTTTACGTTCGGGCATGTCAGCATTGCCGCCGGAGCCTTGATTCTCTTGCTGGGAATGTTGGCCGGGTTCGTCAATATCGTCGGACAGTACATGATTTCCAGCGCAGCCCCGGAAGCTCCCGATTTTGCCAACGGACTGTTCCTTACCGCCGCCAATTTCGGAACGATGGCGGGAACCGCCCTTTGCGGGGCTTTTATCACGGCATCCGGCACGCGCCACTCACTGATGGGGACTTTGATGTTCCTCGTATTGAGCCTGCTGTTCGTGTCTGTACGCTGCCGCACAACCCATAAATTGAACAAAGAATTAAAAACTAACGAATTATGAAAAAGTGGTTATTACCTGTTATGCTGATGTCGGGGCTGACCCTGACAACGAGTGCCTGTTCCCCGTCCGATGAGCCGGTACAATCGGAAACGCCGGCTCCTGATCCTGAACCGGAACCTGACCCGTCCCCGGATAATCCAACCCCAGAGCCCGGAACGGATGGCCGTGCGTTAGTGGTCTACTTCTCTTGTACGAACACGACAAAAGGTGTGGCGGAACACATCGCCTCCGTTACGGAAAGCGGCATGTACCGGATAGAGCCGGAAGAACCTTACACCTCTGCCGACCTGGACTACAACAACTCCTCGTCGCGTGCCAACCGCGAGCAGAATGACCCTTCGGCACGTCCGGCCATTGCCGGCAGCTTGGAAAACCTGTCGGACTACGACATTGTTTTTCTCGGCTATCCCATCTGGTGGGGAAAGGCTCCGAAAATCATCTTCACATTCCTTGAAAGCTATGACTTTGCGGGAAAAACCATCGTCCCGTTCTGCACGTCGCACTCCAGCGGCATCGGTTCGAGCGACACCGACCTGCACGCGCTTGCTGCGCAGGCCACATGGATGCAAGGGCGGCGTTTTGGCGGTAACGCGAGTGAAAGTGATGTGCGAGACTGGATTGAAAGTCTGAACCTGAACTTAGGCGGTAATACTGATGTCGGTTCCTTCAATTTGTCGGCAGGTGTAAACGGAAAAGCTCCTACGGTACGTCTCAGCAGCGGCTACGACATGCCGATACTCGGATTGGGGACTTACAGCCTGCACGGGGATGTCTGCAAAAACAGCGTGAAGGCGGCTTTGGCAAGCGGTTTCCGCAAGTTCGACACCGCCTCCATTTACGGGAATGAGGAAGAAATCGGCGAGGCTATCCGCGAATCGGACGTGCCGCGCGAAGAGATATTCGTCACCACCAAGCTCTATCCCAACCAGTTCGCCAATGCGGAAGCAGCCATCGAGGAGTGTCTGGAAAAACTGAATATCGGCTACATCGACCTGATGCTCCTGCACCATCCCGGCACGAACGACGTGGCGGCATACAAGGCGATGGAGCGGGCCGTGGCACAAGGCAAGATCCGTTCTTTGGGCCTTTCGAACTACTATGTGGAAGAAATGGGCGAATTCCTGCCGCAGGTATCCATCAAGCCCGTGCTCGTACAGAACGAAATACACCCGTATTATCAGGAGAATGATGTGATTCCATACATGCACAGGCAGGGAATCGTGGTCGAGGCATGGTATCCGTTCGGAGGCAGGGGGCACACGTCCGAGATGTTCGCCGACGCGACTATCAGCCGGATAGCCCAAGCGCACGGAAAGTCATCGGCACAGGTCATCCTGCGCTGGGATTTGCAGAAAGGCGTCGTGGTCATTCCCGGTTCGAGCAATCCTGACCACATCCAAGAGAACATTTCCGTATTCGATTTCGAGCTGACGGATGAGGAGATGGCAGCCATCAATGCACTCGACCGGGGTGAGAAACATGACTGGTATTAACCCGATGCAGAGCTTCCGCATAAAAGACATAAGAAAATGAACAGACGATGTAACAGATTTTAGGAAACATATAAAACGAAAAACAAGATGAATACACAAGTGAATTTCAATTTTTACAATCCTACCCGCATCCTCTTTGGAGCAGGAAAGTTGAACGACCTGCACAAGCAGACCATGCCGGGCAAGAAAGCCCTTCTGTTAATCTCCAACGGTAAATCCACCCGCACGAACGGTTCGCTTGACCGCACTGTGGAACAACTGGAAAAGGCCGGAATAGAACATGTACTCTTTGACAGAATCATGGAGAACCCTTACAAGAGTGTCGTGATGGAAGGTGCAGCCTTCGCCCGCGAAACGGGCTGTGATTTCATTGTGGCTTTGGGTGGCGGAGCCGTCCTGGACGCATCGGTGGCAATTGCGGCAATGGCAACCAACCCGGGCGATCTGTGGGATTATGTGTGTGGCGGAACGGGAAAAGGACTTCCGCTCCAGTCACCCGGACTTCCGATTGTCACCATAACGACCACATCCGGAACCGCTTCGGAAATCAACTGCTGGGGTGTCATTTCCAATGCCGAGACGAACGAGAAAATCGGATTCGGCGACGAGTCACTCGTACCGGTCTTAGCCGTTGTTGATCCGGAACTGATGCGGACGGTACCACCCCGCTATACGGCGTTCCAAGGTTTCGATGCCTTGTTCCACAATACAGAGGTCATGATAAGCAATGGCGTCAACCTGTTGAGCGAAACCCTTGCGCTTTCGGCTATCGAACACATTGCCCGTTATCTACCGATAGCTGTCAGGGACGGCAATAACCTTGAAGCCCGCGAGCATGTGGCATACGGCAGCACAATAGCCGGTATCACGATGCAGCTTACCAGTACGACGGCGGAACACTCTATGGAACACGCGATGAGTGCCTATCATCATAACCTGCCGCATGGAGCCGGGCTTATCATCATATCCAAAGCGTTTTACGAGTTCTTTATCGAACGTCACGCCTGCGACGGACAATTCATCAAGATGGCCCGTGCGATGGGCATGACGGATGCAGACAAGCCGGAAGATTTCATCACGACACTTGTCCGCTTGCAGGAAGCCTGCGGCGTGGCCGACCTGAAAATGTCCGATTATGGCTTTAGCCCCGACGAGTCAATGACCCTTGCCAAAGGGGCACGCTCCATGCAGGGCGGCCTGTTCCTTGCCAACCCCTGCGAGATGACCGATGAGGACTGCGCTGCCATCTTCGACAAATCCTACCGCTGATTATGGAAACAAGGCTGGTGACTTTCTCCGACGAAAGCCGTATATGCGCCATCGGTCAGGGGACATGGAACATGGGACGCAATCCGTCGGTAAAGAAAGAGGAGACTGCCGCGTTGCTGGCCGGCATCGAAATGGGAATGACGATGGTCGATACGGCGGAGATGTACGATAACGAAACGTTCATCGGTCGGGCAATCGGAGGAGTACGCGACAGGGTGTTTCTCGTAAGTAAGGTACATCCTTCCCATGCGGATTACCGGGGAACAATCCGTGCTTGCGAGAAGAGCCTGCGCAGGCTGAATACCGATTATCTCGACCTCTACCTGTTGCATTGGAAAAGCCGTCATCCGTTCTCCGAAACCATCGGGGCGATGACCGAATTGCAACGGAGTGGTAAAATCCGCATGTGGGGAGTGAGCAATATCGATGTGCCGGACATGGAGGATATAGAGAACATACCGGGCGGTTATGCCTGTGATGCCAATCAGGTGCTTTACAACCTGCAAGAACGGGGTGTGGAATATGACCTGATACCGTGGGCGCGGCAGTATGAGATGCCGGTCATCGCTTATTCGCCCATCGGGGAAGGGAAACTCAAGGACAGCTCCGCGCTGAAAAAAGTCGCGAAAAAACACGGAGCCACTCCCGTCCAGATTGCGCTGGCCTGGACAATCCGCCGGAACGGGATTATCGCCATACCCAAAGCCGGAACGGTGGAGCATGTACGGGAGAATTTCGGGGCTTTGTCCCTCACGCTTGATACGGATGACCTGAAAATGCTGGATGCGGCTTTCCCGCCACCGACACACAAAATCCCGCTTGCCGGTTGGTAAGGAATCCGCTGAATATATCTTTTATGAACTAATTTTTTTGAGATATGAACTGGAAAAAGACAATGGCAACGCTGTTTATGGCAGGTCTGACCGCCATAAGTTGTACAAGCAATAACGAAAACAATAACCCGATAAATGACAAGAATATGGAAAATCTGAATCTGACATCCGAATGGGACAAGACGTTCCCGAAAAGTGATAAGGTAAACCATAGTAAAGTAACCTTCACGAACCGCTACGGCATCACCCTCGCCGCCGACATGTATGTACCCAAGAATGCCGACGGCAAACTGCCCGCCATCGCCGTGTGCGGTCCGTTCGGGGCGGTGAAGGAGCAGGCGGCAGGGCTTTATGCCCAGACGATGGCGGAGCGCGGCTTCCTGACCATCGCTTTCGACCCCTCCTACACGGGTGAGAGCGGCGGACAGCCTCGCTATACCGTATCGCCCGACATCAATACGGAGGACTTCTCGGCAGCCGTCGATTTCCTTGCCACGAACGACCGGGTGGATGCCGAACGGATTGGCATCATCGGTATCTGCGGCTGGGGCGGACTGGCCATCAACGCTGCCGCAGCCGACCCACGCATCAAGGCAACCGTCGCTTCGACAATGTACGACATGAGCCGCGTCAATGCCAACGGCTATTTCGATGCCGATGACAATGTAGAAGCCCGCAACGCGCTCCGCAAACGGCTTGCCGCACAACGGACGGAAGATTTCCGCAACGGCACTCCGAAACCGGGCGGCGGTGTGCCCGATGAACTACCTGCCGACGCCCCACAGTTCTTCAAGGACTACCACGCCTACTACAAGACACCGCGCGGCTATCACCCCCGTTCGCTCAACTCCAACCAAGGGCGCAACGCGACGGAGGCCATCCCGTTCATCAACTTCCCGCTGATGAGCCGTGCGGACGAGATTGAGAATGCCGTGCTGGTCATTCATGGCGAAAAGGCGCACTCCCGTTATTTCGGCGAGGATGCTTTCAAGAAGCTGAAGGGTGATAATAAAAAGTTAATGATTATTCCCGGAGCGGTGCATACCGACCTTTACGACAATCTGGCTGTCATTCCGTTCGACAAGATGGAGGGCTTCTTCCGTGAGTACCTGAAGTGATATGTTTATAAGAGAAATGGGAATGCCTTTTTTTCGTCTTATTTTTCTCTTTATATCATGTCATTAAGTAGCGGTATGTTACGCGGAGGTAGAGGGGCCATGCGATATTCGGATTGGGGATATTAGTCTGCTACTTTTTGATCTTTCCGCTGACATTCCGCTTTTTGGGAACCTATCAGGTAAGCGGCGAGGTGGATAATCTCATCACGCTCGATTCGTATATCTCGACGCTGGTAATGATGTGCCTGGCAATGGGTATCGTCTTCGAGATTCCGATGCTTTCATGGCTGTTCGCTAAGTTGGAGTTTATTTCGGCGGATTTTATGCGCCGCTATCGGAAACATGCCGTCGTGATTATCCTTGTGGTCGCTGCGATTATTACGCCGACATCGGACGTGTTCACGCTTTCACTGGTTGCATTGCCGATGTGGGTACTGTATGAAGTAAGTATCCTGATTGTGAAAACAAGTAGATAAAAATTGTTTGTATGGCGAAATGGATTTGTTAATCAGCACCGCGAAGGTATTCGTTCACGAACGATAAGCCTTCTTTTACCGGTCATGCAGATATTAGGGTAACAATGAAACGATTCAATTATACGAGATTGTGGGAAACATTGAAGTCGTCTGATAATTTATCCTGTAAATCCAAAGAATTGGACGAATATCTCGATGAATTTATCGTTGAGTTGCATAATTACTGTCGTGCTGAAAAGAACATTGCGGAACGAACTCGATCATTGGATTATGCTCGAAGTGAACTATTGGTCGCAGAACTTCGTATCGGGGAGTCTAATCCGACAACGTGGGTTTTGAAGACTGTCCGTAGTGCGGTCTATTTCATCGAATGCGAGATGCGCATTATCACGATGGAGCTGGAACATCCGGAACGCTTCATCTCTTTTTCAGACGGCAGCGGGCCATTGGCCCGCTGGAACGGGACGATTGCCGAGCTGCTCGAATATACCATTCCGCTTCAGATTGCCGGACGGTTGTCGGCGAATTCCGGTGAACCGATGAGTTATACGGATACTGTGAAACTCATCGAACAAATCTTCGGCATCACTATTTCCGCACCTTACGACCGCAAGACCAAGTTGCTTTCTCGCAAGAAAAACGATACGCCCTTTCTCGATAAAATGCGCATCGTGTTTCGGGAAGAAGCTGAAAAATTACATCGCTGAATCAGCGCATTACAGACAAAATCAGCAGACGTCGAATAAGACGTCTGCTTTTTTATTTTCGGTGTCATCGTATCCTTGCAGTAAGAAAAATACTGAAATCATGGATACCTGCATCGATGACCTCGGCATGGTCAATAATACGGTTAAGCTGTTAACCAAGAAAGAGATGGCCGCCGAACTCGGTATTTCGTACCGGACGGTCGAGCGGTGGTACAACAGCGGCTACATCAAACGCATCC
>OJQL01000591.1_pt1 | contig 38481 bp, 33 predicted proteins | sample 1598731 | NCBI WGS metagenome assembly OJQL01 (sample SAMN03922510, study PRJEB24848) | human gut metagenome | isolation source: stool sample | host: Homo sapiens | place: Germany | collected 2010-02
GGAGTTTGTGAACCATATGTATAACGAAAAAACTTTGAAAGATGAAACAGGAAAATTATTTGGAAGGCATCTATGGATGCCTTGAAAGGATCGAGAAGAAAGTGGAGGCACTGCCCGTGGAAGGCACAAGCCCCATAGTTGAAAACCGGACCATTTCCCCGGAAGGGATTGCGGAACTGAAAATCCGTCTGGAACGCCAGCAATCCGCAGTGGAGAAAATCGGCTCAGAAATTGCAACGGTACATAGCCATATTGTCCGTTTGTCGGAAGGTAGGCCGTTGTCTGCCGAAACGTTTGCCGGGGAAATGGAAAGGACAAGGGACTGCCTGCGACAGGACAGCCAGGCCATATGGGAGGCAATGAAACGGCTGGACGAGAAAATGGTCCGGCAGAGAAAGGAACCGGAGCGCAGACTGGTGACCTACCGTCTGGAAAGCGCATCCAAGGCAGTGGTAACGACAGCTTCAGCACTGTTTTTGGCACTGATCATTTCCGTCTGGACCAACTGCAACCAGTTCCGCAAGAATCGGCTTTTGAAGGATGCCGATTTGAAATACCGAGCCATCAGGATCTGTCTGCTGGGGGATGATCCCGACATCGCCTTCCTTGAGAAGCATTTTACCATCGAGCGAGACGAGGAAAAGATCCGGCGTGTGGAAAGGCTGGTGACCGCTTTTGAGGACTCGGTCAGGAATCGCATCCGTAATCATGAAATGGCGGCCTACAAGGACAGTCTGGCGCACCGGCTGTTCAGGGAGGCACAGGAAATCAGAAAGCAACTGGACAATCCAAATTTAAAATGACTGTACAATGGCAACAATCAGAACCAAATTCAGACCCTCTTCCGTGGAAGGCAGGGAAGGGACGCTTTATTTCCAGATTATTCATGGAAGGGTGGCACGTCAGATCAACACCGGTTACAAGATTTTCCCGTCGGAATGGGACGAACATGCATCGGAAATCATACTGTCGGTATCCGATGATGCCAGAAGAAGCCTTCTGCTTGCGTTAAAAGAGCGGATGAAAAAAGACGTTCGCCGTCTGGAAAGTATCATCGCCGGACTGGAACGGTCCGGTGGTACCTATCCTGCCGACAGGGTTGTGGAATTTTTTCACAACCCGCCTCCTGCTGACAGCTATAATTTCATGGCCTTCGGAAAGAGGCTAGTAGAGGAACTGGAGCGTGTCGGCAAGAAGCGCACCGCTGAAAGGTATACCACCGTACTGAACAGCTTCACGCGCTTTTGGGGTAGGGACGGCGACATCCCGCTGGAGGATATCGGTTCTACCCTCATGCTGGAATACGAGGCATGGCTGAAGGATAAGGGAATATGTCCGAACAGCACCTCCTATTATATGCGGAACCTGCGTGCCGTCTACAACCGTGCGGTGGACAAGGAACTGACGATACAGCGCAGCCCTTTCAAACATGTCTACACCGGGATAGACAAGACCGTAAAACGTGCTGTTCCGTTGAAAGTGATCCGCATGATACGCGATCTGGACCTTCGCATTTCTCCGGGCATGGAATACGCCAGGGACATGTTCATGCTGAGCTTTTATACCCGTGGCATGTCGTTCGTTGACATTGCCTACCTGAAAAAAGCTGATCTGAAGAGCGGTGTGCTAACCTACCGCAGGCAGAAAACCGGACGGCGTCTGTCCATTAAATGGGAGAAACCCATGCAGGAGATACTGGACAGGTATGGCCATAATGACAGCCCCTACCTTTTTCCGGTCATCAAAGATACGGCTAAGGATGCCGTGCGGCAGTACAGGAGCACAGCGCATTTCATCAACGGGAAACTCAAAGAACTTGGGAAACGGCTCGGGCTCGGCATGCCGCTCACGATGTATGTAGCGCGCCATGCCTGGGCGAGTATTGCCAGAAGCAAAAATGTCCCGCTGGCAACCATCAGCGAGGCGATGGGACATGATTCGGAGAACACGACCAAAATCTACCTCGCCTCACTGGACACCTCACAGGTAGACAAAGCAAATGACATCATACTTAAATCTTTATAACGGGAACAAATGCGACACGCAGAATACTGAATAAAAGGCTATACCAATCCTGCTTCTCTTTTTAAGAGAAATATTAGACATTGCAAAGATAGGTAAAATATAGGAAAATATCCACCTGTATGATAAAAAACAGTTTTCTTCGAAAGAAAATGTTTCAAATTCCGGTTTAATTGTCAAACAAATCCTTGTCAGGTTCCATATATAGCATCTGATTATCAGAACTATCCCTTTCCGGTATTTCTCTTAAAAAGAGAAGTAGTGACGGAAGCCCCGGAAATGAGGTCTGTACACTTTGTCAAAAGTATGGAACTAACAATGGATATTATGAGAAAAGGGAACGTAATCCATTGTAATACATGTCAATATGTAGGTTGGCATGAACTAGGGTTATATCCACACCTATAAAATGTTTCGGAATATGAGTACGAGTCTTTTTACAGCGGAGGAAAAAAGGCAGGTCCGATGGTTCGTCATGCGCGCCTACAAGAATGAGAAAATGGCAGAGGACAGGCTGAAAGACAAGGAATATGGTTTGGAATATTTTATCCCGAAACATTATGCCGTAAGAACTTATCATGGAGTGAAGTCAAAAAAGTTGGTGCCGGTTATACCGAGTCTGCTTTTCGTCCACGCCAGCCATTCGCAGATCACTGAATTCAAGAAACGATACAATTTCTTGCAATTCGCCATGTGGGAAAAGAGCACCGGGGCGGAATATATTACCGTACCGGATGACCAGATGGACAGCTTCATCAAGATAGCTTCTCATTATGAGGAGGACACTGTTTATTATAGGCCCGAAGAGATAGACTTGAAAAGAGGAATGCGTGTATGTATCCACGGTGGCAAGTTCGATAACGTGAAGGGCATGTTTGTGCGGGTGCAGGGCAAGAGAAACCGTAGGGTGGTTGTCCTATTGGAGGGTGTCATGGCCGTTTCCGCTGAGGTGCACCCCGATCTGATTGAAGTTCTTTCCTAAAACCGCTGGCTTTTACGGGACTTCGCAAAAATCACGATAAAAATTAATTGAAATTACAAATTAGAAATAATATAAACTGTACAGATATAAATATGAAGAATCGATTTTTGATTTATCTCTTTGCGATAGTGTTGTTTACATCCTGTCACACTTCGAAGGAGATTCTTTACTTTCAAGACATTGCTGTGAATCAGCCTGAAGCGATTGTGGGTGCAAGAGACATCACCGTGCAGCCCAAGGACCAAATTTCCATCATGGTATCCAGTAAAGACCCGCAGTTGGCAGCGTTGTTCAACCTGACACGTGTCCAGTATCGGGCAGGAACTGCCGATTTACGTAGTAGCAACAATAATGGTGAAATATCCGGTTACACGCTCGATGACAAGGGAAACATAGACTTTCCGGTCATTGGTACGCTTCATATTGCCGGTATGACCAAAAGCCAGATTGCCGCCCTTATCAAGAAACGGCTGATGGAAGAGGACTTGGTGAAAGATCCGGTAGTGACCGTAGAGTTCATGAATCTCTATTTCTCCGTGTTAGGTGAGGTAAAAACCCCCGGCAAGTACAACATAACCAAAGACCAGATCACTTTGCTTGAAGCCATCAGCATGGCGGGCGACTTGACCATTACCGGTAAACGTGATGCTATCTTTGTCATCCGCGAGGAAAACGGTGAGCGTGTCACCCACTGGGTAGATCTTCGTAGTAAGGACATTTTTAAATCTCCGGTCTACTATTTGAAGCAAAACGATGTGATTTATGTGCAGCCCAATAAGATGCGTGCCGGTCAGAGCACCATCAACGAGAATAACGTGAAGTCCGTATCGCTATGGATCAGCGTCGCTTCATTCCTCACTTCGTTGGGTGTGCTAATATTCAAGTAACCATCAGAAAAGGAATCACTTTATATTTTTATAATATGACAGAAAAGAAAACAACCGCCAGCAAGCCTGCTGACGACTTCATACGCATACAAGACCTGTGGGGGATTTTCATGCCCCGGTGGCACTGGTTTGCCCTCTCCCTGTTCGTAACCCTGGCGACAGCCGCCTTGTACCTGCTGGGCACCCCGAACATTTACACCCGTACCGCTGCCATTTTGGTGAAAGATGATTCCAAGGGAGGAACATCCACCAATGCGGTCAGTGAATTTTCTGACTTGGGTATCTTCAAGTCGAATACCAATATCAACAATGAGTTGCTCACCCTGAAATCGCCCACGCTGATGACCGAGGTGGTACAGCGGTTGGGATTAAACGAGACCTATACTGTCCGCAAAGGACTGAAAGATGTGGAATTATACAAAAGTTCGCCTTTAGCAGTCACCTATCGCCACTTGGATGAAACTCCTGTCGGTTTTACAATAGATATTTCATCCAAAGAAACGTTTGTCATATCCGACATGGAAGTAAACGGGAAAGCGTTTGGGGAAGAGTTCTCCGGAAAGATGGGCGATTCCATCCGTACTGAAATAGGCACACTTGTCATCAATTTCACAAAATATTGGAACGATTCATTCGTGGGCACTTCCATACGTTATAGAAAAGGTAATGTGTGTGCCGTCACCGATTATTATACAGCCGCTTTGCATGCGGAATTGGGAAACGAGGATGCCACCATTATCAATCTGAGTATCAACGATGCCTCCATTCAGAAGGCTGAAGACATTCTGAACACCCTGATTGAAATGTACAACGAGAAATGGATTCAGGACAAGAACCAGATCGCCGTCAGTACTTCGCAGTTCATCGGTGACCGTCTGAGCGTGATCGAAAACGAGCTGGGCAATGTAGATGAGAACATCGCCGGTTACAAGAGTGAGCACCTGCTGCCGGATGTGCAGGCGGCATCCAGCCTCTACCTGTCCCAATCCGCCGAGAACAAGAAGGAGTTGCTGGCACTCAACAGCCAGCTTTCCACCGCACAGTATATCCGGAAAGAGTTGAACAACAAGAAACTCAGCCAGCTGTTACCCACCAACTCCGGTATCGCTAATGTCAATATCGAGAGCCAGATCGGTGAATATAACACGATCGTGCTCGAACGTAACCGCCTGATCGCCAACAGTAGCGAGAAGAACCCTTTGGCAAAAGACATGGCTAACTCACTGCAAAGCATGCAGCGTACCATCATTCAGTCGGTGGACAACCTGATTGTTTCGCTCAATACCCAAATACGCAACATCCGCCAACAGGAAGCCACGACCACCAGCCAACTGGCTTCCAACCCGAACCAGGCGAAATATCTGCTTTCTGTGGAACGCCAGCAGAAGGTGAAGGAGGAACTGTATCTTTATCTGCTCCAGAAACGTGAGGAGAACGAGCTTTCACAGGCTTTCACCGCCTACAATACACGTGTGATTACCGCTCCGAGAGGCAGCATGCTTCCCACAGCCCCCCGAAAGATGAATATCCTTTTGGTGGCATTCGCCATCGGTCTGCTTGTTCCGGCGGTGATTATTTTCATGAAGGAAAATATGAATACCAAGGTGCGCGGGCGAAAGGATCTGGAAAACCTAAGCATTCCGTTCATCGGTGAGATCCCCCAATATCTCAGTGCTAAGAAGAAATTGGGATTCGATAAACACACACAGTCTGTCATGAAAGCCATCGTGGTGAAGGAAGGCAACCGTAACATTATCAATGAAGCGTTCCGCGTGTTACGTTCCAATATTGACTTTATGGCAGGCAAGGACAGCGGTCAGAACGTGTTCATGCTTACCTCGTTTAATCCTGGCAGCGGCAAGTCGTTCCTTGCCATGAACATTGCCATGAGCTTTGCCATCAAGAAAAAGAGAATATTGGTGATAGACGGTGACCTGCGTCACGGCTCCACCTCCTCCTACGTGGATTCCCCGAAGACTGGTTTAAGTGATTATCTGGGCAACCGTGTCAGTGACTGGAAGGAGATTATCGTGAAGGATGAAAAATACGACAACCTGCATATCATTCCTATCGGTACTGTTCCCCCAAACCCGACGGAACTGTTGGAGGACGGCAAGCTGGCCACTTTGATAGAGGTGCTTCGCAGCGAGTATGACTATATCTTTATTGACTGTCCGCCTATCGATATCGTGGCCGATGCGCAGATCATCGAGAAACTGGCTGACCGCACCGTCTTTGTAGTCCGCAGCGGTTTATTGGACCGTAGCATGCTGCCCGAACTAGAAAATATTTATCAGGAGAAACGTTTCAAGAACCTCAGCGTGATACTGAACGGTACAGAAAGTGCCGGAGGCCGCTATGGCTATAGATATGGCTATCGCAACGGCTACTCCTCCTACTATGGAAATAAAGGAAAAATGGGGGGGGGTAAATGGGTGGTCATCAAGTGATTGATTTTGCATGTTATCGTTCTCATAAGAACTTTTAATTTTCACACTCAACTATCATGTGGCCCTTTCGTAAGACAATAACCTTCGCCCGGAGCGGTATCCTGAAAGGAATGACCGACTGTCACAGCCATCTCCTTCCGGGAGTGGATGACGGGGTGGGAACATTGGATGAATCACTCCGAATTCTAGATATGATGGAAAAGCAGGGAGTCAGAAAGCTGTGGCTCACGCCGCACATTATGGAGGACATCCCTAATGAAACTGTGACCTTGCAGGAAAAGTTCCAAGAATTGAAACGGAGTTATAACGGCACACTGGAACTTGCCTTGGCTGCGGAATACATGATGGACAATCTCTTTGAGGAGCGGTTGGAAAAAGATGACCTGCTGCCCCTAGAGGAGGGGAAACGTTACCTGTTGGTGGAAACCTCCTATTTCAATCCACCAATGGAACTGCTCTCTGTCCTGCAACGCATCCAAAAGAAAGGTTATTACCCGTTGCTGGCACATTCGGAACGGTATAAATATATGCAGAAGAAGGATTATCAGGCCTTGAAGGACGAGCATGTCTCCTTCCAGCTCAATTTGCCCTCGTTGGCCGGAATGTACGGAAAACATGTGCAGGAAAAGGCCGAAGCCCTGCTGAAAGCCGGAATGTACGACCGTACCGGTTGTGACATCCATGCCATAGGCTGTTACAAGACATTGGTCGCTTCGGCAGTAAAATCGGAAGTCATTGGAATCTTACAGAAACAAAGTGATCAATGATTGCAAATTTTGCATTGACGAGACTTGTAATCCGAAAGGATGACCGCTGGAACAGGAACGTACTGCGCATCTTGAAACAAGGTGAACAATATCAGTTCAATGGCTATGGTGATGAGTGCGGGTCGCTTGAAAGGGATTTCTTTGCTGCGGGGGTGACAATAAGTGCCATTGTCGGCAAGAATGGAAGTGGCAAAAGTTCTTTGTTGGACTTGACATACCGTATGTTCAATAATTTGGGTTACTGCCTGAAACGTAGTTTGAAACATAAACCCACAGAACCGCACCTGGGTTTTGTTCCCGACCTGTATGCCGACCTTGATTTTGTGGTGATAGACCCCAAAACGGATGTAAAGACGTATTGCTGCATCCATAACTATGGAGATACAGTGGCGTTTGAATACGGAAAGGAAAAGTTCAAGTTCCCTCCTATACGTGGCAAAGCGGATAACGAGGACGAGTTTGCCGGTTATGAGCCGCTTGAAAGCCTTACCCGGAAAGAACTGGGCAAACTGTCCCACTGTTTGTTCTATACTATTGTCATTAATTATTCCATGCAAGCGTTCCTACCGGATGAATACACGTCAGACGGCACGCTCTGGTTACAGGATAATGAACCGATATTAGCCATGAAAAGCACTTGGATAGACGAGATGTTTCATAAGAACGACGGCTATATGACTCCCATCGTGCTGAATCCCTATCGCAACCACGGGACTATAGATATGGGAAATATTGATGAGCTGATAGATACTTACGCCCTTTCTCTTCTGATATTCTATAAGAACCGCAAAAGACAAAAGGAGTTTATGCCGGGATATACTACCGGAAGGATTGAGTTCAGCCGCAATGATGGTAAACTGATAGACAAATGCAGGCAATTCACGGGGGCAGCCGACCGGCAACAGTTCATGAACTTGTTTTGTGATGCGGTAAAAGATCCTATGCACTATGCCTCCCAAATTGTCCGTGCCTATGGATTTGATACAGACCGGGCAAATGGAATGACGGCTGAATTGTACCTCTACCTGGTCTATAAGACATTCGCCATTGCTGCAAAATATGCCGATTATGAGGTATACAGTGAGATAGGTCGTGTGAGAAATTGTGTCAAGCCGATTGGTGATGCCGATTTTGAGAAGGTCTGTAGCAGTATCAGGGATTTAGTCAAATTAATTTTGTCCGATCCGTCACACATAACATTCAAAATCAGACAGACGTGTTATCTGCTCTGTTGTCTGGAACTGGTGAACAGAAATTCTCATTTGGGAAAAATGCTACAGTGTGAACGCTTTACCATAGATGATTATGTATTGCTTACCTCGGTGATATGGAAACAAGTATCTCAGGAAAGGCAGTCGGTTATGATGAATGGAAAAGCGCAATATCTGGAAAGGATTATCCAGACTTTGCCTCCGCCCCTGTTTAACGCAAACATTGTCCTGAAAAATAAAAACGGTGTGGAAGTGGATTTCCATCATCTGAGTTCCGGAGAGAGGCAGTTCATGCATACACTGTGCACAATGGTTTATCACATCAACAATATCCGCACCATCAAATCAACGACCCGCTTACGTTACCGTAAAATAAACATCGTGCTGGATGAGGCCGAACTCTGTTTTCACCCGGAAATGCAGCGGCGATTTGTTGATGCTTTGATAAAATACTTGTCCGTCACGGGACTGACCTGGTACTGTGCTTTCCATATACTGATTGTCACCCATTCGCCCTTCATCCTGAGTGACATTCCACAATGCAATATCCTGTATTTGGAAGAAGGAAGACAGATAAACGGAGAAAATGCCATCACGGTGAATCCTTTCGGGGCGAACGTGAATGACGTACTGGCTCAAAGTTTCTTTTTGGACAGGGGATTTGTGGGTGAATTCGCTAAAAAGAAAATAGAGGGCATCGTGAGCTATCTGAAGTCAGACAAACTCGTGAAAGACGGTTGGAATATGGATAAGGCGGAACGGTTTATCCATCGGATAATCGGCGAACCCATCATAAGAAAAATGCTGGAGGATATGCTGCATGAGAAAAATATACGTCGATGATAAGGTACGGGCGGCAGCAGATGATTATGCCGCCAATGTGTTCAAGAATCGAAGAGCGGATTTCCAGCAGCCGTTGGACCTGCTGAAAAAATTTCGGGATAATATACTGTCTACGCAAGATACAACCCAAGGCAAAGTTTTGCTGGCATACGTTGACCGTATCCTTGCCGTACATTTTGATCTGCTCCACGCTGAACCGAAACAGATGAACATGCTCATCCATGAGTTCAACACCATACTTCAGGTGAAAGGAAAAACGGAGAAGGACAAGAATGCGCAGACGGAGTCGCTGATGAAAACCAGGATTCAGTACCAAAAGAGCCCCAAAAAGAGCGAAACACATCTTTTTTACGAATGGATAGTTGAGGCTATGCGCTATGATGATGTGTCTTCCCAAATCATCCCCTATCTGAACAGGATCAACATCCGCACGTGTGTGTATTGCAATGCCCAATATGCGGTAACTGCAAGGAAGGTAGGGAAACCGAGTATCCGTTATGAAGCGTTTTTTGAGCTGGATCATTTCTATCCAAAATCGATTTATCCTTTCCTGTGTACGAATTTCTATAACTTGCAGCCAAGTTGCAGTTCATGCAACAAGCATAAGGAACAAAATCCGAGTTTGTTCAATCTATACACCAACGATATCAATGAAACATTGAATCCGTTTCAATTCAGCATACCACATGACAAAGTCGTACTTGAATATTTGAAGAGCAATACAGCGGAAGCCCTGGAGATCTGCTTTGACGCGCCCGGAAACAATCTTTTGAGAGAAAATCATGAAAAGTGTTTCCACATTACTCCACTGTATTCCGCATTCAAGGATGTGGCGGAAGAAATTATCTGGAAACGCAAGGCATGGGATAAGAGCTATATGAAGATGATGGAAAATCAATACGATGGGATGACCATAACTCCTTCCCTTCAGAAACGTATCATTTTTGGTTTTCTGGAGAATGAAACGGACATTCATCTACGTCCGTTGACTAAATTGCAACAAGACTTGTACAATCAACAGGATTTGGTGTAATCTTTAATCTTAGAATAAAAGACACTGATATTTTTATATCCAATGTTGTTATGCATGGTTTCACTATGGCTCATGCCATAACAGCTATGGCTTTGGTCCAGACAGTGGTCGGATACGAAGCTGCATTAACAACATTGACGATAATCACGATTGTTCCTCTATCAAAGATTCTGTTGTCCTTCGTGTGAGGAGTGGAACTTCTTCGTCATGCCCCACAAGTATGTCTTAGGTGAAATAGAATAGATGCGATTAGGAAACCTCTTGATTATTAGTCAAATGTATAGTGCTTTGTGCTTACGATAAATTATAAACAATATACTTTTATGAATGTTCATCTTATAAGGGAAAACGAAAATCAAAATGATGGTTCTTATATCCACTTGTATCGGAATAAACAGATCGGTGCATGGTGTGCATACGGTTATTCCGCATACGGTTTACGTCTTTTTGATAAACAACAAGGCTACATGAATTTTCGTAGTTACTCAGACTGTCTTCAGATGCCGTGTACGGTTACATCCGGAGAATCCCTTGTTTCATTGTTGCAAGGTTCTGTTGAGGTAGGTTCACAAACTGAGACCTATATAAAGTTAAAAATGGCAGATACAATAAATTTTAATGCTTATCAGAAGTGGTTGCATAAGCTGAAAAAGGACGACCCGAATGATGATGCAATAATTGTCACCACACATGTCAGCCAATATGTGCCACGGGACAGTTTCATTCCCGATGGAATGTCTGCATTTGCGCGCAATGTAAAGCGTATCGGTGATTTTATCCTGTCATTGATTGCATTGATCATTTTTTCTCCGTTATTCCTGTTTTGCTATATTGCCATTCGCAGGGAAGATGGAGGAAGTGTCATTTTCAAGCAAGAACGTATCGGTAGATTCGGGCGCCCGTTCTACATATACAAATTCCGCTCCATGCGTCTGGATGCCGAGAAGTTCGGACCGCAGCTTAGTCATACCGGGGGTGAAAATGATTCCCGATTGACTAAGACCGGTCGTTTCATCCGGGCGCACCATTTGGATGAATTACCCCAACTCTACAATGTTCTGCGTGGCGATATGGCATTCATCGGTCCACGTCCGGAGCGAAAGTTTTATATCGACCAGATACTTGAACACGACAAGCGATATACTTATCTTTACCAAATCCGTCCGGGCGTAACATCATATGCCACACTATATAACGGCTATACGGATACGATGGAGAAGATGCTCCGACGTTTGGAATATGACCTTTATTATTTAGGACATCGCTCATGGTGGTTCGACTTTAAAATTCTGTTGAACACATTCTGTTCAATTGTACTCGGAAAGAAATTTTAAAAGATTAATAACTTATATAACAGATTGATAATGAAAGCTTGTTTTATGGGCTTGGGGTATATCGGATTGCCCACAGCCGTTATCGCCGCCAAGCACGGCATTCAGATTACAGGAGTTGATATTAACCCCCAGGTAGTGGATATGACGAATGCAGGACATCTGCATATCATTGAGCCGGGTATGGAGGAGATGTTGCAGGAGGTGGTGAATGCCGGCTCGTTGAAAGCTTCCATAAAGCCGGAGGTGAGCGATGCTTATTTTATGGTAGTTCCCACCCCGTTCAAAGGAAATCATGAACCGGACGTTAGTTATGTGGAAGCCGCTACACGTGCCGTATTGCCATTATTAAAGGAAGGCGACCTTTATGTCATCGAGTCCACTTCACCCGTAGGCACCACCGAAGCGATGGCCCGCCTCATTTTCAGTGAACGTCCTGAATTGGAAGATAGGATTTATGTGGCTTATTGTCCCGAACGTGTATTGCCGGGCAATGTGATTTACGAACTGATACATAACGACCGGGTCATAGGCGGTTTAAATCCTGAATCTACCGATAAGGCCATTGGATTTTATTCTCAATTCGTGCAGGGAACACTTCATAGAACCAACTGTCGTACTGCTGAAATGTGCAAACTGACGGAGAATTCCAGTCGGGATGTACAAATAGCCTTTGCGAATGAACTTTCCTTGATTTGTGACAAGGCCGGTATCAATGTGTGGGAACTTATCAATCTTGCCAACAAACATCCGCGGGTTAGCATCTTGCAGCCTGGTTGTGGCGTGGGAGGTCATTGTATAGCTATTGACCCTTATTTTATCACTGCTGATTTTCCAGCAGAGAGTAAATTGATTGCCGATGCCCGTGAAATTAACAACTATAAGAGTTTTTGGTGCGCAGAAAAAGTGAAAAATGCCATGCTGGAATTTGAACTGAAACATCATCGGAAACCTTGCGTTGCCATGATGGGGTTGGCTTTCAAACCGAATATCGACGATTTGCGTGAGAGTCCTGCAAAATATATTACCACGAAAGTGATGCAGAGTTGCAATAATGCCAATATCCTGGTTGTGGAACCCAATGTAAAGGAGCACCATGTGTTCAAGTTAACAGATTACAAAGAAGCCTACGACAAGGCGGACATCGTGGTATTCCTTACAGCACACACTCCGTTCAAAGAATTAGAATGGCGAGAGGATAAGGTGATATTGGACTTTTGTGGAATATTCAAAAAATAGTGAATATATGAATATTTTAGAACTGACAGGTATGAAATCGACTAAATACGGCGGAGTAGAATCCTACTTCGCTGAATTGGTCAAGATATGCCGTGTTGATAAATTTATTTTTGTATACGAGTCGATGCCAATCAGTGAAAACTATGTAAATGACATCAATAAGTGGGGGGGGGTAATACTTTGTAAACAAAGCATTTCCACATTTCAATATTTCAAATTTGTGATAGGTGTCATCAAACGTGAGAAAATAGACATTGTTCATTTTCATTTTGGAAGTTATCTTATTGCACCATTCTTGCGAATTCTGTTTCCCCGGATTCGGATTATTTCAACCCGCCATAGTGAAATCTTTGTTTCCAACAAACTTAAAAAATTATATCTGAAGTTCTGTTTTTTTCCTTTTGAAAGATTCCTTTGTGTCAGTTGTGGCGTAAAGAAAGAAATGATTGAAGGCGTAGGTTTTTCTTCAAAGAGTGAAGTCCTATACTTGGGAGTCCGGAAAAAAAAGATTGTCAACCCAAATCTGAAAAAAACATTGGACATACCAAAGGGGGTAGTCGTGTTGACTACAATCGGATTCAATATTCGTATCAAGGGATTCGATATACTTGTCAAAAGTATTCAGAGTCTGATGGACTCCAACAGACTTAAAAACGATATAATAGTGCTTGTCATCGGAATTAGCGAAAATTCTGAAGACAGTAATAGCTTGAGGCAATTGATTGCCGAGGCCGGATTGAATAGAAAGATTATGTCTTTGGGAATACGAAATGACATTAATGATATTTTGAATATTTCTGATATTTACTTGCAGCCTTCCCGTACAGAAGGACTTTCTCTTAGTATTATGGAGGCCCTAAACTATTCGTTGCCTGTTATTGGTACACGAGTTGGGGGCATTCCTGAAATCGTACATGAGGGAGAAAACGGATATCTTTTTGAAAAAGAGAATGTTGAAGAGCTTTCTGACAGGATTGAGATACTTGTTAATAATCGTGAAGTCCGAGAAATGATGGGTAGAAAATCAAAAGTAATATCCAGTCGGTTCACGCTTGCAGACGGTGTGGAAAAGTTAGCTTCGATATACCATCAGACCAATTGATTTGCCGCTGACACTCTATTGTCATTCAGGTTGCAATTGAGATTAAAAAATGTAGGATAGTTATAAATGCAGTCATCAAACAAACGCATAGCACGCAATACGTTAATGCTTTATATACGGACATTCGTAATGATGCCCGTATCTCTATATACTTCCAGGATTATATTGGAAGTGTTGGGAGAGAACGATTTTGGAGTATACAATGTTGTTGGCGGCTTTATCGCACTTCTGTCTTTTATTAATTCCGCAATGACAAAGGCCACCCAACGTTTTCTGAACGTGGAATTGGGAAAAGGCAATCACGACAGAGTCTCGAGGGTTTATTCCATGAGCCTTCTGATACATTTTGCAATAGCGGTATTTATCGGCTTCGTATTGGAAACAGTGGGGCTCTACTTCTTTGAAACAAAATTGAATATTCCTCCGGAAACACAAGATGCAGCACGGGTTGTGTACCATATTTCTGTAGTGACCGCTTGTCTTCATTTTATCAGGATTCCTGATGAGTCGAGCATTATTGCATATGAGAGGATGTCTTTTTTCGCTTATGTCAGCATCATTGAGGTAATGGCAAAATTGGGAACAGTATTTCTCCTTTTTGGGGCTGAAGACAATCGTCTGGTGTTGTACGCCGTTGCCCTTATGACCGTTGGGATATTGTTGAATATCATTTATGCCATTTATTGCAAGCGTAATTTCACGACTTGCAGATTCCGGTTCTATTTTGACATAAAGCTGCTGAAAGAAATGCTTTTCTTTTCTTCATGGAGCCTTTTCGGCGGTATAGCCCATGTCGCATCCATACAAGGCATATCAATACTTTTGAATATTTTTTTCACGGTTGCTGTCAATGCGGCAATGGGGGTAGCCTCGCAAGTGTTCAGTGCTGTCAATACTTTGGTTACAAACTTTCAGAAAGCGGTGCAGCCACAGATTGTCCAGTCCTATTTTTCAGGGGATAAATCCAGATTTCTGGAACTTGTTTTCCGCTCGTCAAAATTGTCGTATTTCCTGCTCTTTTTCGTCGCTTATCCGTTGATTTTGATTTGTCGGCCTGTCGTTGAGTTATGGCTTGTCTGTGTCCCTCAATATACAGTACAGTTCATTCAGCTTTATCTCATCTTCCTGCTTATTGATGCATTATCCGGAAGTCTTTGGGTGTCATCTGAAACAATAGGCAATATAGCCAAGTATCAGTTTACCGTTTCTTCGATGATAATTATGAATATTCCGATTATATATGTATTGTTCAAGTTCGGTTGCAGTCCCGTCTATGCGGTGATTGTCAGAATTGCCATCAATTTCATTACTCACTGTTACAGAATATTCTATCTCAAACACAAAGTGAATTTCCCGGTTAGGAGGTATGTCGTGGAAGTGATGTTTAGGTGTCTTTGGGTGTCGGTCTGCATCATTCCGGTCCCATTCTTTTTGCATAAATTTCTAACCTCAAGTTGGGGTAGTCATATACTTGTCGTATTGACCAGCCTTATCATTTCCGGACTTGTTATCTATAAATTCGGGCTTGATGCTAAAGAAAGAGGGTTCGTAATCAGTACGGTAACAAATAAATTCATGTTCTTAAAAAAACAATAAAATGTAGGGAATAAAGGTGGTGGCAACAGTATACAATACACTCCGTTGCGATTTGTATCCTTTTAAACAGCAGCTTGTTACGGGGCTTTTGGAATTCCTTAATTTGGTCAAATTGCAATGTTTGTTACCAGCGGTTCGTTTCATGCGCTCGTTTTTTCATATGCCGTTCTTTGCTGTCAATGGAGATAAGGACAACTGCATGATTACTTTTCTCGATAATATCGGTTTGCAGAAACGTACTATCAGTGAAACAGATAAAGAGGAAAAATACAAAGAAGTTCTTTGGGCAGATTATAGTGCTGCGGATGTATTTCTTGCAGAAGAAAGGAAGAGGAACTTAAACTTTTGAAATAATGGAAAGGGACATTCGTATAGACATACTTAAAGGCATCGGCATAATCCTTGTCGTTTGGGGACATGCCACCGCAATCCTTATAAAGGAAATTTGCATTTTCCATATGCCTTTGTTTTTCTTTTTGGCCGGTATGTTTTATCATCCCAAACAAGGATTTATTCAATCAAGAGCAAAGCGGTTGCTTATTCCCTTTGGGGAATATTCTCTGATATTCGCTGTATTTTATTTTAGCATGGGGTTGCAGGGAATACCGCTTGATAAACTGAGCATCCATCATATCGCCGCATTTGATGGTCCGTTGTGGTTCTTGGTCGCTCTTTTTTATATATGTGTCATATATTATTTTTTGGACAAAACCGTTAAGAAACAAAACGTTATTCTTATCGTTTCTTTTGTAATTGGGCTGGCTGTCGCATATTCCAAGATCAATTTGCCGTTTTATATCGGGCAGGGGCTGTTCTCTTTGCCATTCTATGCTGTCGGCAAATGGATGAACGACAAAGGGCTGACACAAGCAGAGGGGGCAATTAAAAAAGCAACCGTTATTGCTATAGCCGGATATATCATAGCCATAGCGTTCTGCCGTTTGGCACATTATCAATTTGATATTTCGCAACTGAAATTTTCCAGTTTCCCGTTTATATTCTATGCCGGAGCTTTCTGTGCCATATATCTTTTGTTGAATTTCAAGCCTTTCAACAAGATAACAACTACAAACAGAATATTGGCATCTTTGGGAGCTAATTCACTCACGATAATGGCTATACACGCTCCTTTTCTGTGGTTGTTCAGGGATTTTATCAGAACAAACAGTAGCTTTTATAACACAAAACTGGGGGGGGGTAATTTCAAACTTAATCACTTTTGTTATCTTCATAACATTGAGTTATTTAATTGCCCTTGGAATAGAACAATTAAAAAAACTGACAGCTAAAAATCATGGATAATCCGAAAGTATCAATCATTGTACCGATTTATAGAGTAGAGGAATATATTGAGCGGTGCGCTGAATCGTTGTTCGCCCAAACGTTTGATGACATTGAATACATCTTTGTGGATGATTGTTCTCCAGACAAGTCGGTGGAGATCTTGCAGAGAACTCTGGAAAAATATCCGCATCGAAAGAGGCTGACACGAATTGAGAGGTTGTCGTCGAACAGCGGCCTGCCCGCTGTTCGACGACAAGGGATTCAATTGGCCTCTGGTGATTACACGGTTCATTGCGATAGCGATGACTGGATGGATGTGCATGCCATAAAGGAACTATATGCTTTTGCCCTATCCGGCCATTACGATATGGTCTTTTATGATTTCTATCGTAGCGATGGTGTTTCTACATATGCTTCCGCCCCGCGCAAGGTTTCTACCAATAATAAAGACTTCCTGATGTCATCATTGCTTTGCGGGCGGTTGATGGGGAGCTTGTGTGGCGCTTTGATCAAACGTAGTCTTTACGATGGGATAACATTTCCAAGGCAAAATATGAACGAGGATCTGGCGACGATAATCCAATTGGTTTGGAATAGCCGGAATGTAGGATACTTGATGAAACCATTTTATTACTATTTTTTTAATCCTGCGTCAATTACAAGTTATGGCAGTGCTGAGATCCAGATTAATAAACTCAATCAGCGTAAGGAGAATCTTGATCTGATTTTCACCTTTCTTCGCTCCAAAGGTATTTATGAAAAGTATACAGACGAGATAAATGCGCTGAAAGTTGGTTCAAGAATGTATCTTGATAGATATATGCTGATGCCGCGAATCCGTCGGATTTGGCACAATACATATCCGGAAATCAACAGTATTACAGTCATTCGTCACAGCAGGATGCGTACTCTCAGTAAAATCGAGTATTTCGGTTCTTTGCTTGGTGTATATCCCATATTCAAATACATTAAAAATATATGGAAAGACTTAAGGAAATAGATATTATCAGGACGTTCGTAATCATTCTGCTCGTGCTCTATCATGCTCTTGCGCCCTATTGCGGTGGTTGGGATATGCCTTCCTATGCCCAACCCAATGAAGGATTTTACTGGGGAGGAAAACTGGCATACAGTGGAATGCTGGAGACTTTTGTCCTGATTTCCGGGTATGTATTCGCCTTTTCGCTCCAAAAGAAAGTCATTTCTTTCCGATTATTACTAGCCGGTAAGCTGAAACGGCTGTTTGTGCCGTGTATGTGTTGGGGCATTATCATGACATTGATATTCTTTGGTCCGTCAAAACTTCTTAATCTGGAACATTTTTGGAAAATTATTGGGGGATACGGACATCTTTGGTTTCTTCCGATGCTCTTTTGGTGCTTTTTAATGGAATATGGCATACAGCACTGTCTCAAGGGACGTAACTTGATGTTAGTACTCATGATTATTGCTATTCTGCCTTGGCCGGGAATTCCGTTCCGTTTTAATCAATCGCTTTATTATCTGCTTTTTTTCCATCTTGGTGGAATTTTCTTTAGAAATCGTGAGCGGCTGAGAACTGTCAATTGGTCAACAATATGCATTTTATCGGCTGTTTATATGGGGTTATTCTTTGCGGTAACATTGGTTTTGGGAATGGACGGGATGCGTCCGGAACTGGCATCGGACTTGAAAGTAAAAGTTTTAATCCTGTTTGTCCACCATACTCTTAAAATGGTAAGCTATGGATTAGTCACAATTATCTATGTCGCTGTATTTATAAAACTGGAAGACAGATGCAATGGAAAACTATACACTGTATGCCGAAGTATCGCAATGAATTCGATGGGAATATATGTGATGCAAGAAATAGTTCTGAGACTTATCTATTATAGAATGGGGGGGGTATTTTTGTATACCAAAGAGTTAACTCCGTTGGTCGCCTTCGTGGGCACTTTCATCGTCTGCTATGTATCAAGTGTGATTATAGCCGGATGCAAATACACCAAATTTCTGTGTTAGTATGAATGTGTCCTATTTTATTTACCTAATAAATTACAACGATGAAATATCATTACGAGGCAGTTCCGGTACTGTTCAATATACTTCTGTTTTTTCTTATGCTGTATCCGTTTCCGAATGTGTATAGATATGGCTGTGAATTTAGAAAACGATATACAGACATCTTGGATTATGCAGTATACGGTGTCCTGCTGATACTGTTTTGCACTTTCGGCTATGCGGATAACGATTTCTATCACTACGAGGGGCTTTTCAAACGTATCTGTTCAACCGGATTAAACGTGCATCTTGAACCCGTTTACTATTGGTTGATACGGAATGTCACTTCAAACTATCTGGTATGGCGGTTTATAGTGTGGAGCGGAACGGTGATTTTGTCGTTATGGACAATAAAACGGCTCAAACTTGATGTGAGGATAGGATTGCTGATATTTGTGCTGTTTTATATCAACATTATTTCAGTAATGCGCGGAAATTTGGGAATTGCCATACTGTTTTTTGGCTTTTCATTCATTATCAGGCCCTCTCATAATAGGTTATTGTCATTCCTATTCGGTTGTTTGTTGATTTTCTGTTCATTCTTCTTTCACAAAAGTATGTTGTTTTCGATTGCTGCACTTTCGGTAACACCTTTTTATCTGAATAGGAAAACGGTAAAAATCAGTCTTGTCATATTCCCTTTCCTGACCGTTGTGACTACTTTACTGCTGGATTATATTATTATGAACGGACTCATCGGTTTTGATATAGCAGACATGAATATAGGGAGCTCGATGACGGGATATGCGAGCGGCACAATGCGGCAGTCGAATATTTTTGGTAAACTGAACCAAATGATAACCTATATGCCGGTATACGCATCTTTGGCTCTTATGACTAAGAAGATAGTTTTTGAAGAAATTGATGTTCCACGGTATATAAAGGCATTGTTCATCTATTGGTATGCAATAACTTATATTGCCAGTCTGTTTTTCTTCCAAGAAACTTCGGTATGGCTCTTTATACGTTTCATAATGATGAGCTATTTTCCTCTTTGTATTGTTGTGGGGTATTATTATTCTAATTTCAAGATGACACGCGAGAAAAGAATCTTGATGCTTTTGGCAATCCTTCCTATCTGTTATAAACTTTTCTATGCCTTCTATAAGAGGTTGGTATGGGAAGGGTACGTCTTTTTCTGACATGTTTCGTTAGTTTACACGTATTAGGATCACAATAAAAAAATTAAAAAACAATCTGAATGAAAATCTTAGAAATAATTCCTCAACTTAGCAGTGGCGGCGGAGAGCGGTTTGTGGTTGACTTGTGCAATGAGCTGTCGAAAGAACATGATGTGACATTGATGGTTTTGCACTCACTTGACAAGGTGGATTTCTATTTGAAAGAGGTATCGAATAATGTAAGGGTGGTATCGATGAACAAACGGATGGGACTTGACATCGGTTTGTTATTTAGAGTATATAGATATATCCGTAGAGAAAAGCCTGATGTGGTGCACACGCATTTGCGTGCTATTATGTATATTTCTTTCGCAATCATGCGAAAGAATGGCGTTATGTACTGTCATACAGTACATTCCGCTGCTGATAAAGAAGCCGGAGGCTCCTTTATCAGCAGCGGAATGCGGAAGTTCTGTTTTCATCGTGGGTGGATTACACCCATCACCATTTCCGCCGAATCACTACATAGCTTCCGAAAATATTATGGAATGGATGCTCCTATGATTTTCAATGGGCGCAATGTGGATGCTGGTATGCTTGTTTCAGACGAGGTCAAGGAACAATTTAAACAGTATAGACATACAAATAAGACGCGAGTACTGATAAGTCTCGCACGTATCGACCCTGTGAAACGACAAACTCTCTTGGCACGTGTGGTAATGCGGTTAAAACGGGAAGGATACGACCTCATTGTATTGTTTATCGGAGGTGAACGTGATGCACAGATGACCGCGGAATTGCGTTCGTACAACGATGAAGCAATACAATTACTTGGAGAACTGCACAATCCGCTTGAATACCTTAAAATGGGAGATGCTTATGCACTTTGTTCCTCGTATGAGGGGATGCCTATTTCGTTGATAGAGGCTATTGGTGTTGGCTGTATACCGGTATGCACACCTGTGGGCGGTATAGTAGATGTGGTACACAACGGTGAAAACGGTTTTCTGAGTGACGGTATCGGTGAAGAATCTTATTACAAAACGGTAAAGAGATTTCTATCCCTCACCGATGTACAGCTTAAAGACATGAAGCAAAAAGCTCTTGCCACCTATGGTCCATTCAGTATGTACGAATGTGCTTGCAACTATGTAAAACTTTTCGAGAAAGGAATAAAGAAATGAAAATAGCATATATAGTAGAGCCACGCAAGGTGATAGGTGGTGGTGTCAGAGCCGCCATAAATCTTGTAAAGGCAATGAAACAATATTATGAAGAAGATGCCATGGTGTTTGGAGTAAATCGCGGTACAATAAAAGATAAAGACGTTGAGCTCATCGAAGTGGACACCTTGAACCCAATGAGTATGGCTTATTGGAAAGCGTTAAAACAATTCTTAAAGTCATATCATCCTGATGTAGTACATTGTTTAGGACTTTACTCAGCTTTAGTGTTGGTGATGCAAAGACAGTTCTATGGTCTTAACTTCAAAATTGTCTGTACTGTACATCGTGTAACAATGAATATGCGTTTTAGATCCATGCTAAAAGTGATTACACCGTATATTGCAAAGCATGTTGATTTTACTACTTTTCTTACCCGGTATCAAAAAAAACATTACTTTGAAAATGTGGGATTTCGTCCAATGAAACATATCATAGTCCCTAATGTGATTTTTGTGGATAAACATAGTGAGAATGAAACAGTAGCCAAAAGAAAAGAATTGGAAACAAAGGTTGGTACAAATTTGCTTACTTGCTTTGTCGGACGTATTGTTCCAAGCAAAAACATTGAGGATACGATTCGATTAGTGGGGATTTTAAATCGCAGAGGAGTTAAATTAGGGTGTATTCTCGTAGGTGGCTATGAACAATCATATTATGAACGGCTTGACCAGTTGGCTAAGGCAGAAGGAGTAAGAAATCGTATACATTTTGAAGGATATGTCAACAATCCCACCCTATACAATGCGGCTTGTACTACTACAACCTTTACTACATACAGCGAAGCGTTGCCAAATCTTATGGTAGAGACATTTGCATTGGGTAAGGTGTTATTCTCCTCAGATATCCCTCAAATGGTGGATTTGATAGATGATGGACGAAACGGGTATACCAATTCATTAGCGGATTTGGAGGGAATGGCTGATCGAATGGAAGAAATATATCAGAATGAAGTTCTCCGCAAATCAATAGGTAAACAAGCTCTTGCTACTTATGAAGAAATATATAATCCACGTAAAGTCGCAGCAAAATATCATGATATATATGAATCCTGTTAAAACTGTTAGTCTTGTATATGGTTATTCAGCACGTAATGCCGGTGATTTTGCTATAACACTTGGAGCGATAGACGTGCTACTCTCGTTTGGAATAAAAGTAAAACTTTTTTCTCGATACTCCCGAAGTAATTTGGATTATCACCAAGCTTTAGAAACTCTTAACCAGCGTTATAGCAATCACATAGAGGTTTTTGAATCTCCTTTTACGCTTGACAGAACCGATAGCATGATAAAAACACTGAAAAACTATACGGAAGGTCTTTTTACCATAATGGGAATAATACGTAAAAGAGGGTTTCGCCGACAATTACTTGATAGCGACATGATTATTTTTAATGGTGGAAATTTGTTCAGGTGTAATTCTATTATTGATTTTACTCGCTTATTGGCATTGATGTATCCATTACAAGTCGCACAGAAGAATGGTAAAAAAGTAATCATATTTCCGCAATCAGCATCTACTCTCAATAAGATAGGTAAATTATTATTATTTCCCATACTACGTAAGGCGCAGGTTGTGATGTTTAGAGAGAAACTTTCATATAAGAATCTCGAACACTTTATGCCAGCTGGCAATTTCTTTCAGACTATCGACTTGGCGTTTTTTATCAACAAGCAAAAAGCAAAGTCTATACTCTCTATTAATTGTGATAAACCGAATATTGCTATAACATTACGTTTTCATACGGTGGGTGATATTACTCATCTTCCTGATAGTGAGATAGCATATTGTCTTGACGAACTCGGTAAAGTAGTAGATAAACTGGGTGTAACGCATAATGTAATAGTGGTTGTACAGACAGAGAAAGATTATGAAACGTCACAAGCGTTTGCAATAAAGCATGGAGTAAAGTTGATAAAATCCCATAATGTGCTTGAACTGATAGAGGTATACAGAAATGTGGATTTACTCTTAGGTATGCGTTTACATTCCATTATCCTTGCGCTATCGGTCGGGACACCTTGCTTGGGCTTGTTTTACAAGCAATGGGGACTTAAAAACCCGGGAATGATGAGCTGTTTTAATATGCCGTATAAATTCTGGGAAGACAGACCCACAGCTGAGGATATAGAGCAAAATGTACAAACGTTAATTCAAAACAAGCAAATCCATACGAATACAATACTTGAAATAGTAAAAAAGGAAGAACATATGTTGAAAAGTAAAATTTCTGAAATAGTTCAGATACCATACGGAGGGGGGGGTAAAATTTCATACATAAACGGGCGATCAGCCGCTTAGTTTCATTATGTAATCTAAATTTAAAGCGTAATGAAACGGAAAAAATTACTCGTTGTAGGCTCAATTCCCGATGAGAGCAACTTATTGAATTATGGAGGTGCGACGGTGTTGATGAAAAACTATCTTGACTATCTTGCCTCTCAGTCTGAATATGAATATAGGTTTGTACAAAACAACCGGTATTCAAATCTTCGCACTCGCCAGCGTAGTATGTGGCGCAATTATTCATACTTTTTCCCGGCATTTTTGTGGAGACTGTTTGGGTGTGATATTGTAATGTTCAATTTTTCTGATCATGGTACAATTTATTATTTCCCATTATTGAGCAAAATAGCTCGTTTGGCACACAAAAAAGTCGTACTACGTAAATTCGGAGGTTCATTTGAGTTCTACATAAAGAAAATTGGTCAAACCCAATTACAACGGGCACTTGATGCTATCAGACAAACAGACTTGATATTCTTTGAAACCCAACAGGGTATTACGCACCTACAACAGTTAATAGGAAAGAGTGACAATATACATTGGTTCCCTAATGTGCGTAAAGCTTCAACAATACGAAAGAACCCCTCAGACTTTCATGGCAGATGTGTTTTCATGTCGCATATCAACAAAGAAAAAGGGATAGAAGATCTTATAGCGGTATCCAAACTGTTACCTTCGAATTATACCCTTGATATATATGGTGAGATAAAAGAGGATAAATATCGCAATATCAACTTCAACGAAAGCGGAATAACATACCATGGTGTTGTCTCTTCCGAACAGGTTTTAAAAACTTTAGTAGAATATGATTTACTGCTATTACCTTCTTATCGCGAGGGCTACCCGGGCATTATCATCGAAGCTATGTCTGTAGGCATTCCTTGCGTATCAACCTATGCAGGTGGAATACCTGAAATCGTAGAAGACGGTTACAATGGTCGTTTAGTAATTCCCGGTGATGTAGATGCGATAAAACAAGCTATCTTATCGATTAACGCAACAAACTATTCTCAATATTCAGAGAATGCCTTGAAGAAATTTGAAGAAGAGTTTGAATCTGATAAGACGAATAAACGCATACTTGAAATTATAATGCACTAAATCAAATGGCTAATAATATTCTTATTGTCAATACAATTAAACATCTTCGGTTAAAACAAATCTATTATCAATTATATTATAGACTATTTTCTCATAAGTTGATGGAATATAATGTTCCCCGGCAATCTTCATTGCGGATGGTCTCAGTTATCGCAAAGTGGTATTGTTACAATGTACCCAAGACATTTACATTCCTAAATCTTATAGGGGATTTTAAGTCATGGAATGATGTTAGTCATGGGATGCTTTGGGCATACAATCTGAATTATATGGATTGGTTGTTGCAACCTGACATGACTTTTGAACAAGGTTCAGAATGGGTTGAACGGTTTATAACTGATTTGCCAACAAACAGGATCGGTCTTGATCCTTATCCTATCGCACTGCGAAGCATCAACTGGATCAAGTTTATCGGCAGGCATCATAAAAAAGTGGAGAGCAATCGGTTGCAACGGTGGAACGATTCCCTTTATGCGCAATGTAAATTGCTCGAACGGAAACTGGAATACCAACTGCTTGGCAACCATCTTTTAGAAGATGCTTACGCTTTGTTTATCGCTTCAATTTATTTTTCCGATAAAAAAATGTATGACAAGGCATCCTGTCTGTTGTATAAAGAGCTTGATGAACAGATTTTGCCTGATGGCTCACATTACGAGCAATCACCGATGTATCACTGCATTTTGCTCGATAGGTTATTGGATTGCTATAATGCCTCGATTAATAGAGGTCATGAGAAAATGTGTGAGCTTTTGAAACTGTATGTGGTAAGGATGTTGGGGCATTTGGAGAGCATCGTGTGGAAAGACGATACGATTCCCTTACTTAATGATTCGGCATATGGGATAGCACCGACAGTTTCCGAATTGAGAGCATACGCCAAAAGATTGAAGTTGGAATGGACCCCTTTGCCTATGAAAGAATGTGGCTATAGGAAGCTTTGTTCAACACATTTAGAGGCAGTTGTGGATGTGGGTAATATTACTGCGACCTATCAGCCGGGGCATAGTCATGCCGATACGTTTAATTATGAATTGCGAATTGATTGCAGACCGTTTGTTGTTGATACAGGTATTTCTACCTACAACAAGACTGCAAGAAGGCAGTACGAACGAAGTACGTCAGCTCATAACACCGTAACTGTCGGCAACAAGGATTCTAGCGAGGTGTGGGGAGGTTTCCGTATGGGTAAAAGAGCTAAAGTAAGAGTACTATCCGATACCGAAAATGAAATTATGGCAGAGCACGATGGTTTTAAAGGATGTATACATCAACGGAAATTCACTATTAACGATGATGTGTTTACAATAAATGATAAGATTGTCGGCAATAATATGACAGAATGTATCAGCTATATTCATTTCGCACCCGATATTGAGGTCCTTGCCATATCGTCAACTGAAATAAGGACCAACAGGGCTAATATCGCTGTATCTGGTGCAAATTCCATAGAAATTATAAACGATTTTGTATCAGTAGAATACAATCGCCTAGAACCTTCTAAGACGATAAAAATAGTATTTTGCAGAAATTTAACGTATCAAATATTTCAGGCATAAAATATGAAGATTTTAATTGTGTCGTTCTACTATTCTCCCGAGCTTGGGGCTGCTCCTTCCCGTATAACCAATATGGCTGAAGGGCTGAAAAGTCAGGGAGCGGAAGTGGATGTGTTAACTTGTTTGCCGAATTACCCTCAAGGACAAATATTCGAGGGTTATAGAGGCCGTTTGTCAAAAAAAGAAAAGATTAATGGCATAAACGTGTATAGATATTGGACTTATGCAACCGTGTCCAAGAATCCTTTTAAGCGAGCGGTAAGTATGATGTCATTTGCGACCATGTTATGGTTGTTTGCTTTTAAGATAAAGAAGATCCAGGGTTACGATAGGGTGATCATCCAAAGCCCTCCACTACCAGTGGCTGGTTCGGCCATCACGCTTTTCAAAAAAATATTCGGGCGCAAGACTCTTGTGAACATATCCGATTTATGGCCACTTTCTGCTGTTGAGCTTGGAGCAATGCGTGAAGGTGGGAAGATATATGATATTTTCGCGTGGATTGAACGTTATATTTATCGCAATGCAGACGGTATTTTCGGTCAGTCTGAAGAGATAATCCGGCATGTGAATCAATTTCCTTCGACAAAAAACAAGTTTGTATACCGTAATTTGCAGCAATATGCGGTTGCTGCTCAACCCAAAAGGAAGCACACGCCCTTTCGCATTGTATATGCCGGACTATTAGGTGTGGCACAAGATATATATTCAATTATCGAGAATATTCCGTTTCAGTCTATTGGCGCTGAGTTCCACTTGTATGGTGGTGGAAATCAGGCAGAAAAGATAAAAGAATATATAAATAAACATCCCGGTTGTTTCGTGTATTATCATGGATATGTAAAGAAAGAACAAATCGCCGAAGAGTTGTCAAGATACGATGCGTCAATTGTTCCACTTACCGTAGCAATCAAAGGAGCAGTGCCATCCAAAATATATGATCTCATACCTATTGGCATACCTATACTGTTTTGTGGAGGTGGAGAAGGGGCTGAGATCGTATCGAAATATTATTTTGGAATGGTTTCAAAGCCACATGATTTCAAACAATTACACAATAATATTATTGAGTTGATTAACCTTCCTGACGAAGAATACAGCACAATATCGAAGAACTGCCTGGATATGGCAAAAAATGAATTCGATTTTAACAAACAGATATATCGCTGTTACGATTTTATAAAATCAATCTGATGTAAAAATATAATTCAATGAAGAAAGTAATGTTGGTCTTCGGCACCCGTCCGGAGGCAATCAAGATGGCTCCGCTGGTGAAAGAATTCCAGAAACAGCCAGAACGGGTGGAAACTGTAGTATGTGTGACCGGACAACACCGGGAAATGCTGGACCAGGTATTGGATATATTCGATATTTGTCCAGATTATGACTTGAACATTATGAAGCAGGGACAAGACTTATATGACGTGACGTCCCGTGTATTGACAGGTATGCGTGATGTACTGAAAGAGGCAAGGCCGGATGTAGTGCTGGTGCACGGTGACACGACCACTTCTACTGCCGCTGCTCTGTCGGCCTTCTACCAACAGATTCCGGTAGCACACATAGAGGCAGGATTACGTACACATAACATCTATAGCCCATGGCCAGAGGAGATGAATCGACTTTTGACCGGACGACTGGCGACCTACCATTTCTCGCCTACGCCACTGAGTCGTAGCAATCTGATACGGGAAGGTATTGACGATCGGAATGTCATCGTGACCGGGAATACGGTAATTGATGCGCTTTATTGGGTAGTGGATAAAATTAAGAGCGACAAGGCGTTGGATTGTGAATTGGTAGGGATACTGGCAAAAGCCGGATATGACGTGAGCCGTTTGAATGGTGGTAAGAAGCTGGTGCTGATTACGGGACATCGTCGTGAAAACTTCGGTGACGGATTCATCCATATGTGTACTGCTATCAAAGACTTGACAAAAAAATACCCGGAGGTGGACTTCGTTTATCCGATGCACTTGAATCCAAATGTGCGCAAACCGATACATGACGTATTTGGAGAGGAATTATCCGATTTTGGGAACATGTTCTTCATTGAACCTTTAGAATATCTGAGTTTTGTCTATTTAATGGAAAAATCCACTATAGTATTAACCGATAGCGGTGGCATACAAGAGGAAGCTCCAGGACTGGGTAAGCCGGTATTGGTGATGCGCGACACAACGGAACGTCCGGAAGCATTGGATGCAGGAACGGTAAAACTGGTAGGTACGGATTATAACAGAATAGTAAATGAAGTATCTGTTTTGATTGACGATAAAGTCGCCTATGAAAAAATGAGCAAGGCAGTGAACCCTTATGGAGACGGGCTTGCTTGTGGACGTATTGTGAACGCATTGCTGTACAGAATATAAAAAGATGTGAGATTAAACCTGAAAATCAGACTATTAATATTTTTTAAGGTGATGATGATTCTGCTTTATAAGCGGAAAACGAGGAAGATGCAGATTCGTCCGGTTTCTAATTTCAAACGGGTGTATAACATTCAAGGATTACTATATGTTGTCACCACTAACTTCGGAAGAGAACGGGCATGAGAGGCATTTTGACCGCAACCGTCTGCAATATGATTCTGGATTTTAGTGTGAAGAAAAGGGGAATGGTAAATGAAAAAATTCCTGCGTATGGGTGTTCCTTTTGGGAACTTTTATTGTTTGGACTTTCTCCTATTTCTGGGTAGCATATACTAGTATGAGTGAATTTATCCATATTTCCAGTGCGGATATAAATAATGCTGGGAAAATACTCAGATTGGTGAGCGTTTTTAAGAAAAAATCACCCTACCCAAGTTTTGATTATAAGGGAAACTCCTCTATATAAATCAGCTGTAAAAGTAACAAGGATGCCTACTGTTGTTGTCCGTTTTGAACCTAATAAGAAAAATCCCGAGCGTGGTACAATTTATTACCGTATCTACAAAGGGCACAACCGGCGTATGGAGTTTTCTTCCCGTCTTCACTTGTCAGCTTCTTCCTGGGATGAAACAGCAAGGACAATCCGGGATGATTATCCTGAGTCCTGTCGTTTCCGTGTCCAAATTGAGGCGGATCTTCGGCTTTTGAACCGGATTATAACAGAAGATATTACCGGTCGACTGACAATGGGTGATATGATAGCCCTCTTTAAACAGCAAAGGACAATAATCAAATGAACTTTTTGACTTGTAAGTAAATAGGATGGTATCGTCTTTAACAGATTGCTATCTCCGTCTAGGCTTCCAGGTAACAGAATCCGAAGAGGGACTACGGATAGGCTTCAAGCCGGAAATGGTACATGCCATAGTGAAAGAGGTTCGAAACGAACGTCCTTTGACCCGTTCGGATGCAGAACTGTTTTATGAGACGCTCTCTCCACTAAATAAAGGGTATCGAAATCTCTATTTCAGGATCGTGGCACACGGCGGATTCCTGCCGGAAGCATTGGACTTTGAACTGCATGGGCTGACCGTTTCGGATGAAAGCTATATTGAAAGCCTCTTGTCCGGAAGACATGTGGAGCTTTATCCGCATAACGAAGCGGCTTACAGGGCGATCATGCGGGGATTCAAACAACACCGTATCGGTGCGGTCGTGCAGGCTACCGGAACAGGGAAATCCTATTTGCTGGCACGCTATATCGCAGATCATGCAAAGGAGAAGATATTGGTCTTTGCTCCGAACATCACGATTTTGGATGAGATCCGGAAAGCAGTCGGATTCTTTGCTCCGCAAGTGACGTACCGGACATTCCAGTCACTGATTTATAACCGAAAGGATAATGGGTTGTTACGGGCGGAGCATATTCTGATCGATGAATTCCACCATTTCGGGGCAGAAATTTGGGGAAGCGCCTTGCAGGAAGTGATAGAAAATAATCCCTGTGCCAATGTCCTGGGAACATCGGCAACGCCAATCCGTCCAGAAGGAATGATTGATACGGTGGATCTTTATTTCGAAGGAAATTTGTTTTATGAACTTACCTTGCCGCAGGCTTGGTATTACAATATTTTACCGGTTCCGGTCCTGGTACAAAGTGCTTACGGGCTGGACAACGAACTGGACCGGCTGCAAAGAAAGCTGGAACGCAGCGGTTGTTCGAAAGGACGAAAAGAAAAGGTACAGAGGAAACTGGATTTGGCACGTGTGGATTTCAAAGAGGCTTTGGGTGCACCGGAGGTCATCCGGAAGTTTCTGCCGACAAGCGTACGCAAACTGCTGGTCTTCTGTCGTGATCTCACCGATTTGAAACAGATGGTGCCGGAAGTATGCGGATGGCTCACACGAGCGGGACGTGCCATCACTCCGTTCGAGATCCATCATGCCCAAGGTGAACGACAGAACGGTCGGATACTGGATGCATTCCGGGAGGAATCAGACCGGCTGCACGTATTGTTTTCCGTCAATATGCTGATTGAAGGACTACATGTGGAGGGTGTGGATGCCGTCTTATTCCTTAGACGGACGGAATCATATATTGTTACTTTGCAGCAATTGGGCCGTTGCCTGGATGCCGGGGCAGGAAAACAGCCGGTCGTCTTGGATTTTGTCAACAATCTTTCAGGAAAATCGGTCTATGACGTGATGGCTCCCCATTTGGAGCGTCTATCTCTCCTTCCATCACCCAAAGGATTCGAAGGAAACACCTCTTTTCTGACGACGGGTTTCTTGTCAGACATAAGACTGCGCATAGAGGAGATATTGGCAGAACTGGAGCCCTGGCAGATTATGTATGAGAGGCTTATTGAATTCCGTCGGGAAGAAAACGACTGGCCGTCAGTTACGGAAGGAAAACTCGGTTTGTGGTGCAACACCCAACGCATTGCCTATAAACGGGGAAAATTGCAGGAGGAACGTCGCCGCCAGCTGGAATCAATCGGCTTCGAATGGAATCTGCTTGATTCCAAATGGATGAAAGAATACCGTGCGTTGAAAGTTTTTTTTGATACCTGCGGACGCTGGCCCAAACGTGAAGACGGTCCGCTTGCGACCTGGTGTTATACCCAGCGGGAAAGGCGGAAAGAAGGACGCCTGAGCAAAGAGCGCATCCGGGCTTTGGATGAGATTGGCTTTGTTTGGAATCAGGATCTCCAAGGGGAATGGATGAAGAACTACGAGGAACTGAAGTCTTTTATCGGCAAATATCAGCGTTTTCCTAAATCAACGGAAGGGAACTTGGGCGGATGGTGTCATACACAACGGAAAATACGTAAACTGGGCAAATTATCCCATAATCGCCTGATCTTATTGGATAAAATAGGATTTGTTTGGTCAGCGGAACAAGTCTGGCAAGGCAACTTTGAGCAGTTGCGCCTGTTCCATAACCGCCAAGGGCGATGGCCAGGTTGCCGTGAAGGAGCATTGGGACGTTGGTGTACCATCCAAAGACGGGATTACCGCAAGGGAAACATGTCAGATGAGCGAATAGTACAATTGGAGCGGATCGGTTTCCCTCTGAGCTGACAGGAAACATCTTTGAAACCATTGGGTTACGAAATATATTCCCAAATGTTATTTGCAGGAAATAGTATAGTGATAACCTGTGTAAGCAGATATAGAGTCTAATTTTATGAATAAATACGCATAAAATCAGAATTCAGATATGTACATAACTGATAGGAATTCTAGACACTTTTAAAAGATGTTATTGCCAAATTTCGTAGACATGGAAATGAAATTGTCACTGCATATAAATGACGATTTACAAAAGACGGTTATTACCAATGTCATGACTCTTGTCTGTCATAATAATGTAAGGAGCATTATTATGAACATCTTTTGACTTTCCTTTGAATGAAGCCAGTTTGAATATATAGGGTATGGCTACAATTTAAATAATCTTTATGCCCCACTCGGAATACTTGATTTGGGTAATTTTAAATATAATTGTCGGTTCTGCAATCACTAGTAGAAGCAATATACAGGAATTCTGAATATGCCTTTTTCGGTAACTGCAAATTGATTATACAATCCCCCCCCCCATACACATACACTTAATTCCTCAACCTCTCTCTTGAATTTTTCCAATCCTTTCCCAAACTTTTTTTTTATTTTTTCCTTCAAATTTTTTCCCTAATCTAAAAAATGTCTATCTTTGTCCATAGAAGAGTTCCTCATAAGTATGAGGTTGTAAAATACTGAAATTAGCACAATCTCCAAATCGTTACCTTAGACTTTTCAAAACTTTCATAAGCGTTTGTCTTTCAAATCAATCCATCAATTAGATAAGAATTTAAAGTAATTACTTTCGTAAAAGTTATTTTGACCGCCGGACTCGGAGAACTCCGGGTTGTTTTTAGTCATCGAGTAAGAATAGTCATTACGATAATCGATACCGAAGTTTGTTTTGAAAGTCAGTCCAGTCCATAGGTCTGCTTCTCCATATACGTTGCCAAATATACGTTGGGTAGTGGCATAATTATCCTTATTCCTTTCACGAATAGCTACAGGATTCTGGAAATTGCCGGTCCCGGCGAATAAGGAGCCTGCATAATTGCCCGCATAGTCATAAACCGGTACATAAGGAGAGGCCCGATAAGTCCATGAGTAGATGTTGGACTCTGTACCTGAGAAGCTAAGTCCGTTGTTTTTGCTAAAACTATAAGTTAGGTTCTCTCCGAATCGCAACCATGGGCGGACGTTATACGACGAATTAGCACGTGCTTGATAGCGTGTGAAATAAGATTCGATAGCGGTACCTTGCTGGTCGAAATAGTTCATGCTCATGGTGTATTGCCCTTTATCGGTACCTCCAGACAAGGACAGCTGATGATTCTGCATCCAACCGAGTTGACTGATCTCATCCCACCAGTTCGTATCGCCTACGGGCGCATAGACTACGTTGTTCGCTTGATCGTAATCGCTAGGATCGATGGAGGTGCTACCACCGGCGCCGGTTACGGTCATGTAATTGGGTAGATGATTAACCCAAGAGTCGGAAGTACTTCCGAATTGCTGGTGGTAAGGTAATTCTCCATTGGCGCTGGCTCCCGTTAGGTCCAGATTGTTTTTCGAGGCTTGCCATTCAACATCAATACGGTCATAAGCGTTTAAGACGTCATAGCGTTTACCTGTTTTAGAGAAACCGTAATATCCGTCATAGGTTAATCTCGGTTGTCCCGTTTTTGTCCCTTTCTTGGTCGTGATCAAAATGACGCCATTCGCTGCTTGCGCTCCGTAGATCGCAGCGGAAGAGGCGTCTTTCAATACTTGCATACTCTCGATGTCATTGGGATTGATAGAGCTTAGGTCTTGGTCACGAGTGGATACGCCATCGATAACATACAAAGGTCCGTTGTCATTGATGGAATTAATACCTCGGATGCGTACCATCGTGGCTGAACCGGGAGCACCGGAGGTACCGATGTTTACGCCCGCCGCTTTACCTTGCAACTGTTGTGTGGCGGAAGAACCGGAAGACGCCAATAGCTCTTCAGTATCGATAACCGCTACGGAACCTGTGATGTCCTTTTTCTGTTGGGTACCGTAACCGACAACGACTACCTCGTCTAGATTTTGGGTGTCTTCCTTTAAGGTAATGTTCATGACGTTCCCGCTTGCAGGTGTTTGTTGAGTTACGTACCCGATGTAAGAGATGACCAGAATGGCATTCGGCTCTACTTCTAATACGTATTTACCATCCAGATCGGTGATCGTTCCGTTCGTGGTACCCTTTACGACTACGTTAACACCTAATAGGGGCTCTCCTTTAGCGTCGGTGATCGTACCCGTTATTTTCCGGGATTGTTGCGTAACGGAGGTTTCCGCTTTTAATACGGAACTTTGCGGTATGATAGCACCGCCTGCCAATAAAAAGCATAAGGCCAATCCTAGCCTGCTTTTAAAGATCGCATGTCTGTGTTTCATAATAAATAGGTTAATAAAGTCTAGTAAACTGAGGCAATATTAAGGTTTGTTTAGACGAAGACCAATAAAAATCAATGAATGCCTTTATCTATTCGGTGAAAAAGCCTTTTTAATCGGCGAACAACTTTTGGTGGAATTCTTTTGTTTTTTATCCGTCTGGGCAAAGAAAAAGGACACCGGCAGGTGTCCTTTTCTTTAATGTTTACCTATTCTGCCGGTCTGTATGATGAACCGGTTTGTTAGGGCTTTCACAAGTCCTAACGGTGCAAATGTAAATTAAGGAGAGAAGTATAAAAAATAGAATCAGTGAACTGGCGGAATTATTCGATGAACAGGGTTTTTTGTTCGGTAAACTTTCCGTAAGTTCGCGAAATAAAAATTTAACATCTTATAATCATGCAACTATCCATAGATCAAAAAGACATCGATAAATTCCTGATGATAGGCGATAAAGTATTGATTAAGCCTAAGAATCCACAGAGCCAGACGAAGACCGGATTGTATCTGCCTCCCTCGGTTCAACAAGGGGAGAAGATACAAGCGGGTTATATCATAAAGACGGGGCCCGGATATCCGTTGCCTTCTCAATCTGAGGAGCATGAGGTCTGGGAGAAAAAGAAAGGGGAGGAGGTGCAATACTTGCCGCTTCAAGCCCGTGAAGGTGATTTGGCTGTCTATTTGCAGAATGCCGCTTACGAGATCAATTTTAATGACGAGAAGTTCTTGATTGTCCCTCATTCCGCTATTTTGATGTTAGTGCGTGATGAAGGTTTGTTTGAATAAAGCCTTTTGTTAAGGAAAATAGGGCTATATTCACTTTTTTATCTTATTTTTGCCAGCAAAACAAGACAAACTATCAACAGTAGCGATTATAATGAATAAGATTGTAAGTAAAGAACATTTCTCAGCCAACGTGGTGAAGCTGGAAGTCGAGGCTCCTTTGATCGCCCGCTCCCGCAAGGCCGGTCACTTCGTGATCGTGAAGGTTGGCGAAAAAGGCGAACGTATACCTCTTACCATTGCCGGGGCGGATACCGAGAAAGGTACCATCACCTTGGTGATCCAAGCGGTAGGCGGCTCATCCCGTAAAATCTGTGAATTGAATGAGGGTGACTATATCACGGATGTGGTGGGTCCGTTAGGGCAGGCTACCCATATCGAGAAGGTTGGAACGGTTGTTTGTGCCGGTGGTGGCGTAGGTGTCGCTCCGTTGTTGCCGATCGTGGAGGCTTTCCATAAGGCAGGAAATCGTGTGATCGTCGTATTGGCGGCCCGTACCAAGGACTTGGTGATCCTTGAGGAGCAGATGCGCCAAAACTCGGATGAGGTAATTATCATGACCGATGACGGATCGTATGGTATGAAAGGCTTGGTGACGAATGGCGTGGAGAGCGTGATCAACCGGGAGAGGGTGGATTTATGCGTTACGATCGGTCCGGCTATTATGATGAAATTCGTTTCCGCTCTTACAAAGAAATACGAGATTCCTACCGTAGCTTCCTTGAATACGATCATGGTGGACGGAACGGGTATGTGTGGTGCTTGCCGTATTACGGTAGGCGGGAAGACCAAGTTCGTTTGTGTGGACGGACCGGAGTTCGATGCTCATCAAGTGGATTTTGATGAGATGATCATGCGCCTCGGCGCTTATAAGGATATAGAGAAGAAATAACGAAACCACGTAATTGAATCATGACAACAGAAGAATTAATCGCTGCTCGTCGTGCCGAACCTTGGCGGGAGGCGCTTCGCAAAAGCAAGAAAAATAAAGAACGTGCGGATATCCCCCGTGTGAAGATGAACGAGTTGGACCCGGAATACCGGAGTCGTACCCGTTTGGAGGAAGTTAACTTAGGCTTGACAAAAGAACAGGCTATGCAAGAGGCCGAGCGCTGTCTGGATTGTCCGAATCCTACTTGTATGCAGGGATGTCCGGTAAATATCAATATACCTACTTTTATCAAGAATATCGAGCGTGGGGAATTCTTGGAGGCCGCTAAGACCTTGAAAGAGACAAGTGCCCTGCCCGCTGTTTGCGGTCGTGTCTGTCCGCAGGAGAAACAATGTGAGAGCAAGTGTATCCATTTGAAAATGGGTAAGGAAGCGGTTGCCATTGGCTACTTGGAACGTTTCGCCGCTGATTACGAACGTGAGAGCGGTAATATCTCGGTTCCGGAGATTGCGGAGAAGAACGGTATCAAGATTGCCGTGGTAGGTTCCGGTCCTGCCGGATTGTCTTTTGCCGGAGATATGGCGAAGCGTGGATATGATGTGACTGTGTTCGAGGCATTGCATGAGATCGGTGGTGTATTGAAATATGGTATCCCGGAGTTCCGCCTACCGAATAAGATCGTGGACGTGGAGATTGATGGCCTTCGTAAGATGGGCGTACAGTTTGAGAAAGATTGTATCGTGGGTAAGACGATCAGTTATGATGATTTGCATGCGGATGGCTTTAAGGGCGTGTTCGTGGCAAGTGGCGCCGGTCTGCCTAACTTTATGAACATTCCGGGTGAGAACTTTGTGGGCGTGATGTCGTCCAACGAGTATTTGACCCGTGTAAACTTAATGGATGCGGCGAATCCGGAAAGTGATACGCCGGTGCTACAAGGGAAGAAGGTGGCCGTGATCGGAGGTGGCAATACAGCTATGGACTCTGTCCGTACTGCTCGCCGTCTGGGCGCTGAGCGTGCTATGATTGTCTACCGTCGTAGCGAGGAGGAGATGCCCGCTCGTTTGGAAGAGGTGAAACATGCGAAGGAAGAAGGTGTAGAGTTCTTGACGCTTCATAATCCGATTGAATATATAGGAGATGAAAGAGGTCGTGTTAAGCAGATGCGCTTGCAGAAGATGGAGCTAGGTGAGGCGGATGCCTCTGGTCGCCGTCGTCCGGTACCTATCGAGGGAGCTATCGAAACAATCGATGTGGATGAGGTGATCGTTAGCGTCGGTGTATCTCCGAATCCATTAATACCCCGTGCCTTTGGAGGCTTGGAGGTGAGCAAGAAGGGTACGATCGTAGTGGAGGAAGACAGTATGCGCTCCGCTTTAGGCGATGTGTATGCCGGTGGTGACATCGTTCGTGGTGGAGCTACCGTGATTCTGGCGATGGGAGACGGTCGTAAGGCTGCCGCCGCTATGGATGCGGACTTAAGAGGATAAGTATAATATCTATTAGTTCTATAAGGAAAGACGGGTTGTTTGGACGATCCGTCTTTTTTCTTTTATCGTGATACGGAGATTTATGTTTATTATCTATAAGACTAATTCTTGAAATAATCTCTCAAATGTCTGTTCTAGATCGTTGGAAAAACCGGGATGTGGACGCGAGGTTTGGATAGAGGCACTTCTTATGGCGGTAAGCCAACGAAAGCGCTCCGGAATATCTAGGCTGGCTATAGGACCTCCATCCTTTGCGCCGGAACATATCTTATCGAAAACGTGGAGATTCGTACACAAAGATTCCTTATCTATATCTGATGTGAACAGACGAAGTTTCTCCTCGTTTACATGATAGCGAGCCTTGATGAATTTAGGCCGTTTACAGAACATGATAAGGCCTACATTGATAAACTCCTCCCGTTCGATTTTCGGTACGATACGGATTACGGCATATTCATATAAGTGTTTGTCTTGCATGTCGAGCTTCATTTATAAACGTGTCAGAATGGGCGATTCGGTCAATTAAGAACCGGATATATACATCACGTATCTCTTGAGGCGTACCGGGACTATCGTTCCAATGCAACCAATCGTCGGGTACTAGACCTACGATCTCACGAATTTTCTCTTCCGTTAAGATACGTTTGAAATCTTTGTTTACTTCCTCCAGCAGCGTCGCTTGTGGCAATAATACATGATCCTTGATATGGATGAAAGGGCCGATCGCATGTTTTTGCCAATTTACCCATGAGAAATGGAAAAATAAGGAAGCTCCATGATCGATGAGCCAAAGTTCCTTATTCCATATCAACATATTCGTATTCCGGACCGTGCGGTCTATATTTGTCAAAAGAGCATCGAGCCATACGACTTGTGAGGCGAGTTTGGGATCTACACGATTGACTACCGGATCGAAAGTCAAGGCTCCCGATAAAAAATGTAATCCCAGATTGAGCCCTTGACTTGCTTGTAGTAAGTCTTGTATCTCCTCGTCACCTTCCGACCGCCCGAAAGCCTCGTCAAGATTCAGGAAGACCAATTCCGGTACATGGAAACCCAAGCAACGAGCGATCTCACCTCCGATCAACTCGGCTATCAAGGCTTTTGTCCCATGTCCGGCTCCCCGGAACTTAACGACATATTTAAACTCATCGTCTGCCTCCGCTAAAGCAGGCAATGATCCGCCTTCCCGCAGAGGCATGATATATCGGGTAACATTCGCAGTACGTAATTCCATAACCCTCACTTTAATTGAAGATAAAGATACGATTATATTTTAGAAATAAAAAGCCCCGCTATTCTTTCGAACAGCGAGGCCTTTTGGAAGCGAGCGGAAGACGGGACTCGAACCCGCGACCCTAACCTTGGCAAGGTTATGCTCTA